>Ga0335078_10000855_pt1 | contig 46534 bp, 42 predicted proteins | sample Lox_Sample_32_FD_206711 | JGI IMG/M metagenome (GOLD analysis project Ga0335078, IMG submission 206711) | Soil microbial communities from Loxahatchee National Wildlife Refuge, Florida, United States - Lox_Sample_3.2 | ecosystem: Environmental > Terrestrial > Soil > Wetlands | place: USA...
TAGCGGTCCAGAAGATCCAAGAGCCTCGGCGTCATGGCGGGATTGGGACCATCGTCAAAGGTAAGAGCCAGCTTGCGGGCGGAATTCGTGCGGCAGATCGTGGAGCCGAAGAGTTGGGAGCGTGGCTGAACGGCGCCATAGGCTGTTAAGCCGGCGACGGCACCCGCTGCCAGGGAAGGCCCGACAATTAGCCAGGGGTTCATCCGCTCCATTCTTGCATGGCTGGATAGCTACAAACTAGGCAAACTACGACCTTCGTTATCTTGGACGTGCCAGCCGTGGTAAAGTCTGCCTGGCTCTTGGCACATTTGGGGGCGGCCATGCGATGCGACGTCTGCGGAATGGACTACGGCCTCGCTCATAGCTGTTCAGGTATCAGCCCTGCGCTGACTCCCGAAGAAGCCGCGCCTGCCCCGCCAGGCATTGCTCCCCTATATTACCTGCGGCTCGCTATCAATATTGCGCGCTGGGATGACATGGCCATCCGCCGCGCGGCGCGCGATCCGGATGCCCTCTTTTACGGCGCCGCCTTCTCAGCTATCAGCGCAGCCATCATTTTTCTCGGTACTGCTCTCCCGAGAATAATGCGGCGACCCGATGCCAACACAGAAACGATCGTATGGAGTCTGCTCCTGGGCCTGACATTCATCTGGGTATACATGGCCGTTGTCGTGGTGATCCAGCTCGGGCTTTGCCATTTAATCGCCAAGTGGTTCTTCGCTGCCACTGGTACGTTCCGCGGCGTCATCCGCCCGCTATTGCTGGGCTGGTTTGTGAATTGTCTGATCCTTATTCCAGTGGTTGGGCCGCTGGCTGCCGCAATCGCCTGGACCGCCGTGCTCATGATGGTCTTCGAAGAGGCGGACGGTATTGGACGCCTGCAAGCCTTCCTCATTTCCGCAGGCATTAACCTCGCGTTTCTCTCGCTGCAGTTCCTGCTCCCGGCACGGTAAACAGCACCCTGCAAGGAATCGTTGCGGCGAGACGGGCGGCGATCAGGCCGGCGGCAGGCCGCGACGCGATTTTAGATCCGTGAGCAGGCGCTCAACTTCGTTGTCGCGGTCGAGGCGCGTGAGTTTGTCACCCACGTCGTCGCTGAGCAACTCCACTTCGGCAGTGGCCACCGCCTCGGTGTGGTGCACGCGGTCCTTTAGCCGGTCGAACGTCGCGCTCTTGGAATTGTCGCCGAGAACCGTCTGCGCGCGGGCGGCTTTGCCGAGAGCCACGCTGCGGCGATGCCGCGCCAAAAGCAAATCGCGCTTGGACTTGGCTTCGTCGAGTTTTTGTTCGAGTTTCTGCAAAGCATTCTTCAACGCATCGACTTGCAGTTGCTGGTCGTCGACCTGTTCCTTGTAACTTTGCGTGAGGCGCTGCGAGGTGTGGAAGCGGTCGAGCGCCGCGCGGGCGAGATCGTCCTGGCCCTTATCAACGGCGACTTCGGCTTTGCGCATCCAATCCTTCCCCGCATCTTCGTTTTCACGAAGCTTCTTTTCGAGCAGGTGCAGGTCGGCGATGGAAACCGCGACCTGCGTTTTGACCTGGAGGTACTGATTCTCCATGTCCATCATCACTTGCTTGATCATCTTCTCTGGCTCTTCCGCCCGGTCAATCATGTCGTTCAGGTTGGCCCGGATTAATGTGCTTACTCGTTCTAAAAGTCCCATGATCTTTCTCCTTTCCAACAACTAAGAGCGTTCATTACCGCCTGCAATCCAGAAAGCCAGCTAGCGCCACAAGTGCACCGCGAGATGGGTGAAACTCGGCGTGCGAGCCAAGCCGGTGGCAATGATGTGTTCGGCCACAAACACCAGGTCGCCCCAAAAATGCCGGCCCACGCACGCCACCACGGCCGCGCAAATGAGCAGATAAATCAGAAGCAGTTCCTTCCACGACATGGCCATCCCCCAACAACCTCCTGCGTCCCCGGTGGGCTCCCGAAGACCCGCCGGAGACGGAAATGAGCCTCGCTACTTCGTGGTCGCCGGTTTCTCTGACTTCGGCGCCTTATCGCCGATCAACCGCACCTTGTTGATCAGATCCGACACTTGCATACCCGAGAGCGCTTCGAAGAGCGCGGGTACCTGCGCGGCGATCTTCGTGATGTCACCGGTCAGCTTGTACGCGCCGGCGGCGTCGCCGTTGCCGGTGGAGACGATGGTGACTTTGTCCACTTTACTGAGCGGCTCGGCCAGCGCGCGCACCACCTCCGGGAGACCGCTGATGAGTTTGTCCACCACGGCGGCCTGGTTGTATTCCTGGAAGGCTTCGGCCTTGATGTTCATGGCTTTGGCTTCCGCTTCGCCCTTCTTGAAGATGATCTCGGCTTCGGCTTCGCCCTGCGCCCGTATGGACGAAGCGCGGCCTTCGGCTTCGGTAATCAAGCGCTGGCGTTCGGCGTTGGCCAGCGTCTCGATGCGCTGGCGCTCGATCTCCGCTTGTTTCAGGACGGTGGCGATGAGCTCACGCTCGCGGCGCGCGATTTCCGCTTCCTGCACTTTGACTTGCGCTTCGCGCTCGACCTGCTGGACGCGAACGGCTTCCGCTACTACCTGCTGTTGTTGCACGTTGGTTTCAATTTCGTAGGCCTTGTCCGCTTGCGCTTGAGCCTTTTTCGTGGCTTCGAGGAAGCTGGCTTTCTTGATATTCATGTCGCGTTCGGCCTCGGCTTGTTTGGCCAACGAGGCGGACTCGGCGGCGACACGCTCCTGGTCTGCCTGCGCTTTAGCAACAGCCGCGGCCCGCGTCGCTTCGGCACGCTTAATGGCGATATCGCGGTCCGCTTCGGCGGCGGCAACTTCGGCATCGCGCTTGATGCGGGCCACGTCGGGCCGGCCCATGTTGGTGATGTAGTCGCTCTTGTCGCGGACTTCTTTGATCGTAAAGCTGACGACTTCGAGCCCCATCTTGCTCATGTCGCCGGCGCAGGTGGAGCGCATGCGATCGCCGACCATCTCCGGCTCCTTGACAATTTGCTCGACCGTGAGCTGGCCGATGATGCCGCGCAGGTGGCCTTCCATCACCAGGCGAATCAAGGACTCGCGCTGCTCCGGACGTTTGCTGAGGAACTGTTCGGCGGCGGTAAGAATGGACTCGCGATCGGACTTGACCTTAATCTGCGCGACCGCTTCCACGGTCACGGCAACGCCCTGCTTGGTGTAAAGATTCTGCTGCGGAGCGACGTCAAAGGACATCAGCTCAAGGGAAAGATCGCGGCAGGTCTGCACCATCGGAAATATCAGCGCTCCTCGCCCGGTGTAGACTTGCGTGCCTCCCAACCCATAGCGAATCAAAGCTTCATTGGGGCCCACTTTCCGGTACATCCTCGCGATGACCGTCATAATGAGCAGTATGACGAGGACGAGCAGTCCGGCTATGATCACCACTTCTGTTGGCAACCCGAACATAAAGACCTCCCTTTCCGCAGCCGTTCGGACTGTTAGCGTCGTGCATCAGTCCGAGAAACCGGTTCATTCGAAAAATCTTCCCATCGCTTTACGTAGGCGATGCCCTGTTCATAGCGCTCAATGACGACTTCGGTGCCTTTTTCGATGGGCTGACCGTCTTCGGTGCGAGCGCCGGAACAACGGCGGACTCCGGCAACAGCAAAGATGATCTCGCCTGTGCCGCCTTGACGGATGGACATGCTGATGGTGCCGAGTGAACCCTCGACCCGTCGGTCATCGTCGCTGAGGGGCCGGTCGGCCGCTTGCATGAGCTTTACCATGAAGCGGAAAACCATCCAGCCGGCTACCAATCCTGCGACGGTGGAGATGCCAAGCACCAAAAGCGCGAACAGGTGCGAATGTCGGGTAAGCAAGTAGCCCGTGCCGCCGAACCAAGCGAGAAAGGCCATGATCGTCGAGGCGTTCAGCCAGGAGACTTGGCCGCCGTGCTGGGTCCCGGAGTGCCCAGCGCCTCCGCCGTGATGCGCGCCCGGAAACGGGAGGTGCATCTTGAACGGCAGGTGGATGTGCACCGCGCCGGCGACAAAAGACAGCACGCTGAGTGAGAAACCGACAATGAAGCAGAGCAGATAAAAATCAGACCAGGTCATAAACCACCCCGAAACGCAGCACAGCACCGCGCAGACTGGAATTCGAGACGCAGACCCTTCCCGTCAGTTAATGAAGCGAAGCGGACGGCGGGTGACCGCTGCCCGGCTGCTGCCCGCCCTGACGATTTGCGGGATGCAGCACTTCGCCGAGACGCTCCGCCAAACCTGGCGTGCGGAGAATCTCCGCCAACAGCAAAAGCGCGCGGCGCGAGTCCTCGTGTTCCGCAACCTCCAGGAGCCCGCGCCGCAACTCCGGATCCGCCGCGAAGTGTTCGGCTCCGGCGTAAAGCCATGAATCAATCTTGGCGTCCACCGCCCGCAGAGCGGACGACTGCAACTCCGGCGTGTAGCCTTCCGGGTCGTCTACGAGAAAGCCCGGGTAGATGCGGAAAAAGCGCGCCAGCAAGGTCCGCGTGCTGTGCGTGAGGTGCGGGCGTGTACCGTTTTCGATCTGCGAGAGGTACGCCTGGCTCAAGCCGCGGCCCACTTCACGCCGCATGGCCTTCGCCACTTCCTGTTGCGTCATGGGCCGCCCCAGACCACGAAGCGAACCTTCGACGGCGCGAAGCGAACGAAGTTTGTTTCCGAGGGTCATGGCAGGAACCTTGATATTGCAATATGCAAACACAATATTGCTATTCGTAATTTCTGTCAAGAACTATATTTGTTTTGTTTTCAGCACTTTAGCCAACGTTATAAAGGGTTTATAAGGACCGATCGGCACGACGAGGGAGAAAGGGGCCGCGGCGAGAAGTACAGCGCTATTCCGGTTTGCGCAACGACTGCAAATCAATTCCCAATTGCTGGCACTTTTTGTAGAGGTGACTGCGCTCCAGCCCCAGCGCGCGCGCCACATTCGTCATGTGGAAATTGTGCCGCTTGATTTCTGCCAGCAGCACTTCTTTCTCGAAGGCTTCTGTGCGCTCCGCGAGTGTGCCCGTTGCTGCGCTTCCCACGCTGCTTACGCCGCTGCCGTCTTCCGAGGGCAGTATCAACCGGACATCCGCCGCGGTAATCGTATCTTCGGTGGAGAGAAGCACCAAGCGCTCGACGACGTTGCGCAGTTCCCTGACGTTCCCGGGCCAGGCATATCGCTGCAGCTCGGCAGTCGCTTCCGGCGCAAACAGCTTTTCTTTCCATCCGTTCTGCGCTGCCACTTGTCTCGCGAAATGTGCCGCAAGCTCGGAAAAATCCTCGGGCCGCTCACGGAGAGGCGGCAACAGCAGCGGAAAAACGTAAATCCTGTGAAACAGATCGCGCCGGAAAGCGTTTTGCTTCACCAAGTCTTCGAGGTTTCGGTGTGTGGCGACCAGTACGCGTACATTGACGCGAATCGGCTTGTCGCCGCCAACCCGCTCCACTTCGCCTTCTTCCAGAACGCGCAACAGTTTCGCCTGCATGGAGACGGGCATGTCGCCAATCTCATCCAGGAAAAGCGTCCCGCCTTCGGCTTGCTCAAATTTACCCAGATGCCGCGCCGCCGCGCCGGTAAATGCGCCTTTTTCATGGCCGAACAATTCCGATTCGATGAGCTCTGCGGGCACCGCTGCGCAGTTGAGCGTAATGAAGGCATTCTCGCAACGCGGCGATTTTTCATGGATGGCCCGCGCAACCAACTCTTTGCCGGTGCCGGTTTCGCCGAGGATGCAGACACGCGTCTCGCTGGCCGCCACGCGGTCAATCTGCGCAACCAGTTTCTTCATGGCCGGCCCGGAGCCAACCAGTTCGTGCTTCCCCAACCGGTGGCGCAGCTCGCGGTTTTCGTCTTCGAGCCGCGAAAGCCGCAGCGCATTTTCCACCGTTACCAACAGCTTGTCCGTCGAAAGCGGCTTCTCCAGAAAATCGAGCGCGCCAAGCTTGGTCGCCTTCACCGCCATCTCCACGTTCGCCTGCCCGGAAATCAGCACAATGGGCGTCTTTACCCCGGCTTGTTTCAAATCCTCCAGCAGCTCCAGCCCGCTTTTGCCAGGCATCACCACGTCGGAGAGAATCAGATCAAAGGATTCGGTTCGTAATAACTCCAGAGCGCGGGGCGCGTTGTCGCAGACCGTTGCTTCGTGCCCCGCAAGGCGAAATGCGCGGGAAAGCGATGCCAGGGTGTTGGGGTCGTCGTCAACGAGGAGCAGGTGAGCTTTTCGCGGCAAATGGATGTCCTTTGCGAGTGGGCGTCAGTCCGAGGCGGCTACCGACAAGCTCTGCGGCGGCTTCTTTTCTGAACTTGCAGTGTCCTGCGCCGGTGCCGCGTGTTGCGCCGTTTGCCGCAGCGGCAACTCGATGTGGAAGGTGGTGCCGCGCCCTTCGTCGCTGGTCACAGAAATGGTCCCATGGTGATCGCTGACCACGGACTGGATGATCGCCAGCCCCAGTCCAGTTCCCTGCACCTTGGTCGTGTAGTACGGCGTAAACAGCCGCGAGCACTCCTCTGGCGTCAGGCCTTTTCCCGTGTCCGCCACTTCGATGTGAACGTTTCCATCGCGCTCCGACGTGCGCATCGTCAACGTGCCCCCGGCGGGCATGGCGTCCAGCGCGTTCAGCACCAGGTTCTGAAACGCGCGATGCAGCAAGTCCGCGTCGGCATCAATTTCCGGCAGCGGCTCGGTCAAAAAATACTCCGGAACGACCGGCGGCTTGCCCACTGCTGTAAATTGGGGTTCGAACAAACGCACCGCATTGCGCAGAATTTCATTCACGCTGACGCGCGCGAAATGCGGCGCCGGCATTTTTGAAAAGTCGCTGAACCGCCCGACAATCGTATTCAGGTTCGCAAGCTCCGCCTTCAAGGTGGCCGTCGACTCGTTGAACACTTCCAAAAACTGCTTCGCATCCAACTGCCGCGCCTTCTGCAAATTCTCCACGGTGATCTGCAGCGGAAAGAGCGGGTTGCGCAATTCATGCGCCAACCGCCGCGCCAACTCGCGCCAGGCCGCCACGCGCTCGGTCTGCACAAGCTGCTCGCGCTGCGCTGCCAGCGTCTCCGTCATTTCATTAAACGCGGAAGCCAGTTGCCCAATTTCGTCTCGGCCGCGAAGATGGATGACCGTGTCCCATCTACCCGACGCCACTTCTCGCGCGCCTTCCGCCAATTCCTCCAGCGGCCGGGTAATCCTTGCCGAAACCCACAGGCTAATCAGCAGCCCGATCAAAAGCGCCGCTCCGGCAACCGCCGCAGCAATCAGCAAAATGTGGCGCGTCAACAACACCAGCTCTTTGCGTGAGCTTCCCAGCAGCAACACCGCCAGCAGTTCGTTGTTCCTCCCCGGTAACGGAATGGCATGGAACGTCTCTGCCGTCGCTGCATCCTCAGACCAATCAATCGTCTTCACCACCGGCTGCTGTTGCTTCTGCACCTGCTCAATCAGCGGCTGGAAGCGGTCTGCCTGGTCGAAGGGGCCGTTAACATCGGTAAGCGCCGACGGCACAAAGCTTGGCTCCAGATTGCGGTACAACAAGGCGCGCGTCCCCGCTGGAGGAACCAGCGATGCCAGAAAATTCTGGTCCAGCCGCTTCCCCCCGATGATGTACATGGACTTGTCATTTCCGCCGGACAAGGTGCGGACGACGGTGAGCGAAAGCGCCACGCCGTCCGGCAGTTCTTCTTTTCTCAAAAACGCCCCGGAATCATTCCAGATCTTGTTCGAAGCGACCCAATCGTTCTTGTAGCCCACGCGTGCCGGGTATTGCGCCGAGGAGATCAGTGTGCCGTCCCAATTCACAAATTCCACGAAGTCCAACCCGTGATCTTGCGCTGCTCCCGCCGCGTCGTGTACATACAGCGACAGGTCCGGATTGGGCCGCGCCAAATCAATCGCCACTTTTAGAGTGATGTCGGCGTCGGTGATGTCTTTCACCTGCCGCGCAATCTCTTCGCCGCGCTGCGCATACTCCTTGTTGAACTGCGCCACCAGCGCTTCGCTGCGCTGGGCATCCGATTCCTCGAACGCCGCCTGCGTGTAGTGCGTCACGCCATACGCCACCAGCGACACCGAAGCAAGCACGGTAATCAGAAATACCCAAAACAATTTTGTGCGGAAGCTCATGGCTTTGCTCCGGCCGTACTTGTTCCCGCGCGCGCCGCGGATCCTCTCGTGACATCAGCGGCAGTCGAAGAAGTCGTAGGCGCGGCTTCGGCGGGAGTCGCGAGCCAAACATCCGCGAGGTGCCACTCTCCCCAACGCGCCGGCATCCAATCGCGCACCGTAGCGCCAACTCCTACCAACTCGGCTTGCTCGACAAGGGGCAGCACGCGCCATTCCTCCAGAACATGCCGTTCTTTGGCGTAAAGCTGTTCGCGCTCCGTACTCGCTCCGCTCGTGTCCGCAGGCTCCGCCAGATTATATGCCGCATACATCGCCTCCAGCTCAGTACGAGCCGAAAGCGACGAATAATGCCACGCAAATAGGTGCACGCCTGAGGGAGGTTCCGGCGCCACCGGCGACGCACCGCCCGTGTTGCGCCCTGCCGGCCTGTTCACGATCTGCACGAAGATCGACGCTTGTCGCGCATTCACCGCCACGCGCTCACCAAGCAGCTTCGGCAAATCTCCCGCCGGATCGACGCGCAAGCGCAACGCCTCCGCACCCGCCGAGGTACTTCCCGTCAGTGAGCGCCGCAACTCCTTAGCGCGTTCCAGGTTCGTTTCCACAGTGACGAGAAAAGCATATCCCGAGAGCCACTGCGGCAAAAGGGCTGCTGCAGGTTCCGCTTGCTTCTGCAGCAACACGTTGGCCATCGTGCCGCGGTCCAGGGCCAGTGACAACGCTTCCCGCAAGTGCGCGTCCAACGCCGCAGCCTGCGCGTCATCGAAGCGCAATCCATACAGCACTACCGGATCCGACGACCACACGCGCAAATTCGCCTGCCGCGCGCGCGGCACCAACTCCGGAGCCAGCTCGATCAGGTCCGCTTTGCCCAGCTGCAAATCGAACATCGCCCGCAGCGCCGGCACGCCCAGGGTTACATCGATGCCGTCCACAAACGGCCGCCCCGACCACGCCTCTTCGTTCGCCCGAAAGTGGAGCAGCGTTCCGTTCGTTGTAGCCGCGCCACTGAGATTTCCCACCGTTGCCACGCGCGAGTTGTCCGGCTCTCCGTCGCCGCTCCTTCCCTGGCCCAAAACGAACGGCCCCGTGCCCACGAACTCCCCGTTCGCTGTAACTCGATACACAAAAAATCTTCCCGAAGCAAACTCCTCCAGCAAATCCGGCGCAGCCACTGCCGACTGCACCACAACCACGTTCCCTATCCCCGCCGAAATCTGCAAGCTGGCCGGCAGCAGCGGCTGTAGCGCCGCCACCACATCCGCCACGGTCAGCGCCGTGCCGTCCGAGAACTTCACGCCGCCGCGAATCGTGAACTGCCAGCGCCTGTTCGCCCCATCGTGCGACCACTCGGTCGCTAGCACCGGCTGGGTCCGCCCGTAATTGTCCAGCGCCAACAGCCGCTCGAAGACCAGCCCCGCCAGCTTCTCATTCGTCGCTGCTTCGAGCGATCCCGTTCGCCACTCACGCGGGTCCAGCGACACACTTGCCGCATGCAGCTCCACGCGCAGCGTCCCGCCGTAGCGTGGGTTGGTCGCCGCACGTCCACGAGCAGCGGCGACCAAAACCGCTAACACGCTAGTTAGAGCAACTAATCGACAGCAAATACGCATCATAAAAACCTGTCTGCAGATTCCGGTCCACCAGCAACGCCTTTGCGTTGGCATCCGCGACGTCCCCGCTCCGCGTCCCCGGCGTGTGCAGCGTCACGATCGCTCCCGGAAATTCCATCGCTTCGGAGACGGCCACCGCGCGCCGCCCCTTAATTTCCATCGCCTGGACCGTATCCGCCTTGGTCCAATCCTCCGCGCCAGTGCGGAGCACTTGCCAGCCGCCTCCACTTCCGCAGCTGCTATGTACCCCGGCGAGCTCGCTGCCCCAACCAGAAAACGCAACGACCGGCTCGTCGCCTTCCTCATACAACCGCGCCAATCCATCCGTCGCCGTTACGACCAGCCTGGTTTTTCCATCCGCCTGGAATTGCGCCGCCGAGGACCATGCTCCCATTTTCTTTCCCGTCACAGGCGGATTCGAAACGCCCCTCGGCCACGCCTGCTCTTCCTTGGCTCGTTCGCATCTCCAGCCTGAGCCCTGAGCCGAAATCAAACAGCTCTCTCGGGAAAAATTGACCGACTCTGTGTCGGCAGCAAAATCCAGGAATCCGCGCTCGTTCCTCTGGGGAGCCGTCCGCCGTGGAAGCGTTTCGACGCCGGTGTGCACCCAGCTTCCGCCGCGCCGTTGGTAAGAATCGATTTCTCCCGGGCCCAGCGCAAAAGCAACTTGTCCGTCGCCCGCGAAAACAACGTCGAGAATGGGGCTTTCTTGCGAAAACAGCGGTTCTCGGTGCAACGTTGAGTTAAAGGCCAGCTCCGCAGTCCCCGGCCCCTTCAGCGCCCCCAGCGTTTCCATCAGCGTTTGGGGATCCTCTTTCCTTTGAATCTGCGCGACTCCCAGGTATTCGCTGGGACTCTGCGTGACGCTCACGATCACCGTTGTGGCGGTTTCAACTGTCGAGATTTTTACGCCCCGCTGCCGTAACTCATCCTGAAATGCCGCGGAGATTCGCGCAAACTCGGCGCCTCCCAGCGACGACGAGTTCCGCATCTCGCAGGTCGCGGCATTTCCGTGCAGCGAAGCAGCAACCCTTCGCGCCAGAGCGCGGGCGGCGTCTTCCAATGCGTCAGCCTTTGCCAATTGTGGGAGAAACACAACGAGAAGAGTTCCGATGAGCAGGCACAAAATGATCCGTGCGATGGAAGATGCCAGGGAAGGTTTTTGCTTTGCGGGCACTGGAGTGCCTAGTGATGATAACACGCCTGCGCCTCGTGCTATCGGCGCCCCGGCGGATTTGAAATCCCGCCGCGAACCCGGCAAAATCTAACGGGAAAATCCGGGGCGCCCGCGAAACATTTGTCAGAACAATACGTCCATTACTTGTTGGGCACTCGGGGAAACCTCTGCCGTCAAGGAAACCAAGAATGAATCGAGTCCAAGGTCGTCTTAGCGTACTGCTCTGCTTCGCCGTCGCCGCCATCGCCTGCCTCACGTCTTACCCAGCCAATTCCCAATCCGCTGCGGCCGACCAGGTTCCTCCCGGCCCCACGCACCTCCTGCGTTTTGCCGACATCTCCAAAGACCGTGTGGTCTTCTCCTATGCCGGCGATTTGTGGACCGCCCCCCGCGAGGGCGGCGCCGCCCGCCGTCTCACCGCGGGCCCCGGCGACGAGGTCTATGCGAAATTCTCTCCCGACGGCAAATGGATCGCCTTCACCGCCGAATACGACGGCAACCCCGACGTCTACGTCATCTCCGCCGAAGGCGGCGAACCCAAGCGCCTCACCTTCCATCCTTCTAACGACATCGTCCTCGGCTGGACTCCCGACGGCAAAAATATTCTCTTCCGCTCCGACCGCTTCAGCGAACCTCTCGGCCGCTCCACCAAACTCTTTCTCGTCTCTCCGCAAGGTGGCACTCCGCAAGCGCTCCCAGTCCCGCGCGGCGATTTAACCAGCTTCTCTCCCGATGGCACCAAAATCGCCTACCTCGAAACCTCTCAGGAATTCCGCACCTGGAAGCGCTATCGCGGCGGCTGGAGCCTGCCCATCGCCATCTACGACCTCAAGAACAACACCTACGAGGAATTGCCCAAAACCGCGGGCATGGACATGTTCCCCATGTGGCACGGCAATTCCATTTACTTCATCAGTGACCGCGAGGGCATCATGAATCTTTACAGCTACGACCTCGCCTCCAAACAAACCAAAAAGCTCACCGACTATCAGGAGTTCGACATCAAGTGGCCCAGCCTCGGCCCCGAATCCATCGTCTACGAAAACGGCGGCTTGCTGTACGAATACAGCTTCAGCACCGGGAAAACCCGCAATCTTCCGATCGTCGTCCGCGCGGAAGACCTCGAAGCGCGCCCCGAATTCAAGAGCGTCGCGGACAATCTCGGCAACGCCGCGATTTCTCCTTCCGGCGTTCGCGCCGTCGTCGAAGCCCGCGGCAACATCTTTACCGTCCCTGCCGAGCATGGCAGCGTCCGCACGCTGACCACGGAGCACTCCAGCGTTCACGAACTCGATCCCGTCTGGTCTCCCGACGGCAAGTCCATCGCCTATCTCTCCGACAAAACGGGCGAATACGAGCTCTACACGCGCCCGCAAATGGGCGGCGACGAAACGCGTATCACCACCGACGGAAAAATCTACCGCTTCGGGCCCCTCTGGTCGCCCGACAGCAAAAAACTTCTCTACTGGGACAAATCCAACCAGCTCTGGTACGTCAGCGTCGAAGACAAGAAGCCTGTCCTCGTTGACACTTCGGACTATGGCCTCATCGCCGACGCTTCCTGGTCTCCCGATAGTCTCTGGCTCACTTATTCCAAGCCCCATCGCCGCGGCGCCAACGACGTTTTCCTTTACTCCCTCACTACGAAAAAAATTACGGAAATCTCCGGCGGCTTCTATAACGACAACAGTCCCGTCTTCGACGATAACGGCAAGTACCTCTATTTCATCTCCACGCGCAATTTCTTCCCCAGCATCGGCCAGCTGGATCAGCGCTACAACTATTACGCCACCGACAGCGTCTTCGCCGTGACCCTAAAAGCCGACGAGCCTTCTCCCTTCAAACCCGAAAGCGACGAAGAAAAAGTTGCCGGCGAAGACAAGGACAAAAAGAAAGAGGAAGCCAACCCCGACGCCGCCAAATCCGCTGGCCAAAAGCCCGCCGAAGAGGAAAAAGAGAAAAAACCCGAAGCCGTCAAGCCCATCCAAATCGATCTCGACGGCATCCGCAGCCGCGTCGCTCCCGCACCCATGGAACCCGGCATCTTGAGCAACCTGGCTGCGCGCAAAGACAAGTTCTTCTACGTCTCCACGCCCATGGAGGCGCGCCAATTCGGCCTCCCGGACGATGGAGGTCCCAAGAACATTCTGCATGTCTACGACATCACCAAGCATGAGGACAAAGTCCTCCTCGAAGGCATCGACGGCTACGATCTCAGCAAAGACGGCAGCAAAGTCCTCTACAAGGCCGGACCGCTCCTCGGCATCACCGACGCGGTTCCGGGCAAAGCCAAAGTCGGCGAAGGCAAGCTCGACCTCAGCGGATTGCAAGTCAAAATCGATCCTCGCGAAGAATGGCGCCAGATTTACCACGAAGCCTGGCGCCTCGAGCGCGATTTCTATTGGGACCCCAACATGACCGGGCACGATTGGAGCAAGATCGGCGCCCGCTACGAAGCGCTCCTACCCTGGGTCGCCCACCGCAGCGATCTTAACTATTTGATTGGCGAACTCATCGCTGAACTCAACACCTCGCACACTTACGTCGGCGGCGGCGATCAGCCGCGCAAGCCACACGTCAGCGTCGGCATGCTTGGCGCCGACTTTGCTTCCGACGGCGGCTTTTTCAAAATCACCAAAATCTATCCCGGCGAAAACTGGAGCGACGCCACGCGCTCGCCGCTCACCGAACCCGGCCTCAAAGTAAAAGCCGGCGACTACCTCATCGCCGTCAACGGTCAGGAAACGCGCAGCACCCAGGACGTCTATTCTTATTTCCAGAACCTTGCGGGCAAGCTCGTCACTCTGAAAATCAACAGCAAGCCCGCTACCGACGGCGCCTGGGAAATCACCGTCAAGCCGACCGGCAGCGAAGTTGGCGTCCGCTATCTCGACTGGATCGAATCCAATCGCCGCAAGGTCGCCGAAGCCACTGGCGGGCGCATCGGCTATATGCATGTTCCCGACACCACCATCCCCGGCATCATCGCCTTCGATAAGGAGCTCACCGGCCAGCTTGATAAGGAGGGCATCATCGTCGACGAGCGCTACAACGCTGGCGGCCAAATTCCCGACTTTTACACCGAGAAACTAAAGCGTGCCCTCCTCGCTGTCATTTCCGTCCGCGACGGGAAAGACCTTCCTTATCCGCCCGTCGCTATCTATGGTCCAAAAGTCATGCTCGTCAACGAGCTTTCCGGTTCCGGCGGCGATCTCTTCCCTTGGCTCTTCCGGCTCGAAAAAATCGGCCCCATCGTCGGCACGCGCACTTGGGGCGGCCTCGTCGGCATCAATCGCGGCGCGCCTCTCCGCGACGGCGGTTTCGTCACCGCTCCCTCCGCCGGTTTCTACTCCTGGGACAAAGGCAGTTCGTCCTGGGTCGTCGAAAACCACGGCGTGGATCCCGACTATGTCGTCCCCGAGCGCCCCGACCTCGTCGTCCAGGGCCACGACCCACAACTAGAAAAAGCCATCGAGTTGGCCAACGAAGCGTTGAAGGATTACAAGGGCCTTCCACCCCGGCCCAAATTCCCCGGCTCGAAATAGGCGAGCAGGACAGTGTCATTCGACACGGAAGGCAGTCACAAGCCACCGACCGGCTTGCTCTTCGACATCGAAGCGATAGGTTGAGCCGAGTTCAACGTTCTCCCGACCATTTCCCATGCGAGTTACCTGAACATCCTCGGCGTAAATATGGGGCGCAAGGTCACGCACTAGATCATGCGCGACCTCGCCAGAAGCGCAGTACCCCAGGAGCGCAGCGTAGTCCCGCTGCTGCGCGTATTCGATAACTTTGGCAATCGGAACAAGATCTGGCCGGTTGTAGACTCGGGAAACGAACTGGACTTCGTCGCCCGACACATCGTAGGTGTCCACCGCGCACAGGCTTGGATTGTCCCAGGTGTCGAGCGCCGAAAAATGGCAAAACGGCAACGTGATGAGTGCACCGTCCGTCTTTAGCTCGCCGATTTGCTCGAACCCTGGCACTTGATCATCCAGACCAAATGAGCCGGTCTGGTTGATGATCTGCGTAAGGTCTCCGAGACCCTGCGGATTCCACTCGCGCGCATCGTAGACCACGCCGATGCTTCCCGCACAACCGAACGGCTCGATTCTCGCGAGGAATCTTGCATTTCCCGAGGGGCCGCGGCGCAAAGCGAACAGTTCTACCAAGGAGCGCGCGGAATCGCGCTCGACCGACACATCGTCGGAGCCAACCCGTTGCCACCGCGAACTCGCATTCCCATATGCGTCCTCGCCTGGAACGGCGAAGACAAAATATGTTGCGCTCGTGCGAATCGTCATTTTCACCGCCAATGCTGGCGCAACATCCAGCACTTGAAAATGGAAGCGGTTCTCCTCAGGCCATTCCACGTTGACTTCGCCGCTCATCCCCTGCAGCTCCCCCAACGCCTCGGACGCGCGATCCTTTGCCGATTTCCCGTTCGCACCGGTTGCGTTCAGGGCCTGCGTGACAGCGTCGGCGGCGCGCGAAAACAAACGGTATTCCGTATCCCTAGGATTCCAATTCCCTACCTCCTCCGAGGGAGCGTCACACGCGTCCGGCGGCAGCTTCGCCAGCTTCTGCAGCCGTTGCCGGAAGTCCTGCAGAGGGTCTCTCTCCTGCTCCTCGGCGCCAACCCGCGCCTCCGGCTTTACCAACCCGAATACGAGAAAACTCAAAGCCAAAACTACGAAGATGCGCAGGCTCATAGCGATGCTCCGTCCGTTAGCGCTGCGGAAAACTCATGTGTGACTCTGAAAAACCGAATGCGATATGCCCGACAACTAAAGTCTTTCGTGAATTCAACCGCTGGCCGGGCGGCTCGTTCCGCATTGCTGGTGAAGGAATAATCTCTGGCCCGATCGGCGAAGCGCGGCGGTGCTTGCCTGTATGCTCATGATTCTTCCTCCTTTCCAGTAATGCATGGCGAGCCACCCACAGGGGTATTGGCCAGCGGAACCCGGTAGCACAGGCTGGCCCTGAGCTTCGAAGGGCACTCTTGCCTGTGATGAAATTCGCTACAAGTAACCTCAATCCGGCGCAGATGACCGTACGCATTCCGGGCGTGGTCTTTCTTCCTACGGTCTCTTCGTCTTCTTCTGCGTATTCTGAGCACTCACTGCAGAAGGTGCCGCCCCGTCTGCGTCCCCGGAATCATCGCTCGACGCATTCGCGTTCCCATTCGTCACTCCCGTAAACGCCGAATGCATTACGTCATTCGCAAAGAAATTCTTGCCATCCATCGGCACCATCATGATTTGCAGCTTGTCCGACAACCGCTCCGCAATAATCTTCTGGATCAGCATCGGATTCTGCTTCAGCACCGCCGCCTCGAATTTCATCCGCTCCGCGTCCGCGGCTGCCGTCACGCGAATCCGGTTCGCTTCGGCTTCCGACAAATTCTTCTGCCGCTCCACTTCCGCCTTGCTGTCAATAATCTTCGCCTGCGCCGCCGCGTCTGCGTTTTGCAGTGTTGCTTCCTTGCGCGCCTCTGCCTCTAGCTTGGTCTGCTCGATCTGTTTCTGCTTCAGCGGCAGCGTGTACTGCATCGCGTCCGCTTCCGCCTTCGCCTGCAGCACGCGTACCTGCGCCTGGCCTTCCGCGGCCTTCACGTCCCGCGCCTTCTGCGCTTCCGCCTCCAGCTCCGCGATCTTCACTTCCTTCTGCTTAATCTCTTGCTCCGTCCCCAGGCGCTCGTTCTCCTGCTCCTTCAACAGCAACCCTTCCAGCCCTTTCGCGTACTCCGCTGGGAGTTGCAAGTCCCGCAGCAGAACTTCGCGCACGAGAATCCCGTCGCTCTCCAGCCTCGCGGTAATCGCCGCCGCAGCCTTCGCGCGCAACTCCTCGCGCTTCGTCGCAAAAATCTCCTGCGTCACGTAATTCGGCGCCAACTGCCGGTAAATCGTGGATACCACAGGCGCCACCACCTGCTCGCCTACTGGCTGCGGCAAATTCTCATGAATCGCACTCAGCCGCCGTGGGTCCAGCCGGTACCGCACGGAAACGGCCAGCCCGATGTTCAACCCTTCCCGCGCCTGCACGACCAAGACTTCGTTCTCGCCTTTGGGCGTCGCACTCGCCGCCGTTGTGTACACCTGCTCCCGCGTGTCATACAGCGCCACGCTATCCACGAGCGGCGTAACGAGATGCATTCCGGGATACAGGGTTCCCGGGCGCGCGCCCCAAATTTGGCTGATGCGTACGCCAGCGAACCCGTCCGGCACGACGACGATGCTCAACGACAACAAAATAGGCAGGATCGCCAGCGCCGCCAACTGTTGCGCCAATCGCCAGCGGATCGGCCGTAAAGGGCACTGCACAGGGTTTGCCACCTCCGTGCCCGCTTCCGTCGTCTTGCTGCGCGCTACTAGCCTGCGCAACTGCTCCGACAAATAGATGTCGTACGCCACCAACGCACCGGAACTTCCAAACAGCCCGAGGCCCAGAATCATCAACAAATACTTCAATGCCAACATCGCCGTGCTCCCTTCCCACCTGCTCCCGGGGCGCCGCGGTGGAGAGGTGACCGTCAACTCCGCCGCTCGCGTTGGGCCGGGAATCCCGCTCTGTAGCCGCGGCCCAGCGGCTACACTCAACGATGTGTCGCGTACGCTCGCGCCAGTTGCGCCGTCCCACTCGCCAGCCGTGTTGGCGCAGTCCTGCGTCTCGCCGTCGCCGGGCTCATCAGAAGGAACATGGTGCGCAGCAGCATCCAATCCAGCGCCACCGCAGCCGCTGCGGCAAAGAGTGTAGTGATGAGGAGCGTTGCGAAGTGCAGCATGGCTATCATGGTGTGCCTCCCTGTCCTGCAACACAGCGAATGGCACGCCCATCGCCAAGTCAAAGTAACTGAAAACAAGGAACTTATGACGAAGTAAAAAGCGCCGCTTCGTGGGAAAGGAAACACGCCGTGGCCAGCCAGACGCAGCACGCCGCGCCCATTTGGCCCTGCGCCGAATCGGGACTATTGTAGTAAGGTGAGCAAAACAGCCTGCAAAGAGCGCCCGGCAACAAGGCCGAGAATGCACCTTGCTGAGCTTTCAGCTTCGGACGCCTTCGCTTCCTGAGAGACACGCGCAATGCCACGACCGACCGGAATCCGCATCGGCAATATCCTTGGCATCCCCATTTATCTGCACTCTACTTGGGTCATCATCTTTGCTGCCATCACTTATTCTCTCCAGGACCAGTTTGCGCAGGAGCATCCGAAATGGAACTCCGCCCAGCACTGGGGCGTTGGCTTGCTGACGAGTTTTCTGTTCTTCGCCTCGCTCCTCTTTCACGAGCTTTCGCATAGCGTCGTCGCGCAACACTACAAGATTCGCGTTCTCTCCATCACGCTCTTCATCTTCGGAGGCGTGGCCAGCATCGAGCGAGATCCTTCCAAGGCCGTCCAGGAATTCAACATCGCGATTGCCGGCCCGCTGGCCAGCGGCTTTCTAGCCGCATGCTTTTATGGCCTGACTCTGGCCTTTCCCGCCAACGAAACCGTCTTTACCCTCTCCGATTGGCTTTGGAAGACCAACTTGATGCTTGCGCTTTTCAATCTCCTCCCCGGCTTCCCGCTCGACGGCGGCCGCATCTTCCGCGCCATGATTTGGGGCATCAACAAAGACTTTTTCCGCGCCACACGCATCGCCGGCGCCAGCGGCCGCTTCATCGCCTACTCCATGATCCTGCTGGGCGGATTTGCTGCCTTCAAAGGCATCATCGTAGCCGGCCTCTGGAGCGTCTTCGTCGGCTTCTTCCTTCTCAGCGCTGCGCAGGAGAGCATCGCCCAGCTTGCCATTCGCGAAAATCTTGCCGGTCTCTGCGCCGCGGATGTCATGAGTCACGAAATTCCCGTCATCGACCGCGCCATTTCCCTCGAAGAGTACGGGGCGGAAGTCCTGCGCACCGGCCGCCGCTGCCATCTGGTCATCACTGAAGAGCGCCTCGTGGGCATGATGAACGTCCACAAACTCAACTCCATCCCGCGCGAGGAGTGGGCCGAAACCAGCGTCCAGGCGGTAATGATTCCGCGCGAGCAAGTCCTCTGGGCCACGCCCGACGAACCTCTTCTCGGCCTCCTCGAGCGCCTCCTCTCCGCCGACGTCAACCAGATGCCCATCGTCTCCGGCTCCGACAACGGCGCGGCGCACATTGTCGGCATGGTCACGCGCGACTCCATCCTGCGCGTCCTGCGCACCCGCTCTGAGCTGGGGCCCCTACCCGCCGTTCCTCGCTAACGTGAAGATACTGTTCCGCCCAACGTCTTCGGCACTTAAACCGCATTTCTGGGAACGAGAACGGTAGCCTGGTCATCGCCTGCGTGGGTGACCTCGGCTGCCATGTTTGCGTGGTTCGGAAATTGCGATTTTCCGTTACCATACATGCCAGGCGAGGAGGTATCACATGGCCAGAAACCGTCTTGAAAAAGTCGCCAGAAAAATCGGCGGCACGCTGGGCAAAGCCGACCGCAAGGCGCATCAAGTGGTGCGCGCCGGAGCGCTCGCCAAGGAAGAGCTGAAGGAAATCGCCAAGCAAGTGGATGCTCTAAAACGCCAGCTTGAAAAGACCACGAAACGTCTGAAGAAGGCGCTGACGTAAACGCACTTTCGAGACTCGTCCGCAGACGCAGTCTTTCCTGCGCCCCGCAAATCGTTCGCGCGGGCGGCCCTTCGTCAGCAACCCACGCACCGAATGACCGGCAATTGGTTTATAATGCGCCGCTTTTGGGGTAGAAAGCCTGAGCACGTCTCAACACCCAACCAAGGGAGGAAGCGTGGCCATGAAAACGGCGACGGGGCGGCGGTCTTTGCCTTCAGCATATTGCGGACGGATTCCCTGGGGCTTCGCCTCGCTTGCGATTTGCGCTGTGGTGTCGGTGGTCAGTCTTGGCGCGCAGACTCCCGGCCACGCGCCAACCTCGGAGCCGCCCGCCGCGTCTGCCGCTGCCAGCGACACTGCAACTCCAGTTCCTCCTGTTCCGGTGACCACCCCCAATTATGCCCTCGAAGCGCGCTTTCTCCCCGACAGCGTCAACAAACTCGTCTTCGATCTTTCCATCACGCCGCACTGGTTCACGCAGTCCGATAAATTCTGGTACAGCTACCGCACCACCGACGGCACCAACTACTACGTCGTCGATCCGGTCAAGAAATCCAAATCGCCTCTGTGGGACAACGCCAAAATCGCCGCCACGCTTTCCCTTCTTAGCAATTTCCCCTATGACGCGCAGCATCTCCCCATCAAGCGCCTCAAGCTGACGGACAAAGACACAAAGATGCGCTTTGAAGTCGAAATTCGCAAGGATGGCGTCGTTCCCAACGAGCCTGAGAAAAAATCCCAAGACGACGGCAGCCAGCAAGGCAACGAAACCGAAATCAAACAAAACGACGAGCAGGGCCAACGTACCGAACGCACCTCCGCCACCGGCCAAGCTGCCGAACCTCGCGAGGAGACCCGCATCCTTTCTTTCGAATACGACCTCGCCACCAGCAAGCTCACGCGCCTGGACAACGTCGAGCCCATGCGCAAAAAACCGATGTGGGCTTCTGTTTCTCCCGACGAGAAGACCGTGGTCTTCGCCCGCGGCCAGAATCTCTTCATGATGGACGCCGAAAACTACGCCAAAGCCCTCAAAAAAGCTGGCGATTCCAGCATCGTGGAAACCCAGCTCACCACCGACGGTATCGAACGCTTCGGCTACGCTCGCCGCATTCTCCCTGAACAGGAAGACGAACTGAAAAAAGAAGACACGGGCGACACGAACAAAGCCGGCATTCGTCATCCTGCGATTACCATTCACTGGTCGAAAGACTCGAAGAAATTCGCGGTGGTTCGCGACGACACGCGCAAGATCCCCGACTTCTGGGTGATTCACTCGCTCGCGAATCCTCGTCCCATCCTCGAGACCTACCCATACCAGCTTCCCGGCGAAGACCTCATGCCTGTCCAGCAACTGGAAGTCGTCGACGTCGCCAGCAAGCAGCTTATCGTCGTTCAAGCCAAAAATTTCCCCGAGCAGGAGTTGCGCATCGCCGACGCGCCGCTCCTCGAACACGATCGCGAAGAGCAGCGCGAAGAACAGGAAGGCCTCCAGGAAGGCGGCCAGATGCCCGTCACGCGCGTCAGCCCGCGCTGGCTTTCCGACACGTCCGACAAGCTCTACTTCACCAGTACCGATCGCGACTTCCGCAAGATCGATGTGTGCGTCGCTGATACGTCGAAGGGCTCCTCGAAAACGCTCATCGAAGAGCGCTCCAACGTTTGGCTGAGCATGAAGCCGCTGCGCCTCGTCAACAACGGCCAGGAATTAGTCTGGTGGTCAGAACGTGACGGCTGGGGTCACTACTATCTTTTTGATTCCACCGGCAAACTCAAAAATCAAATCACCTCGGGCGAATACGTCACCGATCTAGTGCTTTCGCTCGACGAAAAATCGCGCACCCTCTATTTCACAGCGAACGGACGCGAGCACAGTGAAGATCCCTACTACACTCATCTCTATCGCGTAAATCTCGACGGCACCGGCCTGCAGCTTCTGACTGCTGGCAACTTCTCGCACGCCTTCAGCGCTCCCGACGATGGCAAATATTTTGAAGATACTTTCTCTCGCGTCGACACCGCTCCCAAATCCATTCTCGTGGATACGCAGGGGGCGCATCTTCTCGACCTCGAAACCAGTGACGTTTCGCAACTGCTCGAAGCTGGCTTCAAATTCCCAGCGATGTTCAAAGTCAAAGCCGAGGACGGCATCACCGACCTCTACGGCGTGATGTACAAGCCGTTTGACTTTGACCCGTCAAGAAAATATCCGGTCATCGAGTTCGTCTATCCCGGCCCGCAAACCGAGGAAGTCACCAAAACGTTTTCCCCGAAGAGTCCCAACATCCCGCTTGCGCAGCTCGGCTTTATCGTCATCGAAGTCGGCGCGCGCGGCGGAAGCCCGCAGCGCGACAAGTGGTACGACAGCTACGGCTATGGCAACCTCCGCGATTACGGTCTCGTCGACAAGAAAGTTGCCGCCGAACGTCTCGCCGCCATTCATCCCTTCATCGACCTTTCCCGCGTCGGTATGTGGGGCCATTCCGGTGGCGGCTTCATGACCGCCGCTGCGCTCATGCAATATCCCGACTTCTACAAGGCCGGCTGGTCCGAATCCGGCAATCACGACAACAACGTCTACAACCGCGATTGGAGCGAGAAATATCACGGCGTCCGCGAAGAAAAGCAAAAAGACGGCTCCGAAAAATACGTTTACGAAATCGACAAAAATTCCGAGCTGGCCAAAAACCTCAAAGGCCACCTCATGCTGACCACCGGCGACATGGACAACAACGTCAGCATGGTCAACACCATGCGCGTCGCCAACGCTCTCATCCGCGCCGGCAAGCGTTTTGAAATGCAGGTCTATCCCGGCATGCGCCATTCCTACATGCCGATTGCCAGCTACGTTATCGTGGCGCGCGGCGATTTCTTTGCGCGCTGGCTGCTGGGTTCCTCCGAAACCGGCGCCGACATCCTCGAGCTGCAAAATCAGCGGCAAGCTACGCCCAGCAAGAAATTCAAAGAGTAGCCGAGTCACCTGCAACGAAAACGTCCCTGCCAGCACCACTCTCCGAGAGGCCCGGCTAGCCACAATCTGTCTCGCGGGCTAGATCGGATGGGTGTATAACTACGCCATCAGGCAAATCCACGCTGACGCCCCACAAGCCACCAGAGTTCTGTATGGGAGGCAATCTCCTCAGCCGGAGAAATGACCGATGGCCAACCTCAGCATGATGCGCGCGAACCTCCAGCAAATGCGTGGGCAGCTTTTGCCGCTGATGGACGCGCTCTTTAAGGGTACCCCGGACGAAGTGCGCGAGCGTAACCGCCGCCTCACTGACCTGGAGGCCATCCAGCGCCGGCTCGCCATCGTCATCCGCGACATCAACAACGCCCAGCACCTCGAACAGGCGCGCGAATCCGGCATTCACAACCTTCCCCGCGACGCGCGCTACTCCGCCGCGCAAGGGATTCAGCAGCGCCAGAACGATTTGGCCGCTTTGCGCAAGGAAGCCGAAGACCTCGCCGTCGTCGTGCGCAACCTGCTCGAAGCCAACGGCTTCCTGTCGCCAGTGCAAAAAGCCATGAAGATGAACGAGCTCATCGAAAATTTCATGAAAGCCGCAGAAAATCAACATGCCCTCAGCGAATTAGGCATGCCCAACGGCCCGGTAATCACCAACGTCCACGAGACCGCTTCCATGTCCGGCCTCGTTCCCGTAATCCTTTTCGTCTACCTCGCCATTCAGAAATTCAGGAAAAAATCATCCGACTCCGCAGGCCCGAAGCGGCGCTGAAGCGGGAGCCCGCGGTCCCAAGCGGCTCACTTTGTTCAGAATCGGGTGCCGGCGATGAACTATCACTTCTCCTACTTGGTTGGCACATTGCTGTTTGTCGTGGCGTGGATGCTCTGCCTCCTGCTGGGAACGCGGTACCGTCGTCAAAGCCTCTGGGGCAGCGTGGTGTCCGCGCCTTTTGCTCTCACCAGCATTCTTTTCATTCCGCAGTATTGGACGCCGCCATCCTTGTTCAATCTGGATGCACGCTACAAAGTAGGCATGGAGGACTTCTTGTGGGCCGCGGCGGTGGGCGGAATCGCCTCCGTGATTGGCGAAATTGCGCTGGAAGAAAGGCTCACTCGTTCACGACAGGAAAAACGCAAACGGCATTATGCTCCATTCCTCGTGCTGGGCATCTTGCTCGTCGTGCTGCAGCTTTGGCACCCGGGCAAGACCATCTACAACATGATTGCCGCGCTGTCGGTCTGCGCCCTCGTCCTGCTGCTCCTGCGTCCGGATTTGTGCTGGTTGCAAGCCATCGGCGCCGTCACTTTCACCGTGTTGTACTGGATGCTCTTCGAGCTGCTTTTGCGCCTCTATCCCAACTTCATCCCGCAGTTTTATACCATCAAGAATCTGCTCGGCATTTACGTTCTCGGCGTGCCCATCGAAGAACTGCTCTTCGCCGCATCGGGTGGCGCTGTGTGGAGCGTCGCCTACGAGTATTTGCAGGGCTATCGCCTCAGGACCAGTGGAGGCTTTCGCTTCGAGCATGTGTGACCCCGGGCCGCCTGCGCCGGAGCGCGCTCAGTTCGCCACGCATTTCGCAATGATCAGGGTAACGTCGTCGTGTTGCTCGCGCGGACCAGAAAACCGCCGCACTTCCTCGACGATGGTCGACAGCAGCGACTGCGCCGGTAAAGAGCGCTGCCGCACCAATGCTTCGAGCAAGCGCTCCTCGCCAAACTCGTCGCCTTGCTCGTTAAACGCTTCCGTGATTCCGTCCGTGTACAGTGCGAGCATGTCGCCGGGCGCCACGGTCAGCTTGCCGATTTCGCAGTCCCATTTCCTAAATGCGCCCAGAATTGTCCCGGTCGCCTCGAGGCGCTCCACCGATCCGCTGCCGCGCAGCAGCAGCCCTGGAAGATGCCCGCAGTTTACGTAGCGCAGCCGGCCCGAAGGCGCGTGATAATCCGCAAAAAACAACGTTGCGAAAGCACCGGCCGGCGTGTTTTGACAGAAAAGTTGATTGACCCCGCGCAGCAGTTGGTCCGGTTGCTCCAGCGAAATGGCGCACTGGCTGCGCAGATTCGCCTGCAGATTAGCCATCAATAGGGCGGCTGCAATTCCCTTGCCGGAAATATCGCCGATAATCAGCCCTAGCCGATCGGGGCCAAAATCAAGAAAATCGTAGTAGTCGCCTCCCACCGCGCGGGCGGAAAAACAGTGCCCCGCATAATCGAACCCGGAAATCGCCGGACAAATTTGTGGAAACAGGCGGCATTGCACTTCGCTTGCGATTTCCAGTTCTTGCGCCACCCGGCGTTCCGCTTCGAGCTTTGCGGCGGCGGCTCGCCGTTGCGCTTCCAGCGCGTGCGTCACTTCGTCGAAGCTCACCAGTGAAAATGTATTGCCGTCAATGTCCCGGAAGCGCGTCGAGACGCCACCCCAGATGGGTGTTTCTTCGCCAAGAAACGGCGATGCGTCCGCCGATTGCACCTGCTGCGTTTGTGGATTGTACTTGATGCGCCGGAGCCTCGGCGTATGTTGAAAACGTACCCCACGCTTCGACCATTCCTGAAATTTGGCAAGCACGTCTTCTGTGATGAACACCACCCGCGAAGAGCGCCCGATCAATTTGTAGTCCGGCGTATCGGGCCTGGGCGCGATCAAAGAGAGAACCGCCGAGCCATCCGGAGGCGCGACCGCCACCAGCCGTTCGCCCGATTGCAGCTTGGCGTCGTACGCCAGATGAAATCCCAACTGATCGAGATAAAAGCGCAGGCTGCGGTCCTGGTCACGCACATAGATATTGATGGAATGGATGCGCAGATGTGGCGCCGCAGGAAGAGACGTGGACATAGGAGAGATTATAAGACTAAGGGACAAGCCCTGAGGGGCGAAGAGGGAAACCTGGAGATCACACCACAGATGAAGAGGCTCGCAAAGCACGCTGCACTGCGCCCAGGAGAGGCGGATGAATAAGTTGAACCCACTGGTGGTTCTCGCCGTACTCGCTGCCGTGACCCTTGGTTTGCCCTTGGGGCTCTATTTTTTGCTGACGAGAAAGCGCCGCGCAGCAATGCAAGAAATTCGCAATGGTGCCGAACAGCGCGGCTGGAAGTTTCGCCTACGGCATTGGACCGGCAATCCGACGGCCTTTCGCATGGACGGGCGCGGCCGCAGCGGTTTGCGCATGGTGGTACGCTCCCGCTCAGCCGGGGGTTACGACCCGCGCTGGAACGCCACGCTGACCGTGCGCTTTCCCGAATTGGCCGGTGAACCGGACGTAGCCGTCCTGCCGCGGCGCTTGGGCTTCGACTCTGGCGCGAAGCTGCAGGGAATCTCGCCAACAATGCGAGAAAAGGTGGCGGCATTCAGCGGCCTAGCCGCCAGCGCCCTTCGCCTGATACAGGAGGGCAAAGACTCGCCCACCGGCGTGCCGTCTTTCGATGCCGCCTATCAGGTCCTGAGTCTGGGCGTGAGCTGGCAGCCTTTGGTGGACGAACGGCTGGCGGAAGGCATACTGGCTGGGCCGGGGAACGGCGCCGCAATCCACGCCATGTTGATCTGGCGCGACCCGTTCGGCTTTTGCGTCGAGGCCCGATTGCCAGCGCCCCCGAACTGGGCGACAATTTGTTACGTGGTGGGATTAGCAGAGGATTTGTGCGCGCGCCTGCCCGCGGGGAAAATGCCCGGACCGCCCAAGGGCATCCTGGATGAGTTGCTCATGAGAATCATGGGACTCCGCTAAGAAGCCGCGGCGCGCAGCACGCGTCACAAATGAACGGACAGCATGTTCCGCCATCGCTGAGGCAACCATGACCGCACGAGTACTCGACGGCACAAAGATTCGCGACGAGATTTTAGCCGAGCTGAAAGACGAAGTGGCGATTCTCTCCTCGGCAGGTATACGCCCAGGGCTCGCCGCGGTGCTGGTGGGCGAAAATCCTGCGTCGCAGCTTTACGTGAAAAGCAAAATTGCCGCCTGCGAACAGGTGGGCATGGCCAGCGGTCTGCTAACGCCAGACGCCAGCGTGAGCACCATGGACCTTCTGGCTATCGTCGAAGACTTGAACCGCGACAACGATACCGACGGCATTCTCGTGCAGCTGCCGTTGCCCGCGCAGGTCGATACCAAACGCGTGCTGGAAGCCGTGGACCCCGCGAAGGACGTGGATGGCTTTCACCCCGTCAACTTGGGGCGCCTGGTAAGCGGCCGCCCCGGCCTCGTGGCCTGCACGCCCGCGGGTTGCATGGAGATTCTCCGCCGCAATAGCATCGCCGTCGAAGGTGCCAACGCCGTCGTCCTCGGGCGCAGCGACATTGTCGGCAAGCCCATGGCGCTGCTGCTAATGCATGCCAACGCCACCGTGACCATTTGCCATTCAAAAACCAAGGACGTGCCCGACGTTGTTCGCCGGGCCGACATTGTCGTTGCGGCCATGGGCAAAGCCGGATTCGTACAGCCCGACTGGATCAAACCCGGTGCAGCGGTGATTGATGTCGGCACGAATCGTGTCACCGACTTTGCAGAAGCGGAGAGGCTCTTCCGCAATCTGCCCGAGCGGCTCGAAAAATTCCGTGCTAAGGGCAATGCCCTCATAGGAGATGTGCATCCCGATGCCGCGCAAGTCGCAGGCGCGTTGACGCCTGTGCCCGGCGGCGTTGGACCTATGACCATCACGATGCTGATGAGCAACACCGTGAAAGCCGCGCGCATGCGACGTGCGAAGTCCATCCCGCGCACGATCTCAGTGGCAGGGCCAACGAGTGGCTCCAGCGCCGGTGCGCGGTAACACTGTTGCATGTTGCGGCTGGGAATCACCGGAGGCATCGCCAGCGGGAAAAGCGTCGTCGCGGAGATGCTGCGCAAGTTGGGATTCCCGGTCATCGATGCCGATGGCCTCGGGCATGAGTTGATGGAACCCGGAACGCCGGCCTTTGATGAAATCGTGCGCGAGTTCGGAGGAGCCGTGGTCGGCGATTCCGGCCGCATCGATCGCGGGAAACTCGGCGCGGCAGCATTTGCGGATGCGGCGAAGCTGGCCCGGCTGAACGCCATCCTGCATCCGCGCATCGCCGAAGAGATGGCGCGGCGTTTTGCGGCTTGGGAGCGCAACGGAGTCAGCCCAGCAGCCTTTGTGGAAGCGGCGCTGCTCGTCGAGGCCGGCTATCAGGAGCACCTCGATGGGCTCATCGTGGCGTGGTGCCGGCCCGAGCAGCAAATGGAGCGCTTGCGCGCGCGTGGCATGAGCGAAGAGGAAGCGCGGCGCCGCATTGCCTCGCAACTGCCAGTGGGGGAGAAGCTTCGCTACGCAACTGAGAAGATTGATTGTTCCGGGACAATCGAGGAGACGCAGCGGCAAGTCGAGGTATTAGCCACAAAACTGCGGGGCGCCGCGGAGCGAAAATAGCAATTCCCGGAAAAAGAAATCCACCCGCTGCGTCTAAAGGGCTGAAGCACAGTTCGCCGGGGAAGTCTAAGGTTTCGAACCGAGCGGGTCGCAAGACCCCTCACGACAGAGCAGCGCGGGCTTTCGGGCTGCACAGCGAAAACTCCGCCGCTTCGACGGGAAGGAAGCAGAAATGACTGCGGGAAAAACGGTAAATGCCGTGCGTTTGGCAATTGTGGCGGTGGTTTTGATTTCGTGCGCGTATTGGGCGGGCGGACGCTGGGGCCAGCGCCAGCCGCGCAAAGTTGAGGCTCTCCCCATTGGCGCAACGCCTGCCCCCGCCGCGATGAACGCTTCATCGCGCGACGTGGGCCGCGACGCTGCCCTCACCGAAGACGAATCCATCAATGTGCGGGTCTACCGCGAAGCCTCCGCCGCCGTGGCCAACATCTTGACCAAGGCCACCGAGTACGACTTTTTCATGGACCCTGTGCCCGTGGAAGGCGCCGGCTCCGGCTTTGTGATTGATTCGCGCGGGTATATCTTGACCAATTTTCACGTCGTGGAAGGCGCGCAGTCCATCGAAGTCGTGCTCGGCGACCAGACCCGCTATCCCGCAAAATTTGTCGGCGCCGACCAGCGCAACGACGTCGCACTCATCAAGGTCGATCCCAAGGGCAAGTCCCTGCTCGCACTCATCCTGGGCGACTCCTCCAAGCTGCAAGTGGGCCAAAAAGTTCTGGCCATTGGCAACCCATTCGGTTTTCAGAGCACTCTGACCACCGGCGTCGTCAGCGCCCTAGGCCGCACCGTACAAACCAGCCAGACCACTTACATCGACGAAGCCATCCAAACCGATGCTGCCATCAACCGCGGAAATTCCGGCGGGCCGCTGATTAATTCCCATGGCGAGGTCATTGGGATTAATTCCGCGATTTACACACCGAGCGGCACCACCGCCGGTATTGGCTTCGCCATTCCTGTCAACACGGCTAAGCGCATCGCGCACGATTTGATGACCGAAGGACGCGTACGCCAGGCCTTTCTCGGTGTGCAGACGCTCGAAGTCGGCGGCTTTCTGGCCGAAGCCCTGGATTTGCCCGTACAGGATGGGTTGCTCATCGAAGAAGCTACGCGCGGCGGGCCTGCGGCTGCCGCAGGTTTGCACGGTGGCGATCGCGAAGCCATGGCAGGCATGCGCCGCATCGTCATCGGTGGTGACGTTATCGTGGCGATTGACGGCCAGAAGATTGCCAGCCAACTGGATATGAACCTCGTACTGAACCGCAAGCGCCCCGGCGACACCGTAACCGTCACCGTCTATCGCGGCGGCAAAAAGTTAGATATACCTGTTAAACTGGGCGAACGCTCCGGAAGGTAATCACTACTGTCTTGAAAATTCCGCGCGATATTTCTCGCGCTCTTCTTCTGTGAACGAAAACCAGCCCTCCGCGATGTCCCTCACACGTTCGAGTTCGCGCTGCATTTCCGCATGCTTGGCTTCCAGGACTTCTGAGCTCGCATCTGCCGGAACGTAAATCGGCGGGCAAAATAGAATGACCGCGCGCGCAAACGGCGCCGGCATCAAAAAATGGTCCCAGGTCTGCTCGAAGGTTTTCCCGCGGCTCACGCCGATATGAAAAACCAGCACCGGACAACCCGTTTTGCGTGCCAGCATCACCGGACCCGGCTTGGCCACATAGCGCGGCCCGCGCGGACCATCAATGGTAAAGGCGCAATCCACGCCTCCTTCCAGCCGTCGCGCCATCACCGCCAATCCACGCAGCCCGCCGCGCGACGAACTTCCCTGCGCCGTGCCAAAACCGAGCCATTCGATGACTTTGCGTGTCCATTGCCCGTCAAACGCCGTGGTATTCATCACCACCACGCCGTGATTTCGGTGCCACCACACAATCGGAATAATGATGCGATGCCAGAACGCCCAAATCACGCGCTTGCCCGAAGCATGTACGCGCTCGGCGTGCTGCCAACCCAGCACTTCGTAACGCAACGTTGGCCCCAAAATCCGAATCACACTGTAAACCGCGGCCGCAATGATGGGAATCTGGATGCGGCGCGACCACGGCAGGTCGGGGAGCCGCGTGTCGTAGTGCGCGCCGACGGATTCCGGCGACCGGACTGGCGCAGTTCCTGGCGTGGAATCCTGCGCGGGTTTGGCGGCTGCGGATTCGGCTGCGTCTGGCAAAATCATTCCTTTCTACGCCAGCCTGCGCGGAAAGCGGCGTAACGTATAGTATAGGCGAGAGTTTCTCGCCTCCAGGTGTGGAGAGCATTGCAAGTGCTGGCATCGGCTTACTGGCGGAGTTGTCTGCGGCGCACCGCCTTCGTAGCGGTTTCTTGCGTACTTTTCGCGTCAGGGTTGATTGTTGCCGCGTTGGCCGCGGCGGACCAGCCCTCCGACGATGACGTTGGCGTGATCGAAGGCGACAATATCGCCATCAACGGGCCCATGCGCGTCGAGTCGGTCGCAGGGCAGATAAAAACGGTTCTGCGCAGCGGCAGCGACCTGCGCGTGAAAAGTGGCCAGGCACGCATTAGCCTCGTCGAGGGCGGACAAATCTCCATTTGCGGTCCGGCTCATCTCTCCGTTTTGAAGGCGGGTGGCTCGCTGACCATTGCCCTCGACGGCGGCGTGATTCACGTGCGCGTGGACGAAAAGCCTGCGCTCACCGTCTACACCCCGCAAATTGAAGCAAAACCCGTGGCCATCGGCGGTGAGCCGCGCGACCTGCTCGTCGGCTTCGCAAGTTCCGGCGTGATGTGCGTGCGCACGTATCGCGGCGCCATGCGCCTGGAACAGCAGCTCAGTGGGCAAAGCGTTGTGGTGCCGCAAGGCGGCGACGTACTGATCACCAACGGGCAGATCGACGCCCTCACGACCGGCGCAGGCCACTGCACCTGCGAGTTGCAAATCGTCAAAGCTCTGCCCATCACCGCACCCAGGCCTCTGACCGCCACCTCCGATGCAGGCAGCAGCAGCCCTGCTCCGGGGGAAACCATCCCAGTAACCGCAAGCTCACCGGCGAATGAACCCGCCTCCGCCGAAAAACCCGCTGCCAACGACGCGCCGATTCTTCATGTGGACATGCCTCCGCTGATCTACGACGCCAGCGCTAAAGTGCAGCCGGAGCCGGACCCCAGACTCATGGTTTTCGTCAGGCGCGTGCGCGTCCGTTCCGCGGTCGTCTTCCAGGGACGCGTCGAGGACGCCCCGGCCACCACTGCGGCCGCAGCAGCGCCGCCACCGCAGCCTCCAGCCGCGCCTCGGCCTGCCGCCAAGCCCGCGCCACCGCCGCAGCCATCCGTCATGGACCGCGTCAGGTCCTTTGTTCGCGGCCTCTGGTCACACGGAAGCTGAATCGCATCGTGGCAGCGAAAATGAATTCCCATCGCCCGGTTTTCGAGATGCACAATCTAGGGTGAGGTTACATACCTTCGTAGTTGGGGCCGCCCCCGCCTTCGGGGACCACCCAGTCAATGATTTGGTAGGGATCGGCAATGTCGCAGGTTTTGCAGTGCACGCAATTCGCCGCGTTGATTTTCAGCTTTTGTGCGCCGTTCGCTTCCTTCGTCATCTCATAGACCGCCGCGGGGCAGAAATACTGGCACGGGTTGCCGTATTCCACGACGCATTTCGTCGAGCAAATATTCGCGTCCAGCACGTGCAAATGGCACGGCTGGTCCTCTTCGTGCCGCGTTCCGGAGTGATAGACATCCGTCAACCGATCGAACGTGAGCTTGCCATCGCCCTTAAATCGCTCCGGCGCCGGGCGCCCGTTGATTTTTTTGTACGCCTCGCAGCCCGCATGCGAGCGCATCGGATCCGTCAAGCCGCGTCCGCCGGAAATCTCCTGGAACGCCACCTTGAAGAATCCGCTGAAGAGGCCGTGCTGGAACGATTGGTGAAAATTTCGCACGCGCCAGAGTTCCTTCTTAATGTAGCTTTGCTCCACTTTTTGCGGGAACGCGCTGAGCGTTTTCGCCGAGGCATCGCCGGATTTGAGCGCCTCAAGAATCGTTTCCGCGGCCAGCATTCCGCTCTTCATCGCCATGTGAATGCCCTTGAGGCGCTGCGAATCCAGGAAGCCGCCGGAATCACCGATGATCAGCCCGCCGCCCAGGTAATTCCGCGGCATGCTATACCAGCCGCCGTACGGAATCGTTTTCGCTCCATAGCGCACGAGTTTGCCGCCGTCCAGAATCTTCTTCAGGAACGGATGCGTCTTCCAGGTCTGAAACGCGGCGTGCGGATCGAATTGCGGGTTGGCGTATTCGAGCGCCACAACCAGGCCAAGCGAAAGGCGGCTGTTCGAAAGCCCGTAAATCCAGCCGCCGCCGTACATATCAGTCGGCACGGGCCAACCCAGCGTGTGCGCCACGTAGCCGGGCTGAATGCGCCCCGGCTGCACGTCCCAAAGTTCCTTAATGCCGATGCCATACGTCTGCGGATTGATGTTGTCGAGTTTTTTTGCCGCAACTAATTTTTTGGTGAGCGAGCCGCGCGGTCCTTCGGCGAGCACGGTCACCTTCGCGCGCAGTTCGTAGCCCGGCGTGTAGTTATCTTTGGGCTTGCCATTCTTATCCAGCCCTTTGTCCTCGGTGATGACGCCGGCAATGCCCTCACCTTCGTAAATCAGTTCCGCGCCGCCAAACTCCTTGAACAAGTTGACCCCAGCTGCTTCCACCAGCCCGCCCAGCCATTTCGTCACTTTGCTCAACGAAACTACGTAGTTCCCTTTGTTCTGAAAAGGCGGCGGCGTTATCGGAAAGCGCAGCGAAGAGCCCGACGTGAAGAGCAACGCCGCGGAATCCGTGACTGGCGTATCCAGCGGAGCGGATTTTTCGAAGTCCGGAACCAGCTCAGCGAGCGCTTTGGGGTTCATGATTGCGCCCGAGAGCTGGTGCGCGCCGACTTCGCGCCCCTTCTCCAGCACGTAGATATTTTCCGCCGAAAGCTGCGGCTTCGCGCCCGATTCGTTGTGCTTCTTGATGAGATTGGCAAGGTGCAGCGCGCAGGAAAGACCCGCGGGTCCTGCGCCCACAATCAGAACATCCGCTTCCAGTTGTTCCCGCTGTACCGTCATCAAACAATCCTTATACGAAGGACTCTTCGTCTTCTACTTTCTGAACTTCCAATACTTGGGACTCGGACCCGGGGTAAATCTAAGAAGCAAAAAACGGCCGTTCTTAAATTCAAAATACTTTGTCCCGCATTTGCCGGAGCCGTCGGGGTTATCCCAGTCAAAACACCCCGACGCTACGAGAAGACGACTTCGCGTCCGGAACCTGATTCCCTTGTATGAAACACCTTCTTTTGAATCGAAATTGGATTCGATCGTTGTGTAGGGCGGATTATCCAAAACTGCTCCACTTTCGAGGTCCACTAGCCCAGCGCAGTTTGTACCGCAGCCGTACTGCACGATTGCATAGTGGCCAGCAAAGTTGGGCTTCTTCTGAATCGCGCTCTCCGCGGCAAAAACTACTCTGTCAGAGGACGGGTCTCTGGCATCGAAGTCGCCTGGCCAAATGATCTTCGTGGGCTTTCCGTAAAATACTTTGTCAGCTGGATAATCTTCGAAACGGGGGTTTGATTCCGCTACTCGGGAGGACTTTTGGCCCGCGCCGGTTGAATGCAAGCACAAAACAGCCAGAGCAAATGTAAATAAACTCATATAGCGTTCGGCGTGCAGAAGGGTCATATGTCAAACAATCGGCTGTATTGGTCAGGAAGATTTGGTTTTTTCCAAGGCTTCGGTTAAGGCCGGCATGATCTCAAAAATGTCGCCGACCACACCGTAATCCGCAATTTCAAAAATCGGCGCGTTCTGATCCTTATTGATGGCCACGATCGTGCGCGCGCCTTTCATACCCACGACGTGCTGAATCGCACCACTAATCCCCAGCGCCAGATACAGTTTGGGCGCCACGGTTTGCCCGGAGCTCCCAATCTGTCGCTCCATCGGCAGCCAGCCTTCATCGCAAATCGGACGCGACGCTGCAATTTCCGCGCCCATCGCTTTGGCCAGCGCTTGCGCCAGCGGAATATTTTCGGGCGCCTTGATGCCGCGTCCAATCGCCACGATCAACGGTGCCTGCGTCAGATCTACCGCCGACTTCGCCTCTTTGAAAAGCTCCAGTGGCTTCGTGCGGATCTGCTCCGCGCCCAACGAAATCGCTACTTTGTTGATGGGTGCTTTGCCAGACGGATTCGCTTCCAGCAAGTCGGCGCGAAACGCCCCCGACTGAAACGAAGCAAACCACGGCGCGGCACCCTGGAACGTAACATCCGCGGCCGTTTTGCCTTGAAACATCTGCCGCACGAAGACCAGTTTCCCCGACTCGTGGCGATAGCCGATGCAATCGCCGATGATACCTTTGCCCAGCATGGCCGCCAGCTTCGGCGCAAAATCGCGCACCTGATAGGTGTGCGGGAAAAGCACCAAGTCCGGTCTCGCCGATTCGATCACTTGTTTCAGCGCGATGCAGAAGCCGTCTGGCGTGTAAGCCTCCAGCAACTCGTGTTCCGCTTGCAGAACTTCCGCGACGTTTTTGGAAGCCAATTCGCCGGCGAAAGAGGCAACGTCTTTCCCGATAACCAGCGCGGAGATCGTGCTCGAGGTGTCCTTCGCTATTTGTTGCGCGGCCACGAGCGTTTCGAAACTTGTGTTGTTCCACTTGCCTTGCCGAAGTTCGCTGACCACGAGAATTTTCATTGATTTTCCTCTTCCTCAGAGCGGCCTACAGCACGCGGGCTTCGAACTTCAGCTTTTCAACCAGTTTGGTCGCGACTTCCTTCGGCGGACCGCTCAGGAATTCCGTCTTCTTCGTTTTCGTCGGCACATAAATCTTTTCGATCTTCTGCGTCGGCTCGTGCGACACGCCCAGCGACTGCGCGGGAATCGTGGCAATCTCTTTCTTCTTGGCCGCCATGATGCCCTTGAGCGTCGCGTAGCGCACTTTGTTGATGCCGGATTGAATAGAGAGCACCGCTGGCAGCGGGCACTCCATCTTCTGGAACCACCCCGCCTCCAGCTCGCGCTTCAGCTTCATTTTTCCGTCGGCCACCTCGATGGCCATGATGATCGTGGCGTGGGGCCGGTCCAACAACGCGGCCAGCAGTACACCGGTCTGCCCGAAACCATGGTCGTCGCTCTGCAGGCCAGTCAGCACCAGGTCTGCTTTTTCTTTGGCGATAGCCGCAGCCAGCAATTTCGCCGCGCCCAGTGGGTCCAGTTGCGCGAAGTGATCGTCGGCGATGTGCATGCCGCGGTCCGCCCCTTTGGCCAGCGCTTCTTTAATGGTTTGCTTCACGCGCTCCGGCCCGAGCGACAGGGCAATCACTTCCCCGCCGTGCTTCTCCTTCATGCGTAGCGCCTCTTCCAGCGCGTAGCTGTCCGGCTCATTCATCTCGAAGCCGATGTCCGCTTCCTTGATCCAATTTCCGGCGATGGCCAGCGGCGCGTCTTTTGCCGGGACCTGCTTGATGCACACGATGATGTTCACGGGAGTAGTCCTTGCGATGTTCTCGTTTTATTCTTGCCGAAGGCCTACGCGGAGCGCTGTGATGGCGCGCACACCAGACGAACTTTACTTGCCATTCCAGCGCTTGAAAACCAGCGCCGCGTTCGTACCGCCGAATCCAAACGAATTGGAAAGTGCATACTCCACGTCCGCTTTGCGCGCCACGTTCGGCACGTAATCCAGGTCACATTCGGGATCGGGTTGCTCCAGGTTGATCGTCGGCGGCAAAATTTGATCCTGCAATGCCAGCACGCTAATGCCCGCTTCCAGCCCGCCCGCGCCCCCCAGCAGATGCCCGGTCATGGATTTGGTCGAGCTGATGGGCACTTTTTTCGCATGCTCGCCGAAGACGCGCTTCAATGCGCGCGTTTCAATCACGTCGCCGATGGGCGTGGACGTTCCGTGAGCATTTACGTAGCCGATTTGCTCGGGCGCGATCTTGGCATCCTTGAGCGCCGCGTTCATGACGCGATACGCGCCATCGCCATTTTCCGCAGGCTGCGTGATGTGATACGCGTCGCCCGACATGCCGTAGCCGACAATTTCCGCCAGAACGTTGGCGTTGCGTTTTTGCGCGTGCTCCAGCGTTTCCAGAATCACAATGCCCGCGCCTTCGCCCACCACAAATCCATCACGCCCGGCATCAAACGGCCGGCTGGCGTGGCAGGGATCGTCATTGCGCGTCGAAAGCGCGCGCATCGAGGCAAATCCGCCAATCCCCATCGGCGTAATCGTCGCTTCCGTACCGCCGCAAATCATCATTTCCGCGGCGCCACGCTCGATAATCTTGAACGAATCCCCAATCGCATGCGCCGACGCCGAGCACGCCGTAGCCGTCGCCGAATTCGGTCCGCGCGCGCCGTAACGAATCGAAATGTGCCCCGAAGCGAGATTCACGATGGCCGACGGAATAAAAAACGGAGAGATTTTGCTCGGGCCGCCCTGCACCAGTTTCCAGTGCTCGCGCTCGATGATATCGAATCCGCCGATGCCCGACGACACGTACACGCCCACTTCATCCAGGTCCGAATCTTCCGGCTTCCAGTTGGCGTGCCTGACGGCGAAATCTGCTGCCGCCAGGGCCACCTGAATAAACCGGCCCATTTTCTTCAGTTCTTTTTTTTCAATCCATCGGAAGGGATCGAAGTTCTTGATTTCCCCGGCGATCTTGCAATCGAAACCGTTGGTATCGAATTGCGTAATAGGGCCGACGCCGCTCTGCCCGGCCAGGAGATTTCTCCACGTCTCCTCCGTGCCGATGCCCAGCGCGCAAACCAGACCAACACCCGTGACCACTACCCGGCGAGTCAACTCTTTGCAGCTCCCTGTTGTGGTGATAATTTCGTCGCTTACTTACCTTTGGCGTGCTTGTCGATGTACTCGATGGCGTCCTTCACGGTCGTCATCTTCTCGGCGTCCTCGTCCGGCACTTCGATGCCGAAAGCCTCTTCAAACGCCATCACCAATTCCACCTGGTCGAGCGAATCCGCGCCCAGGTCGTCCACGAACGACGCCGTGGGGGTCACCTCGGCTTCATCCACGCCGAGCTGCTCGACGATAATCTGCTTCACGCGTTCTTCCACGCTGGCCATGCCTATATCCTCCGCGATGTGCTATCGCTTTTTGTCCACAATGTACACAAAAACCATCCGGCCCAAGACGCCGCCTACAACCTCAAAAATCCTCGTTCAGGCAACCTTGCCATTCTATTTGCCCCGCCCCGCAAGGTCAACTTGGCCCCTTCTTTGGCGGGCTAGTATCCGTAGTTCAGAATGGCCTCCTGGACTATTGGAACAAGCCCCTCAACGCTCCTCAACACGAGCGTTCCTAGCATCGTAGTCCGAAGAGCATCCTTTGCTGGCGTAATGATTCTCAAGATCTTCTTGCCATATTCCCAAGGCAGAGTGTTCCGAAGCGACTCTCCAACGGCGGTTTCCCATCCGTATCGCTCGTACTCATCAGCTCTGGCGTTGTGCGCGTCAGCGAAAAAATGAACAAACCGCTCTTCTTCGACGTCGAAGGCCGCCATTCGCCAGAGCACGGCCTGAACTGCTGAGGCGAAAGCATCCATAAAAGCATTGCGTTGGTGTACGGTCTGCTCCGAAAAAGCAAATCGTCCGATGCATTGAAGGGTGAACATTAGTTCCTCGAAAACAAAGCCGCCCTTTCGTTTCCGCTGAAGGCGCCTCTTCACCAGGCTGCAAGAATCTGGTCACGTTTTTACGCAATCCACCTGCGACTAACCGAACGATGCCCCCAGGCAAGTCAAACAGATCCGACGTTTCTCCGATCTGCTCACAAGGAACCGACACAGCCGCTGTAAATAATCGAGCAAAAAACCGAGATGTCTCGTCTATCGTCAGGGCAGACACTTTTCTCTACCAAACTATGCTAAATATAGTCCCCCATTCACATCGAGCACGTGGCCCGTGATGTACGCCGCCTCGTCGCTCGCCAGGAACACGATGGCCGCGGCCACGTCCCGCGGCGAACCCATCCGCCCGAGCGGAATGCGCGCTTTCAGCTCATCCTTCACTTTCTCAGGCAGCACATCGGTCATCGGCGTAGCGATAAAGCCGGGAGCCACGGCGTTGACGGTGATGTTCCGCGAAGCGATCTCGATGGCAATGGCTTTCGTCAACCCAATAAGGCCGGCTTTGGCAGCCACGTAGTTGGCCTGGCCGGCGTTACCCATCTGCGCCACGACGCTGGCGATGTTGATGATCCGCCCCGCGCGCGCCCGCATCATCGTGCTCAGCGCCAGCTGCGTGCAAAGATGCGCGCCGGTGAGATTCGTGCGTATCACCGCATCCCAATCGTCCTGCTTCATGCGCAGCGCCAGCCCGTCGCGTGTAATCGCCGCGTTGTTGATGAGAATGTCCAGCCGGCCGAACTTCTCGAGCACCTGTTTGAATCCCGCTTTGATCTGTTCCGGCTCGGCCACGTCCATCTTGATCGCCACGGCTTCCCCGCCGGCATTCACAATCTCGCTGACCAGCGCTGCGAGCTTCTCTTCATTCCGCGCCGCAGCCGCCACTTTCGCGCCCGCCTCCACCAGCGCCAGCGCCGTCTCGCGTCCAATGCCCTGCGAAGCCCCCGTCAACAACGCCACCTTGTCTTTTAAACTAAACACTCTCTCCACCCGCCCGTCTCTTCTCGTTACGTCGTTACCTCTTTACTTCATTACTTCGGATCTTTTTTATCGTAACGCGTCACTTCTTTTCACGCCGCATCGGAACGCGCAGCCGCAATTTTGTCCATCGTCGCCGTCAAACTCTTCTCATCCTCCACATTCAGCGCCGCCACCGACCGCTCGATCTGCCGCAGCAACCCAGTCAACACGCGCCCCGGCCCCACTTCGACAAACGTGTTCACGCCTTCCTCAATCAGCGTGAGCACCGATTCCTCCCAACGCACCGGCGCCGTCACCTGCCGAATCAGCGCTTCCCGCGCTTCCGCTCCCGTTTCGATCGTGTCCGCGTCCACATTCGTCACCAGCGGCACGCGCAGTGCCGAAAATTCCGTCTTTTTCAAATCTTCCGCCAGCCGCTCCTGCGCGGGCATCATCAACACCGAGTGAAACGGCGCGGACACCGCCAATATCACCGCGCGCTTCGCCCCAAGCTGGGAGGCAATTTCCACGGCGCGCTTCACCGCACCCGCATGCCCCGAGATCACCGTCTGCTCCGGCGAATTCAAATTCGCCGCTGCGCAAATTTCGCCTTCCGCCGCGCGCTTGCACGCGTCCGCCGCAACCGCAGGCGACAAGCCCATAATCGCAGCCATAGCGCCGACACCCGCCGGAACCGCTTCCTGCATGTATGTCCCGCGCTTGCGCACCAGCACCACCGCGTCCGCAAATTTCAATGATCCCGCCGCCACCAGCGCCGAATATTCGCCCAGGCTGTGGCCGGCGACAAAATCCGGCGTCAGGCCGCGCTCCGCCAGCACGCGATATGTCGCGACGGAGCAGGTCAGAATCGCCGGCTGCGTAACCGCCGTCTGCTTCAGCTCTTCTTCCGTGCCCTCGAAGCACACTCTGGAAATCGAAAATCCGAGCGCTTGGTCCGCCTCTTCAAAGACCGCCCGGGCCGCGGGGTACTTTTCCGCCAGCTCTTTTCCCATGCCCGGGTATTGCGAGGCTTGGCCTGGAAATACAAATGCCGCTTTGCCCATCGTTCCGTCCTATTCCTGAGCCGTCACGCGAGGACTGCGGCGGCGGAAAGCTCCTGCTCGATCTTTTCGTTGATGCGCGAGCGGGCCAGGCCCGCAGCCACGCGGATGGCGTTCTTCACGGCATTGGCGTTCGAACGTCCATGCCCAATGACGCACACGCCGCGCACACCCAAAAGCGGCGCGCCGCCATACTCGGTGTAGTCAATCGTCTTCTTCAGGCCTTTCAGCGCTTTGCCTGAAAACAAAAACGCGACCTGCGAGGCCAGCGAGCTCTGAATCGACTTCTTCAGCAAACCGAAAATCTGCAACGCCAGGCCTTCACAAATCTTCAGAGCAATGTTGCCGACGAACCCATCGCACACAATCACGTCCACGTTGCCGGAAAACAGGTCTCCGCCTTCCACATTGCCCACGAAATGCACCGGGCTCTTCTTCAGACGTGTGTAAACTTCGCGCGTGAGTTCGTTGCCCTTGATTTCCTCTTCGCCGACGGACAGCAGCCCTACGCGCGGCCGCCGGTTCCCAAATGTCGCGCGGTAATAAATCTCGCCCATCACCGCAAACTGCACCAGGTGCTCCGGCTTCGAGTCCACATTGGCGCCCACATCGAGAAGCACGGAAACCCCCGCCCTGGCATTCGGAAACGGAGCCGCGAGAGCCACGCGATCCACGGATTCGAGCGTCCCGAGCAGGAATCTGGAGACGGTCATGACTGCGCCGGTATTTCCCGCGCTGACGAGTCCGTCGGCCTTGGCTTCGCGCACCAGCCGCGCCGCCACGTGCACGGAGCTGTCCTTCTTGCGCCGGAACGCCTGCGCCGGGTGATCGTCCATGGTGATTACTTCGCTGGCCGGGATAATCTCGATAGGCAAGTTCGGCGCAGCATGTTTGGCCAGTTCCGCGCGTACAACCTGCGGCTGGCCGACCAACATGATGCGCACACCCAATTCCTTAGCCGCCAGCACCGCTCCTTCCACCTCCGGGCGCGGCGCATGGTCACCGCCCATGGCGTCAACGGCGATTGTGATCATCGGATGAGGACCGCCAGTTCTGGATGGAGCCCCGGAAGAACTCGGATGCGTCAGGCCGACTTGTCTTGCACCGCGCGGCCCTTATAGTAGCCGCAATGCGGACACGCCTGGTGCGGCTGCTTCGTTTCGTGGCAGTTCGGGCACTCCCCGAGCGTCGGCTTGGCTAGAAAGTCGTGGGCCCGCCGGTTGCTCGTGCGCCGTTTCGAGTGGCGCCTTTTTGGGTTAGGCATAGTAATGCTCCTCGTTCCCGCCCCGCGGGCGGATTGTATGGGCTTTCGGCCCGGAAAACTATTGCTTTTTCAGCCAGTCCTGCTTCAGGCGCGCGAGGGGAGCCAGCCGCGGATCCGTGGCATGCGTTTCGCAGCGGCACTCCTCGTGGTTCAGGTTAGCACCACAATTCGGGCACAGTCCTCGGCAGTCGCTCTGGCAAATCACCTTGAGAGGCAGCGCCAAGAGCACCTGTTCTCGGAGCACATCCGCCAGAAAGAGGCCATCTCCTTCAAAAAACCCAATCTCGGTGTCGTCGTCCTGGAGCCGGTCTTCCTTCGGCTTGGCCCCTTTGGGAAGCGGCACGTACATGAGGTCGAAGGAACGGTTCACATCTTCGACGACTGGTTCGAGGCAGCGCGCACAGACCATTTCAATCTTGGTTTCCAGCTGCCCCTCGATGCGGATCTGCCCCTCGAGCAACTCCGCCGTCGCCGTCACTTCCAAAGGCGCGACCTGTTTGATCTCGGAGGAGTGGAAGTCAATGGCGCCCGGATGGTAGGACTTCCGGAAACGCAGCTTCCGAACCGCCAGCTCTTTTACATCCAGGAACACGTCTCCGACGCCTCCAGCACCAATGCCAATGCTCATGCTTTATCATTATTCCGTCGCTGGCGCGTCAAGTCAAGGAATCGGGCTTTCCTCCGGTGAGTTCTGCGTTCCAGGATTGCATGGCCCCGGCCTAGTACCGGTGCAAAGATCGAGCTGACGTGACGAATCGGCTCAGTTCGAGATGGAAGCTGCACGCTGGCGGCGAGCACAGGTAATTCTTGCGCAGGTTCGGCGCTGGCGTGTTGCATTCCTTCCCATCGCTCCTCGCGGTTATCTTGCTGAGATCATAAGGCTTAAATCAAAAGCGGCAATTTGCAACGAGTTTGGTGGAATTCTTGCCCTTCGAATGGCCCCGGTCGAAATCTATTTGGAGGCAACTTCATGAGATTCCGAACCATTCTTTCCCTGGCCACCCTTTTTCTGACCTGCTTTACCGTTGCGGTTTGCTGCCCACCCCTGCCAGCGCAACCCCACGGAACCAGCTTGAACACCGCCGTTGAGAATCAATCCATTTCCGGAAAGATCTCTTCGGTCGGCGACGCGAGCTTTTCTCTGGAAATCGCAAAAGACAATCAGGCGCCGCAAACCGTGCAGTTCCTGGTGGATGATAAAACCAAAGTAGAAGGCAAACTGGCCATCGGTGCGCAAGCAGTAGTAGAATATCGCGCGGATAGCGGAAAGAATGTCGCCGTGCACGTCGTGGTGACTCCGTCCTCCGGCGTTCGGCCTTACTAAATTCGCGCTCTTCTATTCCAGGAGCGTTGGCTCTACTTCCGCCCGACCCAGCCCCGGTGCGGTCTGACTCGCTCGTCGTTGCTGAGGAGTCTGGATGCGCACGACCCTGAAGATTGTCCTGCCCTTGATCGTCAGCGTCGCGGTGGTGTCTCTGCTCTTCGCTGCGTACCAGGTGCGTACAGAAAAGCGCAATCTGCGCAGTGAAGTCTCGCGGCGCGCCGATATCCTCGCGGAAAGTCTGCAGGACAACGTCGAACCTCTGCTCGAACGCGGCGGACAGCGGGAAAACCGGAACCTCCAGCGCCTCGTGGCGCGATTCGGACAGAGAGAACACCTGAAGGGCGTTGCAATTTACGACACCGGCGGCGCGCCCATTGCGATTACGGCGGGCCTGCCCAAGGTCTTCCAATCGCGCCCAGCCGCCGCGGCGCGTGCGGCCGAGACGGGGAAAAGCTACGGCGAGTTCCTGACGGTTCAATCCGAACGAGCAGATGAAACGGCAGCAACTCCCATGCACGTCTACGCGCTGCCTCTGCGCCGGGACGGCGAGCCGGCAGGAACCCTCGCCTTATTTCACGACACAAGCTACATCGACGCGCAGATCGGCCATACGCTGCGGGATGCTCTTCTGAATGCCCTGATCCAGACGCTGTTGATCAGCCTCCTGGCCTTCGTACTGGTGCGGTGGACGTTCACCGCCCCGCTGGCGCGTACCGCCAAATGGCTGCACAGCCTGCGTGCTGGACAGCACCACGCGCCTCCCGTCGCGCCCCAGGGAGAAATCTTCGACGAACTTCACCAGGAAGTGAAGCATCTCGCCCACGACTTGAATGCCGCGAGAGCTTCGGCCGAAGAAGAAGCGCGGCTGCGCGAATCGAATGCGTCCATCTGGACGGCGGAACGCCTGCGGGTCAGCCTGCGAAACAAGCTTCAGGAGAAACCGCTGTTTGTGGTGTCGAACCGCGAGCCGTACTTGAACGTGTATCGCGAAAAAGACAATTCGATCGAGTTGATTATTCCGGCCAGCGGCGTGGTGACGGCCATAGAACCGGTGCTGGTGGCCTGCGACGGGACCTGGATCGCGCATGGCTCCGGAAGCGCCGACCGGGAATTCTCCGACGAGTTTGACCATCAGCGCGTGCCACCGGAGCGCCCAAGTTACACGCTGCGACGGGTCTGGCTCAGCCGCGAAGAGGAGAAGGGCTACTACCAGGGTTTTGCCAATGAGGGACTCTGGCCGCTCTGCCACATCGCGCACACACGTCCCGTGTTTCGTCCGGAAGATTGGGTGCAGTACCAACGCGTCAACCGGCGCTTTGCCGATGCCGTGCTGCAGGAGATGGAAAGAACCGAATCACCAATTCTGCTGGCCCAGGACTATCACTTCGCACTGCTCCCGCGCATGATCAAGGACGCCAGGCCCGATGCGCGTGTGGCGATTTTCTGGCATATCCCGTGGCCGAATCCCGAAGTGTTCGGCATTTGTCCGTGGCAGCGGGAACTGCTCGATGGGCTCCTCGGTGGCGATTTAATTGGCTTCCACATTCAATCGCACTGCAACAATTTCCTCGAGACCGTGGACCGCGCCCTGGAAGCCTTGACCGAGTGGGACCGCTTTGCGGTCAATCGGCAGGGACACGTGACGCGCGTGCGGCCCTATCCGATCAGCGTGGCGTTCACAGAAAACGCCCACGCTCCAGGCGAGCTACCCAATGCCGGGGAAGAGCGCGCGGCGCTGCTCCACGAACTTGGCGTGGAAGGAAGCCTGCTCGGCGTCGGCGTGGATCGCGTGGACTACACCAAAGGAATCATCGAACGCTTCCGCGGCCTCGAGCACTTTTTTGAGCTAAACCCGGGATACCAGCATCGCTTCACATTCGTGCAAATCGCAGCGCCGAGCCGCACGGAGATTGGCCGGTACAAACAATTTCTGGATGAGGTGATGGCGGAAGCGGAACGCATCAATGCACGCCTCCAGGCTGGCCGGTGGCAGCCCATCGTTTTGCTCAACAGACATCACTCGCACGAGGAGATCGCACGGTACTACCGGGCGGCCTCGGTTTGCCTGGTCAGCTCGCTGCACGACGGAATGAACCTGGTGGCCAAGGAATTCGTTGCGGCGCGGGAGGACGAGCGCGGCGCGCTGATCCTAAGCACCTTCGCGGGCGCAGCGCATGAGCTTCCGGATGCGCTGCTCGTGAATCCCTACGACGTGCAACAAGTCGCCAACGCCGTCCGGCATGCGCTGGAAATGCCGGAAGACGAACAGATGCTCCGAATGGGGCGCATGCGGCAAAGCGTCCGTGAACACAACGTGTTTCGCTGGGCGGCGCACCTGCTTTCCGATTTGACGGAAATTCGCATTGATGCCCAGGAGCGGAGCGAGGTTTCGCAAGTGCCATGAACAACGCGCTTGACGGCATGAGTTTCACACACATCGCATTGGCTTGCATGGCCAGTGGATTTGTGGCGAGGAGCGCCCTCCGATGACGACCACAGAAACACCGTTTGAATTTTTCACCGTTTCGTATCTGACGCGTATCGGCAATCAGTCCGCCTCAACACTCGGTGAAATGCTTAGAGGGCTGCAGGAGTGCAGCGATGCCTCTATTTTCCACCACACCTTTCAGACCCTCGGCAGTCATCACTTCCTGACCGAGGGCTTCTCGAACGATTTCGCGCAATGGGCTTATGCCGACGCCAACCGTGAGGACCTCGCGGAACAACTGGCGGCACTCGACGTCCGCGATTACATTTCTGTCGCGGCCTTGCGCGCCGACCTTTGCCGCGTAGTCGGCGATTATTGCCAATCGCAGCCGGCGTTTTGCGGACAGACCGCGCTGGAGCGCTTCTATTTTTGCGAAAGCGTGGAAGTGACGCGGCCCTTCGGATTAAGCGCGCGCACGCTCGAAGAATTTCGCGACGGTATTACGCGGTTGAGCCACGCCTCATTCTATTTTCACTTCATTTCCTCGCGGCTGCGTCTGCAATTGCAGACCAACGACTTTTCCCACTGGCTTGCCGACGGGCTGGGGCTGGGCACGTTGGCGAAAAGCGTCAATCAAATTGACATCTACACGAACACTCTGGACAGCATTCGCGCCAAGCTACTGCGGCTGATCGATCGCGAAAGGAGAAAGCCATGAGCGTAGCAGCGGTCGCCACGCGCATTCCCTTGGACGACTACGCGGCCTTACTCGGACAAGGCGAAATTGACGAACTTCGCGTGCTCGCCAAGCCTCTCAAGGGCCGCGGCATCGAGATGATCAACTCGACGGCCGTGGGCGGCGGCGTCGCGGAGATTCTCAACCGCCTTGTTCCGCTTGCGGAGGAACTCGAGCTGGACATGCGCTGGGACGTCATGACCGGTGGCGACGATTTTTTTAGCGTGACCAAGTCGTTCCACAATGCGCTGCACGGCGCGCCCTACCACGCGGACCCCAAGGATTTTCAGATTTTCCTCGAGTGCAACCGGCGCAACCTGGCCAGGCTGCCCCTCGACGCGGAATTTATGATCATCCACGACCCGCAACCCGCCGGGTTGATCGAGGGGCGCAAGAAAAACGGAAATCACTGGGCGTGGCGCTGCCACATCGATCTTTCGCATCCGAACCGGCAGGTGTGGGACTTTCTGGAGAAATTTGTCGCGCGCTACGACGCGGCAATGTTTTCCTCTCCGGAGTTTTCCAGGGCGCTGCCCATCCCGCAGTATCTGTTTTATCCAGCCATCGATCCGCTTTCCGAGAAAAATCGGGAACTGAACGGCGGATTCGTTGCGGACGTTTTGGCGCGTTACCGGATCGATCCGCACCGCACCATTCTCACGCAAATTTCGCGGTTCGACCGGCTCAAGGATCCGATTGGCGTGATCCGCGCGTACCGCATCGTGAAGCGCTATTTCGATTGCCAGCTCGTGCTCGCCGGCGGAAGCGCTTCGGATGATCCGGAAGGCGCGGTGGTCCTGAAGGAAGTGCAGCGCGAGGCCGACGGCGAGGCGGACATTCATATTCTCGAGCTGCCCGCATGGGCCCCACTCGAAGTGAATGCCTTGCAGCGCGCTTCCACGATCGTCATTCAGAAGAGCCTGCGCGAAGGATTCGGCCTCACGGTTTCGGAAGCGCTGTGGAAGAAAAAACCGGTGGTGGCCTCCGCGGTGGGCGGAATTCCCGTGCAAGTCATCCACCGGCATACCGGCTTGCTGGCACATTCCGTGGAGGGCACCGCCTATCAAATTCGCTTTTTGCTTTCGCATCCGGAAATCGCGGCGAAGCTTGGCGAGCACGGCCACCAGCACGTGAAGGAAAACTTTTTAATCACTGAGAAATTGAAACGCTACTTGACCCTGTTTCTGGCCATGTCACAGGGAACTTAGGGAGTCAAAGCTTACCGCACTCCTCGCGTGGTTGTTCGTGCCCAGCCG
>Ga0335078_10000856_pt1 | contig 46432 bp, 42 predicted proteins | sample Lox_Sample_32_FD_206711 | JGI IMG/M metagenome (GOLD analysis project Ga0335078, IMG submission 206711) | Soil microbial communities from Loxahatchee National Wildlife Refuge, Florida, United States - Lox_Sample_3.2 | ecosystem: Environmental > Terrestrial > Soil > Wetlands | place: USA...
AAAAATTGAAATAGGGAATGCGAAAGCAGGGTAACAGGTTGGCGGGCGCAGTGGCCAGCAAGTCAGCGGTCAAAAGCGAGAGGCGGGTTGTGCTAACCTTTCCCGCTGGCATCAGTCCCATATACTCGGTCGAATCCAACGAGGAGAGAATCGATGAGAAGAGCCGTTTCACTCGCTGCATTGGTTTTCGTTGCCGTCGTACTCGCAAGTTCAGCGCATGCCCAGGGGGGCAGCGCGACGCCGAAGCCCGCGTCCGGCCCGGCGCAGGCGGTGCTCGATCAGTGGAATGATATCGGGCGCAAGCTGATTGCGATGGCGGAAGATTTCCCCGAGGACAAATACGATTTCAAAGCTGCACCCACGACCAAGACTTTTGCCGAACGGCTGATTCACGCGGCCCATGCCAATGATTTTTTCACCAATGGGGTTCGGGGCGAGAAAGCTCCGGCGATGGACGATCCCAAGCGGGCAGAATTCAAGACCAAGGCGGATGTGGTGGCCTTCGTGAAAAAGTCGTTTGCCGATGGCGCGGCGGCGATCAAGGCCAAAGGCGACAGTGGCATGAACGATCTGGTGGTGGACCCATTCTCCAATGAACAGACTCGTATCAGCGATTTCGCCTATGGCTTCGTCGAGCACTCGGGAGAAATCTACGGCCAGCTGACCGTCTACTATCGCGTGGCGGGGATGGTGCCGCCGGAGTCGCGTCCCAGCAAATAGAAAACGAAGAAAGGCTCGGCCGGTGCCGAGCCTTGTTGGTTTATCGAGACCTCAATGGCTGTCGCCATCGTGATCCTGATCCCCTGTTGACTTGAGAGTAACTGAGTCTTGCGGTACGGACTGCTGTTGGGATTGAGCGCTCTTCGCGGCTTGCTGTCGCTGAACCTCCGGCGACAGCTGGGCCGCTTCTGCATGGTGAGCGGAACTGACTGCATTGACCATGCGGTACAAACTCCTTCGCTACTGACTCTGCATCGGCCAGGAACCGAAGAATCTTTAGTATGTGCGTGGATTTCTTGTAAGTCCTGTTGAACCAGATAGCTGCAACATTAGGAAGATCTAACGCAGTTTCTGCGGAAGGTCGGCTCGGGGGACGGAGATTTGCACCCCTGTGGCCAGGTTCTTGACTGCGAAAGCGCCGGCCTTTACTTCGTTCTCCCCTACAATAAGGATGAAGCGGGCGCCCTGCTTGTCGGCGGTTTCGAAGGATTTTTTTAAGCGAAAACTTTCATCGCCGAGGTCGACGATGACGTCGTGACGGCGCAACTCGCGCGCTAGGCGGGCGGCCTCGCGATTCATGCCGGCTCCGAGCGGGGCGATGTAGACGTCAGGCTTTTTCTGGACGGCTTCGGCCGACTGTCTCAACGCCAAAACCAGACGGTCCTCGCCGATGGCGAATCCGATGCCGGGTGCGTTGGGGCCGCCGAGCGATTCGGAGAGACCGTCGTAGCGGCCGCCACCGAGAATCGCATTCTGCGCACCCAAGGCGCCGTGCGTGAACTCGAAGGCGGTGCGGGTGTAGTAGTCGAGGCCGCGAACCAGCCGGTCATTCAATTGAAAATCGACGCCGACCGCTCGCAGAATTTCTTGCACCTGCTCGAAGTGCTGGCGGCAGGGTTCGTCAAGAAATTGCGAGATGCGCGGGAGATTCTCGATGATGGGCTGATCCTCGGGAACCTTGCAGTCGAAAACCCGCAGGGGATTGGTGACGGCGCGGCGCTGGCAGTCGGTGCACATCTTGGCTGCGACTGGTTCCAGAGCCTTGCGCAGGGCCTCGTTGTAGCGGGCGCGGTCCGCCGGGCAGCCGATCGAATTCAGCTGCAGCGTCCAGCCTTCGATGCCCAGGCGATCGAGCAACGTAGCGAGAAGCTCCAGAATTTCCGCATCGCGGGCGGGAGACTCGCTGCCGGAGCTGGCGGGGCCGATGACTTCCGCGCCGATTTGGTAGAACTGGCGGTAGCGGCCTTTCTGCGGACGCTCGCGGCGGAATTGCGGCCCGATGTAGTAAAGCTTGTTCAGCCCTCGCTCCCAGAGCTTGTGCTCGATGTAAGCGCGCACGACTCCGGCAGTGTTTTCGGGGCGGAGGGTGAGGGACTGTGGGGGATCGAAGGCCTCGCTATCGAGTTCTTCCACTTCGAGGCCCTTCTGCTTCGCATCTTGTGTAAAGGTATCCGGAACCGATCCCTTCAGGGTGACGAGCACCAACTGAATCGCCCTGTTCTCACTCATGGCCTGCCAAGCTCGTCCGCTCGCCTTGAGTTGGGCCAAGTCTTGACTAGTCGCGCCATAGCGAGCTCTTACTAAGGTCCAGATCCCGTTCCAATTTGCCTGGATTCCCACTCCAAAACGCGTTCTCTGCTCTGGAAACGGTCGTGGCTCAACGATGCCGCTCAATTCCTTCCAATGCTTTGCCATCCACAGCCGAAGCAGGGCGTTGTCGGCCGACCCGCCGCCGTCTTCCCAGGTGTACATCTCTTTGGCGACGACATCGGTTTCCTCGCCGACAGCTCGCGCGAAGAGTTGCGTCTCCTCGAAAATCGGGGTGCGAATTTCGTGAAAGTTGTAGGCGCGGAAGACATCGCGGACCGCGGCTTCGACAAAGTTCCACAGCGCGGTGTCGGGCGGGAGCAGGTCGCGAGTTCCGCGGATGGCTTTGATCATGAGATATTAGCTTTTAGCTCCCAGCCTAAGTTCTTGTCATCCTGAGCGTAGCCGCGTGTTTCGCTCGCGAAACGCGCCGCGCAGTCGAAGGGCCCCTTACATCTTACGTTGTTCCACCGACTCATCGAGGAGTTCACCCTGTGAAGTCTCAGAAGGAAATCCCTCACAACACTTCAGACAATTCACGGCGCACGGGGGTCCTTCGACTTCGTCCGATGTCCGCGTACCGCGAACATCAGACTACGCTCAGGATGACAGGCTACTTTCTCTCTGCCAGATACGCCTCTTTGTATCCCAGATAATTATTGGCGTAGCGCAGAATGCTCTCCTGATCTTTCTGGTCGAGCTGGCGGCGGAATTTGCCGGGCGAGCCCATCCACAGTGAACCGGGCTCAACTACCGTCTGTTCCGGAATCAGCGTGCCCGCGGCGATGATCGAGCCGGCTCCAATGCGCGCGCCGTTCAGAATGACTGCGCCCATGCCAATCAGGGAGCGGTCTTCAACCGTGCATCCGTGCAGCGTCACCGAGTGGCCAATGGTGACATATTCGCCCACGAACACCCCGTAGTGTTCTTTCATGCCGTGCAGCACGCTGCAGTCCTGCACGTTCGAGTAAGCTCCGATGCGGATGGAGTGTACATCACCGCGCACCACTGCATTCATCCAGACGCTGGCGTGTTCACCCAGAACCACGTCACCGATAATTTGCGCCGAGTCGTCCACATAACACGTCGCCGCAATAGTGGGAGATATTCCTTTATAAGTGCGGATCATGACCGGGAGCTTTGAACATACCACGGGGCCGAGACTGAAGGTAAGAGGCGAGGCCGCGTGTTCCAGCTATAATGAGAAAAATCCATGAAGCTTCGCTACATCCTGGCGCTTTGCGGAATTGCAGTGGGCCTGACTTACGGCCTGGCACAGAATTCAGCGCAGGACGAACTGCCTTCCGCGCCCTCCGCTACCTTGCAAAAGGCGCAGCCCGCACCGGCACCGCAAGAGTCGCCAGGGCCCGCTCCGGCCACTCCCGAGAACTCGGCGGTGAAAGCCACGCCGGAAGCGCCTCCACAAGAGGCGTCGCCTACCAGCCAACCGGCAGCGGCGAGCAAGCCGGTCCCGCCTCCGCCTCCACCTTCGAATAACGCCAAGGACGATGACGAATCGGTCGCGACCATTCGCACCACCGTCAATGAAGTCAATGTGGTGTTCACGGTGACTGACAAGCATGGGCGATACGTGAAAGACCTGAAGAAAGAGGACTTCAAGGTCGTCGATGACAGCAAGCCGGCGGCCGAGATCCGCAGCTTTCACGCCGAGGCAGATTTGCCTTTGCAGGTGGGTTTGCTGATTGATGCCAGCAACTCCATTCGCGACCGCTTCAAGTTCGAGCAGTTGGCGGCGATCGAGTTTCTCAACCAGACCATACGGCGGCGCTACGATCAGGCATTCGTGGTGGGCTTCGACGTGACCCCGGAGGTCACCCAGGATTTCACCGATGACACAGAAGCCCTGGCGCAAGGAGTGCGCCAGTTACGCCCCGGAGGCGGCACGGCCATGTATGACGCGCTCTATTTCGCCTGCCGCGACAAGCTGCTCAAGTCCGATCATAAGGGGCCGGTGCGGCGGGCGATTATTCTGTTGAGCGATGGGGACGACAATCAGAGCCACGTGACCCGCGAGGAAGCCATTGAAATGGCGCAGCGGGCCGAGGTGATCGTTTATACCATCAGCACCAACCTGAGCGGCACCAGCCACCACGGCGACAAAGTGCTGGAGCGCATCGCCGATGCCACCGGCGGTCGCTCCTATGTCCCCTTCCAGATCACCGAAGTCTCCAACGCATTCGCGTCGATTCAGGAAGAGCTGCGCAGCCAGTATGCCATCTCTTATAAGCCCGCGGACTTCAGACCCGACGGGCGTTACCGCACCATCGACATTCTGGCCCAGGTCAAGGGCCTGCACGTGCGCAGCCGCCGTGGATACTACGCGCCGTCGCAATAACAGATTCGACAGTTGTCATTGCGAGGAGCGATAGCGGACGAGCGGGTCTTTCCCGCTACTCTCACCTTTCGCAAGCGAAGCATGCACTTCCGCCGAGATAACAAATTCGAGAAAGTTCAATCGCGTTTCGGGACTGCATAGTACCCGCTGCGCGCCTGAATTTTGTAGTCTTTGTCGTTGGTGTGGATTTCCACTTTGCGGAAGGTGCCGTCGAGCTTGGCGTTGGTGGGGGTGTAGCCGATGTTGTACTGGCTGCGCAGCTCGTTGGCAATCTGGTTGAAGCCCTCTTTGAGCTTCTCGAATTTATTTCCGACTTCGATGACCCGGCCGCCGGTCTCCGCCGTCAGCTTTTTCATCTCACCCTCGCCGGAGTAGCCGCCGAAGGCACCGTAGAATCCGCGATCGGCACACAACAGCACGTAGACAATGCTGTCCGACTTCTGCGCCGCCTCGATAGCATCTTTGATCTTCAATTGGCTGCCCTGGTCTTCCCCGTCCGTCAGCAGGATCATGGCCTTGCGTCCCACCTGCTGCGCCAGTTCGTCGTGCGAGGCGAGATACACAGCGTCGTAAAGCAGCGTTCCGCGCGGCGAGCCTTGCGTCGGCACGGTTCCGCCGCCCAGCCCCGGAATTCCGCCGCCGGAGCCGCCGGCAGTGTTGATGGTGGCGCTGTTGAGAGCGACCTTGAGCGCATGAACCGAGTTGGTGAAGTCCTGCAGCAGGGAGACGTTGACGTCGAAGTCGATGACAAAGGCAAGATCTTTGTCGCGCAGAATCTGCTCCAGAAATTCCCCGCCCACCTGCTTTTCCATATCGAGCACGCGCCCCTGGCTGCCGCTGGAGTCGATCAGGATCCCCAGCGTCAACGGCAAATTCGACTCGGCGGCAAAATACTTCACGGTCTGCGGCTGGCCGTCTTCGAGGATCTGAAACTGGTCCTTGGTGAGGTTCGGGATCAGCCCGCCCTTTTTGTCCTTCACGTTGAAGAACAGCTGCACCACGTTGACGTTCACTTTCAGGGTGGCCGCGGATTGATCCTGGTCCTGATCCGCCGGGGCGGAGGACTGCCCGGAAGCCGTGTTGAATGCCGTCAGCAAAGTCAGGAGAACAGACACACGGAGGACGTAGGACCCAGGAACTTTGAACATGTAGGTTTTCTCTCGCTAATTTTTGTTAGTCTATCCTGAAGCCTTAGATGCAACAAATAGCGGCGTTCAGCATTCGAAATAATGAACAGTAAACGCAAGCTGCAGCCGGACGGAGGATTGCCCGTGGTGCCAAAGGCCTGGAGAACGGTGGTCGGGAAGGCTTCGAGGGGTAGCTTGCTGGCGATAGTGCTGGTGCTTCTGGGTTTAGGGGTCGCAGCGCAACAGCAGACGCCCCCAAGTCAGCAGCAGGACATCCCGGACGCCCCCTCGGCGGTCCAGCCACCGCCCCAGCTTCCCTCCAATCCCGAGCCGCAAACTCCGCCAGCCAGGGAAAAACCGGCTCCTCAGCCCCAGGTTCCGCCCAGCGAGGCACCGCCGTCCTATTCCTCTACCCCGCCCCCGGCGGAGCAGCCGCCCACTGAAGCGCCGCCTCCGATGAAAATCACCACCGTGCCGGAGGGCAGCGTCTCCAAGCCGCCGGTCGGGGCGCAGGCGGAACTCTACAAGCTGACGGTAAACATCAATCAAGTCATCGTGCCGGTGCGGGTCACCAACGAGAATGGCCAGCTGGTCAGCGGGCTGTTGCCGGCGGACTTTTCGGTCTATGAGGATGGCAAGAAGCAGAAGGTTAATTTCTTCACCAGCGATCCCTTTGCGCTGTCGGCGGCGGTGCTGGTTGACCTGGGAATGTCCGATTTGGCCGTGCAAAAGGTGAATCAGACTTTCCCCGCGCTGGAAGGAGCTTTTGCCCCATTCGACGACATAGCCGTCTATGCTTACAGCGACGCGGTCACGCAGATGGCCAATTTTCAGGCGGTAAGCCGTCGGCTGGACGCCGTTTTCAACCAATTGAAGACCTCAAGCGGTGAGGTTCCGGGAGTGCCCGTCACAGGCGGCCCCATGGGCCCACAGGGCCCGTCGATCAACGGAGTTCCGATGGGCCAACCCACCACCCCGGTCATTACCCCTTCCAAACACGCGCACGTGCTCAACGACGCCATTCTGCGAGCCGCGCTTGACCTGGGCAAACAGGACAAGAATCGCCGCAAGGTCATCTTTGTCATCAGTGACGGACGCGAGTATCGCAGTGACGCCAGCTACAGTTCGGTTCTGCAGGTTCTGCTTTCCAATGGAATTCTGGTGTACGGCGTGGCCGTAGGTTCTTCCGCCATTCCCGGTTACCGCACCCTGGAGAAACTGCACATTCCCGGGCAAGGCTATAGCGATATCCTTCCCAAGTATGTCAACGCTACCGGGGGAGAGATGCTCGCCGAGGGCTCCGCTAAGGCGATTGAGGATGTTTACCAGCGACTGATGGGCGATGCCCGCAATCAGTACACTCTGGGATATGTCACCCGAGCCACCCCGAGCGATACCCGTCGTGACGTTGAAGTGAGGGTAAACCGGCCGGGATGCAAGTCCTCCGACCTGCGCCCCTGTGTCAACGTGTATGCGAAGGAAGGCTACTACCCGCTGCCCGCCCGGCGGTGAGCCGCGAGCTTTCGTGAAAACCGGTCCTAGTCAGCTACCGCCGGAAAGCAGAATCTCCATTGTTGGCGATGTATCTGGTCTCGACGGGCCTGAAAAAGAACACGTGAATGCTTCCCTTGGCCGGATCCGGACGGCACTTTACGGTAACCTGGCGTCCCTCCTGGCCCTTCATAACCTCTGCGTTGCTGATCGTCCAGGTGTCGTCGTGCTCGCTGACCAGAGTTTTGCCGTCGTTGCTGACGGTTCCGGAGATGGTAACAGCCTTGGGATGGAGCCCGGCCTTCGATGCCGGTGCGTCCTGCGAGACCGCGACGGGCCCGGCTAGTGAAATTATTAGCAGAAGAAGTGAAAAGCTTCGCATCTGTCACCCCTTTTGACACCCTGTCCAGGGCGCGGAATCGAATTGCCCCTACCATATCGCTTAAGAGCCACACTTGGGAAATCGAAAGAATTTATGCTTACCATCAGCAGTTGTGATGGGTGCCTGCATCCAAGGTGTAACCGATCTATGCCGCCATTTGTAAAGACTCTGGCAAGTCGGCGGTTTCGGAAGCTATAATCGGCGGAAGTTGTGGGCTGCTCGCGAGACAGCAACCCGGACGTTGCATTCAAAGACTGATGTCATGGACGCTGCTCCCGTACATGACGGTGGGACCAGATTTGGAAGCCGGCGCCGGGCTTCCGGAATAAGTTTTTGCTCGTCGCATCTCGCGAGAAATCCACTCGTTAATTGACCCATACCCCCATGAGTCAACGGCCCACCCTCGACGCTTCCTCCTTCGAGAAATTACTGGCAGCAGCCTGGGTTCTGCAATGCCAGCAAATCGCCGCGGCCCAAAACCGCGTCGCCGGGTTGAGCCCGGAGCCTCGCGAGAGTTCTCACGGCAATGGTCTGCGAGGCGCGCCGGTCGCGGCCTTGGTGACTGCTTTGCCCGCGCCCAACACGGCGTCTCCTTCTGCGGGAAACGAAAATTCATTTTCCTGGGCTGTGGCTCGCGGACAATGGGCGGCGGCAGCGGGACCCGTGGTTGAAAGCGATCAGCGAGTTTCCGCCCTTCTTCAGCAGGCGTATCCCCGGCTTCCGAGTACCGTGATCGGCGCTGTTTTGGATAGGCGATTGCAGAAGCAAAACGGCGCGCCGGTTGCGTGTGAGGCAAAGAGTTCTCAGCAGCTCCCGCCGGCTGCCGTCGCAAAAACTCGCCCAGCTACTCCTTCGCTGAATTTCTCGAGACACCTTATCGCAAGTTGGGAGCGAGCGTGGCCACTCGCGCAGCGGTCATTATCGGAGGCTGCGGAAAGCGCCAAATCCAGACTGCAATCCCTGGCCCGGTACCGGATCAAGGTCAGATTCGCATTTCGTCCGCGCCACGCTGTGGAAGCGGCAGGGGCGTCGTTTTCATTGTTGCTGATGGTGCTTGGGTTCACGCTTTTCCAGGTGTGGCACCGCGACCGCTTCCCGGTGGTGGCAGCTACCACCGGAGTTGAGCGGCCGGTGGAGAAGGACAGCAAGGCCGATCACCCCGTACAGGCTCTCCAGTTGCCGGTCAGCCATGGACGTGTAACCGACGTGGGAGTTTTAGTCGACGTGCAGAGCTTGAGTCCGTACGAAATTCCCGCGTTGCGGCGCCAGGCAGACTATGGAGACGACTCCGCCGCTCTGGTGCTGGGCATGCTCTACGAGACCGGGCGGTATGTTCCGCAAAGTTGCAAGCACGCAGCCGAGTGGGTCGCCAAATCCGCCGATTGGGGAAATCCCGCCGCACAGTACAACCTGGGGTTGCGTTACCGCGACGGTGACGGAGTATCCGCCAATCCGGATCAAGCGCAGAAGTGGCTGCGCCGGGCAGGCCATCAGAAGTATGCGAAAGCCGGTTTGGCGTTGGAAACGATTGCCTCTCGCGACGCCCGGTCTAGCTCTACGCCGTAACCTCGATATCCCAGCTCTACATATCTTTAATGTGGGTCGCGATGTACCACTGATTGCCGAAGGCGTCCTTCACGCCTGCGCTGCGATCGCCATAGGACTGGTCGGTCGGCGGCGACATTGAGGTTGCGCCCGCTGCCAGTGCGCTGTTGTAGACACGGTCTACGTCGGGTACGTAGAGATAGTACATCGTCGCCAGCGGCGGATAAGGTCCTTGCGGCTCGCCCATCTCCACCACTGAACTGCCCACGCGGATCTCAGCATGATGCACGACACCATCCGGAGATGCATATCTGCCAATCTCCTGCGCACCGAACGCCCGCTTCAAGAAGTTGATGACTGGCTCGGCTCGCCGTGGATGCATGTACACATTGACGTCATTAAGGCCCTCGGGAACGTAGCTCGCACCCTTGTGCGTGGCGATATACCAGTAATTCCCAGCCGGGTCCTTTATGCTGGCGGAACGCTCCCCATATTCCTGATCGCGAGGTCCATCGATAACTGTAGCCCCGGCCGCAAGCGCTTTCTCATGGACGGCATCGCAATCCTTCACGTAAACGTGCAGAGCATGGGTATTCGGCGTGGAGCGGAACTCCCGCCCCGGGATGCCGCCACCCATCATCAGCATGGAGTCGCCGATCCTGACCTCGGCGTGCAGCCCGCCCGCCGAGCCCACGGCACGGAATGTTTCCTTGGCGCCGAAAGCCTGCTTGGCAAACTCCACCAGCGCTGGTCCGTCCTGCGCCACAAGATAAGGTGTCACCGTGCGGTAGCCCTTGGGGATGGGGTCGACGGCTGGCTTCCGCGGGCCTCCCTCGGCCTGCATCGCGTCCATGCGGCGATGCATCTCCTCGACCGACATCGCCTCTTTGACGGTGGAAATGTGCCAGGTATAGCCGAAGGGATCGACAAGGGTTGCATCGCGACGGCCGTAAAACTGGTCCTTCGGCGGGATGGTCACCTTCATTCCGGCGGCTGTTGCACGCTCAGCCGAGCTATCCACATCCTCGACCTCGATCGAGATGTGGATCGGAGAATGCCCCAGCGTTTCCGCGCTGTAACGGCCGCCGTCGGGCCATTCTTCCGTCATCATCAGGGTCGAATTGCCAATCATGATCTCGGCGTGAGGGATCGATCCGTGAACTTCAAACCGCATGGTTTCCCGGGCTCCGAGAGCCTTGGTGTAGAACTCGATGGCCTTGGCCGCGCTTTTAAAGGTTAAGATTGGCGCTGCTACAGTTTGGACAGCGGCTACGGGCTCGGTGATGGTTGCCATCGCTTTTCTCCTTCCCAATTCCTTTTTCAATTGTGCCTTGAACGCAGGCCGGGGCAGGCTGCGCAGCTCGGCGGCAATGCGCACCAGCGGCTCATCTTTCTGCCGCAGACGGGCGTGAGGATTCTCCAGCATCCCCTGCACGGCTGTATCGAGCTGTTCGGCCAGACTACGCTTGGTCATTGCTTCCCACCCGGCTTCTTTGCGGGGCTTGCGATACTCCTCGGTTTCCCACGTGGTCCCAAATTTTGGCCAGAGTCGATCCGGATCTTCAGGTTCTGCAAGCCCCGAAATTGCAATTGCTTTACCGCACCCTCGCTGCGCTTGAGTTGCTGCGCGATCTCCCGAATGCTTTTCTCCTCGGCGAAACGCATCACGATCACCTTCTGCTGATCACCGGGCAACTCGTTGACCAACCGGAACAAATGTGCCAGCTCCGCGGCTTGTTCCACGCGAGGCTTGCTGGTAATCTCGGGAGGATCGTCGACCGCCAGTTCGCGCCCGCCCCGCTTGGCGCGGTCGGTGATGGCGTTGGCAGCGATTTTCAACAACCATGCGCCGAATGGGACGCCGCGCCACTCAAACTTTTTAAGATTGGCCAGGGCCTTGTGGAACACGTCGGAGGTCAGATCCTCAGCCGCGGCCCGATCCTGAACCCGTCTGGCGATGAATGCATAAACGGCTTCGAAATGAAGCTCGTATAGGTCGGCGAATCGCGCGGGGTCTCTTTGCGCAGCCTCCACCAGCAAGCGTTCATCTGCCTGCGGCCGGGGTGGCTGCGTTGCCGGTGCTCTCACGCCCATGACGTTCTAATTGTATAAACTGGCGGGAGTGGAAAAGGTTACGGAATCGGAGAAAGGTTTTGCCCGGAAATAAGCAAGGGGCCCCGCGAATCTGCCAGAGGGGGTGGGCAGCTGACGAAGGGCCCCGCTTTGGGGGACACCCCTTTTACCCTTTCCCGAGGTGGAACTGGCAAAAATAGTTTTTCCGTTACGAATTCAGAACAGAACTGGACCGTTCCAATTTATGACTGGCTTCCGCATGGCGTGGAGCTTCCCTTCTGCTGGTCTGTCTTCTACCATTTCAGGGAGCAAGCGCAAGTTGGCAGGGATGATTTGCGCTTATCACCCGATCCAAGAGGCTGCTTATGAAATCACCGATTCTCATCTCCGCCGTTTTTGTCCTCGCCGCGTGCCTGGTTGTTTTCGCCCAGCCGGCTCCGATTACACCCCTTGAGCAGACCTTGATCGCTCAATCGCGCGCAGTGCCCAAAGCCGAGCAAACCAAGGACGGTGGCGTTCTGGAGCAACTTTTGAGCGATGATTTTCGCCAGGTAGGAAGCGAGGGCCGGGTGCACTCGAAGAGAGAATTCGTCGACGACGCCAAAGAGGGAAATCTCACCGACTTCACCCTCTACAACTTTAAGGTCTTGCCGCTGGACGACAACGCCGCCATCGTCACTTTCGATGCCGTTATCCGCCAACCCGAGGGCGATGATGACTTTGCTCCCCGCTATCAACATATCTCCGATGTTTGGGTGAAACAGGGGGATCAGTGGCGGCTGCGCTTCGAGCAAGCTACGGCCCGCCGGCCCATCGATTAGCGCCTTTTTCTGTTACGAAAGCAGAACAGCGATACTTCCAGCTTGTCCGGAGACCCACCCTCCAAACTGGGATTTCCCAGGTTACGTTGGTTACGTTTCCCGAGGTGACAACCTGGGTAAGAATGGGCTGGCCATGAAAGCCCGACACCTGCTGTTCGCATGTGTATATGTGGGCCTTTTATCGTGTGCCGCCTACGCCAAGCAATTGGCGGTCGTCGCCGATCCCGCGAACTCCACTTCCAATCTGTCCGTTGCCGAACTGCAGAAAATTCTTAGCGCCCGTGCCCAGAGCTGGCCGGATGGCAAGCCGATCACGGTTGTGCTCCACGATCCCTCCACAGCCGATATGCAACTGGTGCTGCGAAAGCTGATGAATATGACGCCCGACCAGGCGCGCGCCTTGATTCACGCTCACTCTGGAGCCTTTGTGGTCGCGGACTCAGACGAAGCCGTTCTTCGCTTTGTGTCAGAAACCCGCGGAGCGGTCGGAATTGTCGACCTCTACTCGCTGACCAAGGATGTAAAGGTGCTGAAGGTAGATGGCAAATTGCCCGTCGAGCAGGGTTACATATTGAGGGGAAACTAGCATGAATCGCAGAACACCGGGACTACTCTTTTTCATCGTCGCCGGGCTGGCCGTCTTGGGGTTTGGACAGAAGCATGACCCCAAGACTGCGGTCCTGCCCTTGACCACCAAGTCGCCCAAGGTACGGCACTTGCTCGATGAAGCCTGGAAGTTGAACCTCGACCAGGTGGAGCAGGAGAAAGCCGTGGAGGTGCTGCGCCGCATCGTGGCCATCGATCCCGGATTCGCCATGGGCCACGAACTTCTCTCCCAGAGCAGCCTCGATCCCGCTGAGCAGCTTCGAGAGCAGAACAAAGCATTTGCCACCCGGAGCCATGCCAGCCACTCCGAGCAACTGGTCATCGAATGGTTTCAGAATGCCGCCAACCACAAATTGATTCCCGCCATCACCGACATGAACGACGTGCTCAACCAGTATCCGCACGACAGGTGGGTAGTGTTCCTGGCGAACTGGTGGCTGACTACCGAAACCCAGTACGAACGCGCGGCCGCGGTGTACGAGAACTCGGGAATCACCGATTCTCCCGGCCTGATGAACAACACCGCCTATACCTACGCCTACATGCGGCAGTTCGACAAGGCATTCGCCCTGATGGATAAATACATCGCGGCGCTGCCCGACCAACCCAACCCGCAGGATTCTTACGCAGAAATCCTGCGCATGGCCGGTCATTTCGATCAGGCCATCGAGCATTACAAGGCTGCGTTGGCTATCAATCCAGAGTTTTACTCCTCCGAATTCGGCATCGCCGACACCTATTCGCTGATGGGCGACCAGGATAACGCCCGCAAAGAATATGAGATCGCTTTTCACCGGTTCCGCTTGCCGGTCATGCATCAGGTGCAATGGCAGACCCGGGAAGCGACGACTTACATCCGCGAAGGCGACTACTCCGGCGCCGACCACGTATTTCAAGCGCTTGCCGATTTCGCCCACGCCAAACACATGTGCCAGGTGGAAGCCGATACCTACCGTCAGATGGCAATGTACCAGCCCGACCATACCAAAGCCGCGGCGTTCTTGACCAAAGCGGAAGTTGCGCTTAGTGAAGGTAAGAATGCGCTGCCCGCCATGATCAAGCAGGAATCGGCGCAGATTCTGCGTGCCCGCGTGGAGTTGGGCTTGCGAATGGATGACAGCAAGAGCACACGCACGGCGCTGGCGCGATTGTCCGATCTTTCACAAAGCTCCGACGACAAACTGATCGATAGCGCATATCATGGGGCCGCCGGGGCGGTTTTATTCTCCGAGCACAAGTACAAAGACGCCATTTCTCATCTGGAAGAAGACATCAACAATCCGCTATCGCTTAAGCTGCTGACCGTCGCGTATGAGAAGGCCGGCGACGCTCCCGATGCCAAGCACACCGCTGAAACCCTGGCGAATCTGAATGATCCCACTTTGGAGCAGGCCATGATCGTGCCCGCTTTCCGCAAGTGCTATCAGGATCCCGCCTGTGGCGGTAGTCTCAAGGACGCTTCCCTGCAAAAGTAAATGGAAGCCCGACGGAGGCCCACTCAAGCGCGCTTTTGGCTTGAGTGGGGAAGTTCCTCTCAGGGCTCAAACTTCTTAATCCCGTTCACCGTCGCCGCGTCGAGTCTCTGCATGAGATCCACCATCAGATCTACCGTCCGGTCAAAGTCCGCGCGATCGATGATGCCGTTATGAGTATGAGTCGAGCGAGTGGGGACCAGGACTGTGGTCACCGGCACCCCGCCGCCATTCAGCTTGATAGCACCGGCGTCATCGCCGAAGCCTTCCACGAAATCGAACTGCAAGGGAATGTGAGCCCCCGCAGCCACCTCTTTTACAAAGGCCACCAGCTTGCGATTGGGCAGCTCGCTGAAGGTGTACAGCATCATTCCCGGCCCACCGCCGAGGACTTCCTGGCCCACGTCGGGGCTGATTCCAGGAACGTCATTGGCAATACCAACTTCAAGCGCAATCCCCAGATCGGGATTGATCAACCGCGCCGAGGTTTGCGCGCCGCGCATTTCGACGCTGCCTTCTTCCTGCACCGTCCCCACATAGAAAATCTGGTTGGGATGAGCTGAGTGCGCCAGCCGCCGCATCATTTCCAGAATCACACCGCAGCCCACGCGGTCGTCCCAGGCTTTGGCCAGGTAACGTCCATTTGCCAACTCCGCAAAATCCGTTACAGGTGCCACCGGATCCCCGGGAGAGATGCCGAGAGCCTCCACATCCGATGCGTTATGGGCTCCGACATCGAGATAAAGACTGTTTCTCGGAATCGCAGTATGCGCATGCGCTTCAGGCGGGGCGATGTGCGCATCCCAAAGGTCGGTCACTGCCTGCACGGGTCCCTTCGAACCAAGGATGACCCAGCGCTGGTCGGGTAGAGCCTGGTCAAGCCAGTAGCCCAGCATCTCCATCGAGAGAAATCCATCAGGCCGCACGCGGCGGATGACTCCGCCGAGTTCGTCCATGTGGGCGTCAACCATGATGCGAGGTCCGGTGTTGCCCTGCTGTGCGATAACCGAGCCCAGGCCGTCGTAGGAAATATGGTCGGCGTAGGGCTTCATGTGCTCGACCATGATTTTTCGCACCGGCTCCTCGTAGCCGGGAGGTCCGGGAGCATCGGTGATTTCTTTGAGCAATTGGACGACGCGATCCTGCGCCAGCGCAGGGAGCGAGAAGATGAGCAGAATAGAAATAAGGCGACGCATGGCTGGCATTTTATATCGAGCAGGCTGCGGAACGCTCGTGTGGGGCGGACACTCCTTGTCCGCCGGTTTTGACGTTGACCCTGGTCATTGGCGGCCTGCGCACGAAACCCCTCGCTTTTGTTCGATGCCCGCGTATGGGAGAACAACACTAAAACTAAACTCAAAGGCGGCGGACAGGAGTGTCCGCCCCACACGAGTTCTTGGTAGACGCGCAAATGCGCATCCAGGTCGGCTAGCATGTAAAATCATGTTGCCCTCGGAATGAGCGAACCCCAATCCCGCAAGCTGATCATCGCTATCGACGGCCCCGCCGGGGCCGGCAAGAGCACCATTGCATCCCGCCTGGCCCGCAAGCTCGGTTACGCCAATCTGGAAAGTGGCGCGATGTACCGCGCGCTGGCCCTGAAGGCGATTCTCTCAGACATTTCCTTCGACGATGAATCTGCACTGGCCCGGCTGGCGCACGATTCGCGCATCCAGCTGGAACCTACCTCCACCGGCAACCGGGTGCTGCTCGACGGCCAGGATGTGACGCAGCGGGTGCGCGAGACCGATGTGACTGAGGGCGCTTCGCGAGTGTCGGTCCATCCCAGAGTTCGCGAGTGGATGGTGGCCCGGCAGAAGGAGATGGGCTCCGGCGGCGGAGTGGTGATGGAGGGCCGCGACATCGGCACCAAGGTTTTTCCCCACGCCGACGTAAAAATCTTCCTCGATGCTGATCCCGTGGTTCGCGAGCAGCGCCGCCTGCAGCAACAGCAGTTGCGGGGAACGGCCGCTCAAGCCACAGCCGCCGAACTGCGCGAGCGCGACCACCGCGACCGCACGCGCGCGGCATCGCCCCTGGTTGCCGCTCCCGACGCGCTTGTCCTCGATTCGACCAGCATGAGCGAGGATGAAGTTCTGCACCGGATCGAGGAGCTCGTCCGTCGATTGACCCCGACGAAGGTATTTTAGGTGCCTTTCTGCGCACTCCGATGTATTCACAGGAGCGAAATTCTCTCGTAAAGCGCTCTTTGCGATTAGAGTGGTGCCCCTGACACCGCAACAAGGGACGGTTTGAGTGCGCCGCCTGCCGAACCCGGGGGCACCAAGCACTCTAAATTGCCAGAATTTCCCATCCTGGGAAATCCCCGTAAGAATTGTTCACTGCTCACAGACCGGATTCCTGCCGGGCTGTTATACATAGAACTCGTCTCCCGTCAGAGGCTGGGCTCACCTTCATAAGAATTAGCGCGCGGGTGAAATGCCTATGGCGGGTGATGCTCGTTTCTCCATCCCAAACTGCGGCCCTGTTTTTCTTTTTCTTTTTTTTCTGGCCGCGGCCTATGCGCAGGACGCTTCCACTGGCGCGCTCCGAGGCTCGGTGCTCGACAGCAGCGGAGGCCTCATCAGCGGCGCGGAAGTTGTCCTGATTAATGCCGACACCGGTTCCCGTGCCGCAATGGCGAGCGACGGGCACGGGAGGTTCACCTTTCAACTGCTGCCGCCGGGGGATTACTCCGCACGGGTCACGGCGCCCGGCATGGCCCCGCAGACCACTCCCCGGCTGCACATCGCGCTGGGCGGCGTGGTCGAGCTGACCTTCAACCTGCAAGTAGCAGGAACCAAAGAAACGGTCACAGTCACGAGCGAGCCTCCGGTGGTCAACACTCAGCCCACCGCAGTGTCGTCGTTCATCGGCACGCGAGCAATCGAGGAATTACCCTTGGATGGCCGCCGCTTCACCGATCTGGCTCTGATGACTCCCGGCGTTACGCAAGACCCTCGCGGCATGACCTCGGCCTCCAATGGCGACCTGGCGTTCGGCGGGATTCGCGGGTACCAATCGAGCTATCTGGTCGATGGCGCCGACAACAACAATGCATTCTTTTCCCAGGCCCGCGGCCGCTACCGCGCGCCCTATCAGTTTTCCAACGAAGTGGTGCAGGAGTTTCGCGTCTCTTCCAATACTTACGGCGCAGAGCTGGGCCGGGCGGGCGGCGCAGTGGTGAATGTGGTGACCAAGTCAGGCTCGAACCAGTTGCACGGCAGCGATTTCTATTTCTTGCGCGACAGCAATTTCGGGGCAACGCATCCCTTCCTGGATTTCAAGCCTCACGATCAACAGCAACAGTTCGGCCTTACCCTGGGTGGTCCAATCCAGCACAATCGGGCTTTTTTCTTTGGTGGGTTCGATCAGCACATCTTTCACGTTCCCAGCGTGGTTCGTTTTCTGGACGGAAATTCAGTGGTCATTCCGCAAGCGCCTACCGGGCCGCTTTCTCCGGGAGACTACGAGTACAGCGACATTGGACTGGTCTTTGCCGCGGCTCAGCAGCTCTCGGCGCAGGCCGGCCAATATCCCTCGAAAATGCTGGGGAACGCAGGTTTCCTCAAACTGGACTTCACCCTCACGCCACACGAGACCCTTTCGGCGCGCATCAGCACCTCGCGCTATTGGGGCGCGAACAATGTGTTTCTCGACCCGGCCAGCCCGCTCACTACCTACGGAATCAGCGACAATGGTCAGGAACAGGTGGCTACTGAAACCGCCTCGCTGGCACTGACCAGTTCACTCTCGTGGCGGCTGGTCAGTCACCTGCGAGCGCAGTTTTCACGCGATCTGCAACAGTCGGCCAGCAACAGCTCGGCGCCACTCACGCAAATTCAAAGCATCATCGACGGTTTCGGCCGCTCGTCTATCCTGCCGCGGCAAACTCGCGAGCATCGCCTGCACTTGACTGAAACCATCAGCCTGGAGGGACGCCGGCATTCCTGGAAGCTGGGCGGAGATGCGCTGCTGACCTGGATTTACAACTTCTTTCCGTCGTCATCGGGAGGGGAGTACATTTTTGATCCCATCAAGGTGAATCCGTTTACCTTTGAGCCCATGGAAGCAGGGCTGGAACTCAGCCCGCTGCGGGCCTATGCCCATGAGGTTCCCAAGTATTACATCCAGAATTTCGGCAATGCCGTCTCCCATCCCGACACCGACGAGTATGCCGCCTTCCTGCAGGACACGATCCGCGTGACCGATCATTTGGCGCTCAGCCTGGGCGCGCGCTACGACTTGCAAACCTTCAGCACCAAGGGTCTGGTGACAAATCCATTGTGGTCCGACTCAGGCAAAGTCCCGCTCAATCCTTACAACTTTGCCCCGCGGGTTGGCTTGGCTTACTCGATTGGCGATCACCGGCCACTGGTGATACGAGGAGGATATGGCTGGTTCTTTACCCGAATTCCGCAGATTTACACCTCAACCATCGCAACCGACAATGGCTTCTCATCGCAGAATGTATTTCTGAACAACTCCAATTATTACGATCACCAGGTTTTTCCCCAATATCCCAACCCGCTGGTGAACTGCTCGGTCACCGCTGCGTCCTGCGCGTTACCTGCCAGTCTGGCGCAGTTCGCAACCGCGGGCATCTCGGCGTTCTCTGAAAACTTCAAGACGCCGCGAGTCGAACAGGCCAGCCTCAGCCTGGAAAGGGAAGTCGGGTACCGCTTTGCGGTGGGCGCATCCTACATGTATGTGCACGGCGAAGACCTGATTCGGGCGCGGGATGTGAATCTGCCGCCTCCAGTCGATGTACAGTATCCGGTCTACGACAGCTCCGGAGTCAACTTTCTAGGCACCTACTATGACGTGCAGTCTTTCTCCACCTGGCAAAGCACGTCATCATTCACGTGCCCATTTCCGCCTTGTATCAATCCTCTGGCGCGGCCCATCCCTCAGTTAGGTGCGATTGACGTCTTCGAGAGCGCCGCATCGAGCGTTTACAACGGGGCTACGCTTTCTTTGCGCCGTCAGATGACCAGTGGCCTCTACTTTCGCCTGGCCTACACCTACGGTCACGCCATCGACGATGGCCAGGATGCTCTGGTCGCGGGCCGCCCGGCCCTGGTGCAGAATACTTATGCTCCGAACGCCGAGCGCGGATCGAGCGTAACCGATCAGCGCCAGCGGTTGGTGCTCTCCTGGATCACCGAACCCCGGCTCTTCCATCGCGGCGAGGAGTGGCTGGGCAGAATCTTCAACGATTGGAAAGTAGCCGGCGTTTACACCTATGGCAGCGGCCGTCCGGTGAATGCCACCGTCCAGGGTGATCCCAATCAGGACGACAACAGCTCGAATGATCGTCTTCCCGGCGCAAGACGCGATTCGTTTCTCGGCCCCAACTATGCCACCACCGACATGCGCCTCACCCGTCGCCTGTATCTTCGCGATCGTCTGAAACTCGATCTGATTATCGAGTCGTTCAACCTGCTCAACCGTGACAACAAGCTGGTGACCATCACAGAAGACGGCCTGCAGAGCGACAGCGCCTATTTCGTTAAAATCAGTAACCAGCTTGGAATCAATTACTTCCCCGGGCACTTTCAGATTCCTTCGAGCCCGTTCACGCTCACCAATTCCTATCCCCCGCGTCAGATCCAGCTCGCTTTGAGGATGACCTTTTGAGGGCACAGGGGCATCGCTGCAGCGGCGACCTGACCACGAGTTATACATAGCTCTTGACTTGTAGGCGGAACCTTGCAATAACTATCCGGTCCAAATAGGACGAGTCGGGGGGTGTAGTTTCGTTGGCAGAAGTCAGATTGCAAGAAGGAGAATCGCTTGAGAACGCGTTGCGCCGCTTCAAACGAAAGGTGCAACAGGAAGATATTATCAAGGAGGTAAAACGCCACTCCTTTTATCTGAAACCCGGCGAGAAGAAGCGTGTGAAAGAAGCGTTGGCACGCAAGCGCAGCCGGAAGAAAGCTCGGAAAGAGCAGGACTAGCAAGACCCGAGGGCCGCCGCTCCCAAGTGCGGCCCTTTCCTTTCCCGCGTTGCGTTCCTGTGGGGGGAAACGCACGCCGAACTCAGCGGCGGCTGCGCACTGAAGTATCTGTACTCCACGTCCAGTACGAACGTGGCGGGCCGAATCCAGGGGTAGTTCCGAAGTCGAAAAATGAGGGGGGATGCAGCAAGAATCCTGTGCACTCGCGCATCGAGTAGGCGTTTGCCTATCCGGGCTCGCGTGGGCGGGGTGGGGCGAAGGGAGAACATCCTCAAATGGAATTCCAGGACAAGATGTTGAAGTGCATCGACTGTGGTACGGATTTCGTGTTCACCGCCGGGGAGCAGCTGTTTTTCCACGACAAACAATTTAAGAACGAGCCGAAACGTTGTAAAACCTGCAAAGCCAAGCGTGTTTCCGTTCTGGGCGCGGTGCCAGCAGTCCGCAGCTTCGCCCGGACCGAAACTCGCACCACCTGCTCGCAGTGTGGCAAGGAGACCACGGTTCCCTTCAAGCCGACACAGGGTCGTCCGGTTCTCTGTCGTGAGTGTTTTCAGGGAAGGCGGAGCGCAGCATCGGCTTAGGAGCGCCGAGCCACCAGTCCCGGCCCGGGTTACTATATTCCAGGGGAACTGTGGCTACCTTCTACGTACAAAACTTCGGCTGCCGGGCGACACAAGCCGACGGGGCTGCGATTGAGCGCCAATTCCGCGAGCGCGGAATGGAGCCAGCCGCTGCCGCCTCCACGGCCACGGTCGTCGTTCTGAATACCTGCACCGTCACCGCGGCTGCAGATCAGGATGCCCGTGCCGCCATCCGCCGCGCGCACCGCGAAAACCCCGGTTGCCAGATCGTGGTCACCGGGTGCTACGCGCAACGTGCTCCCCAGGAGATCGCTGCCCTTCCCGGCGTTACTCAGGTTATCGGCAACTCGCACAAGCACAACCTGGCAAACTTTGTTTCCCTGGCGCAACTGGAGAACCGGGAACTGGCAACTGAGATTCATATCTCGGATATCTTTGCCCACACCGAACTTCTCGCTGCTCCTGTTTTCGACGCCGGCCACGAACGCACCCGCCCCAACCTCAAGGTGCAGGATGGATGCGATAACCGCTGCTCGTTCTGCGTGATTCCCTATGTACGCGGCCAAAGCCGCTCGCTGCCGCTGGCAGAGGTTTTGCGCGAAGTGCGAAGCCTGGTCGATGCCGGCTACCGCGAGGTGGTCCTCTCCGGCATCAACCTGGGACGCTGGGGCCGGGATCTGCCGCATTCCGCGTGGGGCGAGCCCCCTCGCCCGCTAGGTTTTGAAAATCTCGTTCGCGCTGTTCTGGACAAAACATCGCTGGAAAAGCTGCGCATCAGCTCAGTCGAGCCGATGGATTGGAGCGACGAACTGATCGCCTTGATGGCGCAATCTCCGCGAATCGCCAAGCATGCTCATGTGCCGCTGCAGTCCGGCAGCGACAAAATTCTGCGCAGTATGCATCGCAAGTATCGCCCCTGGCACTATCGCGAGAAGATCGAGAAAATCCGCGCCGCCATGCCGACGGCTGCGATCGGCGCCGACGTGATGGTGGGTTTCCCCGGCGAGAGCGAATCTGATTTCGAAGAGACCCGGCGCTTCATTGCAGACCTGCCGTTTACCTATCTCCACGTCTTTACCTATTCGTCGCGCCCCGGAACGCCGGCCGCAGGGATGCCGCATCAGGTGCCAGTGCAGGTGGCCCGCGAGCGCAACCGAATTCTGCGCGAGCTGGCGATGGAGAAGAAGTCAGATTTTATGCGGAGCTTCGTGGACCACACTGTCGACGCCATTACGCTCAACGAATTCGACGGCACGCATACAGACGCGCTGACCGACAATTATCTGAAGCTGAAGCTGGTCGGCGGGCATGAGCCAAACCGTTGGCTGCAGGCTTCTATTGCGAGCCTCGAAGGCGATACGTTGGTCGGGATAGCCCAGACGGCGTGAGAGCGACCTGCTTTCCTGCGTGAACCTCTGTGTCCTTTGTGATGGGTCGATTGAGGAACATTCCAGAGCCCGGTAGTGTCCTGTAATCGCAAAGGTCCGAAGAAAAGCCGCAAAGAACGCTGAGGATACAGAAAGCAGGACATGCGAAAGCTCCGCGGCGTGATCGGTCGCCTGGGTTTCCATGCTATAATTTTTCATCCCACTCGCCCTGCAAGTGGACGGAGGACCGTATCGACAAACGCTTTATCCGCACCAACGAGCGCATTCGAGCGCGGGAGATCCGCGTAATTGACGACGAAGGTGGACAGATCGGTATCCTGCCGCCCTACGAAGCGCTAAAAATGGCCCGCGAAAGAAACCTGGATCTGGTCGAGATTTCGCCCACCGCGAACCCACCTGTTTGCCGCATCATGGACTACGGGAAGTATCTTTACCAGCAGGAGAAAAAAGAACGCGAAGCCAAAAAGCATCAGAAAACCATCACCGTCAAGGAAGTCAAGTTTCGCATCAACGTGGACGACCATGATTACGAAACCAAGAAGAACCACGTGCTGCGCTTCCTCGACGAGGGCGACAAGGTCAAGGCGACGATTTTTTTTCGCGGCCGCGAAATGACCCGCACCAACCTGGGCCGCCAGATCCTGGAGCGCCTGATCAAGGACGTCGAGGCAAAGAGCATCGTGGAGTTCCGGCCGCGGCAGGAGGGCAACACGCTGCATGCGATTCTGGCGCCGAAGAAGGATGGCGCAGCCAAACCGCACGCTGCTCCGCCGCCTCCGCAGGTAAAGCAAGCGTAGCCCGTTCTGGCTAAAGCCAAGAGCCAAAAGCTCATCGCAGTTTTTGAGGATTTATGCCGAAACTGAAAACACACAAAGGCGCCGCCAAGCGCTTCAAGAAAACCGCGACGGGAAAAGTGAAGCGCCACCATTCCTATCTGCGCCACATGCTGACGTCGAAATCCCATAAGCGCAAGAAGAAGTTGAGCGGCGCCGTGCTGGTCAGCCCAGCCGACACGCCCAAAGTCAAACGAATGATTCCGTATTAGGTTGTGTGGGGCGGACACTCTTGTCCGCCCTCTCGCGCGTAGAGAGCGCGAATCCGGCGTGTGAAGAGGTCACCCAGACTGCTAAAGTCTCCTACCTCCAGCCGCCGTAAAACGAAAGCAAAAAGGAGCCAACCATGCCTCGTGTAAAACGCGGAACCAAACGCCGCGCCAAGCGCAAAAAGATATTAGACCGCGCCAGTGGATATTTCCTAACCAAATCCAAGCTCTACCGCTCCGCCAAGGAAGCGGTCGAACGCGGCCTGAAATTTGCCTACTCCGGACGCAAGCAGCGCAAGCGCCAGTTTCGTTCACTATGGATTGTGCGCATCGGCGCCGCCGCCAAGCTCAACGGCATGAGCTACAACCAGTTCATCCATGGATTGAAGGCAGCCGGGGTGGAACTCGATCGTAAGATCCTGGCGGACCTGGCTGTCAACGATGCCGCTGCCTTTAAGAGCCTCGCCGAGCAGGCTAGGGGCGCTCTCGGCGGGGCAGCGTAAAAGCCAGCCTTTGGCATTTAGCAATTAGCATTTAGCAAAGTCGGGAGGGCACGGCTACGGTTTCGGTCGTTCCCTTTATGCTTTGTCATTCCGAGCCGCTCGGAGCCGCGCACAGCCCGGCGAGAGCGTGCGAGGAATCTGCTTTTGGCCGCGAAGTGACGTAAAGGTAACAAATCTGTCGGCTCCCCGAGCCGATCCGGACAGCCGAGGGCGGCTGTCCCCACGTAACCCTGGGTAAGAATGGCTTACACCGTTCCCAAACTGAAAGATTTTTCGCCGGAGGCGCTCGATAAAGCCGCGGAGAAACATCTTGCTGCCCTCGAGAAGGAAGCTGCCGAAGTCAAAACCGAATCCGACTGGAAAGAATTCCGCGATCGCTGGATGGCACGAAAGAACGGCATCCTCACCCAGGTCAATGATCTTTGGCTGAAAGCCGCTCCCAAAGATGCCAAACGGGACGTCGGCCAGCGGGTCAACGAATTAAAGGGCAAAGTTGCCGAAGTTGTGGAGACCCGGCAAAACAAGGGATCCAGCGTGGTGACACGCGTCGAAACGCGCGGCTCGGTTCCCCAAGAGGTTTGCGAAGGGAGTCTCGACATCACCCTGCCCGGCATTCGCCGCCCCATCGGCGCAGAGCATCCCGTCATCCGCGCCATGAACGAAATGGTTGCTGTCTTCCGCAATCTGGGTTACTCGGTGCAGGAAGGACCGGAGATCGAGACCGACTACTATAACTTCGAGTCGCTGAATTTTCCGCCCAACCATCCGGCGCGCGATATGCAGGACACGCTGTTCATCGCCAACCAGGAATCCAAGCCGCTGCGCGAGCGCCTGCTGTTGCGCACTCACACTTCACCGGTGCAAATTCGCACCATGGAGAAGATGAAGCCGCCCATCCGCATCGTGATACCCGGCAAGGTGCACCGCAACGATCCTCCCGACGCCAGCCACTCGCCCATGTTTCACCAGATCGAAGGCCTGGCGGTCGACACCAACATCACCTTTGGTGATTTGAAGGGAACGCTCGATCACGCCATGAAAGCGTTCTTCGGATCGAGCGTGAAGACCAGCTTCCGCCCGTCGTTTTTTCCCTTCACCGAGCCCAGCGCCGAGATGATGGTGAGCTGCTTCATCTGCGGTGGCAGCGGAAGACGCGGCTCCGAGGGCTGCCGTCCCTGCAAGCAGACGGGATGGATCGAAATTCTGGGCTGCGGCATGGTCGATCCCAACGTATTCGAATTTGTGAAAGACAATGGCTACGACTCCAGAAAGGTTTCGGGCTTCGCCTTCGGCATGGGCCCGGATCGGATTGCGCTTTTGAAGTACGGCGTGGATGATTTGCAGCTGTTTTTTCAGAACGATATTCGGTTTTTGCGGCAGTTTGCGTAGAGGCGTCAAGCTTCTGGCTCCTGGCTCCTGATACCTAAGGCAGAGCTAGACGCTAGTAGCTGGCCGCCAGAAGCTGATAATGAAACTCTCGCCACAATGGCTGCGCGACTTCGTTGACCTCATGGTCGACGACCATCGTCTTGCGGAAGACCTGACCTCAGTGGGCATGGGCGTGGAAAGCGTCATGGGCGCCGGCGAGGGCACGGTTTTCGAGATGGAAATCGGCACCAACCGTCCCGACGCCATGAACCACTACGGCGTCGCGCGCGAAGCCTCGGCCATTTACGACGTTCCGTTAAAGCCAATCGAGCCGAAGCTCCCAAAGCCCGAAGGCAAGACGAACTTCCCCATTGAAATTCAAGACCAGCAGGGTTGTGCGCGTTTCACTGCGCAAATTATTCGCGATGTCGCCATCAGACCTTCGCCGCCAAGAATCGTCCAGCGGCTGGGCCTGCTCGATCAGCGTCCCATCAACAACGCCGTCGATGCCACCAACTACGTTCTCTGGGAGATCGGCAAACCGACGCACGTCTTCGATTTCGATCTGCTGGAAGGCGGCAAGATTATCGTCCGCCGCGCGCGCGACGGAGAAACTCTCAAAACTCTCGACGGAGTAGATCGCAAACTCACGTCCGAAGACCTCGTTGTCGCCGACGCGAAAAAACCTGTCGGACTTGCCGGCACCATGGGCGGCTTCGACACCATGATTACCGACAAGACGCGTAACATCCTCATCGAGTCGGCGTGGTGGGACCCGCTGACCGTGCGCAAAATGTCGCGTCGTCATGGCCTGCACACTGATGCTTCCCATCGTTTCGAGCGTGGCGCCGACTTCGAGTCGACGATTCTTTCCTGCGATCGCGTGGCCGAGTTGATTTTGCAGTCGGGCGGCGGAAAGCTGATCGGTGCTCCCATCGATGTCATTGCGCGGCGCCTCGACCAGGCTCCAATCGCGCTACGCATGTCGGAGGTGCGTCGCATCCTTGGCGCCGGGCTGGATGCGAATCAAGTGGCGCGCATTCTTCGCCGGCTGGGTTTCGACCTGCTGCCCGAGCCCGGCGAAGATCCGGAATTCTCCGTACATATCCCCAGCTGGCGGCTGGATGTAGAGCGCGAGATCGACCTGATCGAGGAGATCGCTCGGCTGCATGGCTACGATAAGTTCGAAAACACGCTGCCGGCTTTTTCCGGCGCGGTCGTCGACTTGCCGGAGGCAACCAAGGACAAAAAGCTGCGCAGCGCGCTGCTTGCTCTCGGCTATAACGAAGCGGTTTCCCTCACATTTATTTCCCACGATGACGCCGAGCAATTCTCGGCTCTGCCGGTAATTGAGCTGGCGAATCCGCAAAGCGAAGAAGCTTCCATCATGCGGAATTCGCTGGTCCCGGGCATGTTGAACATGCTGGCCTACAATCTCAATCGCGGCAACGCCAATGTGCGTTTGTTCGAAGCCGGGAATGTGTTCGAAGCGGCGGACGGCAAGGCTTTAGAGTTGAAACGCGTTTGCCTGGGGGCGACGGGCAGCGCGACGGAGCCCAGTGTGCACCAAGGGTCGCGGCCGATTTCATTTTTCGATCTCAAGGGCGATGTGGAGACGTTGCTGAATTTCTTCCAGCACCGCTCGCTTGCTTACGATCGCCAGACTGCCGAGTATTACCACCCCGAGCGCTCCGCTCGAGTCATGATGGACGGCGTAGGGGTCGCGCAGTTCGGGCAGCTTCATCCGGAGAGCGCCGCCAGGCGCAAATTGCGCCAGGATGTTTTCATCGCCGAACTGCAGCTGGACAAGCTCTACCAGTACGGCCTGCGCGAGATCCGATACGAACCGTTGCCGCGATATCCGGCGGTAGAGCGCGATTTCTCGTTCATCTTCGCGGATGCCGTGATCTTTCAGCAGATCCATCAAGCGGTTACGGCGCTGCGCCTCGCTGAACTTCGCAGTTTTGTTCCGGTAGAGATCTTCCGCGGCGGCTCGGTCCCTGTGGGGAAATACTCTGTGCTGTTGCGGGCTGTTTTCCAGTCGCACGAACGCACCCTGCGGGAAGAAGAAGTGGCGCTGTGGTCTTCACAAATCATCCAGGCCCTCCAATCTCTCGGCGGAACTCTACGCTCCCAATAGCTCACGTGGGGACGGCCGCCCCCGGCTGTTTGCCCTGAGCGAAGTCGAAGGGTCCAGGCCGAGCGTAGTCCGGCAGCGCTGTGCTAGCCTAACTGACTATGGCGGACGTCAGCATCCAACCCAAACATTTCCTCAGTGACAAGGTCGAGCACTTCACCGAATCTGTAATTCGCGAGATGACCCGCCAGGCCATGCTTCACGGTGCCGTCAACCTGGCGCAGGGTTTCCCCGACTTTCCCGCTCCGGCAGAAATCAAGCAGGCCGCCCAGGAGGCAATCGCTAACGATGCAAATCAGTACGCCATCACCTGGGGCTCGAAGAACCTCCGCAACGCCATCGCCCGGCAAATGAAGGAATGGCAAGGCATCTCGGTCGATCCGGAAAAGCAGATCACGGTCTGCTGCGGTTCCACTGAAACCATGATCGCGACGCTGCTGGCGGTGTGCAACAAAGGCGATGAAGTCGTGATCTTCGAGCCGTTCTACGAGAACTACGGACCGGACGCAGTTCTGTCAGGCGCCAAGCCGGTGTTCGTTAAGTTGCGTCCGCCCTCGACTCCGCAAAGCGAATGGACATTCGATGGGCGCGAGTTGCGAGCCGCGTTTCATCGGCATACCAAAGCCATCATCCTGAATACGCCCAATAACCCCACCGGCAAAGTCTTCACGCGCGCAGAGCTGGAGCTGATCCGCGATTTGTGCGTCGAGTTCAATGTTCTCGCCATCACCGACGAAATCTACGAGCACATCCTCTACGATGGAGCGCAGCACATTTCAATCGCCAGCCTGCCGGGGATGGAAGATCGCACGGTAACTATAAACGGGCTCTCGAAGACCTACAGCGTGACCGGATGGCGTGTCGGCTGGGCAGTGGCGCCGCCGGCAATCACCAATGCCATCCGCAAAGTTCACGATTTCCTTACGGTGGGCGCCCCGGCCCCGCTGCAGGAAGCCGGCGCTGCTGCGCTCGGTCTCCCGCAGAGCTACTACCAGAATCTGGCTGCAGGATATGGCGCGCGGCGGGACCGGCTGATCCCCGCTCTGGAACATGCCGGCTTCCGCTGCTTTCGCCCGCGTGGTGCCTACTACGTCATGACAGACATCAGCGCTTTCGCTTTCTCTGATGACCTCGCGTTCACAAAATACCTGGTCAAAGAGATTGGTGTTGCGGCCGTTCCCGGCTCCAGCTTTTATAGCGATCCGCGTGAGGGTGCGAAACAGGTGCGCTTCGCCTTTTGCAAACGGACGGAAACGCTGGATGCGGCGGCGAAGAAGTTGCTCCAACTTAAGCCGCACTAGCCTCCCGTACCTGCCTGTCCTTTCCAGTTAACTAAATGGGGTGGTGCGCCGCGCAACTGAAATTCTTCTCCACAGGATTGTGGAGTATACTGCAAAAAAGTTCCTATTCCTTCGGGGAGACGAAGCGCAATCATGGCGGTGAGAATGGCTGACGAGGTATCCTCGCAGGTTCCTGCGGACGATTTTCAGTCGCTGGAACAAAAGGTTTATCGCACTATAGAACTGCTGAAGGCGGCGCGGGAAGCTCGCTCGGTGGCGGAACGCGACAACCACCGTTTGCGCGAGCAATTGGAAGAACGCGAAGAGGAGGTTGAAAATCTGCGCCGTGAGATGGTGGAGCTGCGCCGCGAACGGGAGGAGATCCGCAGCCGGGTCGAGAAAATGCTGCAGCAGATCGAGACCATCGCGGAAGAACAAGCTGCCAGCTGATTTTCGCGCCTGGGGACTGTTCATCGCTCCCCCTGGAGGAGCAAAATAGGCTATGGCAACTGCGACCAAACAGCCTCAGGTACGGGATTCGGCCAACTCCGGCGTGCGTGTGGAAATCTTTGACCAGGCCTACAATCTTCGCGGCTCCGATCCCGACTACATCCTCAAGCTCGCCGAATATGTCGACTCCAAAATGCGCGCTGTCGCTGAGCAGACCCATACCGTCGACACCGTGCGTCTGGCGGTGCTGGCAGCCTTGAATATCGCCGATGAATACCATCTGCTCAAGCGCAGCCAGGATGGCGGCGCTGTCGAGTATTTGAAGCGGGCGCACAACCTTTCCGATGCGCTCGACGAAGTGTTGAAGGAACCGCGAAAAGCGGGCTAGCCAGCGCTCTTTGCCTTCCCGTGGGTTCGATTGCAAGCGGAGACCTGCCAGGCACGATTACTTTAGTTGCAAGCCGCTTACCAACTATTTGCGCCACCCCCCTTGCCATTCTCGGCGGAATTGCCTAGCATCCATTTTGAAAGCCGGCCTGCAAAGTTGGTGATGGTGGTAACCGATTTTTGAACCAACACCTGAATGAACGGGGGCCCGACTCGAAATTAGATCCGGTGTGCCATGCTCCGCCATGCGGAGACGCCTAAAGGGTCTCGGAGGGTTCCCACACGTCTTACGACGGTTCATTCTCGGCCCACCACACGGCTCAGTGGGTCGGTTTTTTATTGCTCGTCACCCGTTCGTCGTTGTCCGTTCAACATGTCCGACAAAGCTCGCGGGTGGGCTAACGGCGAGCACCGGCGACCGACGCCAAACATCTCCTTCTGCTAAACTTCATTCAGTTACCCGAATCCCTGCATCTAATTGAACAGTGTTTCCTCAACTCTTTCATATCGGAAGATTTTTCCTGCCTACATATGGCCTGCTGGTTTCCACCGGAGTCCTGATCGGTTTGTGGGTGAGCGTGCGGAACTCCGAGAAGCAGGGAATTAATCCGGAACATGCCTGGAACTTGGGCATCCTGGTTGTGCTCTGCGGAATTATCGGCGCCAAAATCCTCTATATCATCAACGACTGGAGCTATTACACGGCTCATCCCGGCGAGATCTTCAGCTTTGCCACTTTGCAGGCGGGGGGAGTTTTCTCCGGAGGCTTGATCGGCGCCTTCGCCATGGCCGCCTGGTATGTGCGCAAGAATCACATGCCGGCGCTGCGTACCTGCGACGCATTCGCTCCCGGGCTGGCGCTGGGCCACGCCATCGGCCGGTTGGGTTGTTTTGCTGCGGGATGTTGCTACGGCAAACCCACCACCCATTTCTGGGGCGTGACCTTCAGGAATCCTCTGGCGCAGGCCTGGGTGGGTACGCCGCTCGGCGTACCACTGGAGCCGACCCAGCTTTTCGAATCGGCCGTAGAACTGGCCAACTTTTTTATCCTGATGTGGCTACTGAAGCGGAAAAAATTTGACGGCCAGGTTTTCGGAGCTTATTTGTTTCTCTACGGCGTGGCCCGCTACTTCCTCGAATTCATTCGCGACGATCCCGGCCGCGGCTCGGTCTTTGGCGGCATCATGACCGGCACCCAGCTGGTTTCGATCGGGCTGGTGTTGACGGGCGGCTTCATCTGGTGGTTGCGGCCCGGACTGAAAGCCGTGCCGGCTCACGCCACCCGCTAGGCGAGCTGCTCTGCGGTTTCAGCCCTTGTCCCACGGGTTGCGATATCCTTGCCGCAGCGATGCCGGAATATCCTATCCATCTAGTGGCTCCTGCCGGCGCAGCAGGCAAACGCCTGGATCACTTTCTCGCGACATCTCTGCCGGATACCAGCCGCGCCCGCATTCAGCAACTCATCGCCAGCCACCAGGTTCTGGTCGACGGAAGCAAGGCGAAGCCTTCACTGCGCCTGCGAGGAGATGAGCGCATTGCGATTCTCGGGGCAGTACAACCGGCGCCACTGAAGGCCATCGCGGAAGATATCCCTCTCCACATTGTTTACGAGGACGACGATCTGGCCATCGTTGACAAGGCTGCGGGAATGATGGTTCACGCCGGGGCGGGAGCCAGCGAAGACGAACGTAATCGCGGCACGCTGGTGAACGCGCTGCTGCATCGCTTCGCGGGGCTGTCCGGCGTGGGCGGCCAATTGCGGCCGGGGATTGTACATCGCCTGGACAAGGCTACCAGCGGGCTGATCGCGGTGGCGAAAAACGACGCTGCCCATCGCAGCCTGGCCTCCCAGTTTGCCGCGCGGCAGGTCAAGAAAACCTATCGGGCGCTGGTGCATGGAGCGGTGAAACCTGATCAGGGGACGGTCAGCGCAGCCATTAGCCGCGACCGCATTCGGCGGACCCGCATGACTACGCGGCGCAGCGGCGGACGGGATGCAGTCAGCCACTACGAGGTGAAAGAGCGTCTTGCTACGGACTACGGGAAGTTCACGCTGCTTGAAGTACGTATCGATACCGGACGAACTCACCAGATTCGCGTACACCTGGCTTCCCTGGGGCACCCTGTGGTTGGCGACACGCTGTATGGAGCGCCTCGCGAGATTCGAGGCAAAAATCGAACCGCGATTTCCCTGATGCGAAACTTTCTGCACGCCGCGGTCCTGCAGTTACATCATCCTCGAACCGGCGAATTGCTTTCTTTTTCCGCTCCGCTCCCGCAGGAGTTGAGCGGCTTTCTGGATAGGCTCAGGCAATTCTAAGATAACCGGCGAATCAAAAAAAGCCCCGCCAGAACTGGCGGGGCAGTTGCCGAAGTGCTGCGTCACCCTTACTTGGGTGCGCAGGCGTGATAGTGGTTGGAGTACTCCAGTTGGATCTCGTACTTGTGGCCGTTGAGAGTAACGGTGGGATCGAGGAATTGGCCGTTGTTGTTTCCCGTCGGCTCGCAGAGGTCACCGATCTCGTCGCCGGAAGCCACCAGTGACTCATCCGCGATCCAGGCATTGATATCCGGGTCGGTGATGGTTTCGATGGTCTCGTGAGAAAGTACGGAGTTGGTCGAATCGATCAGTTCGCTATTTGGGTTGGGTGGCGCGGCCTGGCAACCGGGCACATTCTGATCGGGTTGAATGCTGAAAAGCACGTGCCCGATGTCGCTGAAGGTCACGCTCCCGTGGTACGCGCAGAAGTAGAAGGATGAAGGGTTATCGGGCGAGTAGCACACTGCGCTCAGATCGAAGCAGGTGTCTACGCCGGGCGGCAGGAACACATGATACTCGTGACCATAGCCGCTCGGAGTCCCCAACTTGACTGCCGCGTCGTGAACAATACCGAACAAATCGCTTTGGTCAATCACGCCCGTGGGAATAGGGAAAGTGGCGTTCACGTGCGCGCCGTTCGTATAGGTGCCCGACACTCCCGTGTACTGATCGGTGACGTGGATGAAAGTGCTCATTCCCAGGTCGGTCAGGAATTGTTCGGGGTTGCCCCAGCATTTCGCCACGGTTTTGCAAGGGCTGGAACTGGCATTGAGGTAGACGTTGTGCGATTCCATGCTCGTTACCACGGGTCCGCCGAAAAAGTCCAGGTCATCAGGGTAGAACCCTGGAGCCGGCACAAGCGGGATGGTCGCGAGGAATCTCTTTTTGGGAGGTTTCGTCCCCAGCTCATGAGCTGCAAGGGCTGCGTGTCCCGCCACCGTATTTGCCGGCAGGATGTGATAGTGGACCTTGGAGTACGTGTAGGGCGCGTTCTTGGCGGAGTTGACATGGATTGCCGCCTCGTCATCCTGCGCACGCAGGAGCGGACTGGAAGCAGACAGCAGAATCGCTAAGGCTACGAGGGTTACGAGCGAAATCACCGGATTCCGTTTTGCACTACTCATGAAGATGGTCTCCTTGGATGGTCTGAATGTGGCAGGCGTCTTCGTCCTGGCATCGGGGAACTGGCTGGACAAGCCTGTTTCGAAACAGGTCACAGATTTTCTGTTTGTTCAGGCCGGCTTGTCAACGTGAAAGAGTTTGCACAGTCCGCCAGCAGAGGGCGATTCACCAGCATCTGATGCACGCCTGATTTGGCGAAATCGGGCTGGTCGGATAGAACTCGCAGAGTTGGGCGATTCGTAAAAATAAGCGGGCGATGACTCTTCCGGGTCATCGCCCGCTCAGAGTTGAACTGATTATTGGATTCCCGCAAGTGGCACGCTGCCAATGAACGTGCCCCAATTGGTATATTTGTCCCGCTTTTTGTCCGAGATGTATTCCGTTGCAATCCAGATTGAGCCGTGAGCCACTACTGCCGCCGAATAGTCGCCCCAACGTCCCGGGGGTCCAAATGGGGCGTAGCAGGTGAATCCGTCGTCAGGCTTTGATCCGGCCGCCGCCAGACGTACCCCGTCGGCAGCGGTCCCGCCGCTGAGCGTGATTGGAATATAAGCTGCGCTGGGGAAATAGTCGGGACCGGTGAGGGTAAACACCATCGCTCCGCTCCCGTTTGCGGAGACTCCAATGGCGGGGTAGATGAGGTTGTCGTTGGCCGTGGCCACGTATCCCTGTTCGGTCACTGCAGCGTGCAAAGCACCGTTGCGCCACGAAGGTTGAATTACGAAGTAAGCGGCTCCATCCAGGACGTTGCTCCCGACTTGAACCGCCGTGGTAACTGACGACCACAGATGGCCATCGGCGTAGATCACTTGCTGCATGCGCTGGTCATCGGGCGAAATCGTTCCCTCGGGCTGTCCCACGCTCTTTCCATAAGGGATAGGGCCAGCCTTCTGGGATGCGACAACGGGCAGGAAATAAGGCTCAGTGGGAACCGACACAGTGGTGAAGCCAGGCAACCCGGCCTGGGCGTCGAGGGTATCGGTATCAGTCATCGCCCAGACCGAGACTCGGGTATTCTCCAGGGAAGTCGATGTCATACGAGCTGACAAAGTATTCTGTGCCCCCGTTTTGAGGAGCGCCGTGCCCGCTCGGCGAAATCGAGGGCTGCAAGCTGAACGGGTACGGTCCCCCTCCACCTGCAGGCAGGGGCGTGAGGTGCACGCCGAACGGGGAAATCCCGAGTTCGAGGTCGAATTTCGAAAGCGCGTAGATCTGTGCTCCCCCGAAATACACAGCGCCGTAGGAGTTGGTAGAGATGTAGAAGCCGTTGTTATCCGCTCCGAGCAGGGGCTGATCGCCAAAACACGGGCACACGCCGAAAAACCCGTCGTTCAGCACGTCGATCCCAAAACTAATGTAAGACCCTATGGGATCGCTGCTGGTGCTTACGGCGAGCAGAAGCTCGGTGGCTGGGTTATTCGGACCGCCCAGATCCGTCATAGTGACAAACCAGCGTTGGGTGGCGGTGTCATAGTAGCATCTCGGATCGGAGGTGAAGTCTGCGGGATCTACTCCGAAGAAGTTGTTCAAATACACGGGGCCGGCAAGCGTTTTGTGGGAGGCGGCATCGTAAATCGACGCTGCAACATTGATCGTTTCCAGCACGAACTTGCCGTCCGTACACAGCCCCTGATCGGGCGGCTCCAGGTCGCCACCTGAGACTGAGGCTTGTTCCGCGCCGGTCAGCGCAGCAAAACCGCTGAAGCCCTGATCAGGGCCAATTACGGGTAAGGGCGTGACCGACGGTAGACCCGACGGTACAGCCGCTGACCCGAATCGCCTCCGAGCCAGGATCCTGCCCCATTGGTGAGTTTGAGCATGCATTTTACCAGCGCCGAGCGTTCGCCGTTTGCCCCGAGTTTACTCGCCGCGAAGGCCTCCGCCGCAGGACCCTTGGAGTTCAACATGCTCGCTACACCGATTTTGCGCACATTAAGTCGGGAAGTCTGTGTCGGAACTTTCTGAGAAGCTTCCTGAGCTGTTACCCAGGAGCCAGTTAAGAAAATGGTGAAGGCAATTGAGAGCGAAAACTTGCAGAACCTGTTAAGCACGCGTTCCTCCTTTTGGAACCAGAAGAGCAGGATCAAAGATCTCCAGCTGCTCATGAGATCTTCTCTAAGTGTGGATAGGCCTTGCCGTCGCAGCATTGACAGCAACATCACCTAGACAACCATGTTCGGAACCGGTGACAGATTCTCTTTCTCTTGGGGTGTCTTGTCAATGTGAAAGAGTTTGCATAGTTCGCGGGCTTGCGGCTCTGGGCGCCTGCCGCTCCTGACAAAGCGAGAAGTAATCAGAAGTGACAGTTTCTTGCTGCGCCGAGGAGATGAAGCTAGTTCTCTGTCACTGTCGGGGTCCCCGGCGCAGCAGGTGCGCGGGGAGCTTTGGGAACTTTGGGCGGAGCCGGAGAGGCCGGCTCTTCTTGCGCAGCCGATGCCTTGCGAATTTCGATGTCGCCGTGTTCGTTGTTGATTACCAGTCGCGATCCGCCGGCGCCTACCGTTCCCGTCGCCACCGCTAGATCGTTCGAGCTATTCACCTTCAGGCTGTCGAAATCGGTTTCGATGTCGCCGCCCTGAGCGCGGGCATCAACCTGGAAGCTGGCTTTATCCGGCACGTAAATCTGGATATCGCCTTTGCGGTTTTCTACCTGCACGCTGCCCAATTTGTTCATGCGCAGTTCGACCGCGCCATTCTCGTCTTCCAGCCGCACATCTCCGGAAACGCCGCTCAGGCGGATATCCTTGGAGCGGGTTGTCAGCCGCACCGGACCCTGCATGTCGCTCGCCTGCAGATCGCCGGAGTCCAGGTCCAGATCGCCATCGAGCCTGGCCAGCAGCATATCGGTACGCGAGGATTTGAAGGTCACCGACTGTGCGATCTTCGACAGTTTGACGCTCTCCATGAACTCGCCATCGAGGTGCACGGCGCCTTTGACATCCTCGAGCGAAATGTCGTTGGCGTGTCCTTCAATGGAAACGTCAGAGCTGATTTGCGATACACGTGCGGAGCTGTGATCGAGATTCAGACTGACTCTTCCGTTGACATCGGAGGTCGAGACATCCCCCCTCTGATTGGAAACTTGCACGTCGCCATCGCGGCCAATCACGCTGACGTCGCCGTTGTGTGTGGAAATATTTACAGCGGCTTTGCGGGGAATCGAAATATCCAGGTTCGCCTCGACCCAATGGTCGCCGGCACCTTGATTGTTAGCGTTCAAAGTTACCTGGTTGCCGCTGACGGTGATCTGGGGTTTGGTCCCGGAGTTGTACTTGTCGGCGTCAGCCTGGCTCTCGGCGTTGACGCGTTTGTGCACCGAGACGCGAATCTGGTTGTCTTCTGAGGCCGTAACGTTCACAGCGCCGCGTTGATTGACCACATGCAGGCTGTCACCCGTGGGGAAATCCTGCGTCAGCTGATCTTCGTAATTATATTTCTGGCCGAAGAGGGTAAAGTCATCGTCGTCAATGTTGATCTGGTCGCGCAGCCCGCCCCAGTCGACGCGCGATGCCTGTGTCGCAATGAGCCCGGCTACAATCACCAGGATCAGCAGAAAAATGCTGCCCGCGCCCAGCCCTCGCGCACGCGTGCCCTGCCTTTGCGCAGCCTGATATTCAATCAGCTTGATAATGCCCGCGACGATCAGAATGACCGGCCAGTAATGGGCGAACCAATGGCCGAGTCTCGACCAGTTGAGCACCCCCATCGTGCCCAGGAGGAAAACGATGCCGATCGAGATCAGGATGATCGGGCCGGACATCGAACGGCGGGATCGCGGAGGCGGTGGAACCTGCGCCGGACTAGCCATTGCGCACCTCACTCACCGGCGGCTGGACATCGCCGCCAGGGTCCATCGGCGCCGGTGCGCCAGGCATTGCGGGAGGAGGTGGAGGAGGCGACTGGTGCTCCAACAGCTTGGTGATGCCGATCGCCAGCAATAACACCGGCCAGGTGCGGTGCCAGCGCGGACCACCCAGATCCTCGATCAATGAGAGCGCCCCGATGGTGACGAGAACCACAGGACCCACTAAGCCGCGCATACGATCCGAGTGGGAATAAACACGATTCGACGGGACCAGACCCCAGCGTTTGGCGAATAGCCAAAATCCCAGGAAAATCAGCAGGAGTGGCCAGAATCTGTCGACACTGAACTCGAAGACTCCGACGGTTTGCAGCAGAAACAACCCGCCCAATCCGATGAGAACGATCGCTGCTACCGGAATCTTGCTGGTGTCCGTTTTCTCGCCGGCGCCAAACGCATGTCCCAGACCCAGCGGATCAGGCGGTGGTTGCCCGATTTGCAGAGCCTTGGCTGTGCGAACGGCATCGATGATCTGCCAAACGTAAAAGAAGGAAAAGGTCAGGCCACAGATCAGGGGCAGCGGATCACCCTGATTCATGCCCAGAATCAGACCGACGAAAATCAGCAAATGCGCCAGGCCCTTGGCATATTGGCCGGTGTAAACCGCGCCCACGCCGAAAGGAAAGAACCCGGCCAGAATTCCGGCGACTGTGGGATTCGGGCCAGTACTCGGCGCGATGGGCGCCGGAGCGGCAACTACTCCGCTCCAGGGTTGTGCGGTCGGCGGCTGAACCCCGGCCAGGCGATCGGCGAGACAGTTCTCGCAATAGATCACACCCTTCACATCGCGGGTGCAGGTGGAACAAAGTGGTTTGCCGCAAGTGCGGCAGTAAGCAACCGCAGCATTTGCCGGGTGGTTGGCGCAGTTCATACCATCCTCCTGAGTGTGGCCAGATTCACTGCAGGCGGGCGTCCGGGGGAAGAGGCCAGAATCACCGGGCTCTCTCCCTGACTGTAATTGCGTTCCTGTTCTTGGTTGGGCTGTCCACTAGTGTTGTCGTTTCTTTGGTTCCGGTCTTTCTTTTCTGGAGCAGGTTCAGCGGGGGTGGTGGCGCGTTTGAATTCACGCAACCGGGATTCCATTTCATAAACGAAGCGGATGTTCTCGTAATACTTCACAACCTTGCCCGAGGTCTCATAGTAGTTGCGCCTGATAGCGCTGGGGCGAAAATCCCCCGGGCGAATCTGGCCCAGCTTCACCCCTGCCAGGCTGAGCGAAAGCGAGAGCGAGAAAAATGCCATGCCGAAGGACATGGCAAAACGCGGCTGCTTCGCGACCGCCAATACAGGGCTCACCACCATGTTTGCCCAGCCGACCACACGGTCATACCATGAGGCTTGGGCGGAGGAGAGGGGTGCATGGAGGCGAACCGTGTCGATCCCCGTGGTGGCGGCCAGAATGTTATGGACTAAATGCGGCGGAGGCTCAACCTCAATCAGGTTCTCCAGCCAGTGCTTGCCCATCTCAGCTTCGGCGAGCAAAGGCCCGCAGACCGGGCAAGTCCCGGCATGAGCCTGAAAGGCCTGTGCCTTGGGTCCGGTCAGAACCTTATCGATTGCATCGCTGAGCAGGGCGTCGAACTCGCTGCACTGCATACCGTTATGGTGTTCCGCTGCCATTACATCACCTGTTTATATGTACGTTGGAGCAAACGCGCAAGTTCCGCGCGTCCGCGGTTTATTCTCGATTTGACGGTTCCCTCCGGTACCTTTAGTACCGTGGCAATTTCACGGTAATCCATATCCTGTAAGTCCCGTAGAATCACTGCCTCACGCAGATCCGGCGAAAGCTTCTGCAAGGCCCTTTGAACCACTTCACCCACTTGCTGGCTCTGGGCCCGGGAGTCCGGAGGCGCCCCATGATCCTGAATCCGTTCGCTTAATGGCAAGGTATCTTCGTGCTCCGAAGGAGTTGCGTCAAGCGAGTCGGTAACTCGATCCTGCTTGGTCTTGCGAAAATGGTCGACCAGCAGGTTGCGGGTGATGGTCGTGACCCAGGTCATGAACGCGCCCTTGCTGGCGTCATAGGACTGCAGGGTCCGGTACATTTTGATGAAGACCTCCTGGGTGAGGTCCTGCGCATCGTCGGCCGATCCCGCGAAGCGGTAGCAAATGTTGTAGATTCGCCGGTGATGTTGTTGGACAAGCTCTTCCCAGGCGGCGGCATCGCCAGCTACGCAGCGACGGACCAACTGAGCCGCGACTTGGGCATCTTCCAACCGGCACTCCCTGGAACTCCTGGACTCGCAGCGGGCGACACGACCAGTCGCCGCTGGCCTCCGGGCCACAACACTACAACCGACTTACGTCTGTGTGACTCCAAAAGTTCTTGAAGGACAGGAAACAGCGAATTGTAACAGCAGGCAACGGATGCGAGCGGAGCAGCGAAAGCGCCAGGAGGTTGACCCGGAGCAGGCGTTGGCGCAAGTGGGAACCAAAGTCGGTGGGGCGTCGAGATTTATCTCGACGCCCCACCGATGCGAACAGTCTGTCGCCGTCGCGGCACCTACTGGTTCGTCAGTTGATAGCCGGGGCTGGTAGTAAACGACCCCACTTTTCCGGTGACGGTGTAAGTTCCAGCCGTTCCGTTGGCCGTGAAGACCGCCGAAGTGGCCACGCCCGACGAGTTAGTCTTCGCCGTATTCACGCCCCCGGCGAAGCTTCCGCTGGCCCCGCTGGTCGGGGCGGTGAACGTCACCGTTGCCCCTGCCACCGGGTTGCCGAAGGAATCATCCACCGTCGCTTTCAACGGATTGGCGAAGGCAGTATTGACGGCCGTGGTTTGTGGCGTTCCTCCTGTCGCTGTGATCGCCGCCGCCGCGCCGGCTTTGTTGGTGAGGGCAAAACCGGGGCTGGTCGTGGCGACTCCCGCCGTGGCCGTAACCGTATAACTACCAGCTTTGGTGTTGGCCTTGAACACGGCTGCAGTAGCCACGCCCTCTGCGTTGGTGGTAGCCGTATTGACTCCGCCCGCGAACGTGCCGCTCGCGCCGCTGGTTGGGGCATTGAAGGTGACGGTCGCGTTCGGCACCGGATTGCTGAAGGCGTCGACCACGGTTACCGACAGATTGGTGGCGAAGGCCTTGTTCACGGTTGCAGTTTGCGGCGTTCCCGCGGTTGCGGTGATCGTCGCCGGAGCGCCCGGCTGGTTGGTCAAAGCAAAACCAGGGCTCGTCGTGAACGTCGCGATATCTGCCGTGACCGTGTAGCTGCCCACAGCAGTGTTCGCGGTGAACACGGGTGCGGTGGCCACACCGTGCGAGTTGGTCGCCGCCGTATTGACACCCCCGGCGAACGTGCCGCTGGGACCGCTGGTTGGGGCGTTAAACGTTACAGTTTTGTTCGGAACCCCGTTGCCGTAGATATCCTGCACGGTCGCGGCCAGATCGGTGGCGAAGGCCGTGTGGACGGCTGCGGCTTGCGGCGTACCACCGGTTGCCGTAATAGAGGCCGGCGGTCCCGCTTTGTTGGTCATGGCAAAGCTCGGGTTGCTGGTAAGGCTTGCCCCCGTCGCCGTCACCATATACTTGCCCGACTTCGTGTTCGCCTTGAACACCTGCGATGTCGCGATACCTTGGGCGTTAGTTACGGCGGTGGTTCCGGAACAGGCAAAGGTCCCGCTGGCCCCGCTGGTCGGTGCGTTGAAGGTCACCAGCACACCAGACACCGGGTTAGCGGAGGCGTCCAGCACTTTCGCGACCAGAGGATTGGCGAAGTTCTTGTTGACCGTGGCGCTCTGCGGCGTACCGGCCGTCGCCTTGATGGTTGCCGGCACGTGCGGATCGGTGACGGTGAGAGTCACCGGCAGCGTCATCGCCATGGTTTGCTGAAAATATTGGACGAAACTGATCTGGCCGGTGTAGATCCCCGCCGGCAGTGTGGTAGCGTTTACCGTCGCAGTAATGTTGGATGGCGTGCTGCAGCAGTCGCTGCCTGACGGAGCAATCTTCAGCCAGGCGCCGCCGGTCCCAGTGGCCGCCGAGGCACTGAAGACAAAGTTGGTGCCAGTGCTGGTTACCGCGACTATCTGCGCCAGTGGATTCGAGCCGCCCAGCGTCATGCTGAAGTTCAGCGCAGCGCCCTGGCTGAAGACATTCGCCCCCACCAACACACTCACCGGAACGGTGACATTGCCGGTTGGCGCCTTGAATACCAACTCGCCGGTGAAAGTCCCCGCGGTCAGTCCTCCTCCTGGCAGGGACGCGGTCTTTACTCCTATGGTCACGGTCGATGGCGCATTTCCACTGGTCGACGACGTCGTCAGCCAGTTACCGCCGTCGGAGGTCATCTTAGTAAGGGTCCAACTCAACACACCGGATCCCGCGGCCCGGATCTTCACGGTCTGGGACGGCGGGTTGCTGCTGCTCGGCGCAAAGGAGAAACTCATCTGACCCTGGACATTGTCGAAATAGGCCCCACATGGCACCACGGTCAGGGTTACTGGCACCGTCATCAGCAGTGTTCTTTGGAAATACTGGGCGAAGGTGATTTCACCGGTATACGTCCCCGGGAGTAGCGTGGAAGCGACGGCAGCGTTAAGGCTGACGGTGATGGCTTCCGGAGTTGCGCAGCACTCGGATCCCAGGTTGGAAATGCTCAGCCAGTTGCCGCCAGTTGCGGTGTACACCGCCGAGCTGAAGACGAAGTTCGTGCCAGAGCTCACGACAGGCAAGATCTGCGGCAATGGGTTTGCGCCGCCTTCGGGCATGACGAAACTTATGGCATTCAATTGCCTGAAGATGTTAGGCCCCACCACCACACCAATGGGGATCGTAACCGTGTCACCCGCCCCGGTGAACACCAGTTGGCCGTTGAAGGTCCCGGCGGTCAGTCCCTGACCGGGCAGGTTTTGGGTGACCACGGAGACGGTCACGGTGGCAGGCGCTTTCCCGCTGCCGGGAGACACAGTCAACCAAGCGCCGCCGTCGGCGGTGCTCCCTTGCACCGTCCAGCTCAAGGTTCCGGTTCCGGCGTTGCGGACCTGTACAGTTTGGGAAGCAGCAGTGCCTCCCGCCTGGAGAAAGAAGCTCATCTGCCCGGGCAAGGTATCGAAGAAGGCGGACTTTGCCGGTGCGACGGTTAGAGTCACCGGTACGGTCAGCCCCATCGTCTGCTGGAAATACTGGGCGAACGTGATCTCGCCCATATAAGTTCCCGCAGGCAAGGTGGAGGCGTTGACATTGACCGTGATGGCTTCAGGGGTGGCGCAGCACTCCCCGCCCAGGTTGGAGATGGTCAGCCAGTTACCACCGGTGGCGGTGTACACCGCCGAACTAAAGACAAAATTGGTACCGGTGCTGGCCACGTTCAGGATCTGTGGCAGCGGGTTGGCGCCGCCCTGCACCATGGTGAAGTTGATGGCACTCACCTGCGCGAAAACGTTGGCCCCCACTGTGACGCTGACCGGAATGGTCACTTCGTCACCCGTGGTCTGCAATACAACTTGCCCGTTGAAGGTCCCGGAGGCCAATCCGCCGGAGGGCAGGGCGCTGGGATTGATCGACACGCTGACGGTGGAAGGCGCCGTGCCACTATGGGCGGACGCGCTCAACCACTTGCCGCCATCAGCCGTGTTGGTCGACAGGGTCCAGTTCAAGGTGCCGGTTCCCGCATTTCTGATCTGGATGTTCTGGGCTCCCGGCGCGCCCGCGCCGGTGACAAGAGAAAAGCTCATTTGACCGGGCAAGCTGTCGAAGAAAGCGCCGGCGCCCGGTGCGGTGACAATCAAAGTAACCGGCACGGTCAGCCCCATGGTTTGCTGAGAGTACTGTTTGAGGACGACTTCGCCGGTATAGACCCCGGCGACGAGCGTGGAGGCGTTGACACCGACCGTGAGGACTTCGGGCGTGGCGCAACACTCGCTACCCAGGTTGGAAAGAGTCAGCCAAGGGGTGTTCGGTGAGATGTCCACCGCTGTGTACACCGCTGAACTAAAGACAAAGTTCGTGCCGGTGCTGGCGACCGCCAACACCTGCGGCAGGGCGCTTCCGCCCTCGGGCATGGTGAAGACGATGGGATTTACCTGCGCGAAAACGTTAGCGCCGACTACGACGCTGACTGGAATCGTGACTGCGTCGTTCCCTGTTAGCAATAGCACTTGGCCATCGAAGGTTCCCGTCGTGGCGCCTGCGCCCGGCAGAGCCGAAGGAACGATACTCACCGTTAAAGTTGAGGGCGCGGTTCCGCTGGCAGCGGACAGCTTCAGCCAATTGCCGCCGTCTGCCGTGCTGCCCGTCGCAGTCCATTTCAATGTGCCGGTTCCACCGTTCCGGATGGGCACGGCCTGCGGCGCTGGAGTCTCGCCGGTGTTGCGGTAGAAACTCAATGCACCGGGGAGACTATCGAAGAACTTGGTGCCCGATGCCGCCACGGTCAAAGTAACCGGTACGGTCATGACCCGGTTGTTCTGGAAATATTGTAAAAGGACCACTTCACCGACATAGGTTCCCGGGGCTAGGGCAGAGGCGACGGTCTCGTCGACGCTGACGGTGATGGCCTCCGGCGTTGCGCAGCACTCGCCGCCCAGGTTGGAGATGGTCAGCCAGTTGCCGCCGGTCCCGGTGTACACCGCCGAACTGAAGACGAAGTTCGTGCTGGTGCTCGCAATGCTCAACACCTGAGGCAGGGTGCCCCCGCCCTGGGGCATGGTGAAATTGATGGGATTGACCTGGGTGAACGTGTTGCTCTCCACCGTCACACTCACCGGGACGGTGACGCTGCTGCCAGTAGTCTGAAACAATAGCTGCCCCACATAGGTTCCGGCGACCGATCCTGCTCCGGGTAGAGATGCGGGAGCAATCCCGACCGAAACCATCGAGGGTGCGGTGCCCGACGTGACCGGGACGGTGAGCCAGTTGCCGCCGTCGGCGGTGCTCTTGGTTACGGTCCAGGAGAGGGCTCCGGTTCCACCGTTTGTAATCTGTATCGCCTGAGATGGCGGAGTGCCGCCGCCGGGCGCCATCGAGAAGCTTGCCTGTCCCGCTACATCGCCAAAGGACGGTCCACTCTCGGGCGCCACAGTGAGAGTCACCGGTACCGTGATACTTGGCGTCCCGGCGAAATATTCGGCGAAGATGATCTGCCCCATATAAGTTCCGGCGGTCAGGGAGGCCGTGTTGACTAGAACCGTGACGCCTTCTGGCGTAGCGCAGCATCCGCCACCCGTGGGACTGGCCGTCAGCCAACTGCCCCCGCTGGAGGTGGAAGGGGTAACGCTGAAGGCCATCTGCGCCCCGGTGCTGGTGACGGTTACGACTTGAGGCAGCGGATTGGCTCCGCCGGCGACCGCGGTGAAAGACAGCGCCGGGATATTGGCGAAGGCCTGCGCGTGCAGCGTGGTAGCAACCGCCACAATCATGAGGATGAGGAGTGATAAAACCCGCGCTCGCGATCCGTAAGCCTTCGTCATAGAAATTCTCCTGTGTCTGGTTTTCCGCTCTGCGATTTTCATTTCAGCTCGCCGGCCTGGAACGCGATTCACCGCCAGGTCTCGCGGCAATGGTGCGGATGGCGATAAGCTGCCCATCCCGATTGAACTCTGCTTCTACGATCATGCCGATCTTCGGTGGCTGGGGGGATTTCCACAGATCGGCTAATGAAAAGGGAAACTGCTGGCCTTCGACAATCAACAGGCCTGAGCCTTGGCTTGTGTCGCGCAGCACTTTGCCACGTTTTTTCGTTTCCGTCCCTGGCCATCGGAACAGTGCAGCCGCCAGCATCGATGCTGCAAAAAGTTGCATATCGTTCTCAGTTGCATCGGTGGGATATCAACTGGTAGCATTCGGGAATTCGGACGAGAGCGATCCGTCCTCTTTCCCCCTCCCGGAGGCCTCCCACACAGCGGTCTCCACTACGCATTGCGCAAAGACCTTAGGAAAACCGTCATGGCGCTGCGAAATTCGCAGAGGGAAGCCACCGTTACGTCGATCCGGCCAGTAGCGACCCCGGAAGACAGGCGGTCATTGGATCACCTCTTTAGTTTGACCTACGAAGAATTGCGCCGGCTTGCTACACGGGTGAAGCGCGGCGATCCGAGCAACACCCTGAGTCCGACGGCTCTGGTGAATGAGGTCTGGGTCAAGCTGGCGAACTCACCTCCCATCGCAGCGACCTCCCCTTTGCACTTCAAGCGGATTGCCGCCCGTGCCATGCGGCAGGTGCTGATTGAGGCAGCCCGCCGCCGCAACGCGCAGAAGCGCGGCGGCAAAGGGAATGCGCTCTTCGTTACCCTCGACGGATCGACGGATGGGACGATCTTTCGCGAGGAGGAGTTGCTGGCGCTGGATGCGGCTCTCGACGAATTGAACCGGATCGAGCCTCGTCAGGCCGCAATCGTGGAGACGCGTTTCTTTGGCGGGCTTGAGGTAGGCGAAATCTCGACTTTGCTCGGCGTGTCTGAGGCGACAATTTTGCGCGACTGGCGGGCAGCCAAAGCATGGCTGGGACAGGCGCTGCGCCGGACGGCGTAAGTCTGCTTCGGGAGTTCTTCAGTTTAGTAACTGCGTCCATGGAAACTACACAGTGGCAGCGAATCCAGGAGATCTTTCATCGGGCCGTGGAATTGCCTCCGGCCGAACAGGCTGCCTTTGTGAAGACCGCATGCGGCGATGATGAACAAATCCTCTCCGATGTGATGGCCATGTTGCAGCAGGATGCCGGCGGCTCATTGCTCGATCGCGGTGTCGCCGACGTGGCGCACCAGATGTTCGGTGGAGCGGCTTCAGCGATTCCTTTTCGGGAGGTCGGCGCCTACCGGCTCTTGAAATTACTGGGTGAAGGTGGGATGGGGGTGGTCTATCTTGCCGAGCGCAAAGATCTGGGCAGCAAAGTCGCGCTCAAGATCCTGCGCGATGCCTGGATTTCACCCGCCCGCCGCGAGCGCTTTGCCAGCGAGCAGCGGACCCTGGCGCAATTGAACCATCCCTCCATTGCCCGAATCTACGACGCTGCCACTCTGGACGACGGCACTCCGTGGTTCGTGATGGAGTACGTCGAGGGAATTCCACTCACCCAGTTTTGCCGGAAGCACCAATCGTCAATCAAGGAGCGCTTGCAGCTCTTCCGCTCGGTGTGTGAAGCCGTCGAGCATGCCCACGGACATGCGTTCATTCACCGTGATCTCAAGCCTTCCAACATTTTGGTGAAGAACGATGGCAGCGTTCACTTACTTGATTTTGGCATCGCCAAACAGTTGGAGAGTCTCGACGCGCAGACCGATCAGACGATGACCGGCCTCAGGCTGATGACTCCGGCCTACGCATCACCCGAGCAGATTCGTGGCGACCGGGTCGGGGTTGGTACAGACGTCTATTCCCTCGGAGTCATCCTGTATGAACTTCTGACGGGGCAACTTCCGTTCGACTTATCCAACCTGACTCCGGCCGAGGCGGCCACGATCATTGCGGAACATGAGCCCGGCAAGCCTTCGGTTGCAGTCAAGCGTATGGCGAAGGCGGAGGGGGATTCGCAGGCCTTATCTATCGGCAGAGCCGCGTGGGCTGATCTCGATGTGCTCAGCCTCAACGCCATGCATAAGGATTCCCAGCGCCGCTATCGCTCGGTAGAAGCCCTGATCCGGGATATCGACCACTACCTCAACGGCGAGCCGCTGGAGGCGCGCCCCGACAGCCTGGACTATCGCACTGCCAAGTTTGTCCGGCGACATGCGCGCGCCGTCACCGCGGCATCCGTGGTGCTGACTCTTCTCATTGGCACGGTCATCTTTTTTACCGTCCGCCTGACCGCAGCCCGCAATGCCGCGCTGGCGTCGGCCGCTCGCACCGAGCGAATTCAGAAGTTCATGACCAATTTGTTCCAGGGAGGTGACGAAGCCGCCGGCCCGGCGGATGA
>Ga0335078_10000857_pt1 | contig 46421 bp, 43 predicted proteins | sample Lox_Sample_32_FD_206711 | JGI IMG/M metagenome (GOLD analysis project Ga0335078, IMG submission 206711) | Soil microbial communities from Loxahatchee National Wildlife Refuge, Florida, United States - Lox_Sample_3.2 | ecosystem: Environmental > Terrestrial > Soil > Wetlands | place: USA...
TGGCCAGCGTCGTGGTGCTGGCCGCGGGGGCCGCCGCGACGACGGACAGCGGTCAGCCGCTGGTGGCGCTGCTCGCGCCGGCCGTGGCGGCGGCGGCCATCGCCTACTCCTACGGACCCGGCATCGACCCGGCCTGGGAGCTGGCCTGCAGCATGGCGGTCAGCGACCGGATGGTGCTCCTGGTCCGGGCGCTCGCGGTGTTCGCGGTGAACGCGGTGCTCGGGCTGGCCGCCTCGGCTGTCTCGGCGTCCGGCGCCGCGGCCGCGGTCACCTTCGGCTGGCTGATCCCGATGACCGCGGTCTGCGCCTTCGCGCTGGCCGTGGCGACGGTGGCCCGGTCGGCGAACGCGGGCGCGGCGGCCGGGGTCGCGGCCTGGCTGATCATCGTGCTGTCCGGCCGGGTGGCCAGCGGTCAGTTCGCCGCCGCGGTCACCGACACCGTGCTGTTCCTGCCCTACCTGGCGATCGGCGCGGGCTGCGTCGCGGTCGCCCTCTACGCGACGCGGATCCCGAGAGGAACCCTGTGATGAACGTCGAGATCACCGATCTGACCAGGCGGTTCGGCCGGAACCAGGCCGTGGCCGGGGTGAGCTTGCAGGCCGGTCCCGGGGTGTTCGGCCTGCTCGGCCCGAACGGAGCGGGCAAGACCACGCTCCTGCGCATGATGGCCACAGTGATCCCGCCGACGACCGGCCGGCTGCGGCTGCTGGACCGGGACCCGGGCGCCTACGGACCCCGGCGCGAGGTGCGCCGCAGGCTCGGGTACCTGCCGCAGAATCTCGGCTACTACCCCGGCTTCACCGTGGCGGAGTTCGTGGAGTACTTCGCGCTGCTGAAGGAGATGCCGGCCGCGCGGGTGCCGGCCGCGGTGGCGACCGCGGTCGAGCGGGTCGACCTGGGCGGCATGGCCAGGGCGAAACTGCGCACCCTGTCCGGCGGGATGCTCCGGCGGGTGGGCATCGCGCAGGCCATCGTCAACGAGCCCGAACTGCTGCTGCTCGACGAGCCGACGGCCGGGCTCGACCCGGAGCAGCGGGTCCGCTTCCGCGCCCTGCTCCGTGAGTTCGGCCAGCGGGCCACCGTGGTCGTGTCGACCCACCTCGTCGAGGACGTCGGCGCCGCCTGTTCGCAGGTCGCGCTCATGGACCAGGGCAAGGTCGTCTTCGACGGGACGCCGGGCGAGCTGACCGCCCGGGGCACCGAGCAGGGCACCGGCGACGCGCCGCTGGAACGCGGCTACACCGCCGTGCTCGCGGCGGCCCGGGCATGACCGCCACCAGCGCCCCAGCCGCACCCCGGGCGACGGTGGCCAGGCGCGCCGCCGGATCCGTGATCCTCGGCTCGGGCCGGCTGCTTCGGCTCGAGCTGCGGCACAACGCCATGCTCTGGCTGCTCCCGGTCGCCTTCGCGCTGTTCTGGTACAACGGCTACCGGGAGATCATGGCGCTGCCGCCGATGTGGAACCTGCGCGCCATGACCCTGCAGAACCGGCTGCTGTTCGACCTGATGGTCCCCGCAACCGCCGCGGCCGCGTGGATGGGGTCGCGGGAGGGCCGCCGGGGCATCACCGAGCTGGTTACGGGCACGGCCCGGCCGCGCTGGTCCCGTCAGCTGGCCACCTGGGGCGCCACCACGGCCTGGGCCGAGGTCGGCTGCCTGGCCTGCGTCGCCGTGGTGTACCTCATCACCGCACGGCAGGCATCGTGGGGTGGCCCGCTGTGGTGGCCGGCCGTGGTCAGCGCGGCGGGCGTCCCGGCGCTGACCGCGATCGGCTTCGCCGCCGGGGCGTGGTTTCCCGGCCGGTTCGTCACCCCGCTGGTCACGGTGGTGGTGTTCTTCGGGTTGGCGTTCGGCACGCAGGCTGCCTCAGGGGACCACGCGTACTGGCAGGTCTCGCCGCTGATCGCGGGGGCGTTCGACATCGGCGCCGCCCCGGGCGTGGCGAGCTTCTACCCGTACCTGCCCGACTTGTCCATCGCCCAGGTGATGTTCGCCGCGGGCCTCGCGGTCGCGATCCTGGGCGCGCTAGGTATCCCGGTGGCCCGGATGCGCTGGCTCGCCGCCGCCGTCACCGCGGCCGGCCTGGCGGCGGCCGGGACCGCGGTGGCGCTGGCCGGCACCGGGCGGCTCGACCCGCACGGCATGATCGCCATCCCCGCGCTGCACGACGCAGCCGCCGGCCAGCCCGTTCGCTACACGCCCGCCTGCAACCGGTCCCCGATTCCGATCTGCGTGCACCCCGCTTACGCGGGCTTCCTGCCCGCCGTGGCCACCGCGGTCGGATCCGAGCTCACCGAGTTCGCCGGCCTGCCCGGCGCTCCCGCGCGGATCAGCCAGGTCGCCCCGGTCTACCAGCAGGAACCCGGCAACGGCATCAACGTCTCCGCGCATGTATCCGGCGCGTCGCAGTTCATCGTCCCCGACCCGCTGCCCGGGCAGCCCGGCGGGACCAGCGACCAGTTCGCCGCCAACCTGGCGCAGGGCCTGGGACTGCAGCTGGCGTCCCACGTCATCCTGGGCGGCACCGGCCGGGCGGCCATCCCGGGCCCGGGCCAGGCCGGGCTCGCGGTCATCGCGGGCTCGGTCAGGTTCCCGCCCTCCGTCGAGGCCCGCGACCTCGCGCCGCTGTACGGGAGCCTGCTCCCGCAGCCCGGCAGCCCGGCCGCTCAGGCCGCCCGCCGGTTCGCGGCGCTGTCGCCCGCCGCCCGGCACGCCTGGCTGGCGGCGCACCTGGCCGCGCTGCGGGCTGGCCGCGTCACGCTCGCGCAGCTGCCATGACGGCAGCCGCGGTGCGCCTGGTGCGCATGCACGCCGTGAGCCGCCGCGTTCCGGCCGCCCTGGTCCTGCTGGCGGCCTGCGCCGCCGGGTTGCGGGGCACGCTGTACGGGCACTGGGACGCCTACGGCGCGCTGCAGCTGCCGCTGGTCTTCGAGACCGCCTGCGCCGCCATCATCGCGGTCACGGCCGGCAGCCCGTTCGGCGAGCCGGAACGCGCGACCGGCCGGTGGCTGCCCTACCTGCGGCTGGGCACCGCGGTCACCTTCACCGCGCTGGCGTCCGGCGCGCTGGCCGTGGCCGGGACCGGCATGCCGCTGGCCGGCGGCTTCCCGGACATCGTGCGGAACGTGGCCGGCCTGACCGGCATCGGCCTGCTGTGCGCCACGGTGCTCGGCGGGCCGCTCGCCTGGACCGGCCCGCTGGCCTACCTGGTAGCCGGGGTTTACGGCCTGTACACCGACTGGCATCCGCCCGCGCTGAGCACGCCCTGGATCTGGCCCGCCCGCCCGCCGCACGACGTCGGCGGCGCGCTGTGCGCCGCCGCGGTGTTCGCCGCCGGCCTGGCCGCCATCACCCTCCGCGGCGCGCGCGAGCGCCCCGCCGGCGACGGCCCCGCCTAAAGCGTTCGACGGCCCATCGACCAGTGGCGGCGCGGATGCAGCTGTGAAATACGAGGCGGATGGTATTCCTGCGGGCAGCCGTCAACCGGCCTGGTGAAGCGCTCTAGAGCCCGCGGAAGATCTGGCGGGCGCGCAACTGGTCATGGGAGTGACGTAGCGCGCTGATCCACGGGCCGGGGCTAGCTTCCATCTGTGTTGTCTCCATTACTGTTTGTCGGGAAAATCCACCCGGCAGCCTACGCCCGCCGCCTGGCGCCGGTTCGGGTACCTCCGGCGAGCCGTATCGGCTTGACTCGGCCTCGCGCCGGCTCATAGCGTCGTTCTGCTAGGTAAGCAGTACAGCTCTGGTCGTCGGGGGACCCAGCTGACCCGGTATACGCGCGATACAGGCCGCCCGGTGGCGGGCGCCCGTACCAATGACGCCCGGGCCGGGGATGCCCCCGGGCCCCCGCGGAGTTGGCTGGGCCGGCGTCACCTGATGGCCGCCTACGGCGCGTTCGGAGCGTACGCGGTCGCCGCTGCCTTCGTGTCGGGCGGACGGGACCGGGTCTGGGCCATCTGGGCCGCCTGCGGCTACGCCGTGGCCCTGGCCATGCTGTGGTGCTGGCGCAGCCGCCGGGGCCGGATGGCCGCCGTCGGCGTTTCGGTGGCGCTGGCCGTGCTCGCGCCGCTGCTCTGGCTGTCGGTGGCCTACCCGCTCGAAGACGGGATGGTGGTCATCGACAGGTCGGCGGCCCTGCTGCTGCACCACGGGTTGCCCTACCTGGCCGCCGACCAGGTCACCGGCTGGCTGTCCTACAATCCCTACCTCCCGGTCATGACTCTGTTCGGCCTTCCGGACGCGGCCGGCCTCGGCGGCCTGGCGGGCAACTCCGGGGTGTGGATCGCGATCGGCACGGTGATCCCGCTCGCCGCCGCGTTCTGGATCGAGATGAGGCCCCGCCGCTACGACGCGCTGCTCGCCACCGCGGTCGCCGTGGCCTCGCCGGTGGTAGGGCTCAACCTGGCCGTGATCACTACCGACCCGCCGGTGCTGGCGCTGATCTTGCTGGCCCTGGCCCTGGCCGCGCGGCCCGCGGCGTCCCCGGGGCCCGAGCGGGCTTCGTGGATCACCGCGATCACCTGCTCAGGTGCCGCACTGGGCGCCGCCTGCGACCTGAAGTCCACCGCCTGGCTAGCCGTTCCGGTCCTGGCCGCGACGATCGCGGCCCGCGACGGCGCGCGGGCCGCGGGACGCTTCGTCGCGGCGGTCGCCGTTACCGCCGCCGTTCTCATCGCCGCCCTCGCCCCCGCCGCGCTCACCTCGCTGCGCGGAGCGAAGGCCCTCGTGCAGAACAGCGTGCTGTTCCCGCTCGGCCTCACCCACTACAAGACCCCGGCCGAGAGCCTGCTGCCCGGGCACCTGCTCACCGCGCTCGGGCCAGCCGGGCACGTGGCCTCGGTCGGCCTGCTGCTCGCGGCCGGGCTCGGCATCGCGATCTGGATCGTGGTCCGGCCGCCCCGCGACGTACCCGCGGCCGCCTGGCGGCTGGCCATCGGCCTGACGCTGATGTTCCTGCTCGGACCGCAGGTCCGGTTCGGCTACTTCATCTACCCGCTCGGCTTGGCCGGCTGGCTGGCGCTGAACCCTGAGGCCGGCAGGTCTTCCCGCACCCGGTGACTGGCCTGCCCGGGCCTGTGAAAGGCTGATCAGGAAGCAGACGCGAAGGAGGGTGCGATCATGCGCGTGGTAGTCGGCGAGCGTATGGGTGGGCCCGAGGTGCTGGCCGTCGCCGAGCGGGAGGCGCCCCGGCCGGGGCCGGGCGAGGTGGTCGTGGACGTCGCCGCGGCCGGCGTGAACTACATGGACATCTACCAGCGCGAGGGCGTGGGCAACTACCGGACGGAGCCGCCCTTCGTGCCCGGCGCGGAAGGCGCGGGCACGGTCGTTGCCATCGGGTCCGACGTCAAGGACCTGGCCGCGGGCGATCATGTGGCCTGGGCCGGCCAGGGGAGCAGCTACGCCGAACAGGTCGCCCTGTCCGCGAACCGCGTCGTGCCGGTACCCGACGGGATGAACCTGCAGGTCGCGGCCGCCGCCATCCTGCAGGGCATGACCGCCCACTACCTGTGCACCAGCACCTACCCGGTCCGCGAAGGCGATATCACCGTGGTGCACGCGGCGGCCGGCGGGGTCGGGCTGCTGCTGACTCAGATGGTCAAGCGCCGGGGCGGCGTCGTCGTCGGAACCACCTCGGGCGGGCAGAAGGTCGAGCTCGCGCTGCAGGCCGGCGCCGATCACGTTGTCGGCTATGACCGCTTCCGCGACATCGTCGACGAGGTCAGTGACGGTGCCGGGGCGCACGTCGTGTACGACGGCGTGGGCCGGGACACCTTCGACGACGGCCTGGCGGCGCTGCGCCCGCGCGGCATGATGGTGCTGTACGGCGCCGCGAGTGGTCAGGTCCCGCCGGTCGACCCGCAGCGGCTGAACAGCGGTGGATCGCTGTTCCTCACCCGGCCCACCCTGGTGCATTACGTCGCCGACGCCACCGAGCTGCGGTGGCGCGCGGGCGAGGTGTTCGACTGGATCACCAAGGGCGAGCTCGACGTGCGGATCGGCGGCACCTACCCGCTGAGCGACGCGGCCCGGGCGCAGGAGGACCTGGCGGGTCGGCGCACCACCGGCAAGCTGCTTCTCCTGCCAGGGCTCTAGCCGGTACCCGGGGCGGGCAGCCACGGCCCGTTAGGCCCCAAAAGATCTTTTGCCCTTCGTATACCTTTAGTTGCTAATGACCAAATACCAGGCTGGGGGCCCGCGGCGGCGGTACGAGATCACGCTGCTCGTCGTCGCGGTCGCGGCAGCCGGGCTGAACTTGCGTACCGCGATCACCAGCCTGCCGCCGCTGTTCCCCGACCTGCAGACCCAGCTGCATCTGTCGTCGGCCACGCTGTCCCTGCTCGCGGCGACCCCGGTGATCTGCTTCGGCGTGGTCTCCGCGTTCACCGCCTGGCTGAACCGGCGCTACGGCGAGGAGATGATCCTGCTGGTGGCGCTGGTCCTGCTCACCACGGGCCTGCTGCTGCGCGGCGTGGCGGCCGAGGCCATGCTGTTCCCCGGCACGGTGCTGGCGGCGAGCGCGATCGCCGTCCTCAACGTGCTCCTGTCCAGCATGGCCAAGCGGCGCTGGCCGGAACGAGCCGGACTTCTCATCGGCATCTACCTGACCATGCTGTCCGCGGGCGCGATCTTGTCCTCGCTGCTCAGCGTGCCGTTGTACGACAGCTCGGGTTCGGTGCAGCTGGCCCTCGGCGTGTGGGCCGTGCCCGCCGCGCTGGCCGTGCTGTTGTGGCTGCCCCAGCTCGGTTACCGCACCGCCGGCCGGGCACCCGCCGCGGCTGACGGCACGGCAGCCCCGGCGCGGGCCGGCGTCAAGGTGTACCGGTATGCGCTCACCTGGCAGGTCACCGCCTTCATGGGGCTGCAGAGCCTGCTGTACTATGCTGCGCTGTCCTGGCTGCCCACCATCTTCCAGGACCGCGGCGACTCGGCGGTCACGGCCGGCAACCTGCTCGCGCTGATGGGCGTCGGCAACCTCGCCACCTCGCTCGTCGTGCCGGTGCTGGCCCACCGCAGACCGGGCCAGCGCGGCCTGGTCGTGCCCAGCCTGATCGGGACCGCGGCCGGGCTGGCCGGGTCGCTGTGGGCGCCGCTCGGCTCGGCCCCGTTCTGGGTCCTGGTCCTCGGCGTCAGCCAGGGCTCCTGCCTCGGCCTCGCCATCTTCTTCATGCTGGCGCGGGCCCCCGACGCCGGCGTGGCCGCGTCGCTGTCCGCCTTCGCCCAGTCGGTCGGCTACCTGGTCGCCAGCGCCGGACCGCTGGTGGTCGGGCTGCTGCACAGCGCCACCGGCAGCTGGAACCTCCCGCTGGTCCTGCTGCTCGCGCTGTGCGCCGCCGAACTCGCCACCGGCCTGCTGGCAGGCCGCCCGCTCCAGCTTCCCCCGGTCACCCCGTCGCCTGCGCCGGACGCCCGGAATACGACACGCGTGTCGGGGACGGGGTGATTGCGACGAGCTATCCGGGGCCCGAACTCGTACACTCAGTTCGGTTAGCGTTCCCCCCATCAGGCCCGTACAGCACATGAGGAGCACGCCGTGACCCTGCTGGAGTGCATCAAAGGCCCCGAGGACCTGAAGGGACTCAGCCAGGAGCAGCTCGGCCGCCTGGCCGGGGAGATCCGTGACCTGCTCATCGAGACGACGGTCAGGACCAGCGGCCACCTCGGGCCGAACCTCGGCGTGGTCGAGCTGACGATCGCGATCCACCGGGTCTTCGACTCACCCAAGGACAAGATCGTCTTCGACACCGGTCACCAGGCCTACGTGCACAAGCTGCTGACCGGGCGGGTCACGCAGTTCGGCACGCTGCGGCAGCGCGGCGGGCTGACCGGGTACCCGTGTCAGGCCGAGTCCGAGCACGACCTGGTGGAGAACTCGCACGCCTCCACCAGCCTGTCCTACGCCGACGGCCTGGCCAAGGCGTACACGCTGCGCGGCGAGCCGGACCGGACCGTGGTCGCGGTCATCGGCGACGGCGCGCTGACCGGCGGGATGGCCTGGGAGGCGCTGAACAACATCGCCGCGGCCAAGGACTCGCGGCTGGTCATGATCGTGAACGACAACGGCTGGTCGTACCAGCCGACGATCGGCGGCCTGGCCGAGCACCTGGCCGCGATCCGGGTCAACCCGCGCTATGAGCACGTGCTCGACTACATCAAGACGACGCTGTCCCGGACGCCGGTGGTGGGCGGCCCGCTGTACGGCGCGCTGCACGGCGCGAAGAAGGGCCTGAAGGACTTCCTGCAGCCGCAGGTGATGTTCGAGGACCTAGGCCTGAAGTACGTCGGCCCGATCGACGGGCACGACGAACGGCTGCTGGAAACCGCGCTGCGGCACGCCAGGGACTTCGGCGGCCCGGTGCTGGTGCACGTGATCACCAAGAAGGGCCTCGGCTACGCCGAGGCCGAGCAGAACACGGACGACCGCCTGCACCAGGTGCCCGCGGCCGGGGCGGCGCCTGGCACCTGGAGCCGGGTGTTCGGCGACGAGATGGTGGCCATCGGCGCGCGGCGCCCCGACGTGGTCGCGATCACCGCGGCGATGCTGTACCCGACCGGCCTGTCCCAGTTCGCCGCGGCCTACCCGGACCGGGCCTACGACGTGGGCATCGCCGAGCAGCACGCCGTCACCAGCTCCGCGGGCCTGGCCATGGCCGGCCTGCACCCGGTGGTGGCCATCTACTCGACGTTCCTGAACCGGGCCTTCGACCAGGTGCTGATGGACGTGGCCCTGCATAAGCTGCCGGTGACGCTGGTGCTGGACCGGGCCGGGGTGACCGGCCCTGACGGCGCCAGCCACCACGGCATGTGGGACGGGTCGATCATGCAGCTCGTGCCGGGCATGAAGATCGCGGCGCCGCGGGACGGCAAGCGGGTGGCCGAGCTGCTCAACGAGGCGGTCGAGGTGTCCGACGGGCCGACCGTGGTCCGTTTCCCCAAGGGCAAGGTGGGCGGCGAGGTCGAGGCGATCGCCAAGCTGGGCGGCATGGACGTGCTGAGCTCGCCGGCCGAGGGCCTGGGCGCGGACGTCCTGCTCGTCGGCGCGGGCGTGATGGCGCTGACCGGGCTGGATGTCGCCGGCCGGCTGGCCGGGCACGGGATCGGCGTCACCGTGGTGGACCCGCGGTGGACCAAGCCGGTCGACGAGGCGCTGCTGGCCGCGGCCCGGCAGCACCGGCTCGTGATCACCGTGGAGGACAACGGGCGGACCGGCGGGTTCGGCGACACGGTGGCCCGGCTGCTTCGTGATCACGACGTGGACGTGCCGGTGAAGACATTCGGCCTGCCGCAGGAATTCCTGTGCCACGGCACCCGCGATGAGGTGCTGGAAGAGGCGGGCCTGACCCCGCAGCACCTGGCCCGGCAGATCACCGAGGCAGTCGCGCGCCGGTCACCCGGCGAGGTGCCCGAGACGGCAACGGTCGCTACGGAAGGCCATCCCGTCGAGTAGCGTAAGCATCTATGCTGAACGTTGCCGTGGTCGGTTCGGGCCCTGCCGGGCTTTACGCCGCCGAGGCGCTGGTCAAGCAGGCGGCGGCGCTGCCGGTGCCTGTCCCGGTGCGCGTGGACGTGATCGACCGTATCCCCACCCCGTATGGCCTGGTCCGATACGGGGTCGCACCGGACCATAAGTCGATCAAGTCGATCGCGCAGTACCTCCGCAAGGTGCTGGAGAGCCCCGACGTCCGGTTCGTCGGCGGGGTACACCTCGGCGAGGACGTGACCCGTGACGACCTGGTGTCGGCGTACGACGCGGTGATCTACGCGACCGGGGCGATGCGGGACCGGCGGCTCGGCATACCCGGCGAGGACCTGCCCGGCAGCTATGCCGCCACCGACTTCGTGAACTGGTACTGCGGTCACCCGGACATCGGCGCCGACGCGTTCACCCTGGACGCCGAGTCGGTCGCGGTGATCGGCGTGGGCAACGTGGCCGTCGACGTGGCCAGGATCCTGGCCCGCGATCCGCACGAACTGCACGCGACCGACGTCCCGCAACCCGTCCTCGAGGCGCTGCACGCGAGCAAGGTGCGCGAGGTCCACGTGATCGGCCGACGCGGGCCCGCGCACGCCAAGTTCACCACCAAGGAGCTGCGCGAACTGGGTGAACTGCCTGGCGTCGAGGTGGTGGTGCACGGCAACGAGGCCGACCTGAACGCGTTCGACCTGGCCGGCGAGGGCGCCGGGCTGGTCGAGTCCGACCGGCGGGTGCGCGGCAACCTGGTGGCGATCACCAAGTGGGCCCAGGACGCCGCGGACCCTTCGGCCGAGCCGGTCACAGAGTCCGCCTCCGGGCACAGCCGCCGGCTGACCGTCCGTTTCTGGCTGCGGCCGACCGAGATCCTCGGTACCGAACGAGTCGAGGGAATCACGCTCGAGCGCACGGCGATCAGCGCCGACGGCAAATTCGGCGGCACCGGCGAGTTCGAGACGCTGGAAGCGCAGATGGTGCTGCGTTCGGTCGGATACCAGAGCGTCCCGCTGCCCGGCGTGCCGTTCGATTCTCGGTCCTCGGTGGTGCCCAACGCCCAGGGGCGTGTCCTGGGCGAGGACGGCGTGCCGCTGCCTGGCGAGTACGTGGCGGGCTGGCTCAAGCGCGGCCCGACCGGCGTGATCGGCACCAACAAGTCCGACGCGGCCGAAACCGTCCGCTGCCTGCTCGAGGACCTGGCTGGCGGTCCCGGCGTGGGCGACGTCCCGCTGCCGCGCGCTGGCCTGCTGCGCTATCCCGACCGGCCCCCGCCGGCTGCCGACCCGCTGATCCAGGCCGCAGACGCGGCTGCTCACGCCGGGCCAGCCGCGTCCCCGGCGGGGGACTGGCCGCTGGCTGGCGTGCTCGCCGGGCGCGGCATCGTTCCGGTCTCCTACGCCGAGTGGCTGCGCATCGAGACGGCCGAAGCCGACCTGGCCAGGGAACTCGGCCGCGGTGAGCGGGTCAAGCTGCACAACGCCGAAGCCATCTGGTCCGCCTGCCGCCCCGCGTCCGAATAACCCTATCCTTTCCGGTCCCACCCTCCAGCAGTCATTTCGTGGACATTTACCCCGCATATTCTGCGGGGTAAATGTCCACGATCACGAATGGGCTATTTCTGCGCCGGGCGCCCGCAATACGGTCGGCGGGGTTGTGGTGCGGGAGGCGCCCGTGGGGCTGAAGCGCCACGTGGGTCCCGGCGAGCGCGCCGAAATGTCACTGCCTGTCCGCATCATGGCTGTGAAGGCGGGATAGCCACGGTGGACGATGGAGGAAGCGGAATGACAGACCACAATGGCGTCCTGATGATGCAGCGCGCGCTGCTGGCGGGGACGCTCGGGCTGGCCATGGCGCGGAAGGCGGCGGCGATCCTGGAGGGCGACCCTCGGAGCGCGCAGGACGCCTCCAGGCCGCAGGATGACCGGGGCAAGGACGGCGCGGTACTGCGAGCGATCCTGGACGCGGCGAACGAGTGCCTCGGGCACTTCGACGACCGGCCCGCGGCGGAGCGGTGGTGCGACACCCTGTTCCACCTGCTCGACCTGGCGGCATTCGCCGCCGAGCTAGGAGGTGCGCCGCCAATGCGTGCGCAATAACTGCGACAAAAGGCCGCGGAAATACTCCTGATTCGTGCCAAACGCATGCCTACAGGATTAGCGTGTGCTCATGCGGGGAAAAGCTCCATCGACGCCAGATGGGGACCGCAATGACAAGATACGGCCAAATCGGATGGCGTGTGGCCGCGGTAGCGGCCTTTGTCGGCACGGCCGTGCTCGCCATCGCGCTGACGCGCACTCCGGCTAACAGCGATGCCTCGCCCTCTTACGGGCTCTCCGGCCGGGTGTGCCCCGCCTCGGGGCTTGAGGCGTGGCTCGGGCTCGGTGCCGCCAGCCCCGCCAGCGGGGCCAGCGGGGCCAGCCCGGGCAATGCCCGCCCGCCGGGGGCCTACCCGGGCCATGAGACCTACTACACGCTGGAGTTCACCAACGTCTCGAACCGAACCTGCAGCCTGTTCGGCTATCCGGAGGTGTCCGCCTACCGGGATAGCCCGGCGGCCGGCCGCCCGATCGGCGGCACCGCGATCCGTGACACTTCGGTCCGCCCGAAGCCGGTAATGCTCGAGCCCGGGGCGACGGCGCACGCCGTGCTGCGGATCGCCGGCGACACCGAGCCGGCCGGCTGTGCGGAGGTGACCGCCGGGGAACTCCGGATCACGCTGCCGCAGCAGGCACGGCCCTCTCTTGTGCGCGCGCGCATCCCGGTGTGCACGCAGCGCGGACACGCGTCCCTGAGCGTGCAGGCCATCCAGGCACGGCCGGGCATCCCGGGCCATAGCATGACGCCCTGAGACATGCCGGTAACAGAACGGTCACCCGCGCCGTCCGGGAGGAACAGGCTGTCTGACCCTCAACGTTTCCTGTCGGGCACCCAGCGGGGACAATGTGGGGCATGGGTGTCAGCCAGATGAGCCTTCCCGCCGCAGAAGGCGACGAGGAGCACGACGAGGCGCGCGCGGGCGCCGAAACCGCGCTACCCCCGGAACGGTACCTGGATCGGGAGGAAAGCTGGCTCAGATTCAACGAGCGCGTACTCGAGCTCGCCGAGGACGAATCGGTCCCGCTGCTGGAGCGCGTGCGGTTCCTCGCCATCTTCGCGACCAACCTGGACGAGTTCTTCATGGTCCGGGTGGCCGGGCTGGTGCGCCGGATGGTGGCCGGGTTCCCGGTGGAGGGCACCGGGCTGCAGCTGCCTGGGCAGGTGCTGGAGAACACCCTGGAGCTCGCGGGTGAGCTGACCGTCCGGCACGCCCGCGCCTTCAGCGAGCGCATCGGCCCGGAGCTGGTCGATCGCGAGATCGAGATCCTGCGCTGGAAGGAACTGTCGGCGACCGAACGGGACAACCTCGGTGACCTGTTCAGGAAACGCATCTACCCGGTGCTTACTCCGCTGGTGGTCGACCCGGCGCATCCGTTCCCGTTCATCTCCGGCCTGTCGCTCAACCTCGCCGTCATGATCGCGGATCCGCGCACCGACGCCACGGTGTTCGCCAGGGTCAAGGTGCCGCCGCTGCTGCCCAGGTTCCTGGCCGTATCGCAGAACCGGTTCGTGCCGATCGAGGACGTCATCGCGGCGCACCTGACCGACCTGTTCGGCGACGTCGAGATCATCGAGCAGCACGCGTTCAGGGTCACCCGGATCAGGGACCTGGAGGTCGACGAGGAGCTCACCGAGAACCTGCTGCAGGCCATGGAGCGGGAACTGGTGCGGCGCAGGTTCGAGCCCGCGGTCCGGCTCGAGGTCGAGGACACGATGTCGGCGGACGTGCTCGACCGGCTGGTCACCGAGCTGGACATCGACCACCGCGCGGTGTACCGGGTGCCCGGCCCGCTCGACCTGAGCGGGCTGTTCACCCTCGCCGACCTGAACATCGGCGAGCTGAAGTACCCCGCGTTCGTCCCGTCCACCCGGGCGGTCTCCAAGGACAACAGCATCTTCACCGCTATTGCCGAAAGCGACATCCTCGTCCACCACCCGTACGACTCGTTCGCCGCGTCGGTGGAGCGGCTGATCGACGAGGCCGCCGACGACCCGCGGGTGCTCGCGATCAAGCAGACGCTGTACCGGACCAGTGGCCAGTCGCCGATCGTCGACGCGCTGATCGATGCGGCCGAGGCGGGCAAGCAGGTCGTCGTGGTGGTGGAGATCAAGGCCAGGTTCGATGAGCGAGCTAACATCGCCTGGGCGCGCAAGCTGGAGGAGGCGGGCTGCCACGTCGTCTACGGCTTCGTCGGGCTGAAGACCCACGCCAAGATGGCGCTGATCGTGCGCGAGGAGCCGGATGGGACGCTACGCCGGTACTGCCACCTCGGCACCGGTAACTACCACCCGACCACGGCCCGGATCTACGAGGATTACGGACTGCTCACCGCCGATCCGGCGGTCGGCGAGGACGTCACCGCGCTGTTCAATCACCTGACCGGGTACAGCAGGACCAAGACGTTCCAGCGGCTGCTGGTCGCGCCGGAAGCGCTGCGGGCCGGCATCGTCAGCCGGATCAACCGGCAGGCGGAGCGGCGCCGGGCCGGCCAGCCCGCCCGGATCGCGTTCAAGACCAACGCGCTGGTCGACGAGGCGGTGGTCGACGCGCTCTACCGGGCGTCGCAGGCCGGCGTCCAGGTCGACCTATGGGTGCGCGGCATCTGCGCGCTGCGCCCGGGCATTCCCGGTCTTTCCGAGCACATCAGGGTCCGCAGCGTGCTCGGCCGGTTCCTCGAGCACTCGCGGATCTACGCGTTCGGCACCGGCGAGGACGAGGACAGCGAGGCCTGGATCAGCAGCGCGGATATGATGCACAGGAACCTGGACCGCCGGGTCGAGCTGGCCGTCCAGGTGGTGGACCCCGGCCACCAGCGGGGACTGCGCCGGTTCCTCGATATCGGCATGGACGACGGGACGGCTAGCTGGTGGCTGAGCGGGGACGGGCACTGGACAAGGCACAGCCGGGACGAAGCCGGGAACCCGCTGCGCGATGTGCAGGAGACCCTGGTCAGGGAACGGCGGGTTCGTTCGGCCGATGACTGATGCCACCACCCTGGCGGCAGGCGCGGCGATCTGGCGTCCTCCGGCGGATCCCGCGGAGGACGCCGAGGTCCTGCTCGTCCACCGGCCCAAGTACGACGACTGGTCGCTGCCCAAGGGCAAGAGCGAACCGGGCGAGCACATCCTGCTGACGGCGGTGCGCGAGGTATGGGAGGAGACCAGCGTGCGGCCGGTGCTCGGGCCGCGGCTGCCGACCGTGGAGTACATCAGCTGGGGACGACCCAAGCAGGTCAGCTACTGGTCCTCGTTCAGCGACGGGCACCAGGCCGCACCCGGCAATGAGATCGACGCGGTGTCCTGGCTGCCGGTGAGGCAGGCCCGAGAGCAGCTGGCAGCCACCAACGACGACCCGGTGATCTCCGCCTTCCGGCCGCTTGAGACGGTGCCGCTGATCCTGGTCAGGCACGCATCGGCGGGGCGCAAGGCGGACTGGTCCGGCGATGACTCCCTGCGGCCGCTCGACGCGGCCGGGGTGGCCGACGCGCGGGTGCTGGCCAGCCTGATGGCCTGCTTCGCGCCCGTCGCGCGGGTGATCAGCTCGCCTGCACTGCGCTGCACCGATACCGTGCGCCCGTACGCGGCGGGGTTCTCCGGGACGGTCGAGACCGAGCCCTGCCTGGCCCCGTTCGGCCGGTCGGCGGACTTTTCCTCCCGAACGGACCTGGCCGACTCGCTCCGGTGCCTGCTCTCCGACCTCCTGACCGAACGCCGTCCGGCCGTTATGTGCCTGCACCGGGAGAACCTCCCCGATGTGCTCGCCGAAGTCGGTTCGGCGCTCGGCGCGCCCGCCGCCGTTCCCGCGGATCCGTCGCTGCCCAAGGGCGGCTTCTGGGTCGCGCATGCCGCGCCGGGCCGGCTTGAGGAAGCCAGCCGGGCGGAACTGGTCAGCTTGGAGCGCTACGAGCCCTGACGGCGAGAGGGCTGCTCAGGTGCGTGCCGGTCCGATATGGGCGGTCCGGCCACACGCTCGGTCGGCGCGATCTCCGCGGTCTCCTGCTGGTCCGGTACGGCGTCGGCGGGTTCGTGCTGGTCCGGCGAAGGCTCTGCCGCCTCGCGTGCACTCTTGCCCTCAGGTGCCTCATCCGTCTCGCTGGCCGCGGCCGCGCTGCGCCGTCGGCGGCGGCGGCGGCGCCAGACGATGTACCCCACGACCAGCACCACCAGCCCGGCGAGCACGTAGTACGAGTACAGCGTGATGTAGTGGTAGACGGTGGTGATGTTGTTTCCGGCGAAGTAGCCGACGGTGACCCAGGTCCCCACCCACAGCGCCGCGCCGATGGCGTTGAAAATGACGAAGCGCAGCCAGTGCATGCCGGTGATGCCGGCGATAATCCCGTTCGCCTGGCGCAGACCCTCGACGAAACGCGCGAACGTAATGACGATACTGCCGCGGCGGTCGAAGAACCGCTCGGCCTTGTCCAGCCGCTCCTCGGTCAGGAACACATATCTTCCGAACCGCAGGGCCAGCGCGCGACCGCCGAAGTGCCCGATGGCGAAGCCGATGTTGTCGCCGGTCACCGCGGCAACGAAGGCCACGGTACCGAGAGCGACGATGTTGAGCCTGCCCGCGCCCGCGTAGATCGCCCCGGCGATCAGGATCGTCTCGCCGGGCACCGGGACACCGAAGTCCTCCAGCGTGATCAGCAGGCCGATCGCCCAGAGACCGTAATGCTGCAGGGTTCCCGAGAGGGCGTTGAGGAAGCCCGGTAGCGGCGGGCTGCTGGCAAGCGCCGCCGCGATCATCAGCACCTGCGGTCATCCCTCCGATTGGGCGACGTCATCCAGGATAGCCGCTTCGTCGACCGGAGCCGGGAGATCACAGAGCGCTCGGGCGATGGGCTCCGCGGTGAGACCGACCTGCCAGGGTCTTGCCCCGTACCCCGCGAGCGCATCCGCCACGGCCTGCCCGTCGCACGGCTTGGGCGGATCCCAGCTGAGCCTGCGCAGCGCGTCGGGGGACAGCAGGTTCTCGACCGGCAGCCGGTTTTCCCCGGCCAGGGCCGTGATCGCGGCGCGCGCCGCCGCCAGCCGCGCGGCGGCCGCGGGGTCCCGCTCGGCCCAGCGGTGCGCGGGCGGCGGGCCGTTCGGCAGCCCGCCGCCGGTCGTCTCGGGCAGTTCGTCGTCGGTGCTGGCCCGGGCCCGCGCCACCGCGGCCAGCCAGTCCTTCTCGTGCCGCCGGGCCTGCCGGCCGGCGAACCCGCTGATCTTGGCCAGCTGGGCGTGGTTGGCCGGGTACGACCGGGCCGCCTCGATGATCGCGGTGTCGGGCAGCACCCGGCGCGGGGACAGGTCGGCCTGCTGCGCGATCCGGTCCCTGGCCGTCCAGAGCTCACGCACCACGGCGAGGCCGCGGCGGGACTGCACGCGGTGGATGCCCGACGTGCGCCGCCACGGATCTGCCCGGGCCGCGGCCGGACGGGCGACGAGCACCGCCTCGAATTCCTGCCGGGCCCACTCGGCCTTGCCCTGGTCTTCGAGTTCCTCCGCCAGCGCGTCGCGCAGGTCGGTCAGCACCTCCACGTCGAGGGCGGCGTAGCGGAGCAGTTCCTCACGCAGCGGACGAACCGACCAGTCGGCCGCCGAATGGCCCTTTTCCAGGTGGAAGCCGAGCACCTCCTCGACGAGGGTGCCGAGGGCTACGCGCGGATAGCCGAGTAGCCGCCCGGCCAGTTCGGTGTCGAAGAGCCGCCGCGGCCGGAACCCGAGCTCGGCCAGGCAGGGCAGATCCTGGGACGCCGCGTGCAGCACCGCCTCGGCGTTTTCCAGCGCAGCGTCGACGCCGGCCAGGTCAGGGCAGGCGATGGGGTCGATGAGGACCGTGCCCGCTCCGGTCCGGCGGAGCTGGACCAGGTAGGCGCGCTGCCCGTAGCGATAACCCGAGGCGCGCTCGGCGTCGACCGCGACGGGCCCCGTGCCCGCGGCTAGCCTGCCGGTAACCTCGGCCAGCGCGGCGTGCGTCGCGACGACCGGCGGCAGGCCGTCGCGGGGCTCGAGCAGCGGGACTATCCCGCCGGCCTCAGTGCCTGCCGGATTGCCCGCGTCGGGCAAGCTGCCGCGCGGCCGCTCAGTGCCTGCCGGAGCGCGCCTGTCGGGCAGGCCGCCGTGCGGCCGCTCACTACCTGCGGTCACCCGTGCCCCGGTTGCCGCAGTGCCCGTGTGCCGGGCGGTTCGAGCCCGGCCGCCGCCGACAGGCAGTCGCACCAGGCCGCGATGTGCGCCGACAGGTCGAGGGCGTCGAGATCGCCGCGATCGGCGAAGCCTGGCTGGTTATCCGGTCCGGCGGGAGACCAGGAGGCACGCAGCTCGAACCCGGTCAGCGGGACCTCGTCCTGCTTGGCGCCGAACCCCTCGGTGATGACCCTGGTCACCGTGCCGCTGGGGACGGCGTACCCGGGCACCCGTGCGTCCAGGGCCTCGGACAGCCAGCTCCAGCCGACCTCGCCGAGCAGCGGGTCGGCCGCCATTTCGGGTTCCACGTCGGCACGGACGTAGGCGACCAGCCGGAAAAAGCCGTTCCAGCCCTGCTGGCCGTCCGGGTCGTACAGCAGCACCAGCCGTCCCCACGCCACGTCCGCCTCGTCCCGTCTGACGGTCGCCGCCATGGCGATGGCGAAGGGCGCCAGCCGCTTCGGTGCCGGGACGTCCTCGAACAGCAGGTCCCGGCGGCGCTGTGCTTCCCGGCCCGCCGTGAAGGCCGCCACCGCCGCCGCGAAGGTGGCCTCGGCGGGGGACTCCGCGCCCGCGGCCTGCGCCGCCGCGGGCGCGCCGCCTCCGGCGACTCCCGTCACCGCGGGATTGCCCGCCACGGAATCACGCACCACCCCCGGCCGTCGCGGCGCTCGTGATCGCGTCGTCCGCCGGTCTGCCGGCCCGTCAGTAGCCCTCATGACCCGAGCGTACGTGTCGCTCATCGCATCTCACGCAGCGCCGTATCGGTTAGCGCCGTAAAGGTTCATGCCGAAACACCATGTTTCACGCGGAGTGCCGGATTTGATGCCGTCCCGGATCCACCCGCTGGAGCCAGCGCGGGCCGCCGGGGGTTCGCCGGGATCTGGGTTCGCCGGGTCAGGTGTTCGCTGGAATCAGGCGGCCCTGGCGCTGTCGCCGTGGACGTATGCGGGTGCGGGCAGGCCTATGATCAGCGCGTCGCCGCACACCGAGCAGGCCCACTCCTGGCACTCGCCGTCCAGGACGTCCGGACAGCTCGCAGGCTCCGCGTGAAACTGCTCGAACAGCTGCTCTTCATTGCATCCTGCGCAATGCATACTCGGCCCATGCATAGTCAGACCGGGCCTGCTCAGCTGCGTCATCCTGGCGACCTCCTCGGTGCGATGCGTCACGGGGCCTGCGAGAGTTGAAGGGGTTGATGCCGATAGTGGCACGCTCTCGCGCTGATTCGTGGGATCTCGGACGGCGTGTCTCCCGGCGACTACCGTGTGGTGATGTGGAAGGATCGCTGACGTGACCGTGACCCAGGCGAAGTCGCCCTTCATGCTGGCCTGCCGGCGAGAGCCAGTGCCCTATACGCCGGTCTGGTACATGCGGCAGGCGGGCCGGTCGCTGCCCGAGTACCGGCGGGTGCGGGAGGGCATCTCGATGCTCGACTCGTGCACCCGCCCCGAGCTGATCACCGAGATCACCCTGCAGCCGCTGCGCCGGTACGACGTGGACGCGGCCATCTTGTTCAGCGACATCGTGGTCCCGCTGCGCGCGGTCGGAATCGACGTTGACATCAAGGCCGGGATCGGGCCGGTGGTCGAGACCCCGGTGCGTACGCCCGGGGATCTGGAGCGACTGCGCGCCCTGGATCCTGGCGACGTGCCCTACGTGACCGAGGCCGTCCGCACGCTTGTGACCGAACTGGACGAGCGGCCGCTGATCGGTTTCGCCGGAGGCCCGTTCACCCTCGCGTCCTACCTGGTGGAGGGCGGCCCGTCCAAGAACCACGACAAGACCAAGGCGCTGATGTACGGCGACCCGGCGCTGTGGCATGCGCTGCTCGGCCGGCTCGCCGATATCACCATCTCGTTTCTGCGGATCCAGGTGGACGCGGGGGCTTCGGCCATCCAGCTCTTCGATTCGTGGGTGGGCGCGGTCAGCCCGGACGACTACCGGCACGCGATCCTGCCGCACACCAGCCGGATCTTCGCCGCGCTCGGGTCCGCCGGGGTGCCGCGCATCCACTTCGGCGTGGGGACGGGAGAACTGCTCGGGCTGATGGGGGAGGCCGGAGCCGATGTGGTCGGGATCGACTGGCGCATCCCCCTCGATGAGGCGGTCCGGCGAGTGGAACCGGGCAAGGCGCTGCAGGGCAATCTCGATCCCGCGATCCTGCTCGCGCCGTGGGACGTCATCGAGGAGCGGACCAGGGACGTGCTCATCCGCGGTCGCACCGCCGAAGGTCACGTGTTCAACCTCGGTCACGGCGTGCTGCCGGAAACCGACCCCGACGTACTGGCCCGGCTCGCCGACCTGGTGCACGCCGAGTCGGCTCGCGCCCTGTCCTGAATCCTGGCGCCTGCTAGCTTTCCGGCGAGACGGGCCCGGCGGCCCTGCGACGGGCCAGCCAGCGCCGCCCGCGGTAGACCACGAACCCGGCGACGGCCAGGACGACGGCGAACGGCGCGATCGCGCCCAGGAACGCCAGCGTCCAGGACACGGCGACGCGCAGCGCGTGCCAGCCCGCGGTGAAGCCCCCGGCCAGCGTGGGCGGGGCCTTCGGCCGATGCGGCACCGGCTTGGCCCTCGGCCCGAGGATCGTGAGCGTCACCGTCGCGTAGCTGGTCTCGTGGCCGAGTGCACGCTGCTGGGCCTGCATCGACTCCAGGTTCGATTCCTCCTGGTTGATCTGGTTCTGGACGCTCAGCAGGTCGCCGACCGATCCCGCGTGCGACAGCAGCGCGCGGAGCTGGGCGATGGCCGCCTGGTCCGAGGCGACCTGGCTGTCCACGTCGGCCACCTGCTGGGTGACGTCCTGCGCCTGCTGCTGCAGGGCCAGCTGGGTACCGAGACGGTGACCGAGCTGGCCGAGCGTGGCGGCATAGGCCGCGACCGGAATCTTCAGCTGCACGCTGGCGGTCGCCCTGGACGGGTGATCGGGGTCGACCTTGGCGGTCTCGCCCGACACGTAACCGCCCGCGCCGTCGGCGATCTGGGCCGCCTGCGCGGCGGCGGAGCTGACGTCGCTCACCCGCACGGTCAGCTGCGCCGTGTAGATGATGCTGCTGGCCGGCGCCAGCCGGGCCGTGGTGCCGGTGCCGCCCCGGCCGCCCCCGTTGCCGAAGGCTGAGCCGGACGCCGCGGCCCTGGGCGGCGCGGCGGCGGCGGCCGCCGGCCCAGCCTGCTGCCCGGCCGCCTCGGACGAACTGGCACCGCTGTTCGAGCTGGCGGAGCATCCCGCGAGGAACATGCCCCCGCCGAGCAGGACGCTTCCGATCAGGAGGCCGGCCACGACGCCGTGCCTGATGTTCCCCGGTGTGTTCCGCATGCCGTTGTGACGGTCGCCGGGAGTAGCGCGGTTCCGCCGCGCTGGTCACGATCGCGCAGCGTCCCGGCCGCGCCCGGATCACGGACATCGGGCACCAGGGCTCAAGCCGATCTGTTGCCGGACGCCGCCGGACGCCTGCCGGGTGCCCTCCGGTACGTACCAGTGAGCAGCGTCTGTCAGGCTGGAAGCATGGAGCCTACGAACGGGCGCCCGCACGTGGTGATCGTGGGCGGCGGGATCGCCGGGCTCGCGGCGGCGTTCTTCCTCCGGGACGAGGCAGTGCGGGTGACCGTGCTGGAGGGCTCGCCGCGGCTTGGCGGCAAGCTGTCCGTATCCGAGATCGCCGGCACCGCCGTCGACGAGGGAGCCGAGGCGCTGCTGGTCACCCGTCCGGAGGGGACCGAGCTGATCGCCGAGGCCGGGCTGGCCGATCAGCGCGCCGACCCGGGGTCCACGTCGTCCGCGATCTGGACGCTGGGCGCGCTCCGGCCACTGCCCCGCAGGCAGTTCATGGGCGTGCCGTCCGACATGGCCGAACTCGCCCGGTCCGGGGTGCTGTCCGGCGAGGGTGTGGCGCGGGCCGGGCGGGACCTCGAACTGCCGCCCACCACCCGCGACGGCGACGTGTCCGTCGCCGGGTACGTCGGGGAGCGCCTGGGCGCGGAGGTCGTGGACCGGCTGGTGGACCCGCTGCTGGGCGGGGTCTACGCGGGACGTTCGGCGGAGCTTTCCTTCGACGCCACGCTGCCCGCGCTGGCGGCCGCGTCCCGGCGGCACGCCTCGCTCGCCGAGGCGGCACGGTCCCTGCTGCCGCCCCAGGCGCCGGGTTCCGCGGGCACCCGCGTGGGCGGACCGGTGTTCACCACGCTCGCCGGCGGTCTCGGCATGCTCCCTGACTACCTGGCCAAGGTATCGGACGCGGAGGTGCGCACCGGCGCGATGGCCCGTGAGCTGATGCCGAACGGGCACGGCTGGCGGCTCACCGTGGGCTCGGCGGCGGCGCCCGGGCAGGTCGCCGCCGACGCGGTGATCCTCGCGATCCCGGCGCGACCCGCGGGCCGCCTGCTCGCGGACGTTCCCGGCGCGTCGGCCGCGGTCACGGCGTTCGGCCAGATCCGCTACGCGAGCATGGCGATCGTCACGCTCGCCTATCCGCGGTCCGCATTTCCCGCCCCGGGCCTGGCCGGCCTCGGCTGGAGCGGGTACCTGGTGCCCGCCGTGGACGGCCGGGCCGTCAAGGCCGTTACCTTCTCCACGGTCAAATGGCCGCATCTGGCCGGTGCGGCCGCGTCGGAGGACGGGGCCCTGGAGATCGTGCGCTGCTCGGTCGGCCGGATCGGGGAGGAAGCGCTGCTGCAGCGTGCCGACGACGAGCTGGCCGCGCTGGCCGCGTCCGAACTGGCGGTCGCCACGGGGGTGCGGGGCGGGCCGGTGGCTACCAGGGTGACCCGCTGGGGCGGTGCGCTGCCCCAGTACACGGTGGGGCACCTGGACCGGGTCGCCGCGATCCGCGCGACGGTGGCGGCCCATCCGGGGCTTGCGGTCTGCGGCGCGGCCTACGACGGGGTGGGCGTACCGGCCTGCGTGGCGACCGCGCGCGTGGCGGCAGGTCAGGTGCTGGCGTTCCTGGCGGGCAGGCCGCCGGCTGGCCACGCCGGTGCGGTCCGGTGACCGCCGTGGACCACAATAGTGCCATGGCTGACGAACTTTCCACGGCCCGCAAGCCGAAGGCCCGTGATCTCAACGAGCTGGTCCGCTACACCATGTGGTCGGTGTTCCGGGTCGCCGACCGGGGCGCGCTCGAGGCTGGCGGCCCCGCCGCGGCCGCCGCCGAGGTGGCCGAGCTGCTCGACCAGGCGGCGGGCAAGGGCATCGTCACCCGCGGCTGCTACGACCTCCAGGGCCTGCGCGCGGACGCGGACTTCATGTTCTGGTGGGTAGCGCCGACCTCCGATGACCTGCAGGACCAGTACGCGCGCTTCCGCCGGACCCGCCTCGGCCGCTGCAGCGAGCCGGTCTGGTCGGTGATGGCGCTGCACCGTCCGGCCGAGTTCAACAAGAGCCACATCCCGGCCTTCCTGGCCGAAGAGGAGCCGCGCGCTTACGTGAGCGTGTACCCGTTCGTCCGCTCCTACCAGTGGTACCTGCTGGATCCGGCGGAGCGCCGTCGGCTGCTCGCCGAGCACGGGAAGATGGCCCGCGAGTACCCGGACGTACGGGCCAACACGGTCGCCTGCTTCTCGCTCAACGACTACGAGTGGATCCTCGCGTTCGAAGCCGACGAGCTGCACCGGATCGTGGACCTGATGCGCCACCTACGGGGCGCTGAGGCACGGCTGCACACCCGGGTCGAGATCCCGTTCTACACCGGCCGCCGCAAGCCCGTCGGCGAGCTCGTCGCGAGCCTGGCCTAGCCGCCGTCAGATGCCTGACGACCTACGGGTGAACGGCTGGCTGGTGGTACCGGGCAGCGAGCTGCACGAGCGCTTCTCCCGGTCATCCGGCCCCGGCGGCCAGTCGGTCAACACCGCGGACAGCCGGGTCGAGCTCTCCTTCGACGTAGAGCGGTCGGTCGCGCTGCCCGGATGGGCGCGAGACAGGATCACCGAACGGCTGGCCGGGCGGCTGGCCGGCGGCGTGCTCACCGTGGCCGCCTCGGAGCAGCGCAGCCAGCTCGCCAACCGCCAGGGGGCCAGGGCGCGGCTCGCCCGCCTGCTCAGGGACGCGGTCGCGCCGCCGCAGCGCCCGCGCATCCCGACCCGGCCCAGCCGGGGCGCGAACGAGCGCCGCCTCGAGAGCAAACGTCAGCGCTCCGCGGTCAAGCGCGGGCGCCGCGTCGACCGCAGGGATCCCGAGTGACAACTACAGCGACGGTACGTTGACCACGATCGCTTCCTGCGTGGACCTGGCGATCACCACGACGGCTTCGATGTCCGGGGAGGGGTTCTCCTCCCGGTGCGGCACGTGCGGCGGCACCCACACGTAGTCGCCTGGCGCCGCCTCCAGCCGGACCAGCGATCCGCTGTCCGGGTCGCGGAAGACGAACACCGGATGGCCCGATACCACGTAGATGCCCGTTTCCGAGTCTCCGTGATGATGGTCGCCAGACGAGGTCCCCGGCAGCACCACGGTCCGGCCCATCCAGAGCGCCGAGGCGCCGGTCAGGTCGCCGGAAATGGCGGCCGAGCGGATCATCCCGCCGGTCTGCGCGGTGGCGGCGGACAGGGAATCCCCCCGGATCAGGCGCAGGCTCATGGGCGCAGCGTACCGCCGGGAGCCCGCGAGCATAAAGAATCGGAATTGTCGGTACCCGGTGGGATACTCGTGCAATGGTGCTACGCGTGTCAGCGGGCCGCATGGTCGGGCGGGACGACGAAATCGGCCGCCTGCTCAGGCTGCTCGATGACGCCGAGGCGGGCCGCTCGGTCGTCGCGCTGGTCAGCGGCGACGCGGGGGTTGGCAAGTCGCGGCTGGTCGCGGAGGCCACGCGGCTCGCGGCGGGCCGCGGCTTCACCGTGCTCTCGGGCCAGTGCGCGGAGCTCGGCGACAGCGTTCCCTACCTGCCGCTGGCGGACGCGCTGCGGGGGGCCGCCCAGGCCGGGGCGGTCCGTGACGCGCTGAGCTCGCGTCCGGCCCTGAGCATGCTGCTGCCCGAGGGCGGCGGAGGCCTCACCATCGACTCGGACCGTTCCGGCCTGGCCCGCCAGCAGATGTTCGGCGGCGTGCTCGGCCTGCTCACCGAGCTCGCGGCCGCGGGCCCGGTGCTGCTGGTGCTCGAGGACCTGCACTGGGCCGACACCTCGACCCGGGATCTGGTCACGTTCCTGTCCCGGATGCTGCACCGGGAACGGGTCGCGCTGATCGGCACCTACCGGACCGACGACCTGCACCGGCGGCACCCGCTCCGGCCGGTCGTGGCCGAGCTGCTCCGGCTGCCCGGGGTCATCGCGGTCGACCTCGCCCCGCTGGATCCCTCGGCCCTGGCCGAGCACCTGACGGCGGCCGCGCAAGGCCGGATCGGCGCCACCGCGCTGAACGACATCATGGCCCGGGCCGAGGGCAACGCCTACTACGCCGAGGAACTGCTCGCCGCCTCGGTGAGCGGGGACCGCCCAGAACAGAGCCTGCCGGCCGGCCTGGCGGCGCTGCTGCTCAGCCGGGTGGAACAGCTCTCCGACGCAGCCCAGCAGGTGCTCCGCGCGGCGGCGGTGGCCGGCCGCAAGGCCGACGACGAGCTGGTCCAGGCCGCGTCGGGCCTGGTGTCGACCGAGTACGAGGCCGCCGTGCGGGAGGCCGTCACCCACCAGCTGCTCGTGCCCGATGGCACCGAAGGCTACGTGTTCCGGCACGCCCTCCTGCGCGAGGCAGTCTACGGTGACCTGCTTCCGGGCGAGCGAACCAGGCTGCACGGCACGATGAGCGCGCTGCTGGCCGACGAGCACCGGCTGGCCATGCCCGGTACCGCGGCCGAGCTGGCCCAGCACTGCCTGGCCAGCCACGACATCCCCGGGGCGTTCGCCGCCTCCATCAGGGCGGGTGACGAGGCGGAACGGCTGGGCGCGCCGGCCGAGGCGCACCGGCACTACGACCAGGCGCTCGCCCTGTGGGAGCGGGTGGCCGAACCAGAGAAGACGGCCGGCATGGCCCGCGGCAAGCTCGGCCTGCTGTCCGCGACCAACGCGGCGGACAGCGGCGACGTCGACCGGGCCGTGCACCTGCTCCGGCGGCTGCGGCATGCCCTCGCCGCCCGGACTGAGAAGAGCCACGACGATGTCAGCCTGGCCAGCCGGATCGGCGAGCGGCTCGCCTTCTACCTGTGGCAGATCGACGACGCCAAGGCCATGGCCGAGGCGGTCGAGATTGCCCACGCTACGGTGGAGGAGACGCCCGCCGAGCCGCCGACCTGGCAGTACGCCCGGACGGTGGCCACCTACGCCAATACCCTGCTGGTCGACGACGACTTCGACGCGGTCCGGGAGCAGGCCGAGAACGCGCTCGCCGCGGCCCGCGCGGCCAACGCCCCCTGGGTGCATGCCGACGCGCTTGTCACCCTGGGGTTCCTCAGCAACCGCGAGGGCCGCAACGACGAGGCGATCAAGCTGCTAACCCAGGCGCACAAGCAGGCCCGCGAGGCCAAGGTGCTCGGGGTGGAGCTGCGGGCGGCGTACCACCTCGCCCGGGCGCACCTGGAGCACGGCGACCTGGCCGCGGGCGGGGCCGTGGCGCACGAGGGCACCAAGCGGGCCAACCAGACCGGGCTCGGCCTCGCGCCGTACGGCACCGACGTGCAGCATCTGCACTTCCAGTGCCACTTTGCCGACGGCAAGTGGGACCACGCCCAGGAGATCGCGGACGGATTCCCGGTCCGGGTCACCAGCCTTCCCGAGGCCTCCCTGTCCTCGATGGCGTTGTTCATCGACGTCGCGCGCGGCAACCCGGTCGTGGAGGAACGGCGCGCCTGGATCGAGCCGTTCCTGTCGGCGCACGGATTCGACGGGTTCATCGCGCGCGGGCTGATCGCCGAGCACGCCCTCTGGCAGGGCGACGTGGAGGAGGCACTGACCCAGGCGCGCGCCGCGATCGACGTCGTCTACGAGCCGCCCTGGGGTTTCCATCCCTCGGCCATCAGGCCGGCCGCGGTCGCGATGTGCGCCCTGGCGGACCGGGCGGTGCAGGCCAGGACCACCGGCGATGACGTGGCCGCGGCTGCGGCGGCTACCGCGGCGGGCGAGCTGCTGCAGGTCGCCCGGGAGGGCGCGGCGTTCCCCAAGCGGCCCAAGTTCATCCTCGGGCCCGAGGGCCGGGGCTGGCTGGCCCGGGCCGAGGCGGAATACCGCCGGGCCGACGGCGCCAACGACCCGCAGGCCTGGCAGGCGGTCCTCGACGCGTTCGGTCCCGGCTACGCCTACGAGATCGCCCGCACCCGGTGGCGGCTGGCCGAGGCACTGGCCGAGGCGGGCCGCCGGGACGAGGCGGCGGAGCAGTGGCACCAGGCGGTGCAGACGGCGGACAGGCTCGCCGCCCGGCCGCTGCGCCTGGCCCTGGACGACCTGGCCCGCCGGGCCAGGATCGGGACCGCCGAGCCGCACGGCGACGGTGCGGTGCTGGCCTCGCTGACCAGCCGGGAACGCGAGGTCCTCCGGCTCATCGCCGCGGGCCGCAGCAACAGGGAGATCGCCTCCGTGCTGTTCATCGCGCCGAAGACGGCCAGCGTGCACGTGTCCAACATCCTGGGCAAGCTCGGTGCCGCCAGCCGCACCGAGGCTGCCGCCATCGCGCACCGCGAGGGCCTCATCCCGCAGCCCGCCCAGTCCTCAGGACCCAGACCTTAAGACGCTGACATCCCCGCGCTCCCGATCCGCGGGAACGGCTCGGTCGAGAAGACCACCTCGACCGGCACCTCGAAGTACGCCGCCAGCCGCAGCGCCAGGTGCAGGCTCGGGCTGTACTCGCCGCGCTCCAGGTAGCCCACGGTCTGGTAGTGCACGTTGAGGGCCTCGGCCAGCTGCCGCCGGGAGATCCCGCGCTCCGCCCGCAGCATCGCGATGCGGTTGTAGATGACCTCACTCATGGTGCCGCCTCACCCTGCTGCCTGCCGCAGGACCTTCTCGCGGCGCGCGGCCACGCTCGACCCGGACTCGCGCCGCGCCACCCAGCGCAGCAGAATCGGCGCCACCAGGAGGCCGGCGACGGCCCACGCGCTCAGCACGCCGAAGGTGGCCAGGTGCCGCCAGGAATGACCGATCTCCACCGAGGCCAGGTTCGCGGGCAACAGGGCCGAACGGGTGCCGAGCCCCAGCCAGTACAGCGGGAACACCTGCCCGGCCCATTGCAGCCAGTGCGGCAGGTGGGTGATCGGGTAGAAGATTCCGGAGATCGCGGCCAGCCCGCCCATCGCGAGCGTCAGCAGGCCCGCACTGCGGGCGCTGGGAAACAAGGACCCGAGCACGGCGCCGATCGGCAGGGTGGCCAGCAGCCCGAGCAGCAGCACCGGGATCAGCGTCAGCCAGGTGCTCGCGCTGCCCACCGCCAGGCCGCTGAACAGAAGGGCGCCGGCGATCAGCGTGGTGATCACGCTGATCAGGATCGTCCCCGACACGGTCACGACCTTGCCGATCAGGTACCCGGTCATGCCGTTCGGGGTGGCCTTGGCCCGCAGCAGCGTGCCGTCCTCGCGCTCGACGGTCAGGATGCTGCCCAGCGTGGCCAGCCCGTTAAAGCCGACAGTCATGCCGATCATGCTGGCCAGCATGGCGGTGCCGAGCGAGAAATGCGTGCCGGGCACGGTGGTGGTCCGGGTCCACAACATGACGCCCAGCAAGATCGCCGTGAAGATCAGCAGCGTCACCAGGTCGTTCGGCGTGGTGAAGGTGTGCTTCAGCTCGATCCAGCCGCGCCGCGCGCCCGCGCGGGCGGCCACCCAGCTTGCGTTCATCCCGCCACCACCACGAACTTCCTGATCGCGTCCTCGCCGCCGCCCGGCCCGGAACCGGAGACCCCCGATTCGGCCTGCCGGACCAGCGCCATGTAGGTGTCCTCCAGGCTGGCCCGCCGCACCTCCAGGTCCTCGACGGACTCGCCGTACTGCCGGAACAGCTCGCGGACGAACCGGGTCGGCTCGTCCGCCGAGTGCACGAACCGCTGCCCGTCGCGGCTCCACCGCACCTCGGCCTGGGTGGACATCAGCCGGGACAGCTCGTCCGCTGAACCGTCCGCGACGATCCTGCCGCCCGCCAGGATCAGGATCCGGTCGGCCAGCTTCTCGGCCTCGTCGAGGTCGTGCGTGGTGAGCAGGATGGTGGCCTCCTCCCGGTCGGCCAGCCGGTGCACCAGATCGTGGAATTCGCGCCTCGCCTCGGGGTCGAACCCGGCCGTCGGCTCATCGAGGAACAGCAGCTCGGGCCGGCCCACGATGCCGATGGCCACGTCCAGGCGGCGCCGCTGCCCGCCGGACAGGCGGCGGACCCGCTGGCCGGCCTGCTCGGTGAGCCCGACGGTGGCGATGAGCTCGTCCGCGTCCCACGGCCGCGGCACGCCCGAACCCGAGTACGGCGCGTAGTACGAACCGAGGTGCGCGAGCAGTTCCCTGACCTGCCATTTGCCATGGTCACGCCAGGACTGCAGGACCACCCCGATCCGGGCCCGCCACGCCTCCCCGCCGTGCGCCGGGTCGGTGCCGAGCACGCTGACCTGCCCGGACGACCGCATCCTGAAGCCCTCGAGTATTTCGATCGTCGTGGTCTTGCCCGCCCCGTTCGGCCCGAGCAAGGCCAGTACCTCGCCCCGGCGGGCGCCGAACGACACACCGGACAGGACGCCGGTCCGGCCGTACCGCATCCGCAGGTCGCGCACGTCGAGCACGAGATCCTCCGCCGGTTCTTCCCGCACGTGCCGTGCCGCACCCGGCGAGAGGACGCCCGACCAGTTGAGCACCGACATTGAGCACCCACCACCCGTATATTGACCCCGCAACGAACGATAGCAGGTGTACTACATTCCGGCAAGCGCCTACCGCGCCAGCGACTATCGCGGCGTCAGCGGTCAGCCCGGTTCAGCGCGGGGCCAGCCCGGCGAGGATCTCCCCGGCCCGTTCGGCCGCATCTGCGGGCGCGACCGCCGGGTTACCCACCTGCGGGTCCCAGTTCAGGTCGTAGAACAGCTCGGTGACACCCTCCCCGGCGAGCCACGCGGTATCCTCGCGGATCTGCTCGTAGCTGCCAGACAGCAGGCGCCGGCGGCCGTCGGGATCCTTCGCCTCGGTCCCGGCCAGCACCACGCCCCGGCAGATGATGCGTACCGCGTCCGGGTCCCGGCCCGCGGCGGAGGCGGCCTCCCGGATCACGCGGACCGCCTCGCTGATCTTGGTCAGGTCGGCGCGGCTGGAGGTGATCCAGCCCTCCGCGATCCGCCCGGCCCGCTCCATGGCCGGCCGGGACATGCCGCCGAGCAGCACCGGCGGCCCCGGCTGCTGCACCGGCCGGGGATCCTGCCGTCCCGCCGGGACCGTGTAGAACTCGCCGTGGTAGGAGCTGATTTCGTCCGCCCACAGCGTCCGCAGCACGGCCAGGTACTCCTCGGTCCGGGCACCGCGCCTGGCCGTGGAGCCGCCCGTCACCGCGAACTCCTCCGGCATCCAGCCGATGCCGAGCCCGAGGTCGAGCCGCCCGCCGGACAGCACGTCCACGGTGGTGGCCTGCTTGGCCAGGTAGGCGGGGGAGACGAAGGGCAGGTTGAGGATGGCCACGCCGAGCCTGATCCGCGACGTCCGGCCAGCCGCGAACCCCAGGGCCACCATCGGATCGAGCACGCTCCGGTACACCGGGTCCATGCCGGAGCCCTCGGGCACCAGCAGGCGCTGGAACGTCCACAGCGACGCGTATCCGGCCTCCTCGGCCTGTTCCGAGAAAGCGGCGAGGTAACCCGGGGTGGCCCAGGCGCCCGCGACCGGGGCACCGAATCCGATCTTCATGACCCTCACCTTAGTCAAGGGCCCTCGTAGACTCCTGTCATGCCCGACGAGTCCCCGCTGCCCGTCACCGAACGCACCCGGCACCGCCGCCTGCGCGAGCAGGGCAGCACCGACCGGGCGGACCTGTCGGCGATCCTGGCCGCGGGGGCGCCGCAGGCTACCGTGTGCGTGACCGTGACCCACGTGGACGGGCTGGTGCTGGCCAGGTCGGTGTTCGAGCACGGGGTCAACTACCGCAGCGCGATGATCTACGGCACGCCCCGGCTGGTGGCCGACCGGGAGGAGAAGCTAGCCGGGCTTCGCGCCCTGGCCGGGCACATCGTGCCCGGCCAGTGGGACTACGCCCGCCGCCCGAACTCCAAGGAACTGGCCAAGACCTCGCTGCTCGCCCTCGGCCTGGCCGAGACGTCGGTGAAGATCCGCCGCGGCCCGCCCGACGACGGCGACTCGCCAGACGCGGCCCTGCCGGTCTGGGCCGGCGTGCTGCCGCTGGCCGCCGCCTGGCAGGACCCGGAGCCCGACCCCGTGCTCCCGCCCGGGATACCCGTGCCCCCGCACATCGCCGCCCTGGCCCGCCGTCAGCCCAGTTTAGGGAGCACCGCGGCGGCGAGTCTCTCCATCTGCTCGCGCTGGTCGAACAGGGCCGTGAATAGGATGAGCTCCGCCCCCGCCTCGGCCACCTTGTTCACCTCGCCGATGCAGTCGGCCGCCGTGCCGGTGACCGTGGCGGCCTCGATGGCCGGCACCCGCTGCCCGTAGATGCCTTCCAGCGCGGCGTTCATCCGGTCCCGCGCCCGCTCAGTGTCGTCGTCGATCCCGATGTAGACGCGCTTGGCGATCGGGAAGCTGTCGGCGGCCTGGCCCGCCTCGGCCAGCGCGCCCCTGACGATCTGCACCTGCTCGGCGAACCTGGCGGTGGTGGAGGAGCCCGCCCCGAAGAAGCCGTCGCCCATCCGCACGGCGCGCCGCAGCGCGGGCTCGCTGGCCCCGCCGAACCATAGCCGCGGGTACGGCTTCTGGAACGGCTTGGGTTCCATCGGCGCGTTGTCGAGCTGCCAGAATTCACCGTGGAAGGTCACCCGGGGCTCGGTCCACAGCGCCTTCATCAGGTTGACGCCCTCGGTGAACCGCGACACGTACCGGGCCGGGTCCACGCCGAACGCGGCGAACGGGCGGCCCCGGCCGCCGGTGCCCACGCCGACCTCGATCCGGCCGCGGCTGAGCTGGTCCAGCGTGCTCAGGCTCTTGGCCAGGTGCACCGGGCTGTGCAGGGTCGACACGAACACCACGCACCCCAGCCGCATCCGCTCGGTGCAGGCGGCCGCGTAGCTCATCGTCTCGATCGGGCTGAGCTGCGGACCGAAGCCCAGCGTCGATTCCTGGGTCCAGGCGCTTTCGAAGCCGAGTTCCTCGGCTCGCGCGAGGTACTCACGGAAGGATGTCGGGTCGAACTCGCCGTCGGCGTAGAACTGCGGGATCGCGATCGCGAACTTCATGGGCAGCAGCGTATCCCGGCTGCTGATGCGACAATCAGGGGGTGAGCGATCTGGCCGGACGGCTCCGCGCGATCTGCCTGGGTCTGCCCGAGGTCATCGAGCGGCCCAGCCATGGCACGCCGACCTGGTTCGTCCGCGGCAAGAGCTCGTTCGTGACCCTCTGGGCCGATGGCCATCACGACAACCAGTTCCCGCACCTGTGGTGCGCGGCGCCACCAGGAGCGCAGCGGGAGCTCACCGCGTCCGACCCGGAGCGCTTCTTCCGGCCGCCATACGTCGGCGGCCGCGGCTGGATCGGTGTGCGCCTCGACCGCGACGCCGACTGGACCGAGATCGCCGAGCTCTGCCAGGACGCCTACCGCGTCATCGCCCCCGCCTCGCTGGCCGCCCGCCTGGACGACTAGGGTCGGAGTCCTCAAGCCGGACGTGGAGGCAGCCTGCCGCCTACCACAGTGCGCGCAGGCACCGCAGACCGCACAGGTACCATTGAACCGAGACGCCCGGGTACCCCGGGTACCCCGGGAACCACGGCAATGTCACATCTTGGTGGTCCTGACCACGGCAATGTCACATCACCGTGGTTCGGCGTTTCCGGGTCGCGGTGCTGCTGTGACGGGAGTGTTGGCCGGGCTCGTGCGGACGCGGGCGCGAGCAGCCAGCTCGGACGCGCCAACCCAGCCTGACCCCTAACCCAGCCCTGACCCCTAACCCAGCCCTGTTAGCCGAGCACGGCCCGGGTGATCTCGGCGGCGCAGCCCCAGGCCATCGAGATCCCGGCGCCGCCGTGGCCGTAGTTGTGCCACAGCACGCCGCCGCCGAACGGCTCGGATTCCAGCCGCACCTCGGGCCGCCAAGGCCGCAGGCCGACCCGGTGGCCGAGGATCTCCATCCCGCGCAGCCGGGGTTCGATGGCCGCGCACCCGGCCACGATACGTTCGGCCACCTCTGGTTTGGGGTCCGTGTCCCAGTTTCCCTCGTCGTTCGTGCCGCCGAGCAGGATGGTGTCCCCGTGCGGGAACATGTACACGATCCACGGCGGCTCGGGGTCCCGGCTGATGAGGAACTCCTCGATGCCCGGGTTGGCGGCGATGACGACCTGCCCGCGCACCGGCACCACGGCCGGGTCGGGCACCAGGTCGTGGGCGGCGGCGCCGGAGCAGTTGACGATGACCGGAGCGGCGCCGGCCAGGCCGGCCAGCGAGGGGACACCGCAGACCTCGAGCGTGCCGCCCGCCCGCTCGAACCTGGCGCGCAGGTAGTCCAGGTAGACGGGCATGTTCGCCAGCGGCGCGGTGTAGCGCCAGCCGCTGGTGAAGCCGTCCGGCAGTTCGGACTCCTCGCAGTCGCGCAGGTCGGTCAGGAGCCGGGTCCAGTAGTACGGCTCGAGCGGGGCGCGGGAGACCTCCCGGCCGGCCGCCAGCCGCACTCCCGTGCCGGGTTCGGCGGCGAGCTTGGACAGGACCTCGAGCCCGACCCGGCCCCATTCGAGGACCCGGTTCGGCGGACCCACCTTTACCGCGCCCCAGACCGCCCCGGCCGCCACCGACGTGGTCTGCGCGGGCAGCGCGGCCGTCCTGATCGTCACGCTGAGCCCGGCCTCGGCCAGGCTGATCGCCGTGCTGAGGCCGACAGCCCCGGCCCCGATAACGAGAACATCCATGAGCCGACCGTATCCCGTGGCTCTCCGCGGTGAAACGCGGCGCATGCTAGCGCGGACGGACCAGTGTGAAGGTCTCGAACTCGGTGTAGTCGGGGGTCGGCGCCCCCTTGACGCCTGCTCAGGGGTGCCGTCGCTCGCGGCGCGCGCCCGGCGCGCCCGCGCCGCTGCCTTCGCCGGGCTTACCGTGAGCAGGCCAGTGCCGCCGGCCCCGGCCAGCACCTGGCGCCGTGAGATCGGCGAATGCAATCGCCGCGGGCGGTCTGAATTCTCCGGCACGATGGAAAAGCTAACGCCGGAGAGTGAACACCGGATGACGGGCCGGGATGACCGGCTCCGCCATCCGATGAACAGCTCAGGAGCCTCAGAGGCGCGTCCAGGCCTCGCTGAGCACGGCGCGCAAGATCTGCTCGATCTCGTCGAAGTGTTCCTGGCCGCAGATGAGCGGCGGGGCCAGCTGGATGACCGGGTCGCCGCGGTCGTCGGCCCGGCAGACCAGCCCGGCGTCGAACAGCGCCTGGGACAGGAACCCGCGCAGCAGCCGCTCGGACTCCTCGTCGGTGAACGTCTCGCGCGTGACCTTGTCCTTGACCATCTCGATGCCGTAGAAGTACCCGGCGCCGCGGACGTCCCCGACGATCGGCAGATCGTATAGTTTCTCCAGGGTGGAGCGGAACGCGGCCTCGTTGGCCCGGACGTTCCCGAGCAGGTCTTCCTTCTCGAAGATGTCCAGGTTGGCCAGCGCCACCGCGCACGACACCGGGTGGCCGGCGAACGTGACACCGTGCAGGAACGTGGCCGTGCCCGCGTTGAAGGGCTCCATCAGCTTGTCGCTGACCAGCATGCCGCCGAGCGGCGAGTAGCCCGACGTGACGCCCTTGGCGAAGGTAATGATGTCCGGCTGGTACTCGTAGCGCTGGGCGCCGAAGTAGTAGCCGAGCCGGCCGAACGCGCAGATCACCTCGTCCGAGACCAGCAGCACGCCGTACTCGTCGCAGATCTCCCGTACCCGCTGGAAGTACCCGGGCGGCGGCGGGAAGCAGCCGCCGGAGTTCTGCACCGGCTCAAGGAAGATCGCGGCGACCGACTGCGGGCCCTCGCGCAGGATGGTCCGCTCGATCTCCTCCGCGGCCCACTCGCCGAAGTCCACCTCGTCCCCGGCCACGAAGCCGGGCGCCCGGTAGAAGTTGGTGTTCGGCACCCGGACGCCACCCGGCACCAGCGGCTCGAACGGGTGCTTGATGTCGGCCAGCCCGGTGACGGCCAGCGCGCCCATCGACGTGCCGTGGTAGGCGATGTCCCGGCTGAGCACCTTGTACCGGCCCGGCTCACCGGTCAGCTTGAAGTACTGCTTGGCCAGCTTCCACGCCGACTCGACCGCCTCCGAGCCGCTGGTGGTGAAGAACACCCGGTTCAGGTCGCCCGGGGCCAGGTCGGCCAGCCGGGCAGCGAGCTCGATGGCCTTCGGGTGCGCGTAGGACCACAGCGGGAAGTAGGCGAGCTCGGCCGCCTGCCGCGCCCCGGCCTCGGCGATCTCGGTACGGCCGTGTCCGACCTGGCTCACGAACAGACCGGAGAGCCCGTCCAGGTAACGCTTGCCGTGCTGGTCGTAGACGTACGCTCCGGATCCGCGCACGATCACCGGGACGTCGCTGTCCTCGTAGGCGGACATCCGGGTGAAGTGGAGCCACAGATTGCGCTTGGCGGCGTCCTGTGCGTCGCTGATGGCGTCGGAGGATGTCATCTTGTTCCCCATGAGTAGGTTTGCTTGCGGAGCTTGAGGTAGACGAATGTCTCTGTACTGGTCACGAACGGCACGGCGCGGACCCGGCCCAGGATCTCGAGCAGGTGATCGTCGTCCTCGCAGACGACCTCCGCGAGCACGTCGAACGAGCCGGCGGTGATGACGACGTAGTCGATCTCCTCCATGTCGGCGAGCTGCCCGGCCACTTTCTCCAGGTCGCCATCGGTCTTGATGGCTATCATGGCCTGCCGCCGGAAGCCCAGGGTCAGCGGATCGGTGACGGCGACGATCTGCATCACGCCGGCGTCCTGGAGGCGCTGCACGCGTTGCCGGACGGCCGCCTCGGACAGGCCCACGGCCTTGCCGATCGCGGCGTAGGAACGTCGGCCGTCCTGCTGCAGCTGCTCGATGATTTGCTTGGAGACATCGTCCGGTACGAGACCACCAGGATTCTGGGACGGGAGCGTCCTCGGGCTTCGCGCCATACCGCAGTCTCCTCTCCCGGACTCGGGCCCTCGGATTTGTGCCGGCCTACAAGTCAACTGATTTCGTAGGTAAGAGTAAAGATAGCAACTGAATCACTTGTGAAGATAGTGCAGCTCTGCGAAGCTCGTCGCAGAGGATCATGCGGATGGAGGGTTGAAGATGGCAGACCGCGCGCTGCAGAACTTCGTGAACGGCAAGTACACCGACGCCAGCGACGGACGTACCAGCGACCTGATCGATCCCAGTACCGGCGAGGTCTACGCGCAGGCCCCGGTGTCTGGCCGCCAGGACGTGGACGCCGCTATGCAGGCCGCGGCGAACGCGTTCGAAGGCTGGCGGGACACCACCCCGTCCGAGCGCAGCCTGGCCATGTTCCGGATCGCCGACGCGATCGAGAAGCGGGCCGACGACATCGTCGCCGCGGAGACCCGTAACACCGGCAAGCCGGTGGCGCTGACGGCCTCGGAGGAGATCCCGCCCGCGGTGGACCAGATCAGGTTCTTCGCCGGCGCCGCCCGGGTGCTCGAGGGCCGCAGCGCGGGTGAGTACATGAAGGATCACACCTCGATGATCCGGCGCGAGCCGATCGGCGTGTGCGCCCAGGTCACACCGTGGAATTACCCGATGATGATGGCGGTCTGGAAGTTCGCGCCGGCCATCGCGGCGGGCAACGCGATCGTGCTCAAGCCGTCCGACACCACGCCTGTCTCAACCCTGCTGCTGGCCGAGATCGCGGCCGAGTTCCTGCCGCCGGGCGTGTTCAACGTGGTCTGCGGTGACCGGGACACCGGCCGCGAGCTCATCTCGCACCCCACGCCGAGCATGGTGTCCATCACCGGTTCGGTGCGGGCCGGCATGGAGGTCGCGCGCACGGCCGCCGACGACCTCAAGCGGGTGCACCTCGAGCTGGGCGGCAAGGCGCCCGTCGTGGTGTTCGACGACGCCGACATCGCGGCCACCGCGGAGGGCATCGCCGGGGCCGGGTACTTCAACGCCGGACAGGACTGCACCGCGGCGACCCGGGTGCTGGCCGGCCCTGGCGTCGCCGCCGACCTGACCGCGGCCCTGGGGGAGCAGGCCCGGAATACCAAGACCGGCGGCCTGGACGTCGAGGACGCCTACTTCGGCCCGCTAAACAACCCGAACCAGCTCGCCCGGGTCGAGGGCTTCCTCGAGCGGGTACCGGACCACGCCCAGGTCGTGACCGGCGGCCACCGGGTCGGCAACCGCGGCTACCTGTTCGAGCCCACTGTGGTCTCCGAACTTCAGCAGGACGACGAGATGATCCAGGACGAGATCTTCGGCCCGGTCATCACCGTGCAGCGGTTTACCGACGAGGACGAGGCGGTCCGCTGGGCCAACGGCGTCCAGTACGGGCTGGCCTCGAGCGTCTGGACGAAAGACCATGGCCGCGCCATGCGGATGGCCAAGCGCCTGGACTTCGGCGCGGTGTGGATCAATACCCACATCCCGATCGTGGCCGAGATGCCGCACGGCGGCTTCAAGCACTCCGGCTACGGCAAGGACCTGTCCATGTACGGCTTCGAGGACTACACCCGTATCAAGCACGTCATGAGCTTCATCGGCTAGCCGACGCCATCGACGCCGTCCGGGCTCAGCCCTTGTCCGGGCGGCGCCAGACGTCGCGTTCGTGCATCAGCTCGATCTGCCGGTCGATGATCTCGCGGCGGTACTCGGCGTGGGTGTACGGGGCACGGTCCAGGTAGAGGTTCTTCGGGTAAATCGGCTCTTCGTAGATGATCTGGTACTGCTCGGTGGTCAGGTCCTTGATCCAGTTGTCCCACTGCGCGCTGGCCCGGAACTTGCGCAGCGCCTCGACGTCGATGGTCCCGGCCACCCAGGACGAACCCGCGCTGTAGTCGTGCCGCCCGACGATCTGCCCCCGGTAGTCGATCACCGCCGAGCCGCCGCCGAACGTGTCGATCGGCACGTCCGAGTCCGTGTGCAGGTAGTAGGTGCCGACGTTGCAGGCGATCAGGTAGAAGTTGTTGTCCAGCGCCCGGGCGCGGTTCTGCACCTCGAACAGGCCGTTGCCGACGTGCGGGTGCGGGTAGGGCCCGCGGTACACCACCTCGGCGCCGTTCATGGCCAGGCCGCGGGCGTTCTCCGGGTACGAGCCCTCGTTCGCCATCAGGAACCCGAGCCGGCCGATCTCGGTGTCGGCCACCGGGTAGAACGCGTCCAGGTTGCGGCCGTACAGCTCGATCCACTTGTCCCACACGTTGTGCGGCGTCACCGAGTGCTCGACCGGCAACAGCGGCACCACCTTGTGGTGCCGCAGGACGATCTCGCCCTCCGGGCTGAGCGCGAACCCGACGTTGAAGAAGCGGCCGGGGAACTCGGGGTGCCGCGCCTTGGCCTGGCCCATCACGAAGGCGTTCCACTGCCGGGCCAGCGCGCCCAGCGCGTCCGTCTCCGGGCCGGGGACGTCGATCGCGCACTCCCGCGCGAACGTCTCGTGGTCGAGGTCGAGCACCTCGTCGTTGAAGCCCTGCAGTGCCCCTTCCGGGATGGCGATGAGCCGCACCGGCAGGTCCAGGCTGGACAGCCACGAGGCGGCCTTGATCAGGTGGGAGATGTGCTCGATGTTGACGCGGATCTCGTCGCGGTGGCGGATGCCCCGCATGGTGGGCACCAGGCCGATGGCCTGATAGGGCTCGATCATGACCGTCCTCCGGCGCTGCGTCCCTGGTGATTTAACCCGATGCCTGCTGGCGGGCCTCGGCTTGCTGCTTGACGGCCTCGTTGATCGCCGTGAACGTGTCCTGGACGCGGCCGAGCACCTTGACCATGGCGCGGCCGCGGCCGCCGCCAAGTCCCCGGTAGCTTCCGGCCTGCACGAGCGAGGTGCCGTCGGCGGTTGAGCTCAGGCGGAATTCGCGCTCGCTTATCGTCCGTCCGAGCAGCTTCGACACCCACCGGAGTTCCGTATCCGGCTCGGCGGTCAGCACCTTGACCTTGGCGGTCACGGTCCGGCCGCTCGTCGGGTGGACGCTCGTGATGGTGAGCGTACTTCCGGCGGCGAGTTGCCCGGTCACCGCCTGGTACATCGGGTGCCACTGCGGATAGCTGGCCAGGTCGGCCAGCACCGCCCACACGTTCTCGGGTGTGGCGGCAATCTCGATCGTCGTCGATATGTCGTAAGCCATCGCGGTCGGCCTCCTGCCGGGATCATACGTGGCGCGGACGGGCGCCGGTCCGGTTAATCCGGGTGACGCGTGTGCCTGGAGATGTCTGAATGTGACGAAACGCTTACGTACGGAACTATTTATCGATCCATATCTGCATTCACCCCGTTCCCCTGGGTAGGAAAGAGGCCGAGCTAAGACCCCATCGGCCCGGTGCCCGGCGGAACCCTGCGCCGCCGGGCACCCTCCTGTTCCGGGGCCGGTTCCTAGCTGAGGTTCAGCAGCACGATGCCCGCCGCCACCAGCACGGTGGCCGCGATACGGGTGCGCCCGAACGGCTCGCGGAAGATCAGCGTGGCGATGATCGCGCCGAAGATCACACTGGTCTCGCGGAGCGCGGCGATCGGGGCCAGCGCGCCCCGCGTCTGCGCCCACAGCACCAGTCCGTAGGCGAGCACGCTCAGCGCCCCGGCGGCCAGGCCGGCCAGCAGGATCCGCTTCGGCTGCTTCAGCAGCACATCGCGCCGCCGGGCGAGGGCGAACATCGGCACGCACAGGCTCTCCAGCACCATCAGCCAGCCGATGTAGCCGACCGGGCTGGCCGACAACCGCACCCCCACGCCGTCGACCGTGGTGTAGGCGGCGATGGTCAGGCCGGTGCCCACGGCGGCCAGGAAGGCCGCGCGCCCCGGCCGTCGGCCCGCGAGCACGAGGGTGGCCAGCCCGGCCGAGACGACGATCACCCCGGCGATCTGCGGCAGGGCCAGGTGCTCGCGGATGAAGATCGCGGCCAGGATGGTGACGACCAGCGGGGACGTACCCCGGGCCAGCGGGTAGACCTGGCCGAACTCGCCCAGCCGGTAGCACCGCATCAGCAGCAGGTTGTAGAAGACGTGGATCGCGACCGAGCCGAGCAGGTACGGCCAGCAGTCCGCGCGGGGCATGGCGGCCACGATGACGAGCGGGATCCCGACCGCGGTACCGCCCACGCCGATCAGCGCGAAGGCGAGTGTCTGGTCCTTGATGCCGTGCGCGATCGCGTTCCAGGCCGCGTGCGTGACGGCGGCCGCGATGACGGCGAAGGTGACGGTGAGCGACAGGGTGGCCGACGGGTGCAACGGGGCTCCTCAGGCAGGCTGAACTGGAGCCCTCAGGGCTTCTATCCCGTCAGGTGTTCCCCGGCGTTAACCGGGTCGCGGCGCCGCTCGGTCCAGTCCCAGCCGCCCTGATTGTCATGGTGCCTAGCGGGCAACCGGCGGAACCCTAGACGCAACCACGTGCTAAAACCCACCTTAACCCGGGCGAGCGTGACTGTGCCTGCCGCTGATCTCGCCGGTCTGGTCCTCCAGCTGGGTCCGCAGCAGCAGCGTGACCCAGGTCCGGTAGGGCCGCCAGTTCTCGCTGATCTGCTGGACCTGCTCGGGTGCGGCCGGCCCGGGCAGCCCGTAAGCGAGCGCGACCGCACGGGCCAGCCGCGGCTCGGCGCTGGGCACGGCGTCCGGGGCACCCGCTCCGCGCAGCAGGGTCAGCCCGGCGGAGAAGTCCCCGATCCCGGGAAGCTTCTTCAGGTCCGCCAGGGCCTCCCCGGCCGGCATGGCGCGCCAGCTACCCTCGGCCGGGAACGCCAGCTCCAGCACCCCATCCGGCGCACTCGAATACGACGCGGGCGTGAACCCCTCGAGGAACCTGATGCTGGCCGCCAGCGAGTACGGCCCCCGGGGACCAGCGTGAACGTCTCCATACCCCTCATCACACCACGCCCCACCGCCATTCCCCCTGGCACTCGCTGGCCAGCGCCGCCCGGTTGACACCGAGAATGTCGCGGCCTAGGCTCGAAACCGGTCATATATGAGATGCGATACATGATGTCTACCCCATACATTCCTCCCTCCTGGTCCGCCGCTTCCGTCCCCGCCGGGGCCGGGACCCCCGCCGGGGCCGGTACAGCGACGGCGTTCCTGACCAGGGCGACGGGCGCGCTCCCGTCGCGGACGGTGGCCGTGCTCGAGGCGATCAAGCGCGCGATCCTGACCGGTGAGCTCAGGCCCGGGCAGGCGCTGGTCGAGACCGACCTGGCCGAAGTGCTCGGCGTGTCCAAGACCCCGGTGCGCGAGGCGCTCAAGACCCTGGCCGGCGCGGGCCTGGTGACCATGAACCCGTACAAGGGCGCGACCGTCCGCGCGGTGGACGACGAGCTGGCCCGGCACGTATACGACGCCCGCCTGCTGCTCGAGCCCGAGGCGCTGGCCCGCGCGGTAATCGCCGGGCGCGACTGGCGGCACGCACACCAGGCCCTCCACCGTGCCGACCACGCCCAGGATCAGGCGGAACGCAGCCTGGCCAACCGCGACTTCCACCGTGAGCTCTACGCCGGCTGCGGGAACCCGCTCCTGGCAAAGATGCTCGACGACCTGCGCGACCAGACCGCCCTGGTCAGCGCGACCGCCTGGCGGCGCGAGCCCGACCACAGGCAGACCCCGGGCTGGGAGCACGAGGCGGCCGAGCATCGCACCGTGCTCCGGGCCGCCGAAGACGGCGACGCCGAGCGCGCGGCCGCCCTCCTCCGCGGTCACATCACCTCGTTCGTCGCCCGCAATTTCGGAAAACCACAGGAGAACCAGAAAGTATGAGCCTCACCCCGGCCGCCGCGGAAACCCTGCGGCAGGCCCTCGCCACGGTGGTCGTCGTCCCGGTCACCCCGCTGCTCGCCGACGGCAACCCCGACTGGGCCGCGTACGCCAGCCTGACCCGGCGCCTGATCGGCGGCGGGATCACGGTCATTGCGCCGAACGGTAACACCGGGGAGTTCTACGCGCTCAGCCAGGCCGAGGCCAGGCAGGTGGTCGAGACGGCCGCGGCCGCCAGCAAGGGGCAAGCCGAGCTGCTGGCCGGGGTCGGCCACGACATCGCCACCGCGGTCGGGGCGGCCCGGCACGCCCGCGACCACGGCGCTCGCATGATCATGATCCACCAGCCGGTCCACCCCTACGTATCCCGGGAAGGCTGGATCGACTATCACGCCGCGATCGCCGGCGCAGTCCCCGACCTGGGCATCGTCCTCTACCTCAGGAACGAGCGCATCACGGGCGCGGACATCGCGGCGCTCGCCGACCGGGCGCCGAACGTGATCGGCGTCAAGTACGGCATCCGCGACGCCAGCACGTTCGCCGCGGTGGCCCGGGACGCCGGGATCGACCGGTTCACCTGGCTGGCCGGCGCGGCCGAGCTGACCGCGCCCGCCTACTGGGCCTGCGGTGCGCACGGCTTCACCTCCGGCTTGGCCAACGTCACCCCGGAATTGCCGCTGGCCATGCTCGACGCGCTGCGGGCCAATGACTTCGGCCAGGCGATGAAGGTCTGGGACAAAGCACGCCGGTTCGAGGAGCTCCGCGCGGCCGGCGCGAGCGCCGACAACGTGAGCGTGGTCAAGGAGGCGCTGGCCCAGCTCGGCCTGTGCCGCGCCGATGTCCGCCCGCCGAGCCGGCGGTTGCCCCCGGCCATCAGGCAGGAGATCACGCACATTCTCCGATCCTGGGGCTTGACGTGAAGAAGCCCGAGGAACTGCGCAGCTACCGCTGGTTCGGCGGCGAGCGCACGTCGGGCCTGCGGTCGTTCAGCCACCGGTCGAGGATGCGCCAGCTCGGCGTGGACGGCGAGGAGCATCTGGGCAAGCCGCTGATCGCCATCCTGAACACATGGTCCGAGCTCAACCCCTGCCACATGCACCTGCGCCAGCGGGCCGAACAGGTCAAGCGCGGCGTCCTCGAGGCGGGCGGCTTCCCGGTCGAGATGCCGGTGGCCACGCTCAGCGAGACGTTCCAGAAGCCGACCCCGATGATGTACCGCAACCTGCTGGCGATGGACGCCGAGGAACTCCTCCGCTCCTATCCTGCCGACGGCGCGGTGCTCATGGGCGGCTGCGACAAGACCACGCCCGCGCTGCTGATGGGCGCGGCCAGCGCGAACATCCCGGCCATCTACGTGACTGCGGGACCGATGCTGCGCGGCAACTACCGGGCCAAGCCGCTCGGCAGCGGCACCGACCTGTGGAAGTTCTGGGACGACGCGCGAGCCGGGCTGATCGGCGAGTGCGAGCTGGCCGAACTCGAGTGCGGCATCGCCCGCTCCCCGGGACACTGCATGACGATGGGGACCGCCTCGACCATGACCTCGGCCGCCGAGGCACTCGGTATGACGCTGCCCGGGATGGCCTCCATCCCGGCGGTCGACTCGGCCCACTACCGGATGGCCGCGGCCAGCGGCCGCCGCATCGTGGCCATGGCCTGGGAGGACCTCACCCCGGACAAGATCCTCACCCGGGAGGCGTTCGAGGACGCGGTGGCCACCGTGCTCGCGCTGGGCGGCTCCACCAACGCGTTCATCCACCTGATCGCGATGGCAGGCCGGGCCGGCGTGGACCTGACCCTGGACGACTTCGACGCGATCTCGCGCCGCGTGCCGTGGCTGGCCAACATCCGGCCGAGCGGGAAGTACCTGATGGAGGACTTCTACTTCGCCGGCGGCCTGCCCGCCCTGCTCGGCCAGCTGGCCAAGGTCCCGGGCGCGCTGCACCCGGACCGGATGACCGTAACAGGCCGCCCGTTCGGGGAAAATATCGCCGAGGTACCCGTCCACAACCCCGACGTCATCCGCGGACCCGATACCGCGCTGGCCGCCGAGGGCGGGGTGTCGGTGCTGCGCGGCAACCTGGCCCCGGACGGCGCGGTCATCAAGCACATCGCGGCCGAACCGCGGCTGATCAAGCACACCGGCCCAGCGGTTGTCTTCGACTCCTATTCCGAGCTGCAGGAACAGATCAACGACCCGTCATTGAACATCACCCCCGACTCGGTCCTCGTGCTGCGCAACGCCGGGCCCAAGGGCGGCCCCGGCATGCCCGAGTACGGCATGCTGCCCATCCCCGGCTACCTGCTCGCGCAGGGCGTCCGCGACATGGTGCGGATCTCCGACGCCCGGATGAGCGGCACCAGCTACGGTGCCTGCGTGCTGCACGTGGCGCCCGAGGCGTTCACCGGCGGCCCGCTGGCCCTGGTGCAAACGGGGGACCTCATCACGCTGGATGTGGCGGCCCGCGAACTGTCCCTCGATATTTCCGAACGGGCCTGGGTGACTCGCCGGGAACAGTGGCGGCCCCCCGAACCGAAGTTCGAGCGCGGCTACGGCGCCTTGTACAGCGAGCACATCACTCAGGCCAACGAAGGCTGCGACTTCGGCTTCCTGGCCAGGCGCGGCCGGAATCCGGAGCCCGATCCCAAGTAACCTCCAGTGGACACGTGCGAGGGCGTCTGGTCGATCGTGGGCGCGTCCGCCAGTGACCCGATCGGAACCGTGACGCTCGACAAGCTCACCATCACCTTCTCCACCGCGGCCAACTCGGCGGAGTTTATTTCCAGCCTGGTGGTGAAGGACGTTACCGTCGGCGGAGTACCCATCACCGGTTAGGAGAATCGATGATCCAGGGGTTTGACCCGCGCACCGGTGAGCCGGTCGGCGAGCCGGTGGCCGAGACAACCGATGCGGAGGTCGACGCGGCCGTCGCGGCGGCGGTGGCCGCGGCCCCGGCGTGGGGCGCGTTCCCGCGCCGCGCCGAGACGCTGGAGGCGGTAGCCGACGCGCTCGACGCCCGCGTCGGCGAGCTCGCGGCGATCGCCGACACCGAGACCGCGCTCGGCGGCGAACGGCTCACCGGCGAGGTGGCGCGCACCACTGGCCAGCTCCGCCTGTTCGCGGCGGTTCTGCGGGACGGCGGGTACGCCGACGTGGCCGTCACCCCGGCTCAGGGCGTAGTGCCGGACCTGCGCCGGATCGACCGGCCGGTCGGCCCGGTGGCCGTGTTCGCGGCGTCGAACTTCCCGTTCGCGTTCTCCGTGGCCGGCGGCGACACCGCCTCGGCGCTGGCCGCGGGTTGCCCGGTGGTGGTGAAGGCGCACGAGGGACACCCGGTTACCTCGGACGTGACGGCCGAGATCGTGGCCGGGGCGCTGGCCTCCGCCGGGGCTCCCGCGGGGACATTCGCCCTCATCCACGGGGTCCAGGCTGGGCTGCGTCTGCTGAGGCATCCGTTGATCGCGGCGGCCGGCTTCACCGGCTCGACGGCCGGCGGGCTGGCACTGGCCAAGATCGCGGCCGAGCGCCCGGTGCCCATCCCGTTCTACGGCGAGCTCGGCTCGGTCAACCCGTCGGTGGTGCTGCCGGGCGCGGCGTTCTCCCGGCCGGCCGCCATCGCCACCGGGTACACCGGCTCGCTCACGCTCGGCACCGGCCAGTTCTGCACCAACCCCGGACTGCTGTTCGTCCCCGAGGACGTGGGCCTGCTGTCCGCGATCGGCGAGGCGGTCGGCGCCTCGTCCGGCGGAGCGATGCTGACCGGCCGGATCTTCGCCGGCTTCACCGAGGCGGTGGAAGAGGCGGAGGAGCACCCCGGGGTCACCGAACTGGCCGCCGGGCAGCCGGGCCCGGGACCGTGGGGCGCTACACCGCGGGTGTTCCAGCTGACGCTGAAGGAGTTCGCGGACGACATCGCGGTGCTGTCTCGCGAGCGGTTCGGCCCGGCCGGGCTGGTCATCACCTATCCGTCGGTCGAGGACCTGCTGCCGGTCCTGGCCGTGCTGGCCGGCAACCTCGTCGGCACGGTGCACGTCGACACCGGATCCCCGCAAGACCTGGACCTGGCCCGTCAGGTGGTCGCGGTGCTCGAGCACATCGCCGGCCGGGTCGTCTGCAACGGCTGGCCGACCGGCGTCGCGGTTGTAGCCGCGCAGCACCACGGCGGCCCCTGGCCGGCCACCACGGTGCCGGCCTACACCTCGGTGGGCACGGCCGCGATCCGCCGCTGGCTCGTCCCCGTCGCCTACCAGGACTTCCCGCCCGAACTACTGCCCCTAGGGCTTCGCTGACGCCCTGGCCCTGGCGTCGGCGAGGTCCATGCCGTGCAGGCGGAGCAGGTTCTCGCCGAGGATCTTGCGCTTGGCTTGGTCGGTGAGCTGCGGATAGCCGTAGCCGGCGCACAGGTCCTCGGGGATCTGGAAGTCCATGAACGCGCGCAGCGCCCACTGCGGGTGGAACAGCGGGGCCTCCGAGCCGTAGATGATCTTGTCCTCGCCGCACCAGAACAGCAGCTTGCCCATGATCTCGGCGAACATCCGCGGCGAGCGGACCACGAAGTTGATCGTGGCCGCGATCGACGCGTACAGGTTCGGGTACCTGATCAGCTGCCAGCAGGTCTCGTCGAGGAACGGCAGCCCGACATGGAAGATGACGAAGTTGATGTCGGGGAAGTTGGCCGCCGCCCCGTCCATGTCCCAGGTCTGGGTGTGCTCGATCGGCTGCGGGCCGAGCGGCACGCC
>Ga0335078_10000858_pt1 | contig 46396 bp, 47 predicted proteins | sample Lox_Sample_32_FD_206711 | JGI IMG/M metagenome (GOLD analysis project Ga0335078, IMG submission 206711) | Soil microbial communities from Loxahatchee National Wildlife Refuge, Florida, United States - Lox_Sample_3.2 | ecosystem: Environmental > Terrestrial > Soil > Wetlands | place: USA...
CATCGTAAGGTCCCTCACCCGTCCGCCCACGGCGTACGTGTTCGGGATGACATCTCTGGTGTCCGGCAGCACATCGTTCGGGCTGAAAAAGGCTGCGATGATGTCATCCCGAGCTGCCGCGCAGCGGCAGAGAGAGCCTGCCTTGAGCGAAGTCGAAGGGGATCTTACGCCGGATTGGAGGGAGGATGCAGTTGCAGGGATTTGTGGTGATCCTTTCCACGCCGGGGCAGATTGACACGCATCGTAGGGTCCCTCGCCCGTCCGCCCACGGCGTACGTGTTCGGGATGACATCTCTGGGTGTCCGCCCAGAGCGTACGCCCCAGAATTGTGGAAGAGCGGCGCTTCAGCGCCGCGTTAAGCGCTTCTGCGGAAGCCGGGCTTCAGCCCTCGTGGGATCTTATCCAACTGAAATTCTGGGCGGGCAGACGAACAGAAATATTCTGCAGCGCTGCGTGCCAATCCCGCACGCACCGGATTCTCGCGAATGTATTCGCGATGCTGCTGATAATCATCGATATCTCGAATCCGATGGTTCGTAAAACTCTGCTGCCATACTTCGATCCTCTCTTTCTTTCGTAGGCGATGCGAATATCCGCCCTTAATGAATTGCACCGCCCGCTCCAGCGAAATGTCGGGGGCTGGCGACAACAGCGCGTGAACGTGGTCTGGCATGATGACGAACTCATGCAGCCGATATTTCTTCTGGTCGCGATACGCGAGCAGCACGTCAACGAGCATTCGCGCCCGGACTTCCAGACGAAAGATTGGCATGCGTTGCCAGGTGATGGTTGTGATGAAGAACGTGCGTTGTGAATCCATCGGCGGATGGTAGCGATCGGCACGATGAGGATGCGTGATATCCGTCACACGCGCGAAGATATGTTTTCAAATCGGGACGGGGGCTAAAGCCCGCAAATGTTTTGGGCTCGTAACGCGGCGCTGAAGCGCCGCTCTTCCACGGCGGCGCAGGCGGCGGATACGCGAAATCTCTTCCACGGCGGCCCATGACGCCAATATGCGAATATTTACTCCTGCCCGTGTGGAACGCCCAGCCCGGATGAGTAATTCACTCGAAATCGACTGCCACTACCGAATAATTCCGCGCAAATACTGGTTACAAAGCGCCGTGTCAGCGCTATAATTTCGCTTCAATGGCAACCGCATCGCAGGGTACAAAAGCACCGGGTCTCGTACCGGACGAACTTAAAAGCGAGCCTCGTTCGAAAGGCCTCACGACTCCCCGAAAGAAGAAACCCAAGGAACTGGCGGTCATCACCGAGTGCTGTACCGGCTGCGCCGGCTCGCCAGCCTGCGTAGAATACTGTCCGGTGGAAGATTGCATGTTCTGGATACCGGACGTGGATCATCCTCCCTTTGGCCGAATTGAGGTTGACCCGCTGCTTTGTATCGGCTGCAAGAAATGCGTCAGCAAGGGCCCGGATGGATGTTTCCTGGATGGCTGTCCCTGGGATGCCATCGTAATGCTGGATACAACTGAAGTAGAGAAACAGGTGGGGGCGATGAGCTATTAATCGTTCTACTGTTTGCCAGCTCTTTCCTGAATTACACGCTCGGTGTTAATGGCCTGCACTCGTACGCGTTCTGAAATTTCCGGCAGACTTCGCTCGTAACTACGGATTGCAGGCAGATCGTCGGATTGACCGATCAGGTATAGCGCCCGCAGCGCTTCCCAGACCTGTCCGTCCTCCGGAGCCACAGTCGCAACTTTCGCACCTGGAGAGAGGTTCGCGCCGGTCGCTACCGAAATGGCACTGAGTCGGCCACTTATCGGCGAGCGCAGCTCCTGTGTTCGACCATCCGGTGTTTTGACTTTCGCAACCAGCCCGTTTTCATGAATGGCCGTCCCTGCCGTCGAAACGTCCACAACCTTGCCTGGGGTGGTGGCGTTAATCGTCACCGGTTGTAGTAGAGACACGATTACGGGCCGTCCTGATGCATCGCCGAAGCGCACCAGCGACAGCGCTGCGTTTCCTCGTACCACAAGTGAAGGGTCGTCGAGCATCTTCAAAAGGGCCTCATGAAAAGGCAGAAACGCCGTGTCCTGGCCCATAACCCACGCATCTGTGCTGCGAACCTCTTCCCGCGGATTTGACGCCAACCGGAGCAGGTCGTTATACCACTGGCTGGCGCTGCCATCGTGCTGCGTCATTCGTTGGCCGAGTTGCACAAGAGCGTGCTGAATGTGGCGGGGATGATTGTTGTCGTTGATGTACTCGGTCATGTCCTTGGCACTGAGCGGACGGCCGAACCAGGTGCCCCACCAGAAAAGAAATGGCATGAGCACGAGCAGCCACGCAGTAAAGAAAAACAGGAACCGCTGGCGCGTGGACATGCGCGCCTTTTTGGGGCGGTTCTGCTGCACAACGTCTTCAGAGTGCTCGGGGGCGTCTGCGGGAAGAGGTTGGGTGGCCATGAGTACTGATTGGCTAGTTTTCCTTAGGAGTCCGAAGCCGGCTTGGCTACGGTTTTTGCCGGCGCTGCAGGCTTCGCCGGGGCTTCCTTCTTTTTTTGCATGGACGGCAAGATTCCTGCATCGCGCAGTTGCCAGAATGCATTGAGAGCGAAGATACCGGAAATGGTCAGCAGGATGAGGCTGATGAACAGCCCATCCTGCGTTTTGACCGAACCAGTTACAACTGTCCAGACAATGCCAAACAGCGGTGCGATGGCCAGAATGATGGAAATTACCAGCATCATTATAAGTAGCCGCCCTCCTCAGCCTCGGTTACTGTGCTTGGAATGCCACATCGGCGGTCTTGCTGTCCTTGGGGCCGAGCGTCACTTTCTGTTCCTGCGTGCCCAGCTTTTCCTGCACAAAGGCCAGCGTGTAATCTCCCGGCGGCAGGCCTTTGATCTCAAATTTTCCGTCCGGCCCGGTCACGGCATAAAAGGGCGACTTCACCACGTTCACGTACATTTTCATCCACGGATGCTGGTTGCACTTGACGGGCAGCATAATCTCTTCCCGCGCGAAGTTTTTCTCCAGTGGCGCAGACGAAGGCGGCTGCGATTCATTCCACTCGCGATTGTCCGCGGGCGTCGGGTGAATATTATGCGTCGTTTGATCGCTATTGACGATCTTGATGTTTTGTCCCGCCATAACGCCGAGAACGTGGGGGTGGTACTTGCACCCGCTCTGATCAATGGTGACCGGGTCGCTGGGAACATCAAACGTGCGGTCGCCAAGGCCCTCTTTCACATATACGAAGACGTTTGCCAGCTTGTTGCCATCCGCCACCACCGATTCCGCCATGTTGGTCCCCTTACAGGCCGGGTCTTGGCTCATATCAATTTTTGCCATCTTGGGCGCGGCACCGTTGAGCGTGACCGTCCCGCTAACGGTCGCGACTGTTGCAGGATCGATTGGCGTGGCCGCGGGTTTGGAAGGTGCACTTTCCGAAACCGCTGTGGAATTCGACTCTTCGTTTGATTTCTTGCTGCAGCCTGTCAAGAACACGAGGCCTAAGCTGATAAGCGCACAAACAGCAACCAACACCGCAAATACGTTTCGCTTCATAAATTCAATACACCTTTCTTCAAATGTGATTCCCGCTCCCCTACTCTACCCCTTACTGACCTCCTCCGGACGCATGGCTTGATGCCGTAATCTTCTGCTTGCTCGCGGCCTGATTCATCCCATGCTTGGTATTGCTCGCGCGACGGCCCATCGCGCTCGCCACCCGGTGCTGCTCCTCCGGAGTGAGTTGCAAAATGTAATTGATCAAAAGGCGAGTCTGATCTTTATCATAGCCCTGGAACGATGGCGGGGTCGGGCCAGCGAACACCCAGTGATCGTTCTCGCGCTTAAAAAGATCGGATGGCATCGACGTTCCGGGGCTGATCGCCTGCGGATCGATCACCCAGCGCTCCATCCAGTCGGGTTTTAAGCGCCCTTTGGCCAGAAGGAAGTTGGGAGCCGTAGCCGTCTTGTCGTGCACGGCGTCCCCCGTCGCGTGGCACTTAAGGCAAGGCGCGGCTGGACTTGAAAACAAGCTGCGCGCCATGTCGGTTTCTTTCGCCGTCAACACTGGCGTCTGCTCCGGAATGTAAGGGAACGGCTGTCGCGACAGTGCCTCAAAGAAACGCACCAGCTTGCCAAGCTCGTTTTCAGAGAAGCTGAAGGTTGGCATGCGTACCTGCAAATACGAACGCACGCCATCCCGGTTGGTGTCTGTGTCGCTCAATGCCGGATTCCTGAGGAAGTGCAGCAGCCACTCAGGATCCACTCGAGCACCTTCCGTCAATAGCTTGGGCGGAAGCTGCTCAGGCGATTCCTGATAGCGCTTCAGGGTCATCAGAGCTGTCGGCTGCCCGGCGATGAACTGGTGGCAACCCATGCAGTTATATTTCTTGACCACCCACCAGCCTTCCTGAATGTCGCGGCGGTAGTCGAGCGGCTTGTATTGGTACGACTGCGGCAAGCCGATTTCCTGGCTGCCCATCAGGAATGTCGTCAGCGAACGGATCTGCTGAGGAGTCAAATGCATGTTGGGCATGCGCAGCTTTTCCGTCTCTGGCTTCATCTTGCCCTTGTCCCAGATGTTTGGCTCGGCAAGCTTATGCTCGAAAAAGCCGAGATGCGAATACCACGGCCCCTTTGCCGGGCCTTCCGGCAGGCGGGCACGATCTTCGGGATCGGTGATCGGCTCGCCTTCTCCGCGCTGAGCCATGGTCGTGAGCAGCGCAAAATCCAGGCGCTCAAGTGGCTTGCTGCCTTCGAACGTCAACTCGGTCCCAATTCTGCCCTCGTCTTCGAGACCGGCAATTTCGTGACATCCTGCGCAACCGAAATGTTGAATCCACTTCTTGCCTTCATCTTTGAGCTTCGGATCATCCATAAACGAAGCGTCGGGGTAGGAGCTCGGCTCCTTTTTCTTCAAGGTGATCAAGTAAGAGGCCACGTCGCGTGCGTCATCGTCGGAGAGACGCAGGCTCGGCATCACGGTCATGTTCTGTACCTGCATCTCATGCCCGTCGTTGGGGCACTTGCTGTGCTGCAGGTCAAAGACGTAAGGCAAGCCTTTTTTCGCGTAATCTTCAGGCCCGATGTCTTTTTTCTCATACAGACAATACGGTCGCGTGCGCTGGCGAGCGTTATGCACCCATCGAACCAGGTAGTCGTAATTCGCTTTCTCACCTTCGCGCGTGAGGTTCGCAGCAAAGGTGCCGCCGACCATCTGATCGCCCTCGCCGATCGAGTGGCAGGCAAGGCAACCCCGGGTTTCGAAAAGCTCCTTCCCGTGTCCCGCATCACCCGGCTTCTGCTGGACCGGCTCATCGGTCAAAGCTGATTGCCACAGGTAGGCTGAGATCGCCCTGATCTGCTCGTCATTCAGGCGGAAATTCGGCATGCGCGTGGTGGGGCGGAAATCAGTCGGCTTCTTCAACCAGACCGGAATCCAGTTCTTGTTCAGCTTCAGCCGGACGTCTTTGAGGTTTGGGCCGACTTTCTTTTCGTCCTGCAACAGGCTCTTGGTCGTACGGTCGAGCTGGACGATCCGCAAATCTAGTTTGCTGTTCTCGACCTTCAATCCAACAGCTTTATCATTCAACCGATTGGCCTCCGCGTTTGTTTCAGCCGCGTCGGCCTGCTTCATCAGGAAGTTCGCCTGCTTTAGGTTCTCTTTTTTCTCCTGCTCCATCAGCTTGATCTGTTGCGCGATGGAGTTGATGTCTTCCGGTTCCTTGTCATAGCCCTCATAACGGTGGCAGCCAATGCAACCGCGCTGGCGGAACAGATCTTTACCATCGCTAATGGTCCAACCGACATCTCCGCTGATCAGCACCATGTCCGCTGCGTGGCAAGTTTGGCATCCCGCTTCAACATTGGCTTCAGGGAATAACGGCCACAGCCAGTGCTCATAATTGCCATGCGCCTTCTCGATGCTCGTAGTCGCGCGGCCATTCCCCTGATGGCACGGCGTACAGCCGAACTTGTCGGGATCATGTATTTTCAGCAGTTCCGGATCAGGATGGCTGGTGAAGGCGCGCGCATACTCGTCTGGTTTCTTGCCTTTTTCCGACATGGCTGCGGCCGTGAGCTTCACCGGCTCACGAATACCCATATGGCAGGATTCGCAGCGATCGACGATGTTTGCATCGGCAACGTTGATCTGGACGATGGTCGGGTCCCAAGCTTCTGTTTTGTCCTGGAGACCGCGAATCTGCTCCGGGGTGAGATTCACCATGTGCTCAGTCACATACGCATCAAGCTTGTTTTTTTGATCGCTGACCGGTTTGATGACCTTGCCTAGCTCTGTGCTTAACCTGGTGCGCTGAGCTTTCAGGTCGTTGTAGGTTTCTTCAAGTTGAGGAAACGTATAGCTCTGCTTGCTGCCATCGGGATATTCGACTTGAGCTTTCTCCTGCTTGTATTTTTCAAGGTCCTTCAGCTTGCTTTGCTTGGAGGATGCGTCCGTAGTGGTTTCAATGTCGTACGTCAGGGCGTTCACATAAGCACGGCGGTCGGTAAAAACGCTCTGAACGGCAAGAATTTTTGCGCTCAAAACCCGCAGCTGATCGTTGATCTCCCGGCTGCGTGGAGCCGCCTGCTGGCCGACCTGCTCGTATGCCTGTTTGATCTGCAGGTATTCTGGATTGCTCTCAACTTGTTTTTCCGACTGCGCAGAACTCGAACGGGCTGTTTTGAGAAATTCAGAGTAACGTTCGACCCAAACGTGCTGAAAAGTTTTCCACGGACGCTGCCCGAATGCCTCGTCCCACAATGCCCACAAGAGCGTGAGCATCAAAAGCACCGTCGCGACAGCATACCAGTTGGCCAGCGACTTCTGAACTAGAGGATCATCTTCGGGGACGGGCTTTTCGGGCACCACTTCCTCCTAAATTGCTTCGGCCAGAGCCTTACCGAGGTGCTCGGACCGATGCGGCTCGCATGTGAATTTCAGACGTTAAACCACGGCGTAATCCATACGTACTTAATGTGAAATAGCAGGCGGAGCAGCATCTTGATCGGCAGCGCAAACATCGTAAGCACAAAAAAGCTCATGATCGAGTACTGCAACAAGCTCATGCGCTTGTAGTCCTTGGGGTTGTGACGACGAAAGAAGGCGTTCAGAAGAAAACCGCCGACGACATAGAATCCCCCAACCACTGCAGCGCCGAAAATTCCTTTAGCCCAGGCCGAAGTGATGTTGAAAATATCCGGCAAATCGCGGTTCACTTCGTAAATAAGGCGATTGTGGTCCCACGTCTGCCCCGGCCAGAACCATTGCCAACCAGGGCCGCGGATGAACGTCCCGATGAGGATCATCGAGACCCACAAAATGATGAAGCCGAAGAGAAAAGTCGAGATGGCGAACTTGCGCTGTTTCCAGGTGTAATACCCGCTGCCCAAAGGGTTTGTATCGATGTAGGGAATAACCATCAGCCCGATGATGATCAGCGTGGGCATGACTACGCCCGCAATCCATGGGTCGAAATACACCAGCATTTCCTGCAGGCCCAGGAAATACCACGGCGCCTTCGCCGGGTTCATCGTCAAATTCGGATTTGCCGGCTCCTCGAGCGGCGCGTTCAGCGTGATCGACCAGACCATCAGAATGATGGTCACAATGATTGCTGCCAGAAACTCAACTCGCAGCAAGAATGGCCAGACATGGATTTCCTTTTGCCATCCGGATTTGTAAGGCCAGGTCTTACGATAGGCGGCCTTCGCCGCGGCCGGATCAGCTTCCAGTTCGCCAATTAATTCGTCGTTCGCGTGTGCCTGCTTCCACGCCAGGTAAATGTAAAAGGCAAGCAGCGGGATCAAGGCAACGATGGGCACGTTGTCAGGGGCGGAGACGATGTCCCACAACTGTTTCCAATCCATTTAGCGCCTCGCCTCTTTGATTTCGGACTCAAGCATCACCGCCGCGGGCCCGGAGATGCCGCCGTCTTTTCGCACGCGCCAGAAGTGCACGATCATCAGCACCGACGCAACGATTGGAATTCCGATGCAGTGCCAGATGTAGGAACGCAGCAGCGCATTCGCATCAACGATCGAACCGCCTAATAAGCCGAATCGAACATCGTTATACGGCGTCATGCCCAACAGCGGCCCGAACGGACCTTCGTGCCCCAGGCCCGGCGTCGCGCGCGCCATGTTAGTGCCCACCGTGACAGCCCAGAAACCGAGCTGATCATCGGGCAGCAGGTAGCCGGTAAAGGAAAGCAGCAGAGTGAAAACCAGAAGCAGAACACCAATGTTCCAGTTGAATTCGCGTGGCTTTTTGTAAGAACCCGTCAGGAAAACACGGAACATATGCAGCCAGACGGCAATCACCATCAGGTGTGCGGCCCAGCGGTGCATATTGCGAAGCAGCTTCCCGAACGGCACGTCGTGCTCGAGGTAGAGCACGTCGCGGAATGCCTGAACTTTCGTCGGATGGTAATAGAACATCAGCAGCACACCGGTGAACGTGAGCACGATGAACAGATAGAACGTTATTCCGCCCATGCCCCAGGTATAGCTGTATCGCACCGCATCGCGATTGATCTTCGCGGGATGAAGGTGCAAGAAAACGTTAGAGAGCACGCCCAGAGCGCGATTCCGCGGCGTGTCATCATGCTTGTGGCGAAAGATTGAGGTATAAACCTGGGTCTTGGTCGGATCTTTCAGCCCTTCGATCTGTTCTTTTGCCTTTGCTGGCAGTTCCGTCCTGAGCGACTGAACGTCGTCTTTGATACCCGACTTCATCCTGTCCAGCAGTCCGGTTTGAGCGCCGTTCTTTCCGTTTCCGTTTTGTTTGTCGTCAGGCATTGATTCTCCCGAATTGCAAGTGAAATCGTTTAGACCGGCAGGAATGCTCCATCATCATTGAAATGACTGGGCTGTCCCTTCGGCCACTGGAACAGCCGGGAAGTATCCACCTGGATTTGGCCATCCGGAGCACGTTCTATGTGCGCGCGATCCATTGGCCGCGGCGCGGGTCCTTCGAAGTTGATCCCTTCATCGTCATAACCGCTTCCATGGCAAGGGCACTTGAATTTGTTTTCGCTGGGTTTCCAGTCGGGGGTACAGCCCAGATGCGTGCAGCGGGCGTAGATCACAAAAATGCGGTCAGGACGGCGATCAACCCAGATGCGATATTTCTGCTGCCATTTGGTGTCAATGCCCAAACCGTAATCGGAGGGGTAGCCGATCTTGAAGACGGTCGAGGGCTCGAACAGAACACGGGGCATGAAGAAACGAAAGAAAGCCAGAAACCAGGCAGTCAGGAATGCAGCAATCGAGACCCACGCCAGCCGCCGGCGCTGCTGGTTGACCGTGCTGTCCTGCGGACCGACTGCGGCTACCCCGGCCGACGCAGCGGCCTTTGAGGTGCCCACAGCACTCGAGCCAACATATGAAGCGGCTGAATTCTCTTTGGCGGCCGGCATTTTGGCGGCATCCGGACCCTCTGCCATGAAGCCCTCCTTGTAAATCGAATACTGCTAATCGGCAGCCATGGCTAGCGCTGTCGGCTTCCCCTCTCGATCGGGTGCCCAATCCTCTCGGTTGGGCCGTTCAAGTGCGTCCATTACCAGTTGTGTTAGCGCGTTGATAAACATTGGCGAGTCGTTTAGACCGGGCGTCATTCGAAAACGCTCGATACCGAGTGACTGCGCTTCATGGCGCGCGCACTGGTCAATTTCCGCCAGCGTCTCTACATGATCTGAAACAAATGAAACCGGCACAACGCACACGTCACGCACTTTTTCAGCTGCTGCCCTGCGTAACGTGGAATGCAGCGAGGGCTGCAGCCATCGGCTTGCCCCGACTTTACTCTGATAGCAAAGGCGGTGAGCGTTGCTCCATCCGCCCCTTTGCATGATTAAGGCGACGGTCTTCTCGATCTGCCATTGGTAAGGATCGCCCTTCTCGATGACCGAGACGGGGACACTATGTGCACTAAATACGAGTTGTACGGCGGGGGGATCGTTAAAACCCGTCAGAGTTTCGTTAATTCTCTCCACCCACGCATCAAGGTACATCACGTTGAGAAAGAAGTTCCCAATGAAGCAGGTAGGAGCCAAATTTTTCCATTGCCTATGCCATTCATTCAAGCTGCTACCGGTGGTTGTGCCGGAATATTGCGGATATAAAGGCAGCAAAACCACTTCATCCACATTCGCAGCCTCAAGCTGAGCTATTGCTTCTGCAGTAAATGGATGCCAATAGCGCATGGCAACAACGCAGCGCGCATCAATGCCTTCGAGATGCAAGTGATTTTCAAGAGCTTGGGCCTGCCGTTCGGTGAGCTTGCGAATAGGCGAGCCGCCTCCGATAGCCGCATAATGTTCAGCCGCCTTCTTGGCGCGAGCGGCGGATATGAGCTTGGCTAAGGCACGACGCCCTATGCGCGCAAAAGGAAAGTCGATAATGTCTGGATCGCAGAAAAGATTGAAAAGGAAAGGTTCAACTGCCGCAAGCGAATCCGGTCCACCGAGTTGAAACAACACTACTCCGACGCGGCTCGAAAGCCCAGCCATCCCCAGACCCCAATGAACGCGCGATATTAAAAAACATTTTTGCCTTTGTCAATGCGTTTTTGAGGAGCCAGTCTGGAAGTTGGAAAGGATTGGAAAATTATCTTGTCGAAAGAATTTCGCGGGCATATTAGCGGGTAGTGCGCGCTCGCGCACATTGATTAATTCTCAGGGCATTTGGCGCGGTCTTGAGAATGCGTTCCGAACTCCTTGCAATAATCACGAGAACGTGTGATACACTTCCGCCGCATAACGCGGTGCCGCATAAAAACAGCGCGTTTCCGTTAAGTGGGATGCCCGAGTCGTAAGTGGAACAGGGGGGTTGGGGTCCATGGGACTGGTTCTTCTCTGCGTTATCTGGCTGATTACTATAGCCAGCACATACTTCTTCGTCGCGAAAACCTGGTGGCTCCCACACGGCGTCTCAGCTGCGGCCGCCGGCATTGACCACCAGTTTGCCATCACGTTCGTCATCATGGGCGTCGTTTTTGTTGCCGCACAAATGACGCTGGGGTACCTTGTTTGGAAATACCGCGCTAATGGTTCTTCAGGACGCGCGGGCTACTCCCACGGAAACACCAAACTGGAAATCATCTGGACTACGCTTACCGTCATCCTTTTCATCGGCTTAAACCTCATCGGCAGTCCGATTTGGGCCGCCGAGCGTTTCCGTCCTGCGGTGGATGGAGCCACGCGTGTTGAGGTAACTGGCATGCAGTTCGCCTGGTATTTCCGCTATCCCGGTCCTGATGGAAGGTTCGGCGCTACCCGTCCGGAACTCGAAGATGCTTCTGCTGGCGGCGAAGGCGCTCTGGGCCTTGACGCGAAAGACCCCTTTTCAAAGGATGATGTCATCACCGGCGTCATGGAGGTTCCGGTGAATCGTGAAGTTGAGGTCATCCTTCGGGCGCATGACGTAATTCACAGCTTCTTCGTTCCCTCGCTGCGTTTCAAGCAGGACGCGGTTCCCGGCCTCGCGATTCACATGCACTTCACTCCGGTCGAAACCGGCGATTATGAAATTGCCTGCGCAGAGTTGTGCGGCTTGGGTCATTACAAAATGCACGGGATAGTGAAGGTCGTTAGCCAGAGCGAGTTCGATCAGTGGCTGGCAGCACGCGAGGCGGACAAACAATAGGGAGAGAGACGATCAATGGTTGCTCAGGAACTCCACGGACATGCGGCCCCTCAGGGATTTATTCGCAAGTATGTCTTCAGTCTCGATCATAAAATCATCGGGTTGCAGTATTACTTCCTCGCGCTGAGCGCGGTATTCGTGGGAATGTTTCTTTCCCTGCTGATGCGGATTCACCTGATCTGGCCGACTGCATCGCTTCCGATTGTCGGACAGATCAATCCGGAAACCTATCTCACGCTTCTCACCATGCACGGCACGATCATGGTTTTCTTCGTGCTGACCACGGCGCCGCAAGGCGGTTTCGGAAATTATTTTCTTCCCATCCAGATCGGCGCGCCCGACATGGCGTTCCCTGTCTTGAACATGCTGTCGTTCTGGACAACTTTCCTGGCCTACATGGTGATGCTTTCGGCGTTCTTCGTCACCGGTGGAGCCCCTCTGCATGGCTGGACGGGGTACGCTCCCTTGAGCGCTCTGAAATCGTCTGGTCCTGGCGAAGGTCTGGGCGCTGACCTTTGGATCATAAGCATCGGCGTGTTCTGCATCGCGTCTTTAATGGGCGCACTGAATTTCATCACCACGACCCTCGACATGCGCGCCCGCGGCATGACCCTGATGCGCATGCCGCTGACCTGCTGGTCATGGTTCATCACCGCGATTCTTGGCCTGCTGGCATTCGGTGTTCTGCTTTCGGCTGGAATTCTTCTGCTGATGGACCGGAATATGGGCACAAGCTTCTTCCTGCCCCTCGGAACGATCAACGGTCAGCTCACCGGCCACAAGGGCGGATCGCCACTGCTGTGGCAACACTTGTTCTGGTTCTTCGGACACCCGGAGGTTTACATCGCAATCCTGCCTGGCATGGGTGTTGCGTCGCAAGTTCTCTCGACGTTTTCACGTAAACCGATCTTCGGCTACCGTGCCATGGTTTATGCCATGCTCGCGATTGGACTGCTCGGATTCATGGTCTGGGGCCATCACATGTTCATGAGCGGCATGAGTCCATATACGGCTTTTGCCTTCTCGATCATGACCATGGCGATTGGCGTTCCATCAGCGATCAAAACATTTAACTGGCTCGGGACACTTTGGGGCGGGCGAATACGATTTACCGCGCCCATGCTGTTCGCCATCGGATTCGTTTCTCTGTTCGTTTCAGGCGGACTCAGCGGCCCGTTCCTGGCGCAGCCAGTTCTCGATATCCAGTTGCATGACACGTATTTCGTTCCGGCGCACTTCCACCTGATCATGGGCGTCGCGGCGATCTTCGGCATCTTCGCCGCGACCTATTATTGGTTCCCGAAGATGTTCGGTCGAATGATGAACGAGAGCCTGGCGCGGTGGCACTTCTGGTTTTCCTTCGTCGGAACCTACGCGATTTTCATGCCTATGCATTATCTGGGCATGGCAGGCCACCCGCGCCGCTATTCGCAGCTGACTGAAGTGGCTTATTTACGCCCGCTGATTCCCCTGCAGCGATTTATCACCTTCGCTGCGTTTATTACCATTGCCGGGCAACTGATATTCCTTTTCAATCTTTTCTGGAGCATGCGGAAAGGAAAGAAAGCCTCGGATAATCCGTGGGAGGCGACCACTCTCGAATGGACGACGGCCACCCCGCCGCCGCATGACAACTTTGGCGGAGTTACGCCAGTCGTGCACAACGGGCCTTACGAGTACAGCGTGCCGGGCGCGCCTCGGGATTATGTAATGCAAACCGATCCGGCCGTGGTGGCGGTGCATTGAGGGCTCGTTAAATGGCAACGTTCACCCCAGCCGTCTCAGAACCTCCGGTAGCATCTCGCCGCAGGGGCCACAATCAACCGCCTTTTGAGGGCAGCGGGGATGGCGACCGCGATAATCCAGGATCGCCGGATTACGCCTCACGGCTGCGCAGGGCAAGGCTCGGATTAGGAGTAGCGTTGACTCCGATCCTGATGTTGTTTGTGTCTTTCACCAGCGCCTATGTGGTGCGGCAGGGGCTGCCCACCCTTGATCCCGAAACGAACAAAGTTGTGCATGACTGGGTTTCGGTGCCTTTGCCGACCGCCCTGTTTCTGATAAACACCCTTGTTCTGATTGCGAGTAGTTTGACCATCGAGCGCGCCCGGCGGCAGCTCTCGCGGCAAATGATCCTTCAGCCGATTGAACAAATTCCGGGGGTAAGGGCCTCAAATGAGAAGAGGTTCCCTTGGCTGGGGATAACGATCTTGCTGGGACTGGCATTCCTCACCGGGCAATGGTTCGCCTGGCGCGAGCTGGCGGATCGAGGATTCTTCGTCGCTACCGGCCCGAGCAGTTCATTCTTTTACCTGCTGACCGGCGCCCACGCATTTCACCTGATGGGCGGGATTCTGGCTCTGTTCATCGCCGGATCGACTGTCATTCTGCGACGCTCCCTCGAGTCGCGGCAGATCGCAGTGGATGTGACCGCGTGGTACTGGCATTTCATGGCGCTGTTGTGGATTTACATCCTGGCGTTGCTCGAATTCGCGCACTAGCGAGGAGGAGCTGCACTCAATGGCCGAAACTGTGTTAACCCACGATGCGACTGGCGTATATGAGCCATCGCTCTTTGGCACTTATTCTAAAAAAGTCGGAATGTGGCTCTTCCTGCTCTCTGACTCCCTGACCTTCGGTGCGTTGCTCTACGCTTATAGTTACGGGCGAATTTCCACGCCGAACTGGCCGACCCCGTTTCACTCCGGCAGCATCGTCAACGCCACCATCATGACGGCTTTCCTCTTGACCAGTTCCTTGACCATGGTGCTTGCAGTCAGGGCGGGTGCGATGGGCAACGAAGGCGCGAGACGCCTTTGGTTATTGGCGACGATGGCGTGCGGCACGGGTTTCATTATTCTTCACGCGAAAGAGTGGACCCACCTTATCTCCGAAGGCTTGCGCTTGCCGATCTTTCCCGCGGTTCCGGGACAAGTGACCGGATCCGAATTCGCAAATGTCTCGAGCGCAGTACCACAATTTGCGGCGACGTTCTTCGGCCTAACCGGAATGCACATGCTGCACGTCACTCTCGGAGTCATTTATCTGGGCTGCATCGCACTGCGCAAGAAATTTATTCCCATCCTTCTGGCCTGCTGGCTTGCCGCCTGGCTGTTGACGCCTGATTACAGTCCATTTCATTACGGGGCTCACGTTCTGCTGATCGCAGCCATCGTTTGCTCGATTGTGTTGTTCTTGCGGCCGAAAGCTTACGACGCGGCCGACACCGAAGTCGCCGGGCTCTACTGGCACTTTGTTGACCTTGTCTGGATGTTTATTTTTCCGTTGGTTTACCTGATGTCAACCAGGATCGTCTAAGAGGAGCGCTGCCATGGAAGATGCTGTTCAGCTGGCGATGGAAAGCCGAGTAGCGGAGCAACATCGGCACCATAAGATCACACCCTTTTTCGTGGTCTGGGGGGCGTTGCTCTTCCTCACCGCGATTGAAGTCTATCTGGGCTACCAGAACATGGAGCCCAAGCGCATGCTGTCGATATTAATGTGCCTCTCGATCGTAAAAGCTGGACTTATTATCGGTTACTTCATGCATATGAAATACGAAGCCGTGCAGATGAAATATCTCACCATGTGTTCCTTAGTGTTTTGCCTCGCCATGATGATGGTGTTCTTTCCGGATGCGTTTCGAATCCTGTATTTGGGGGTGCGTTGAGATCACGAGTGCATGAATGACGGGAAACAATCAAACGCAGCGCCGAAGCTTCTGCTCATAGTCGTTCTGTTGGTCTTGTGCGGCAGTGCAGTTCCGGCTTTAGCTCAAGGCTGTGCAATGTGCTACAGCACAGCCGCCGCCCTGTCGAAGGATGGACAACGGGCGATCACACGAGGAGTCGTCATACTGGTCGCTCCTCCTCTCGCTGCAATGACCTTCGGCGTCGGTTTGGCTTTCCGGTACGGCAGGAAACGTGATCTCGAATTGCCTCAAGAACAGGATGAGCAGCCCTCCGCGTAAGAGCTGTCGCGTGGAATGGAGGCAGTATGCAATACGCAGTGGCCCTTGGTGCGTGTGTCCTGCTTTACGTGATAATCAGGGTCGTCGAAAGTGCTGGTGAAAAGTAGGCTGGTATTGCAGCTCAGCCTTGATGCGGACCTGTCCGCTCGGGTTAGAGGTTTACTAGCGGCAGCGTACGGTAGCGCTTTCCGGTCAGGCGAAACAATGCATTCACGACCGCGGGTGAGATGACTGGAACTGGCGGCTCGCCGCATCCCGACGGCGCTTCCGCGCTTGGAACGATGTGAACGTCGACAGCCACCGGCGCGTCGACAATGTACGGTGGAGTGTAGCCGTCGAAGTTGCTCTGCTGGGCCCGGCCATCCTTGAAAGTGATTGCACCCTTCGCCATTAATTGCGAAACGCCGAAGCTTACGCCCGCCTGGAACTGGCTCTCGATCGTCAACGGATTCACCGCCGTGCCGCAATCGACGGCGACGGTGACGCGGTGGATCTTGGGACGTTTATTCTCGATTGAAACATCCGCCACACAGGCAACGCTTGTCCCAAAGGACTCATGGCATGCAAATCCCGCGGCGTGGCCTTCGGGCAAGTGATTTCGCCAATCGCCTTTTTCGTCTACCAGATCGATCACTTTTCGAAGTTTTTTCGCATCCGGTTTGAGCAGCCTTCGCCGATAGGCAAAAGGATCAGCCGCGGCACGAACCGCGAGTTCATCGACCAGGGTCTCCATGACGAAGGCGGTGTGCGTGTGCCCAACCGAACGCCACCATAAAACCGGGACGTTGGGAGTGGGGTGATGCGCTGAGACAACGAAATTCGGTATGTCGTATGACGTGTCGGCGGCGCCCTCCACCGCCGTCTCATCCACTCCATTCTTTATCAGCATGGCAGCAAACGGAGTACCTGCCACAAGGGACTGCCCCACGATCACGTGTCTCCATGCTGCCGGCATCCCATCCTGGCCGATCCCAATTTCGATCCGATGTGCAAATGTGGGGCGATAGTAGCCGCCTTGCACGTCGTCTTCGCGGGGCCAGACGAGTTTTACCGGAATACCTTTACGACGCTTAGCAATGGTAGCTGCCTCCCGCTGCACGTGTGAATCAGGCACTGCTCTTCGACCGAACCCTCCACCGGCCATCTCGGTGTGAAACGTGACCTGTTCCGGCTTTAGACCGAGGGTTTGAGCAATCGCGGCTTGATCGATGGTTTGAAATTGCGAGCCGGCCCAGGCTTCAGCGCGATCTCCGTCGAAGCGGATGGTCGTGTTGAGCGGTTCCATGGGCGTGTGAGCAAGATAAGGAAAGTCGTATTCCGCGACGATGCGGGTGGCAGCGGTAATACCATCCAGCACGCTCAGGTCGCCGCGTGTCACAGCGATATTGCCCTGAGTGCGAGCAAGATCGTTATATTTCGTCCGCAACTGCTCGGTGTCGGCAGGTTCGATTCCAGAGAAGTCCCATTCGATCGCTAAACGGTCACGCGCTTGCTTCGCACTCCAGAACCTATCGGCTACAACCGCAACTGCAGTTCCTTTGCTGACCGTGGGGATTTCGAACACATCGACTACACCCGGAATTTTGCGCGCAGCCTGGTCGTCAACCGACTTAGGCTTTCCTCCAAAAATAGGTGGGCGAGCCACCACAGCCACCTTCATACCGGGCACTTCAAGGTCGAGGCCAAACTTCTGAGAGCCGTCGCATTTTGGCCGGCTGTCGAGCCGGCGCGTCTCCTTGCCAATCAGCTTGAACTCGGATGGGTTCTTAAGCGGAACATTTTCCGGCACAGGCATGTGTGCCGCGGTTTCGGCAAGCTCGCCATACGTGGCGGAGCGGCCGCCCGGACCATACACCTCACTTGCCTCGGTTCGACATTGGGCAGGCGGTACGTCCCATTGTTGTGCGGCTGCGGCGACCAGCATGGCGCGGGTTTTGGCTCCCAGTTCGCGGTATTGCTGAAAAGAGTGCGCAATTGAGCCAGAACCGCCAACCATCTGGATTCCGTAAACCGGATCTTTGTACACATCGGCCGCCGGCGCCAGCTCAGCCACCACTTGCATCCAGTCAGCGTCCATCTCATCGGCCAAAACCATTGGCAGCGCCGTCTGAACTCCCTGGCCGAATTCAAGTCGATTCACCTGAATTACGACTTTTCCATCCCGCTGAATGTGCACAAAAGCGTCGGGAGGATACGTCTTGGCCTGCAGAGCCTGGGCCAGGAGCGGAAAGTCGAAATAAAGAGAAACGATCAGTCCGCCAGCGGCCGTCGCTGTGACGCGCAGAAAACTGCGGCGGTTCAGACCCGATTCCGAATGCAACGTGGTTGTAGCGGCCATAGTTTTCTCCTCTTATGCCAACTGCCGCGCAGCAGCTTTGATCGCTTTGCGAATGCGGACATAAGTGCCGCAGCGGCAGATGTTCCCGCCCATGGATCGCTCAATATCAATGTCAGATGGTTTCGGTCTGCTCTTGAGCAAAGCGACAGCGCTCATGATTTGGCCGCTCTGGCAATAACCGCATTGCACAACGTCCTCCGTTACCCAGGCGTCTTGAACGGCGCGGCCGACGCGATCTTGTCCGATCCCCTCAATGGTTACGATCGGACGACCGCCCACGAGGGAGATCGGAAGCACGCATGAGCGGGTCGCCACACCGGCAAGGTGCACAGTACACGCGCCGCAGGCCGAAATCCCGCAACCGTACTTGGTGCCGGTCATTTTCAAATCCTCGCGTAGTACCCAAAGCAGCGGCGTACCGGGATCGATTGTCACTTCTCTCATTTCTCCATTTACCGTCAGCTTGTACTTCTCCATTGCAGCCTCCGATTTCAAGGGTTCTGTGGACAAGGCGTTCCGGCGTCGACCCATGTCCGCGTGGCAGCGACAAATTGCGCGTGCGTAAGCGGCGGCAGCGAACGTTGAGTGCCATCCCGGCGCCGCCCGGGTTGGAACGCCCATAGGACCAAAGGTTCCTGCTCATGGTGCCGCAGAATGCCGGGACCGTCCAAACCATTATTCGTAACGGAACGGCACACATCTGCACTCGACAGAATGCTATCGTTTTCGTCCTGCCACTTCATGGAAAGAGGCGCCAGGTGCCAGTTGTGCGCTCCGGGCACGCCCGTGCTGTCGGCGTTGGCTGACTGATGACAGGTTGCGCAGTTGAGGCCGGGAACCCCTTTTCCTCCCGGCCCACGCACCACGTTAAACAGATGACGATGTCGGTCATCTCCCTGCTGCGGGTAGTTGGTGGCAGTGTGGCAGTTCACACAGCGAGGGTACGTCAGGACGGAGTAGACCTGCTGCCAGGCTGCAAGGCCGGCTTCACGGCTTGTCGTCGAACTTTTTTCGTCGGTCTGGGCCACAGATCGCGTGCCTGGCCACACCATCCATGTGATCGTCATGAGAACAACAAACCACCTGCGAATCCTGTCGGAGCACACCATGTGGACCTCGATCAGCCTTTTGCCTTCAGACGAATTTCCGAATGATCTTACTCCACAAAGGCCTGAGGAAAGAGAGTCGAAGTCAAGAGCCCGTCCGAACGGCGAAGGTGCGCTCCCCTTGTTCTCGGAGAGCGTATGAACCGGAGTTTAGGTTTTTCGGATTATTCAGACTGCCTGGCGGAGAGGGAGGGATTCGAACCCTCGATACGGTTCCCCGTATTCCAGTTTTCAAGACTGGCGCCATCAACCACTCGGCCACCTCTCCGCTTAATACAGTTTTACTACACCACGCCTAGTTTTGAGATTAGCCCCGAAACTAGCGGGAGGTTGGCAGGCCCTCATCATTTTATTTGCGCGACGTGCATGCCGTAGGCCGATATACACGAAAAACTATGGGAAGTTCGATTCTGCGTCAGTAGATTTTCAAAAACAGGCACCGCAGGAAAGTGTCGAAAACATCCGCGGCTCATGCGGCGGAATTTTTGCCGGCATTAGCTTGGAATGTTTTCTTCTTAAGCACAACAAAGCTGATTCTTGTGCCGGCAGCGCCCGATTCAATCTCCATCTTCCCTCCTAACTCCCGCACTCGTTCCCGCATGCCTGCAAGGCCCACTCCAGTGCTGTTATTTGTTTCCCGCAGGCGGCTTAGCTTTTCCTCTGAAACGCCTTTACCATTGTCATGCACTTGCAGGGTGAGGCCACTTGCATCCGAACGCAAGCTGACCCGCGCCCTCGTTGCGCCGGAGTGACGATGAACGTTTGTCAGGGCCTCTTGCAGGATACGAAACAGGGCCAATTCGACATTCTCTGGGAGTCGCTCCATCTCCTCGGGAATGTCACACTCTATTTGAATGCCGCTGCGCTTTGTGAAGCCATCCACGAACCATCGCGCGGCTGAGCCTAAGCCACACTCATCCAATAAGGGAGGATGTAACAGATACGACGTTGTTCGAATCTCTTTCAAGGCTTCATCAGTGAGTGCGTTTAAATCATCCATCAACCGCTCCCGCTTGTTCACGTCTGAGCCGCCTTGCTGGAGCCCGGCGAGGGTCATCTTCATGGCAGAAAGGGTCTGCCCCGCGCTATCGTGCAGGTCCCGAGCAATCCTGCGGCGTTCGTCATCCTGGATCGCCATCAGCTGAATAGTTAGGGCCCGCAACTGCTCTTCAGCGGTCTCACGTTGCTTGAGTGCCTCGGAAAGCGCTGTGGTGCGTTCCTGCACCCGGTTTTCCAGCAGATCGCGGCTGATCGTGATCTGAAGACGCTTTTGTCGACTCGTTTCCCCCAGAGCAACCAGCACCGCGCATACGATAATGCAGCCAAGTAATTGGTGAATTTCCGGCACATCTGAAATTGTGAATGATTTACGAGGGTCAACGAACCAGTACACGACACCAGCAGTACCCAGAAGAGCAGTGGCGATTGCAGGGCCGACTCCGCCGACCAACGCGGAGAATGTAACTGCCATGTATACAGTGACGTAAAAACTGACGTGTCCAAGAAGTGGCTCGAGCAAGTCGCGCAGCAAAATCGCCAGGGCCGCACAGGCGAGAGCAATACCGTATCTTTCCTTTACGCGCTCAGGACTCAGAGGGGCCAAGAATTCGCCTAACCGCATTTCGCGAAAACCCTCCGATGGTATCGTCTGCACTTCCCTTCAGTGCTCGAACATAGCGGGGAAGTTATGACAGGAAGGTTAACACATCATCGTAGGTCTGCACCCTGGTGGTTGGCGCCACGGCGCGTCAGGAAGGTATAGGAACAATCGAAAGCCCTTGAAGATGCGGTCTTTATGCGAAACGGCACGGCTTCAGCTTGCGCCGTTCAAATTGCGTGTTGCGCTACGCTGCATTTTTCGCGTACTGATCGGGCTTGGCCTTGAATGCGTCTTCGCATTCCTCCGAGCAGAAATAATAAGTCCGTCCCTGGTACTCAGCGCTGAACTTGCTGTCCTGCTCTACTTCCATTCCGCAAACCGGGTCTTTGCTCATATATCATTCCTCCACGAATTCTTTTCCTAACCGAAAAAATTAGATGCCTTATCCTGCTCACCCTTTGGCATTCGGCGCATCCATTATTATTCTTGTATTTTGGTTCGATGCCCTGTGCATCTCGGACTCTCATCCCGTGGTAGATTCGGAAAAGACATGAAAGAAATTGCAGAGTGGGCACTGAACATTGCAACCCTCCGCGGGGCTACGTACGCCGATGTCCGCATCGCTGACGACCGGCATCGCGCACTCTCGACGAAGAACGGCAAGGTGGGAGCCGCGTCGGATTCGGAATCGTTCGGTATTGGAGTGCGCGTGATCGCTAATGGGGTGTGGGGCTTTGCCGCTTCAGACCAGCTGACGCGCGCGGCGGTGGAATCTACTGCAGCTCGCGCCGTAGAAATCGCGAAAGCATCCGCGAAAGTCAAACAGCACGATATACAGCTGGCGTCCGAAAAGCCGGCGACCGCAGAGTGGATTTCGCCGATTGATATTGATCCATTCACCACCTCAGTGCAACAGAATCTCGACCTGCTCCTGAAGATCGATACTGAAATGCGCTCGGTTGTGGGAGTCACGCTGGCGGAAACGAACATGAACTTCCGGAGGGAGGAACAGTGGTTTGCTTCCTCCGAGGGAGCGGACATCCATCAGACGAAATACACGACCGGCGCGGGTTACGCGGCTTATTCATTCGCCGGAGCTGAGATCCAGAAGCGCTCGTTTCCGAATTCATTTGGCGGGCAATGGCAGAACAAGGGTTACGAACTTATCCACGAGTTGAAGCTGCTCGAGAATGCCCGGCGGGTTGCGGAAGAGGCAGTCGCCCTGCACAAGGCGGAACAATGCCCGGAAGGAGTGTTCGACATCATTCTCGAGGGCTCACAACTGGGGCTTCAGATCCATGAATCGGTGGGGCATCCGATTGAGCTCGATCGCGTCCTGGGAATGGAAGCGAATTTTGCCGGCATGTCATTCTTGACACTGGATAAATTAAAGACACTCCGTTACGGGAGCGAACTGGTGAACATCGTCGCCGATGCGCGCCAAGAGCACGGACCTGGGCTGGGAACGTTTGCATTTGACGAAGAGGGCGTTCCTGCGCAGTGCACACCGATCATCACTAACGGGTTATTCACCGGATATCTGAGCTCGCGCGAAACCGCGCCTGTCATCGGCCTGAGCCGCTCGGGAGGGTCATTGCGTGCGGAGAGCTGGAACCGCCTGCCGATCATCCGTATGACCAATGTGAGCATTCTCCCAGGAGAGAAGCCGCTTTCGCTCGAACAGCTGATTTCTGATACGAATCACGGCATCTATCTGGAGACCAACCGCTCCTGGTCGATCGATGACAAGCGCTACAACTTTCAATTCGGTTGCGAGGTCGGATGGGAAATCAACAAGGGCAAGCGCACGCGCATGCTCAAGAACCCGTCATATTCCGGAATTACAACTGAATTCTGGAATTCGATGAACGCAATCTGCTCGCGGGATGAGTGGGTGCTCTGGGGCATTCCGCATTGCGGCAAAGGCCAGCCGCAACAGGTGATGGGAACAGGGCACGGTGCGGCGCCGGCCAGATTTGCGAAGATCAGAGTTGGTACCGCGTACCAGGGAAATTGATTTCACCAGAGAGAGACACCGAGCCACGGAGAAGTTAAGACTGAGATCGTCCCTAAATGCTCGATAAAAACCAGGCATCAGATATTTTCCAGCGAATTCGAAAACTCTCATCCGCTGACGAGTTAGAAGTCCTGTTCTATGGCGGTAGCAGCGCTCTGACCCGTTTCGCCAACAACGTCATTCATCAGAACGTGTCGGAGGAAAATGTTGTCGTCTCTGTTCGAACAGCATTTGGGCAGAAAACTGCACGCGCGACCACGAATAAACTGGACGACGACAGCCTGAAGCGTGTGGTGCAGGCATCAGAAAGCCTGGCTCGCGTGCAGGAACCCAATCCCGATTTGCTGCCCATGCCCGCCCCGCATGAAGCTTATGAAAACCGCGGAGAACGAAGCGAAGAGCCTCATGTTCACCCGCCGGTGCCGTCCCGGCATTTCGAGCGTACAGCGAAGGTAGGTCCTGAAGAACGCGCTGCGGCAGTAAAGCAGATCGTTGCCATTGCGGAGAAGCACAAACTGACAACCGCAGGCATTTATTCGATTTCGAGTTTGGTTGAAGGAATTTTCAATTCGCACGGCGTGGCGGAATGGCACAGGCAAACCGGCGCTGAGGTTTCGATCAGCATGCTGGCGAACAATTCCTCCGGGTGGCAGAAAGCGAACTCACCCGACGTCACTCAGATTCATCCAATCGAGCTTGCCGAAATCGCCGCCAAAAAGGCGATTGAGTCGCGCGATCCACACGAAATACCTGCCGGAAAATACACGGTGATTCTTGAGCCAGCGGCCGTGCTCGACATGGTCGGTTTCATGTTTTTCGATTTCAGCGGCATAGCGATTCTCGATCAGCGGTCGTTCCTCAACAACCGGATCGGAACGAAGCTGTTTGGCGACAATGTCAGCATTTGGGATGACGTTGCTCATCCTCTGCAATCGGGCACGCCCTTCGATGGTGAAGGAATGCGGCGGCAGCGTGTGCATCTCGTCGAATATGGTCGGCCCAATCGCGTCGTCTATGCACGGGCTTCGGCCGCGAAGATGGCGCAGTCAGAATACCGGGACAAAGTCGGTGCGATTGAACCCACAGGGCACGGCTTCCCCATCCCGAATGAAATGGGTGAGGCGCCGATGAATATCGTTTTTGCAACTCCGGAAGATCCGAAAACCATTGAGCAGATGATTGCCTCTACCGAGCGCGGGCTGCTGGTCACGCGTCTCTGGTACATCCGTGAAGTTGATCCCTACGAGAAGATTCTCACCGGCATGACCCGCGATGGTACTTTCTACATCGAGGAAGGCAACATCGAATATGGTGCCCGAAACTTCCGCTTCAATGAGAGCCTGATTCACATGCTCTCGAATGTCGAACAGATGGGCACGCCGGTGCGCGCCAGCGGCGAGGAATCCTTTGACATGGTTGTGCCCGCAATGAAGATACGAGGTTTTAATTTCACCGAAGTGACCAGGTTCTGACAGGCTTCACTGCACTCTGAATCCGCTCTGAGGATTGCAATAGCAACTTGCTCTAGCTTTTACTTGCCTTGACTTGTATCTCCCGGCAGGGGCAGAATACTTTCCCGTGCGCATTTCGTGGTTCTTGTCGGCCCCAAACGCACTCCCTGATCTTTCAAAGGTAAGGAGACCCCTATGAGTACTGCACAGCAAGGTCCCGCTGTAGACATGGATAAGCTGAATGCCTTCATCGGGCAGTTCGTTACCGACCTCGGCGCGGCCGTGCACACCGGCATGGTCGTGATTGGCGAGAAGCTTGGCTTGTACAAAGCGCTCGCCACCGGCCCCATGAACTCGTCGGAACTTGCCGCAAAAACCGGAACCGACGAGCGCTATCTGCGCGAGTGGCTCGCCTCGCAGGCCGCAGGCGGTTACATAACCTATGACGAGAAAACCCACAAGTTCAGCCTGAACGCCGAACAAGCTTTTGCTCTGGCCAATGAAGACAGCCCGGCATATCTGCCCGGGGCATTCGAACTCGCTCTGGGCTCTCTGGCCGCTGTCCCCCGCATCGCTGAGTCTTTTCGCACCGGCGCTGGCATGGGCTGGCACGAGCATGTGGACGGCGTCTTCCATGGGTGCGAGAAATTCTTTCGTCCCGGATACGCCGCCAACCTTGTGACTTCATGGATTCCCGCCCTGCACGACGTCGAGAAGAAGCTCCAGGCAGGAGCAAAGGTCGCCGACGTCGGCTGCGGAAAGGGCGCTTCGACTCTGTTGATGGCGCGCGCGTTTCCGAAATCACAGTTCTTTGGCTTCGATTATCACGACAAGTCGATTGAAGCTGCGCGTGACTCGGCCAAGCGCCAAGGGATAGCTGACCGCGCAAAGTTCGATGTCTCCAAAGCCAAGGACTTTCCCGGCAAGGACTATGACTTTGTCGCGGTATTCGATTGTTTGCACGATATGGGCGATCCGGTCGGCGCTGCAAAGCACGTGCGGCAATCTCTCGCGAAAGATGGAACCTGGATGATCGTCGAGCCATTCGCCAACGATCAACTGAAGGACAATCTGAACCCGGTAGGACGCGTCTACTACTCGTTTTCGACATTGTTGTGCACGCCGTGCTCCCGCTCACAGGAAGTCGGGCTCTGCCTCGGAGCACAAGCTGGCGAGGCGCGCATAAAAGACGTGGTCACGTCAGCTGGTTTCACGCGCTTCAGGCGCGCCACTGAAACCCCGTTCAATATTATTTACGAAGCTAGGCCCTAACTGCGGCACTGGAAAATAGCGCAGCTCGGCTACCTACACCGAGGTTCCACCTTGCCCACTAGGTGGCCCGAGCTCACGTCCGCGATCCTGGTGCGCAGCCACTGATTAGGCAAATGTCTCCCGCGGATCCACAACTTCAAATAGTTGTCGGTCAGCGCTTCCGTGTATTCGCCACTATCACCACAATGAACCACGTTCAAAGTAATTGCCTGCAGCGTCTTGCCAATAAACGACAGCATGAAAGCTGCCTTCTTTCTTAGGCCGAGGCCACGTAGAATCTGATTCCGTTCGCGTGCGATGTGCACGGCTACTTGTTTGCTCATTGAAGATGCCGGTGTTCCGGGGCGGGCGGAGTACGTGAAGACGTGCAAATAGGTGAGGGGAAGCTTTTCGATCATCCTTCGCGTTTCCTCAAAATCAGCCTCCGTTTCGCCCGGGAATCCCACCATCACATCGGCGCCAATTGCCGCGTCCGGCACAGCGTCACGAATCTTTTCAACCTTCTCGCGATAGTGCCATGGCCGGTATTTGCGGTGCATAGTCCGGAGAACCCGGTCGCTGCCCGATTGCATTGGAACATGCGCATGCTTCGCGATGCGGGGTGAGCTCGCGACGAGGTTGATCAGTTCGTCGCTCCAGTCCATTGGCTCAACCGAACTGATGCGCAGCTTTTCCAGTGTAGTGCGATCGAGAATGGAACAAATGATGCCTTCGAAATGCTGGGGGGTCGGTAGATCGCGCCCCCATCGGCCCAGGTTGATGCCGGAGATCACAACCTCTTTATATCCGGCAGCGACCAGCACATTAATCTCTTCCAGCACACGCTCCAGCTTCATCGACCGGCTCTGGCCGCGAACATACGGAATCACACAGAACGAACACCGGTTATCACAGCCATCCTGAATTTTGAGATTCGGCCGGGTGCGATTTCCGGGGGCATCAAACACCGGAGCAGCCATTAATTCCGTATGGGCAAAAATGTCGGAGACGAAGATGCTTTGCCCACTCAGATCGCTCAGCGGAACGAAATCCCGCCCGACAGCACCGAAAGAACCCAGCGCAAGCTGCGCAAGCCGATGCTTATCAGAGTTGCCGATTATCTGATCGACCCCGGGGAGTTGGGAGATTTCTTCTGGCGCGCGCTGCGCGTAGCAGCCTGTGACCACCATCCGGCAATGCGGATTTTCTCTGCGAATCCGGCGAATGGCGGCACGCGCGTCCTGATCGGCTGCTGCAGTTACAGTACAGGTATTCAGCACCACGACCTTCGCGCTATCTGATCCCTTAGCCGGTTCTAATCCGAGACTCTCAAATTGACGCTCGATGGCGGCCCCATCCGCCTGGGTAGCACGACATCCAAAATTTTCGACGTAGTAACTTGCCACGGTTCTATACTAAATTAGCTCGCGGGGTGAGGTGTTCCATGAAACGCCGGATTCTTCTGGTGGACGATGACGCGGCCGTGCTGCTCACGCTCAAGGCGGTGCTGGAGATGAATCACTTCGAGGTCGAAACCGCGTTATCGGCCAGCGAAGCCGTGCAGAGGCTGCGCTCCGCTGAATATCATCTCGTTATCACCGACTCGCGAATGGACAACGAGGATGCCGGTTTCCATGTCATCCGCGAAGCGCAGAAGCAGGATTACGATCCGGCTGTGGCGCTGCTTACCGCCTACCCCCCAAGCGACGGCTCGTGGAAACACTCCGGCGCCCAATCTCTGCTGGTGAAGCCGGTTGGTACCGAGGACCTCTTGCGGCAGATTGAAGCCCTGCTGGTCAGCCACGAAGACGCAAAAAAGCTTCCGCGGGCCGTGCCAACCAGCGCAAAATTGAGCAGATCACAAAGGCATGCTGGAAGGAAAGCCAGCTAGTCCCCCTACCGCCTTATTCTGAGGGGCGATGGGGCGGAGAATCCCGCTTTTTTCGGATGAACTTCACAATCCGGAAATCTACTCGTCGCTGTGGGCCTTGAGTTCGCGTACCTGATCACGCAGCCGTTTGTATCGAAGCGCCAATGTGCTGAGATACGCAATGTGGATGATCCACGTGGCGGCGTAGGCGGCGTAGAGATAAGTCATTGAGCGCTCTCGGTTGAGCGTAGCTTGTCCTGAGACACCGCTACAGAATTGCGTCCCGTCACGAAAGAAGGTTGCAGCAGCGCTTCCATGGCCTGCGCTTCGTCAACTTCCCGGTGCAGCATTTCCAGCCGATAACGCGACCAGCAGACCAGCGCCGCGAAGCATGAAAAAGCCAGCCAGTTCAAAAGCAGCACGTGCAGCATGCGCGGATCTATTGATCCGCCACCGCCGATGACCGGTTGCGGGTGCTGCGTCCTGAAGAACCAGATCGAAAAGTATACTAACGGGACGTCAAGCGCTCCAAAGACCGCCAGCACCGCTGCAATCAGTGGCGTCTGTCCGCTGGTAGAAAAACGGCGCAGCATGAGGTAGCTGACGTAAATCAGCCAGAGAACAAGCGTCAGCGTCAGGCGTAAATCCCACGTCCACCAGATGCCCCACACCGGCTTCGCCCAGATCGGGCCCGTTACAAGAACGACTGTGCAGAAGACTACGCCCACCTCGGCAGTCACAAGGGCAATGACATCTGCCTTGGTGCTCCGCCGAATCAGGTAATAGACGGAAGCGCCAAAGTTAATAAAGAAGAGGATAAATGCGGTCCACGCCGAAGGCACATGGTAATAAAAGATGCGCTGCACATCACCCATGGTCTGTTCCCGTGGCGCAACCACCAGCGCTGAGTAAAGGGCATAGCTGAGCAGTATCGCGGTCAGAATCGCGAGAATGGGGAAGGCTCGCTTCATGTAATGCAGCTGTTATTCCGCGTGCAGAACTGGCTCGAATAAAAGCAGGCTAGCGATAGTAAACACCAGATCGTAGGCCGCAAGCAAGACTATCCAGAACTTGGCTGAGTACTCGCCCGTCAGAATAGACGTGGTCGCCTCAACCATGCCTAACAGTGCGGGAATGCTGATCGGGAACAAAATCAACGGCAGCATGATTTCTCGACTCCGCGTGCGCAGAGACATGGCCGCAAAGAACGTTCCATTAACCACCAGCGCCCATGTCCCGAGAGCGGCCACAATGGGCAGTTGCCACACAGGCCCGAGGGCGCGCAGGTTATAAAAGACGATAAACAGAGGCGTCATCAGGCATTCGAGCACAGCAACGAACAAAAAATTCCCAAATGCCTTCGCCAGAAATAATGCATTCGCCGGGGCGGGCGAGACGCGGTACGCATCGAGCACCTGATTGCGCAGTTCTCGCGCCCAGGTCTGATTCAGCGCAACGATGGCTGCAAAAAGGAACGCTACCCAGATCAGGCCCCCGGCAATTTGCCTTGATTCCTCCGCCGTCGGGTCGAAAGAAAAGCTGAAGATCACGACCACCAGCAGCGCGAAAAACAACATGGAATTGATCGCATCCTTCGAGCGCCACTCCAGGCGCAGATCTTTGAACAGCGTTGCCCCGGTCAGCGCCGCAGTGCTCATCGCACCTCCAGTTGTTGCAGCGTCGCCGTGCGTTCAGCAATCAGGCCTGCTTCCATATATATGAATTCATCCGCAACTCCCTCGAGAAGCGATGCCTGGTGTGTCACCACAAGAATGGCCTTGCCTCGGTCGCGCAAGTGCGCCAGCAGCCCTGCCATTTCGCGTGCAGAGCGGATATCCACGTTCGAGAAAGGCTCATCGAGCAGGAGGATCTTGGGATCATTCAATAACGCTCGCGCCAGCGACATGCGTTGCCGCATGCCCTGTGAATATTGCCCGACCGGCCGCGGCAAAGACGGATCAAGCCGAACCGAGCGGATCACATCCGCGCAACGCGTGTGGTCTGTTATGCCGTACCGCCCTGCAAAATATCGCAGGTACCCCATGCCGCTCATTTCGTCATATAAAAGCGACGGGTGGGCCATGTACCCGATCTGGCGGCAAACGCTGCGGAGATCGGTTGAGCCGAGGACGGAGATATTGCCGCGATTGGTGTTGGATAACCCCGCGATGGCACGAAGCAAAGTAGTTTTGCCGGCGCCGTTATCACCGAGAATGGCGTACATTCTCCCAGGGGAGAATTCGGCGCTTACACCGCGAAGCGCCGCAAAACGGCCAAATTGCTTGATGACATTACTGGCAACAATAACGGGTGCCGGCTGCGCGCTTGCGGGTTGGGCCACTGTTGCCTGGATACGCTGAAGATATCGGAACCTGATGCCGAAGTCGAGGGTGCGATGGCACTGTCCGACACTCATTCGCTCCTGAGGGACAGTACACACGAGTAATGGTCACCGCTGAATTTGCCCTTCCGATGCCGGGCCCTGGACCCAAATGGGTCGCTTCCAAGTGGCGATTTAGGCATCCTCCTTGCCTGACCCCGCTACCCTGCTTATACTCTTGAGTCTGTGCCTTCGTTCCTGACCTTAGTCCGGCTATCGTTCTTTTTGACCACCATCGTACGGAGACCCTCATGACTACTACTACTGTTGCGCTCGCACAGGAAACTAACCCCTGGGAGGCGCAAGCCGCCAGGTTCGATCTCGCCGCTCAGAAACTTAACCTCGACGAAGGTCTCTGGAAAGTTCTCCGCTACCCAAACCGGGAACTGATTCTTCACATTCCCGTCGCCATGGATAACGGCACGCTTGAAGTCTTCACCGGCTTCCGCGTCCAGCATTCGATCGCGCGTGGGCCGGCAAAGGGCGGCATCCGCTACGCGCCCGATGTCACCTTGGACGAAGTGCGCGCCTTGGCCAGCTGGATGACCTGGAAGTGCGCCGTGGTCAACATCCCGTTCGGCGGCGCAAAAGGCGGCATCATCTGTGATCCCCACAAAATGTCGATGGGCGAACTCGAGCGCATGACCCGCCGCTACACGGCTGAACTGGTCGAATTTATTGGGCCCGAGAAGGACGTTCCCGCCCCCGACGTGAACACCAACGAGCAAATCATGGCATGGATGATGGACACCTACTCTATGCACATGCGCCAGACGGTTACCGCAGTGGTGACCGGCAAGCCGCTGAATATCGGCGGATCACGCGGCCGCCGCGAAGCAACCGGCCGCGGAATTATGATTGTGGTGGATGAGGCGATCAAGAAACTCGGGCTCTCGCGTGACTCGTCACGCGTCGTCGTGCAAGGCTTCGGCAATGTGGGCTCGAATGCCGCCCGTCTCATGGCTGGCGAGGGATACAAAGTTATCGGCATCATCGAAGTTGACGGCTCGCTTTATAACCCGCACGGAATCGACGTGGAGGGGCTGTGGAATTATCGCCAGCATAACGGCACAGTGCGGGACTTCCCGGACGCAGAAAGCGCAGATCCCAAAGAACTGCTGCTGAAGGAATGCGAGGTTCTAATTCCTGCGGCCACCGAGAATCAGATCACCAGCCGCAACGCGGAGCGCGTAAAGTGCAAAATTCTTGCCGAGGGTGCCAACGGACCAACGACCGCGGCAGCCGACGAGATTCTTGCCGACAAGAAAGTCTTCGTCATTCCTGACATTCTATGCAATGCAGGGGGAGTGACCACTTCGTATTTCGAGTGGGTGCAGGACCGCCAGGGCTACTTCTGGAAAGAATCGGTGGTGAATGAGCAGCTTGAAACCATCATGGTCACGGCATTCGAGGACGTGGTGCGCTACTCCGAGACCCACAAAGTCAACAACCGCATCGCCGCATACATGCTCGCCATCGATCGTGTGGGCTACACAATTCGACAGCGCGGCATTTACGCATGAGAGAGTATATGAAGTCGAAGCTGATATTTTTTGTTCTGCTGGCCCTCACGTTTTCGTGGTCGTTACCGCAAGAGACCGCCGCCAAGCCGCAGACTCCTGCGGCTTCTTCGACTCAAGCGGCCAAGCCGGCCTCCGGCACTCCAACGGCCTCTGATATTGCGGCGGCAAGGGCAAGCAAGAAGGTGTGGGTTAACTTGGACAGCGGCATCTACCACAAAGGCGGCCGCTGGTACGGAAAGACCAAAAACGGTAAGTTCATGACCGCCGACGAAGCCAAGAAAGCTGGCTACAAACCAGCGAAGAGGGACTGAGCAACGCCCAGTCCCTATTAAAAATCCTCTATTGTTTCAGGGTTGCAGTAGCCACACTCACACGGCCGAGCGCGGTCAGAGAGGTATTTGCCGTCAGGTCTCCGGTGCTCGACTGCAGCGCGTAAATCTCAATATCCCCTGAATTCACCGCGTAAACCAGGCGGCTGTCTGGGCTGAAGTGCAAAGGCCAGTTATTGGGAATGGAGTAAGACGTCGACTCAAGCTGTGACGTCGAAAAATCGATGTGCAGAATGTAAGTGGTAGTGGTATCGCGATCCGCAAAAAATGCATTCTCGTTCGCAGGATCGAAATATAATCCCGCCGCTTCATCGGCGCAGAACTCCGGCGAAAATTCGCAGGAAGCCTGTTGCTTGTAATTGGCGTTGCTGACGACCGTCACCAATCCACTCCCGGCGCCGCAACAAGCTGAAGAGGATCCGCTCAGAGCGTCAGAAACTGCGACGGCACCGGCCCCGGAACAATCGTCCTGCGCGTAGACCAATGAAGTTTGAGGTCCCAGTGAACCGTCTGTTTTCAAGGTGTAATAGTAATAACCGTCGATACAGGTATGCGGCCCGTCATCTGCGTAATAGGCGTAAAGCCGCTTGCCGGTCTGGCCGAACTGGAAGTCGAGCAGCTGGATATATTGGTTGGGTCCATAATTTGCGACCACCTGATTCGTGTTCGTCAACTCGCCGGTCGACTGATCGATGGTGAAGAGATAAATGGCAGCGAGGTTGTCGTAGTGAGCGTCGTACCAGCTCAGGCATGCATATGCAAATTTACCGTTCGGATCGACAAGAAACCTCGTTACCGTATGCGAAAAACCGTAGTTCATGCGCTGAACAGCATTCCCTGACGGGACGCCGCGTGCGTCGGTGCTATAGACCCAGACGGCGGTGGAATCCCATACGTAAAGGTAATTCTTTCCGTTGACGGTTACCGGAACCATGCCGTTCGCACTGATCGAAATCGGGGACCCCGCTTGCGTAGCGGCCGCAGTAGTTGGATTGACGTTGTATGTAACCAGGGAGTACTGACTTCCCGTTGATTGGGACGCGACGTAGAGCACATCCACCTGCGCGATGGCGCCGACGGACAGCGAGAGCAGAATGGTGGTGAACAGCAAGTGGCGAGGGCGAAGCATGGTTCCTCCAGAGCAGACGAATCCGCCACATAGATTCGTGTTCCCCGGCCCCGGTTGTTCTAAGTAGCTGTCAGGTGTTTGCTTTAGCCTTCATGGAACGCCCAAAAGGAAGAATACGCAGCTACTTCACGGCCGTACGGCTGGTTATCCTTGCCTTCAACTGTTTCCCGTCCAGCGTCTCGATCGCTAGTCTCTTGCCATCCGCCCGGGCCGAAATAATGTCCCCGGGCGCAAAGTCTGTCGATTTGAAGTGCCGGCTTTCAGGAAAAATGGCACTGTAGCTTACCCCTTCGAGAACCACCGTCAACTCGCACCGGTAGGCAATCGCGGGCTGAACGTCCGTTGGCTGGCCGTCCATCTTCGTGTTCGTCAGAACACTGGCGCCGAGCTCGCTGGCATCATGAATCTCGATCACTTTAGCTGATTTGAAATCTCCTGCTGTCGCAACCCCGGCAAGGAGCAACGCGATCGCCAGCATTCGTTTCATGGCCGAACTATACAGTTTTTGTTTTTGCGGATAACCGCTTTTACAAACTTTTACGCCACTTTCTCGAATTTCGCCTTGCTAGTGGCACGCCTGCTCCTGCAAAGGGGAACTCAGAGTTAAAATACAGATCAGACTGAAGCAAAAAACAATCATTTGGAGCCGGTCACCCGTTCGTGTTTTCTGCCAACAATCGGCTAGACCATTTCTCTCAGGTGGACGCATTGGGGAATCGCAAAGCTTGTCTCGCATTGTTCGCTCTCTCGTTCGCGTTACTTCTTTCCGGGTGCTCAAGTTCGTCTTCTTCATCCACTTCAACCACAAACACAGTGACCTTGAGCCCCAGCACGGCGCAAACGCTGGATGAAGGCGAATCCCTCACTGTCACCGCCACCGTCTCCAACGACAGCAGCAACGCCGGCGTGACCTGGACGGCTTCAGGAGGCGGAACGCTGAGCAACGTCACCACTACATCCGTGACATATACCGCGCCAACAGACCTTCTAACCAATACAGAAGTCAGCCTGACGGCGACATCAATCGCAAATTCCGCTTACTCCGCGTCATTGGTGATCAGCATTGTTTCCGGCTTGACAATCACTACGACATCGTTGGTGGCGGGAAACCAGAACTCGCGATACTTCGCCACGCTCGGCGCGAGCGGCGGTGTGACGCCCCTGACCTGGAGCATTATCTCCGGAAGTCTCCCGGTGGGGTTGACATTGGGCACGAGCACTACCGACACCAACACAATCCAGGGCACTCCGGCAGCGCAAGGCACCTCCAGCTTCACCGTCCAGGTGACCGATACTGATGGCAACACCGCCACGAAAGCCCTGACCCTGAGCATCGATCCTCCGTTGGCGCTGGCCATAACCACGACTTCTCTGCCCGGTGGGACGGTTGGAACCGGTTACAGTCAAACACTTGGCGCGCAGAATGGAACGGCTCCTTACACTTGGAGTCTCTTGTCGGGCAGCAACTTGCCGGCAGGCTTGACTCTTAGCTCAGCGGGCACCATCTCGGGGGTTCCAACCACGCCGGGCACATTCAGCTTTACCGTCCAGGTCACCGACTCATCTTCGCCAACCCAGAGTGCAAGCGCCAATCTCGCAATCACGATCAACTCCGGAGTGCAATCGGGTTCAGGACTCAATGGTATCTACGTTTTCTCTCTTACCGGTTTCGATGGGAGCGGCCGCTTCGCCACTGCCGGAACGATTACTGCGGACGGAAACGGCAACATCAGCGGCGGAACATTCGACTTCATCGATCCCGCCGGCCCATCGTCCCCAGGCGCAGCCCTGGGCCCCAGCACGTATTCAATTACCTCGGGCAGCAGCCTGGGCACCATGACTATTGCGTTTCCATCTCCCTACGGAACGCGGACTTTCGCATTCTCAATTATGTTGAATGGCAATGCGAACCTGATTGAGTTCGACGGCATCGCCCAAGGTTCCGGAACATTGGTCAAGCAGACCGCCACCGCCTTTTCTTCTGGGACGATTCTAGGGAGCTATGCTTTCGGATTTATCGGTGCTGACTCTTCCGGTGTTCGCTTCGGCATGGCTGGCCGGTTTACATCAGACGGCGTGTCAGCGCTCAGTAACGGCATTCTCGATTCCGATGATGCCGGCGTGACTGCCAACCCCGCATTCGCCGGCACCTACACGGTTGCGAACACCGGTCGCGGAACTGCGGCACTCGTTGTTCCCGGGCTTGGAACGTTGAATTTTGCTTTCTATATTGTTTCCGGAAGTCAATTCTCGGCCGTGGAAACCGACTCAGTGGCCGCCGGCTCGCCGCTTCTTAGCGGCAGCATTCTGCAGCAGTCAAACGTTGCTTTCGGCGGCAGTTCGCTAAATGGCTATACGATATGTCAGGTTTCTGCTCTCAGCTCATCGAATGCCGAAGCTCAAGTAGGACAAGCTTTCTGGGGCACGCCCGACGTGAGCCTGACCTCGGATCAGAACATCGCTGGGACTCTTACTGAACAGCTTTCACAGTCCGGCACCTACGTAGTGAATGTGAATGGCCGGGTGACTTTGGCTAACTCTGGTTCACCGGGATCGCTGCTTCTCCCCGCAGGTGGAGCCTCGGCGCCCGTCATCTACCTGGTTCAACCAAATCAGGGATTCGTCATTGGTACCGATGCTGCCGTCACCTTCGGAGCCTTAGTACCGCAAGCCGTTGGGCCTTTCACCCCCGCCTCCATAACCGGCACCTACGCGGGTGGCACAGGTGCGCCTGTGGCTTCTTCAATTGTGAATGAAGAAGTGGACGCAGCTACCGGAGATGGTGCTGGAAACCTGACCATCGTCTACGATCAGGCAGACGGGCTGATCCAGAACCAGAGCCTGGTGGATACATACACAATCCAGCAGAATGGCCGGGCCGTTCTGAATTCGAACGGCAGCATGGCCGCAATTCTTTATGTGGTTTCGGGCTCTCCCGGGGCGTTCGTCGAGCTCTCGACCGGAGCGGATGCGATTGTGTGGACCTACCAACATTGAGCCGCGCGGCTTTGCCGGGGGTAAACTTTCTCAGCAGACCTGCAGCAGTTTCCGCGCCCCTATTCTGCCGGCGCACATCCATAATCAATACCCGGCGTTGCCTCGCATCATCTGACCATCTACACTCGGTTGCGGGTTGCATGCTCTGGAGCCAGTGTGGAGATACTCGATCTCAGGCATTTCTCCTCTCACGATCTCCGTCCCCTGCTTGAGGACGAAACCGATCTCTGGTCCCGGCTGCTCTCCTGGGATTACACCAGCTCCGCTGAGATGATCCTGCGCTATGTGGACGCAAAGATCCTTCCCGGGTACGCCGCCATCGAGCGCGGACACATCTTCGGTTACTCATTCTTTGTTTACGAGGGCAGTAAAGGTGTGATCGGCGACCTTTTCGTCGCCAACGGGGCGCGCTTGCCGAATGCCCGCGAAGTGGAGTCCCGGCTGCTTACGCACGTCATTGAGACCTTGCAGCAGTCTCCGGGCGTGCATCGCATCGAGGCGCAGTTGCTGGTGCACGAGACCGGCCTCGTCGCTCAGCCGTTCACACACCAGGGGTTTCATCGGCACGCACGATTGTTTATGGTCCTGCCCATGCCTGCGGCGCATACCGCCGCCTCCCCTCATCCCGAAATTGAGATTCGCCGCTGGTCAGAGCCGGATTATCAGAGCGCCGCGGCCTTGATTACCACTTCATATCGCGGGCATGTGGACGCGGAGATCAACGACCAATATCGCACGCTCACCGGCTCGCTGCGTTTCCTGAACAATATTGTCCGTTTCCCCGGCTGTGGGATCTTTGACCCGGAATCGTCATTCGTTGCTCTGCACAAGAGCACACGAAATTTGGTCGGGCTGATTCTCTGCTCGCGGGTGCGCGATGACGTGGGCCACGTTACGCAGGTTTGCGTTTTGCCCGAGTTTCGTTCGCACGGAATCGGCGAGACCCTGCTCGCCGCCTCGACCGCGAACCTTCGTCAGCGGAACTTCTCAATTCTGTCGCTTACGGTCACCGAAGCAAACTCACGCGCGGTAGAGCTTTACAAAAGGCTGGGGTTCGAGACGAAGCGTGTGTTCGACGCGTTCGTGTGGGAGGAGTGAAGACAGCGGGCGCGGGGCGCCCTCGCCCGCGATTGTATCGCCCATATTCTTAGGTTCGGGTCCGGCCCGATGTTGGCCCCAAAACAAAACGCCCCAGACTCCGGTTAGAGTCATGGGACGCCAGTCGAACAGCCCTCCCCCGAAAGCCGCTCAACTCCAACTTACCCAGTCGAGCCGTTTCTGTGAATGGCCCGTTCGTGCCGGTGGTGGTTACGAACGTTTCAGGTCCTCGATTTACTATCGAGACCTCCGTGCGAAAGCTGCGTACACCTACCAATCTGGTTACCGTCTGATCAGCCACATTACCCAGCCCGCCACAAACACTCCGCCAACAAACATGGCGAAGCAGTACAGTCCATAGCGGACCTGATCGCGAGTCGTGTTCCGCTGGGTAATGCCGAACACTACCGATGCGAACACGGCGAACAGCAGCGCGGCGCTGAAATGCGAGAGCGCAAGATTCACGGCTTTTTTCCGATCGAGATGTGATAGGCATCGGCCACGCTGATAAAGTTCAGCAGGCCGGCAACAATGAGGTACTTCGTCCCATAGTCGGCAGTCGCATGGGCGATTGCCCCCTGTCCGATATCCAGCGCGCGGCTGACAATATAAAGCCCTCCTGCGCCGATGTCGCCGACAAAGCCAAGCATATCGAGAATGTCGCCGCCGTTCGGCTGGTAGATGTGGCCCTGCATGGCCACGCCCAGCACGAACATGATCACAATCGATGCCATCAGCAGCAGCCCGCGAATCCAGCGCTTCTGCACCAGGTGCCCAGCCCCGGGTATGAGCCAGCCGATCGCCGGCGCCACCACGCTCATACTGACCCCCGACCCCTGTGCTGCGGGTGTGGACTTCTTATCTGTTGTGGGAGTTGCCATTCAGATGATTACAATCTCTTTCTGGATTCTACCTGTGACTTCAGCCGAATGGGGGCGCACCAGAACATTTACTTCACTGCGAACCCCGAACTCCGCAAGATAAATGCCCGGCTCGATCGAGAAGCAGGAATTTGGCAGAATCTGACGCTCGTCGTGAATCTCGAGATCATCCATATTGGCACCGTTGGCGTGAACGTCAGTCCCAATCGAATGCCCGGTCCGGTGAATAAAATAATCCCCAAAACCTGAACTTGAAATATGGTTGCGTGTGGCGCGGTCAACCTCCCAGCCTGCCATCACGCGCCCGGCGGAAATGCCGTCAATTACCGCCTTTACGCCCGCATCTCTTGCCCCGCGCACCACGTTGAAAATTTCGCGCATGCGGTCAGACGGCGACTTTCCGATGAAACCCGTCCACGTAATATCGTAATAAACCGCATTCGGGCTGTTCTTTTTCGCCCAGACGTCCAGCAGAACGAAATCGCCTTCACGCATCGGGGATGATCCATGCGCATGCGGCTCATAATGCGGATTGCCGCTGTTCCCATTCACCGCCACAATTGGCGGATCATCGGTCACAAGATTTTCGCGCGCAAACGCCTCCATGAACCACTGCTGAATGGCGTATTCCGTCGTGCCCCCATCCCGCACGCGCCGGCCAATTTCCTGGAATGCCGCCGCCGTGATCGCGTCCACCGCATCGCGCGCCGCAAAATGGCTCTTGATCTGGTCGTCAGTCCATGTGGCTTCGAACTGCGCAATTAAATCGCCGGAGCTGACCACATTCTTGCCCAGCCCGCGAATCAATTCGAGCGTGCCGCCATCCACCAGGGAAACGTAAAAGATGAGGTTATTCGGCGAGTACTCCATGGCCACATCGCGATAATCGGCCAGCATCACCTTGATCTGCTCGAACAGCTCCTGCCATCCGGAATATTGCAGCTTTCGCCCCGGCAGGCTGTCGAGATGTCCCGCCTCGATCTTGTGTACCAGCTTGACCGGCTCGCCCTGCGCCGGGATCAGATAAAACCAGCGCCGCGTGACCATCATCTGCTCGGGAAGGCCAAGAATGCGGTACGCAATCGGATCGCGATGGTGATGATCGCAAAACAACCACGCATCCATATTGCGATCGCGCAGGGCAGACTGAATGGCGCTCAGGTTCATAGGCAAACAATCATTCTAAACGGGAGCAGCGGTTTGAGCGAATGTGCGTTGCGGGTAGTGGGCTACTTTGAAATATTCAAAGTAGCCCACTACCGTTGCGCGGACGTTCCTATCCTCGCCCTTGCCCGTACACTACCTCGTCTGCTTAAGACTGTCCGACCGGGGCTGAGTGGGGTCCCGCTCGGCCACAAGAGCGCGTACCCATCTCCATTGCCATTCCGGCGCAGTGAGCACGTGCGAGCCGGGGCAAGCTCATTCTCCTGCTGTCATTCCGACCGAAGCCGGAGCGCGGCGACGGCGAGTGGAGGAACCTTGCGCTCAAACTTCTCGACCTGTAAAAATAACCCGCTGCCCGCTCATAGGCACGAATCATGACCAAATGAGTTCCTGGAACGCCGCCGGGCTCCGCTCGTCTGCAGACACAATTCGCGGAGCCGCCATACCGAAGATAAGCTACAATCGGCGCATGATTGCGAAGGACCTGCTCGACATCCTGGTTTGCCCGGTATGCAAAAAGCCGCTGGAGTTGAGGCAGAATCCGGAGAGCCTGCGTTGCGGGCAATGCCGGAGAGTGTATCCAATTCGGGACAACATTCCCGTTATGCTGGTGGACGAGGCCACAATCGAGCCAGCCCAGGCTGATCAAAACCGGACCGGCTGAGTCTTACTTCGCAAGCGCAGCGTACCAGAACGACACAAGTTGTCACCCGTGAGACTGCGGCAGGTTGACGCGGCCTACTCTCGATTCTTCTTTCCTCCTCCACAACTAACACTCGCCAAACGGGTTAATACGGTTATGACGGCTTCCTACACGTTGCTCCCGTTGCCTCTACAGCTTCGGCATGCGAATTGCACGCAACTAAGCGACTCGCTCGGGAGTCTAAAGAAACAGGGTAGGTGAAAGAGGTCGGAGGTGAGGACGGCCATGAAAGAAAGGTTCACTAGCACGGAATTGATGGCGTTGCGAAACGACCTGCTGCAAGGCGGGCTGGCCGATTCGCGAGAGGCTGCCGAGCTGTTACAGGTCTTCTTGATGGGACGCGGTTATGGGGTGTCGCCACAGGCCGCGCGTGACGCTGCAGGCAGAGTTGAGATGTCGGGTTGTTCCATCCCGGTTCTCCAGAACGAACTGGAGAACCTGGCATTGGTAATGTAAAGAGTTTTGTTCGAGGCATCTGCGGGGAGGCTCAGACCAGGGTAAGACCCCAAAGGTAAAAAAAGCGGAGCCGGGCCAACCAGCCCGGCTTTCGTGTTTTTGGGTCTTCTCACCATAGAGAACACAAAGGCACAAAGAACACCAAACATCTTTCGTTGGCCTTGGCCGGAGAGGCGTGAAAGAGTAGCGTCTTTCAAGCCCCACAGATGGCTGCCGAATTGCCAATCGCCCGAGAACCGGCTCCCGCCAAAGGACGAAGGACATCCCCGGCAGTTTTTGGTTCTCTCGCTAAGACGAGCGGGCTACATGTGGACCAATTTCTGGAGCTTCAGCGAGAGATATCTCGAGGCGGAGCCGCTCGATCCGCCGAATATTTTTCTTTGCACGACGCTGACTGTGTTCGCGCTGCTCGGCCTGTGGCAGGTGTTCCGGCGGGATGTCGGGGCGGCAATGCCTTATGCTATAGCTTTGTTCTGCTTTCCAATTGTTTATTACATCACCCATCCGGAAGACTACTATCGTCGACCGCTCGACCCGGTCTTCGTGATTTTGGCAACGGCTTTCGTGGCCCGCCGGTTTGAGTTGCGAAGGGCAGGCAAGAGAAGTAGATTAGTGCGTTCCGAGTAGTCTCGCACCCGCATGATCGATTATTTCAAACGCATGTTTGCGTACGACGCGTGGGCAAACGGTGAAGTGCTGGCGTCATTAGAATCGCTGCGCGAACCGCCTGCAGCATGCATACGGTTGTTGGGGCATATTCTTTCAGCCGAAAGACTTTGGCTGGAGCGGTTGAGCGCACAGACGCCAAGTTTGGCCGTCTGGCCTGAGTTCACGCTCGAGGGATGCAAAAGGCAGGAGGAAGAAATCCCAGGCCTTTGGCAAGAGTATCTGTCTTCTTTGCCGGAGGGCAGCCTCCAAGAGGCTGCGACCTACAAGAACAGCAAGGGGGAAAACTGGACCAACTGCAGGGAGGATGTGCTGACGCATGTGATCATGCACTCGGCGTATCATCGCGGGCAGATCGCCTCCCAAATGCGACAGGCAGGGTTAACGCCGGCGTACACCGATTTCATCCATGCGGTGAGGCAGGGTTTCGTGAAATAGATCGTCATTAACCATGGAGAAAAGCGAGCGATTGACGCCATTTCTAATTTTGCAGTCGTTCATCATTCTGGGACTGCTTGCGTTCATTTTTTTCCTGCCCGGAAAGTGGAACGCTTATCGCTGGGCCGCGGCGATTATCGCTTTGCCGTCTACTTTTTGCTTTCTTATGGCGCGTTATGAGCTTGGGAGGTCGTTCTCTATAACGGCGCAGGCGCGAGAGTTGGTCACGACCGGAATTTACTCGAAAATTCGCAATCCGATTTACGTGTTTGCTGAGTTGATTGTGATCAGCTTTTTCCTGGTTCTGCAGCGACCCGTGCTGTTGCTGATCCCCGTAGCGATGATACCTATTCAAATCATTCGTGCGCACAAAGAAGCGAAGGTGCTGGAAGCGAAATTTGGTGACGCCTACCGAAATTACCGCCGGCGTACATGGTTCTAGTCTGCTGACAATGCCCTGCTCGCCGCCGCACGGGCGGCGATGGTTGTCGCAATCACGGCCATTAGCGTGACGGGGACAAGCGCCAGAGAAGTGTATTCCGGAACGTGGGCGAATTGCTCCAGCCGCTGCGGTGGAATGAGGAACGAGAGAACTGCCAGCACCAAGGCCGCACTCCATGGCCACAACAGACAAGCGAAGGCCCCTTTGACGAGCGCCCGAGCGAGCCGCCCGGCACGAGAGATGCTCCTCCACCTGAGCATGAAAAAGAGGAGCGCAGGGAACAGGAGAACTTGGTTGTAAGCGGCAAGTTTGGGGAGGATTGCGAGCGTTACGGAAACCGTCCAAGCCAGTCCCGAGTTGAATTCATCCGTGCCGATTTCTGCATGCCGGCGGCGCCAACACACGTATGCCAGCGCGATTACAAGAGAAAGTGCGGCCAGCTTCGCAAGCCAACCCGGCAGCAGGACCTGCAGAATTGAAAAATCAGTACCATAACGCGAATAGTCGCGCATTGCGCCGAGAAAACCCCTCTCCCAGTGCGGCAAGAGCGCGTCGGAGGCAAACCAGAATGCGGCGAGAGCAAAAGTAAAAGCAATTACCAGCCGCTTTGCATGTTTCCAGTTTGAGGCCGCCCAAAGCAGCACAAAGGCGACGAACCATCCTGAAAGCTGAGGTTTGATACTGGAGAGCGCAAGCAACAGGCCGCCCAGGCTGAACCAGTTGCGGGCAGCGGCGAAGATTGCGCCTGCGAGCATCAGAGCAACCAGCGGTGTGAGGTTGTCCTGGTGATATTCGTAGAACGCGGCGAGGGTACTGACGGACAAAAACATCAAAGCGATAGTGAGCACCGGTGGGAATTGCAGGCGCATGGCGCTCAGCCAAAGTGGAACGCTGGCCGCTATACATAAGAGAAGAAGGCCGCGGAAAATCTCGGCGGAAATGGCGAACGGCAGGTTCACAGTCGGCGCCAGAAGGAAAATTACATAGAGTGGATAGACGAAGGCTTCACGGTCGCGGGGCTCGGACGGGTCAGACGGACGTAACGGGCGGCCATAAAATCCACTTTGTATCTCGGATGTAACTGCTTGGCTATAGGGATTGCGGTGGTGCAGCAACAGTTCGCGAGCTGCCAGCCACTGGGGATAAAGATCGGAGTTGTTGCCAATCGGCTGGTGGGAGGCCTCAACCACCTGGGTGTTTGCGGGAACCAGCACGGATTCCGCCCAACGCCAAAAGCCGAAGCTGATGACGAGCGAGGTGAACAATACGAGCCATGGTATGGCCGGTTTGGTACGAGGCCCGTTCATGCGAGCATTCTAATTGGCCAGTGCTCGGCGAAGGCTGAACCGATCAAGCCGCAATGATGTTATTTTGTCTTTTGCGATTCCGCGACCAGGAGTTCTGAACCAGCCCAATGAAGAAGTCTCTATTCTTTCTCTTCCTTTTGCTTTTATGCGGGTTTCTGTTCGCCGCCAACGAAACTGACGAAATCAAGTTCGACAAGCTTCCCGCGCCGGTGTCGAACAATGCAGTCACCGGTTTCAAACACCACGGCAGGCTCATCATTTTCTCGTTCATGGGCATTGGTCCGAAGAAAACCTGGGACGCCGTAACGAATGCTGCCTATTCACTCGACACTGATGGCGAGAAGTGGAAAACAGTGCACCCGGTTCCGGGTACGGCCGGCCGCATCGCCTCAGTAGCGGTGGCGGCTCGCGATCACATATTCGTTTTCGGCGGGTATGTGCTGGATGCGCAAGGCAGCGGTATGACGGTCCCGGATGTAAATGTCTATGATCCCGGCACCGATCTTTGGCTGCGGGGAGGGGATATGCCGCTGCCGGTGGGAGATGCCGTAGCCGGCGTATATCGCGAACGTTACATTTACGTGCTGGGGGGAAGGTCAAACAACGCTGTTGAATCTGCAGTGCAGATTTATGATGCCGAGAAAAATATGTGGCTAAAAGGAACACCACTGCCGTCTCCGATCTTCGGGCATGCCGGCGCGCTGCTGGGCGATACGATCGTCTATATTGATGGCGCTGAGATCAACGCCTCAGGGCAGAAACCGCGGTCTGTTCCTTCGGATGCATGCTGGATGGGCAAAATCGATCATCACGACTTTAAGGTCATTCACTGGAGCAAGTTGCCCCCACACCCTGGGGACGCGCGCTTCCGTATTGCGGCGGGTGGATTCGATAAAGACGACAAGATCTATTTTTCTGGCGGCTCGAGTGCACCGTATACGGTCAACGGGATGACCTCGGATGGCAAGCCGCTCGAGCCTTCAGCCATGACCTTTGCTTTCAATCTTCGAAACAACAAATGGGAAGTGATCGATTCCAATACTCCGGATCCGACAATGGACCACCATGGCCTGGCCGTCATGCCGGAGGGAATTGTCATCGCCGGGGGCATGGAAAAAGGGCAGCAGGTAACCGCCCGAGTGAGTATCATTCCAAGGCAAACCAAAGGCAAGTAGATCAGCGCAGCGACTGAGCCATCAGTGTGGTGTTCGATGTCTCCGATTGATCAGGGCTGAGGTCAAGACCGCGATTGCACCCATCTGGATTGAAAATGAAGTCTCCTTTGGAATCGGTGTAGGCGACGTCCCGAACATCGGTTCCGCATTTCATTTTTATAATCATCTGAGGCGGCTTGTGGCCATCCGTGCTAGTGACATGACCAGCGATGAACACCCCATCTGGTTCGCCATTATCGCCCGGAAAAGGAACTACCGATCAGATTACTGAAGGGGCAAGGAACACCAAGCAAACGACGAGCAACTGCATAATTTCACCTTTCGAAGCGGCAAATCAGATGGTCGTGAACAGGTGTGAGATGGTGGCGAGAAATGTCTTAGAAACCCTACTCACCCTAGAATGATTCGGTAGGGAAACATTGCAATGTTAATGAGCGTTTGCCGCTAAGAAGTCTCCGGGAGGCTCGCAGGTTTCGGTTCGGGACCGCTGCCGCCAAAGCCGAATTTGCCTGTTGCGAAAGGTAAGTAGCTGCACTATTGTCCTCTCAAGATCCGTCACCATTCGCGACAATGAAAGCCGTCCAATCTTCACTGAGCTGGCGCCTCGCTGTGCGCGTGCGGCGATGCTGGCCTCATCTTGCCGCGATTATGCTACTTAACCTCTTTTCATTGCCCTTGACGCTTCTCTACCCCGTTCCAGTAAAGATTACGGTCGACAGCGTACTCGCCCAACAACCCTTGCCCGAGTTTCTGAGGAGATTGTTTCCTGCGGCCGCCAGGTCGCCTGCGCTCGCGCTGACGCTGGCAATGGTGCTGCTGCTGGCGCTGGCGGTGGTGGTGAACCTGCAGGGCTTGGCCACATGGTGGCTACAGACTTACACAGGTGAAAAGCTGGTCTGGGATTTTCGCGCCGAGCTGCTCAATCATGTACAGTGCCTGCCGCTGTGGTTCCATGATCGCTATGGGCCGTCGGATTCTGTCTACCGCATCCAGCACGACGCCCCCGCGGTCCAATATGTCACCATCCAGGGTGTAATTCCGCTTGTGGCTGCGTTTTTCACCCTGGCCGGAATCATCTTCGTGACCGCGCGAATCGATGCCATGCTGGCCATTGTGGCGTTGGCTATTACCCCTGTTCTGCTTTTCCTTTCTGCCGGATGCAGCCGGATCGTGCGCCGCCGCTCGGAAGAAATTAAGGGACTGGATACCTCGGCGATGTCGGTCATCCAGGAGGTCCTTGGCTCGGTGCGCGTGATCAAGGCTTTCGGGCAGGAGAAGCGCGAGCACGCGAGATTTGTGCGCCGGTCGGGCGAGCGGATGTCTGAGCAGGTGAAACTGGCGGTGAGGCAAGCTTGGTTCAACGTGCTGATTGGGCTGACCGTGGCGGCGGGCACCGGCACAACTCTCTACATCGGCGTTTTGCATGTCCGGGCGGGAGTGCTTACCATCGGCTCATTGCTTTTGGTGATGGCATACATTGCCCAGATGTATCAGCCGCTGCAGCTCCTCAGCACGAAAATCAGCGATCTTCAAAGCTGGGTGGTCAGCCTGGAGCACGCGATGCGCCTGCTCGATCAACCGGCGGAAATCGATGAACTGGCAGACCCAGTCGCTGTAGATCGTGCGGTGGGAGATGTTGAGTTCCGCAACGTAAGTTTTCTATACGAAGGAAGCACAAAAGGGCTGCACAATTTGAGCTTCACGATTCCGGCTGGCTCGCGGGTGGGAATCGTAGGCGCGACTGGTGCCGGAAAAACTACGCTGCTGAACCTGTTGATGAGGTTCTACGACCCCACGCGGGGGCAGATTCTGCTGGATGGGGTTGATCTTCGGCAATATCGGATTGCCGATCTGCGGCGGCAATTTGCGGTGGTGCTGCAGGAGCCGGTCCTGTTTGCAGCCAGTATCGCGGAGAACATTGCTTATGGAAAGCCCGATGCGAGCGATGAGGAAATCGCTGCAGGGGCCAACGCTGCGGCATCGCATGAGTTCATCAGCGGGCTGCCGAACGGGTATGAGACGAACGTAGGTGAGCGTGGCGCGCGGCTTTCGGGCGGCGAACGCCAGCGGATTTCTCTGGCGCGGGCGTTTCTGCGAAACAGCCCGGTGCTCATTCTTGACGAACCCACCAGTTCAGTTGATCTGAAGACCGAGGCTACGATAATGGAGGCAACGGAAGAACTGATGCGAGGCCGTACGACATTTATGATCGCTCATCGGCTGAACACCCTGAAGAATTGCGATATCATTCTTGTGCTCGAACAAGGCGAACTGCAGGAAGTAAGGCAGGTCCGGCCGGAATGGTCCACGGCAGTAGGTTGAATCTGCCCAAAAGTTCAGAAGCAAGAGCAGCTTCGTCTCCCTCTATGAAAGGAAATCATGGCGCACAAGCACTCTCCCCAATTTCTGAAGATTGTCGATGACACTAGGAAGCGCGTACGCGAAGCGACGGTGGATGAGATCAAGGCGCGTATG
>Ga0335078_10000859_pt1 | contig 46395 bp, 41 predicted proteins | sample Lox_Sample_32_FD_206711 | JGI IMG/M metagenome (GOLD analysis project Ga0335078, IMG submission 206711) | Soil microbial communities from Loxahatchee National Wildlife Refuge, Florida, United States - Lox_Sample_3.2 | ecosystem: Environmental > Terrestrial > Soil > Wetlands | place: USA...
TCCCCATCGTGCAGCAGCCCGAGCACCACGCGCAGCTCGTCCTGGGCCATCCGGCCGGTCGTCTCGATCGATTCCAGCGCGGACCTCGCCTCCTCCGGGCGCTTGCCCGCCAGGCACCTGCCGATCGCGGCCTGGACCGTCATCACCGCGAGGGTGTGCGCGACGACGTCGTGCATCTCCCGGGCGATGCGCACCCGCTCCTCCCGGACCCCGGCGGCCCGCTCAGCAATGGGAGGTTTCCACCGGGCGAGCCGGGCGCTGGTCACGATCTGGCAGCTGCGGCGTGTCTTACGTGAGATAGGGGGCAAAGCTCCGCTAGCTGTGGGGATTTGTGTCAAAGATCCTCACGGGCCAGGGAGCTTCGCTGCCCGGCCCGTCTCGCATACCCGGGCCGGCTTCCTCTACTGGCGGCGCTGCGGCCGCGGCTGGCCTGGAACTGCTGGGCCGGTCCGGATCGCCACCGGCGACATGGTGGTGTTTCTCAAGCCGGTGGCGGTCGCCCCCGCGGTGGTGCGCCGCGACGGACGGGTGCAAGCTGCCGGGCACCCGGCCGATCACGCCCGTCTCGGGCTGGCCAAGGAGCGGCTGGATGGCCTGTGCGGCAGCCCCGGCGTGATCGATGAGATCGCTGGGACTGTCCTGCTGGGCGGCAAGGTGAAGGGAGCGGCGCGGCGGGCGCTGACCCCGGCCCTGGCGATCCGGCTCACCTTGCTGATGACGCTGATGCCGGACGCGGACTACGCCGAGGTCATGGCCGCGTTGCTCGGCGACCTGCCGCTGGTGCCGTCGCAGCGCCCGTACCTGGTGCCGACCGCGACGGTTGCCTGCACGTGGCGGGAGGCACTCGGCCCGCGCCCGCTGGAGCGGCTGCGGGACAAGGTGCTGGCCGGGATCGACACCGAGCACCGGGAACACGACTGGCGGGCTGTCCTCGCAGGCGCCCTGGAGGTGTGCTCGATCGACGGGTCGCTGATCCGGGTGCCCGACAGCGACGCGAACCGGCAGGCCTACGGGTCGGCGGGCACCGCAGACGGCTCCTCGCCCTACCCGCAGCTGCGGGAACTGCGCTGCTCGCAGGCTTCCACCCGCGCCACGCTGGCCGTGGCCGCCGGCCCGTCCGGGGCCGGCGCCGGCGGCGGCCGGGACAAGGGCGAGGCCGAGTAAAGCGCCGACAGTGCGGACCACCCATGCAGCCGCACACGGCCGTCGGTCAGCGTTGGCCTGGCGGCACTGGCACTGTCCTTGCGCCGTGGTTGGCTGCCCATGCCTGGATCCGGCTGCTGCGCACCGGGCTTGCGCAGGATCGCGCCTGCTGGCAGCCCGCCCGACCCAGGATCAAGCCCAGCTAGATGCCGCCATCAAGAGGGAATAGACTCGGTCATGGTGAAGCCAATGAAGCGCCGGGACGTCAACCGTGCGTTACGCCGCAATGGCTGCGTCATCAAGAACGACAAGGGCCGCCACACCACCTGGGTCTGTGGCTGCGGCGGCCAGCATACTGCGGACATTCCCCGCCACCTGGAGATCTCGGCGGGGGTGATCGGCGACACCGTCGAGAGGATGAAATGCCTGCCAGAGGGGTGGCTGCAGTGAAGATCTACCAAGTTCGCGCCAAGCGCTGGGAACATGGCTGGGAACTGCATATCGAGGGCGTCGGTGTCACCCAGGCGCGCACCCTGTGGGATGCCGAGGACATGAGCCGCGACCTGATCGCCCGCCGCGAGAGCTTGCCGGGCGATGAGTTCACGGTGAAAATCACCCCGGAGATAGGTGGCGGTCTCGATGAGGAGACGCGCGCCGCGCGGGAAGCTGTGAGCGCGGCCAATCAGGCACAGCGGCAGGCAGCCGCCCAGTCACGAGCCGCAGCACGGCGGCTCCGCCAAGCTGGCCTGTCTGGACGTGACATCGCCAAGGTGCTCAACGTGTCACCGCAGCGTGTCTCACAGCTCCTGCGGACTGGCACCTGAGAACCTGACCAGCCACAGCACGCGCCGTTCCCGCCGGGATCAAATATCGTGACGGTCACCACCACGACTAAAGAATGTCGTCGTTGCGGCACCCATGACAATCACCCCGCCCGGGGCGCACCAGGCAGGGGCCAGCGCGGGCGATCCCGGGCGGCCCGGCGGTCAGGGCCCGCCGAGCAGGGGGGCGATCGCGGCGGCCAGGGCCGCGGGGACGTCGCCGACGAGCAGGTGCCGCCCGCCGGCCACGACATCCACGCCGCCGGCCACCACGTTGCGGACGTCGGCGGCGGAGCCCGCGAAGATCACCGACTCCAGCGCGGTGCCCGGCCTGGCCCCGGCCAGCCGTGGGCTGTCCAGCGTCACGGTCACCAGGTCGGCGAGGGCGCCGGGCGCGATCTCCCCGGCCTCGGGCCAGCCCAGGCAGGCGTGCCCGGCCACGGTGGCCGCCCCGGCCAGCTCGTCGGCGCGGAAGCTGCCCCGCCGCCCGCTGACCAGCCGCTCGCCAAGCTCGACCCGGCGGGCCTCCTCCAGCAGGTCGATCACCGCGTGGCTGTCGCTGCCCAGGCTCAGCGGGCAGCCCGCCCGGGCCAGCGCCGGGGCGGGGCCGACCCCGTCCGCCAGATCGGCCTCGGTGGTCGGGCAGAAGCACGCCGCGGTCCTGCTGCCGCCGAGCAGCCCGATATCCCCGGCGGTGAGGTGGGTCGCGTGCACCATCGTGCTGCGCGGTCCCAGCGCCCCGGCGTCGTCGAGCAGCCGGGCCGGGGTGAGGCCGTACGCCGCCTGGCACGCCTCGTTCTCCGCGGGCTGCTCGGACAGGTGGGCGTGCAACGGCGCCCCGTAGGCGTGCGACCAGGTGATCACCGGCCGCATCTGGCTGCGCGGCACCGCCCGCACCGAGTGGATCGCCACCCCGATCCGGGCGTGCCGGTCGAGCAGCCCGTGCTGGTCGGCACCCAGCAGGCCGATCCGGTCCGCCCAGCGCCCGGCGTCGCCGTCGCCGAACCGCCGCTGGACGCCCGACAGCGCCAGGGCGGACCCGTCGGCGGACAGCCCGCCGGTCAGGTAGCAGGTGTCGAGCAGGGTGATCCGCACCCCCGCCTGCGCGGCCGCCTCGATCAGCACCCGGCCCATCTCGTTGGGGTCGTGGTAGCGCGCGCCGTCGGCGTCGTGGTGCAGGTAGTGGAACTCCCCCACGCAGGTGATCCCGGCCAGCGCCATCTCCGCGTACACCGCCCGGGCCAGCGCCAGGTAGCTGTCCGGCTGGAGCCGGCCGGCCACCTGGTACATCTGCTCCCGCCAGGTCCAGAACGTGCCCTGCCCGGCCTGGACGGCGCCGCGCAGCGCACGGTGGAACGCGTGCGAGTGCGCGTTCGCCATGCCTGGCAGGGTGAACCCGGGCAGCGCGACCGTGCCGGGCGGGCACTGGCCGGCCGGGACGCCCGGGGTCACCGCGGTGAAGTGCCGGCCGGCCGCCTCGATCAGCACCCCGGAGCGCACCCCCGCGCCCGGCAGCCAGGCCAGCTCGGCGTGCCAGCGGCGCGGGGTGCCCGGACCGGCCGCCGGACCGGGACTGCCCGGCGTCACCGGCATGCGAGGTCTTCCAGGACGGCGGCGAGCGCGGCCACCCCGGCGGCGCAGTCCGCGGCGTCGGCGTGCTCGGCGGGCGAGTGGGAGACCCCGGTCGGGTTGCGCACGAACAGCATGCCGGCCGGCACCTTCGCCGCCAGCACCCCGGCGTCATGCCCGGCCCCGGTGGGCAGCACGGGCGCGGCGATGCCCCGGGCGGCCAGGGACGCGGCCAGCCGGCCGCGCAGCCCGGCGTCGAACTCCACCGCCGGGGTGAACGACTCCTGGCTGGCCGCCAGGCTGACCCCGTGCCCGGCGGCTGCGGCACCGGCCGCCGCCGCCACCTCGTCCACCATCGCGTGCAGCCGGGCCTCGTCCGGGGCCCGGGCGTCCAGCCAGGCCGTCACCGACGAGCTGATCGCGTTGACCGCGCCGGGCGTCACGATGACCTTGCCCACGGTCGCCACCGACTCGTGCCGGGCGGCGGCCTCCCGGGCGGCCAGCACCGCTGTGGCGCACGGCAGCATCGGGTCCCGGCGGTCGGCGAGCCTGGTGGTGCCGGCGTGATCGGGCCGCCCGGTGAACGTCAGCCGCCACCGGCCGTGCGGCCAGATCCCGGACGCGACGCCGACCGCGGCGCCCAGGCCGGCCAGCGCGCGGCCCTGCTCGATGTGCAGTTCGACATAGGCGCCGATGCCCGCGAGCAGGGCCTCGTCCGGGCCGATCGCCGCGGGGTCGCGCCCGGCGGCCGCCATCGCCTCGGCCAGCGTGGTCCCGGCGGCGTCCCGCAGCCCCCGCGCCCGCTCCGGCTCGATCGCGCCGGCCAGCAGCCGGCTGCCGAGGCAGGCGACCCCGAACCGGGACCCCTCCTCCTCGCTGAACGCGGCCACCGCCAGCGGCCGGACCGGGGCCAGCCCCCGCTCGCGGAGCAGGTCGATCGCGGCGAAGGCGGTCACCACCCCGAGCGGGCCGTCGTAGGCACCGCCGTCCGGGACCGAGTCCAGATGGCTCCCGGTCACCACGGCACCGGCTGCCGGGGTGCCCAGCCACGCCCACAGGTTGCCGTTGCGGTCGGCGGTTACCGCGAGCCCTCGTTCGGCCGCCCTGCCGGTGAACCAGCGGCGGCATTCCGCGTCTGCCGGCGTCCAGGAGAACCGCCGGTAGCCACCGGTGGCGGCGTCCCGGCCGAGCGGGAGCAGCGACGCCCACAGGGCGGCGAAGCCGGCCTCAGCCATGGCCGGTCACGGCCCGGACTCGTGCATGGGGATGTGCACGCCCCGCTCCCGGGCCACGGCGGACGCCTCCTCGTACCCGGCGTCGGCGTGGCGGAAGATGCCCATGCCGGGGTCGTTGGTGAGGACGCGCTCCAGCTTGGCCCCGGCGAGCGGGGTGCCGTCGGCGACGCACACCTGGCCGGCGTGGATGGACCGGCCGATGCCGACCCCGCCGCCGTGGTGCACGCTCACCCAGGACGCGCCCGAGGCGGTGTTGACCAGGGCGTTGAGGATGGGCCAGTCGGCGATGGCGTCGGACCCGTCGGCCATGCCCTCGGTCTCCCGGTACGGCGAGGCGACCGAGCCGCAGTCCAGGTGGTCGCGGCCGAGCACGATCGGCGCGCGCACCTCGCCGCGGGCCACCAGGTCGTTGAACGCCAGGCCGGCCAGGTGCCGCTCGCCGTAGCCGAGCCAGCAGATCCGGGCCGGCAGGCCCTGGTAGTGCACCTTCTCGCCGGCCAGCCGGATCCAGCGGGCCAGCGGCTCGTTGCCGGGGAACAGCTCCAGGATGGTGCGGTCGGTGACCGCGATGTCGGCCGGGTCGCCGGACAGCGCCGCCCACCGGAACGGGCCCTTGCCCTCGCAGAACAGCGGCCGGATGTAGGCGGGCACGAACCCGGGGAAGGCGAACGCGCGGGCATACCCCGCCAGCTCCGCCTCGCCGCGGATCGAGTTGCCGTAGTCGAACACCTCCGCGCCCGCGTCCATGAACCCGACCATGGCGGCCACGTGCGCGGCCATGGACTCGCGCGCCCGGGTGGTGAACCCGGCCGGGTCCTCGGCCCGCAGCGCGGCCATGTCCTCGAACGCCACGCCGCGCGGCAGGTAGGTGAGCGGGTCGTGCGCCGAGGTCTGGTCGGTGACCACGTTGACCGGCGCGCCCATGGCCAGCATGGCCGGCACCACGTCGGCGGCGTTGCCGAGCAGGCCGATCGACAGCGGCTGGCCCGCGTCCCGCGCCGCCTCGGCCCGGCGCAGCGCGTCGGAGATGTCGTCGGCGGCCACGTCGAGGTAGCCGTGCTCGATCCGCCGGGCGATGGAGGCCGGGTCGCAGTCGATGCAGATCGCGACGCCGCCGTTCATCGTCACCGCCAGGGGCTGGGCGCCGCCCATTCCGCCCAGCCCGGCGGTCAGCGTGATCGTGCCGGCCAGCGTGCCGCCGAACCGCTTCGCCGCCACCGCGGCGAACGTCTCGTAGGTGCCCTGCAGGATGCCCTGCGTGCCGATGTAGATCCACGAGCCGGCCGTCATCTGGCCGAACATGGTCAGCCCCAGCGCCTCCAGCCGCCGGAACTCCTCCCACGTCGCCCACTGCGGCACCAGCAGCGAGTTGGCGATCAGCACCCGCGGCGCCCACTCGTGCGTCCGCACCACGCCGACCGGCTTCCCGGACTGGACGAGCAGTGTCTCGTCCGCTGCCAGGTTTTGCAGTGTCCTTACGATTGCGTCGTAGGCGGCCCAGCTGCGCGCGGCGCGCCCGGATCCGCCGTAGACGACCAGCTGGTCGGGGTGCTCGGCCACCTCGGGGTCAAGGTTGTTCATGAGCATCCGCAGGGCTGCCTCCTGCGGCCAGCCCCGGCAGCTCAGGTCGGTGCCGCGCGGCGCGCGGACCGGGCGTGCCCCAGCGGGCGAGCCAGCGTCCATGAACCCTCCTCGTCGCGTGCCAGGCCCCCATCATCCCCGGGCGCCCGCTAGGCGCCCCCGGCGGCAGCGAGGATCTCGGTGATGTCGGCCGCGGTCGGCGTGCGCGGGGTGCTGGCGAGCACCTCGTCGTCGAGGGCGTCCGCGCTGACCTGGCCGAAGTCCGCGGGCGTGATCCCGTGGCCGGCCAGGCCGCCGCCCAGCCCCAGGCCGTCGCGGAGCCGGGTGGCCGCCTCGACCGCGGCGGCCGCGTTGCCCGCCTGGTCCCGGGCGGTGTCCCCGGCGCCGAGGGCGAACGCCACGTCGGCGAGGCGGTCCTGGGAGGTCGCGAGGTTGAACCGGAGCACCTGCGGGAGCACCAGCGACAGGGCAACGCCGTGGGCGATGCCGAACCGGCCGCCGAGGGCATGGCCGATCGCGTGGCCGATGCCCAGCCCCGTGGTGGCCATGCCGACCCCGGCGAGGTGCGCCGCGAGCAGCATCTGGGACCGCGCCTCCCGGTCGGCGCCGTCGGCGTGTGCCCGGGGCAGGTGCGCCGAGATCATGCGCATGGCCTGCAGCGCGATGCCGTCCGACCACGGGTTGGCCCGGCGGGACAGGTAGGACTCCAGTGCGTGGGTCAGCGCGTCCATGCCGGTCGCGGCGGTCGCGGCGGGGGGCAGCCCCAGGGTCAGGTCCGGGTCGAGGACCGCGGCGGCCGGCAGGCAGCGGGCGTCGCCGACGTAGAACTTGCGCCCCGCCGCCACGTCGGTCACCACCCCGAACGCGTTCGCCTCGGCGCCGGTCCCGGCCGTGGTCGGCACGGCCACCAGCGGCAGCGGGGCGCGGGCGAAGGTGCCCCGGTAGTCCAGGTCACGGCCCCGCTGCGGGTTGACGGCGGCCAGTGCGATGCCCTTGGCCGCGTCGATCACCGAGCCGCCGCCCACGGCGACGACCGTGATCTGTGTGCCGTCGCCGGCCAGCGCGGCCGCCTGCCCGGCGCCGGCCGCCACGTCCTCGGTGGTCGGGTTGGCGTGCACCCCGTCGAACACCGCCGCCGGGATGCCATCGGCGGCGAGCACCGCCGTGACGCCGGCCACCACCACCGTGGCGGCCAGGGCCGCGTCGGTGACGATCGCCACCGCCTCGCCGCCGGTGCCCCGGACGATGCCGGGCAGCGCGGCGATCGCGCCGGCCCCGAAGACCGCGGCGGGCATGGGCCGCAGCACGAGCCTGGTGTCAGCGAGCGCAGCTGGCATGGGTCACTCCTCGGGTGCGGACCGGCGGAGCGGCGGACCGGTCGGGTCGTCGGGCAGCATTGCCGGGCAGCATCTCGCCGCCGGCGTCACCGTGGCGAGCCGGTGCCGGGCCGGGTGCCGGGCTCACCGGAGCGCCCAGCGGCGGACCGCGGCCTCGTCGATCCGGGCGCCGAGGCCGGGCCGCCCCGGCACGGCCAGGCAGCCGTCGCCGTCGATGGTCAGCGGCTCGGCCAGGAAGAAGTCGCGGCGCGCGGGCGTCCACCCGGGCGGGTCGTAGGGAAACTCCAGGTAGGGGCCGCCGCCGACACCGCAGACCAGGTGCAGGTTCGCCAGCAGGCCCAGGCCGTTGGTCCAGGTGTGCGGGGTGAACCAGCGGTGCCGGAGCAGGGCGAACTCGGCGACGGTGCGCGCCCGCAGCAGGCCGACGGCGAGCACGGCGTCGGGCTGCACCACGTCCAGCGCCCCGGCGCTCACCGCGTCGAGCAGTTCGGCCGGGGTGCGGGCCATCTCGCCGCCGGCCACCCGGATCCCGGTCCGCTCGCGCAGCATCCGCAGCCCGGCGAGGTCCCCGGCGGGCAGCGGTTCCTCCAGCCACAGCACGCCCAGGTCGCGCAGCTCGGCGGCCAGCGCGGCGACCCGCGCGGCGTCCAGCGCGGGCGAGATGTCGCCGGGCATCCGCCAGCCCTGGTTGAGGTCGACCATGATCTCGACCTGGTCGCCCGCCGCCTCCCGCGCGGCCCGGACCGCGGCCAGCCCGGCCGCGGCGTCGCCGCGGTCGATCCGGATCTTCACCGCCCGGAAGCCCGCCTCACGGGCGGCGATCACGGCGTCCGCCCGCCGCGGTGGGCTGATGTCCTCGCCGAACGACGCGTACGCGGGGATGGCCCGCCGCCCCCCGCCGAGCAGGGTGGCGGCCGGCTGCCCGCACACCTGGCCGGCGATGTCCCACAGGGCGGCCTCCAGCGGCCAGTACCGGCCCGCGTGGAACGCGATCGTCTCCAGCACCCGCACGTGCCGGGCGATCTGGAGCGGGTCGCGGCCGAGGAACAGGTGCTCATAGGCCGCGAATCCGGCCATGGTGTCGCCCGAGCCGAACCCGGTCACGCCGGCATCGGTGTGCACCCTGACCAGGGTGGCGTCGAACCAGGTGCGGGGCACCGGGTCCCAGGCCGCGCGCAGCGGCGGGTCCAGCGGCAGCCGCAGCCGGTCCAGCCGGATGGCGGTGATCTTCACGATGATCCGGGCCCGGGCGGCCGGCCGATCAGCACCCGGTCTCCCCCTTTTGATCGCGAGACGCTTGAATGGTTCCTTTAGGCACGAGGCTATCGGGCCAGCCGGAGGGGGCCGAGTGGCGACGTACATCCTGAAGCGCCTCGGACTGGCGCTGATCACGCTGTGGCTTCTCAGCGTGATCGTGTTCGTGGCCTGCCAGGTGCTGCCCGGCGATCCCGGCCGGGCGATCCTCGGGCCGCTGGCCGCGCAGAGCGCGGTGCAGTCCCTGGACCACCAGCTCGGCGTGGACCGGCCCCTGGTGACCCAGTACACGTCCTGGGTCAGCGGCCTGCTGCACGGCGACATGGGCACCTCCACCCAGTTCCGGGCGCCGGTCGAGCCGTACATCCAGGCGGCCCTGGTGAACTCGCTCAAGCTCGCCGCGCTGGCCTTCGTCATCGTGGTCCCGCTCGGCATCGTCGGCGGGGTCATCGCGGCCCTCAACTACGGCCGGGCGGCGGACCGGGTCATCTCGGTGGCGGGGCTGTCCGCGACGACGGTGCCCGAGTTCGTGTCGGGGATCGTGGTCATCATCATCTTCGGCGTCGCGCTGAAGGTGCTCCCGGTCTCCGCGTCGGCGGGCGCCGGCGCCTCGGCGCCGAGCCAGTTCGAGCACCTGATCCTGCCCGCGATCCCGCTGGTCCTGGTGCTGTTCGGCTACATTGCCCGGATGGCCCGAGCCGGCACGATCGAGGCGCTCAACTCCGACTACGCGCGGACCGCCACCCTGAAGGGCCTCAAGCGCACGGTCGTGATCCGGCGGCACATCCTGCGGAACTCGCTGCTCCCGACGATCACCGTGATCGCCACCCAGACCGGCTACCTGATCGGCGGCCTGGTGATCGTGGAGACGCTGTTCAACTACCAGGGCATCGGCAACCTGATCTTCAAGGCCGCCGAGAGCAAGGACTTCCCGATGCTCGCGGCGGGCGTGCTGACCATCGGCATCGTGTACATGCTGGCCACGCTCATCGCGGACGTCCTGTACACGGTGCTCAACCCGCGGCTTCGACTGGGAGGCGCGGAGTGACCGACCTCGTCACCGAGCCGGCCGCCGAGGTCGCGGTCGCGCAGGCGCACGGCGAACTGCCGTCCTGGCGGCTGCTGCTGCGCCGGCCCACCTTCATCGCCGGTGTCGCGATCCTGGTCTTCTGGGTGGTCTGCGCGGTGTTCGGCCACGCGATCGCCCCGCAGGACCCGCTGGCCCAGCAACTGCTCGCGACCAACAAGCCGCCGTCGGGCGCGCACTGGTTCGGCACCGACCAGCTCGGCCGGGACGTGTTCTCCCGGGTCATCGTCGGCGCCCGCACCATCCTGGTGATCTCGTTCTTCGCCACGCTGCTGGGTACCGTGGTGGGCACCGCGCTGGGCCTGATGATGGGCTACCTCGGCGGCGTGGTGGACATCGTGACCGGGCGGCTGGTGGAGGCCGTGCTGGCCCTGCCCCTGCTGGTGGTGGCGTTCCTGTTCGTGGTGGCGATCGGGCCGTCCCCGCTGACGATCATCATCGTCATCGGCTTCGTCTTCGCGCCGCTGATCGCGCGCACGGTCCGCGCCGCGGTGCTGGTCGAGCGGCAGCAGGACTACCTGGCCTCGGCCCGGCTGCTCGGCGAGGGCTCCGCGCACATCATGTTCGTCGAGGTCCTGCCGAACGTCCTGCCGGCCGTGCTGGTCGAGTTCACGGTCCGGCTGGGCTACGCCATCTTCACCGTGGCCAGCCTGTCGTTCCTCGGCTTCGGCGTGCAGCCGCCGACCCCGGACTGGGGCGCGGACTTCAGCGCGAACTACGGGGTCCTGCCGGCCGGCTACTGGTGGATGACGCTGTTCCCGGCGCTCGCCATCGCCTCGCTGGTGATCGCGATCAACCTGGTCACCGACTCGATTGAGCAGGTGCTCGCCTCATGACCGCTACCGAGGACGCCGCCGCGGAGAGCGTGGACGAGCTCGCGCCCACCCTCCAGGTGGAGCACCTGGAGGTGACCCACCGCGTCCGCGGGAATGACCGCCGCGCGCTGCGGGATGTCACGTTCCAGATCGGGCGCCAGGAGTCCTACGGGCTGGTCGGCGAGTCCGGCTCCGGGAAGTCCACGGTGGCACTGGCGCTGACCCGGTACCTGCCCAGCAACGGCCGGGTCAGCGGGGGCCGGATCACGATCAACGGGCGCGACCCGCTGGCCATGAACACCGCGCAGCTGCGTGACCTGCGGGCCCGCACCGTGTCCATGGTCTACCAGGAACCGGGGCGGGCGCTGAACCCGTCGATCCGGGTCGGCCGCCAGGTCGCCGAGGTGTATGAGACCGCGGGCCTGGACCGGGCGACGGCGCTGGACAAGTCCGAGGCGATCCTGCGCACGGTCCAGATCTCCGACCCGGGCCGGGTGATGCGGCAGTACCCGCATCAGATCTCCGGCGGGATGGCACAGCGGGTGGTCATCGCCATGGCGCTGGCGTCCGAGCCGTCGCTGCTGATCCTGGACGAGCCGACCACGGCGCTCGACGCGACGGTCGAGGCCGAGGTGCTGGACCTGGTCGCCGCGCTCCGCACCGACTTCGCCACGTCGGTGCTGTTCATCAGCCACAACCTGGCGGTCATCGCCAAGATGTGCGACCGGGTCGGGGTGCTGTACGCCGGGGAGCTGCTGGAAGAGGGGCCCGCGCAGGAGATATTCGACCAGCCGCGGCACCCCTACACGGTGGGCCTGCTGCGCTGCATCCCCCGCCGGGGCCAGCGCAAGGACCACGGCCGGCTCGACACCATCCCGGGGTTCCTGCCCACTCCGGGCCACACGCTGCCCGGGTGCGTCTTCGCCCCGCGCTGCCCCATCGCCGAGCAGCGCTGCCACGAGGCCCCGCCGCCGGCCTTCCCCGTCAGCCCGGTGCGCAGCTCGCGCTGCTACCTGTTCGCCGCCACGTCGGACCTGCCCAGGAACACCCCGGTCGACGTCACGCTGCCCTCGTCCCGCGACGGCGCCGAGCCGGTCGTGTCCATGCAGGGCCTGTCCAAGACGTTCACCGCGCACGGCGAGGCCGTCCAGGCCCTGGCCGACGTGAGCCTGCGCCTGCAGCGGGGCGAGACGCTCGGCCTGGTGGGCGAGTCGGGCAGCGGCAAGACGACCCTGGCCCGGGTCCTGCTCGGCCTGATCGCGCCGGACCGCGGCTCCGTGGTGGAACTCGACGGCACCGCGCTGCCGGCCGAGGCGGGGGCCCGCCCGCGGGAACAGCTGAAGGCGCTGCAGATCGTGTTCCAGAACCCGGACTCCGCGCTGAACCGGCGGCACACGGTGCGCCGGCTGATCAGCCGGCCGCTGTCGCGGCTCGGCGGCCTGTCCGGGGCGCGGCTCCGGGAACGGCTGGCGGACCTGGTCCGCTCGGTCCGCCTGGAGGAGCGGCACCTGCCGCTGCGGCCGGGCCAGCTGTCCGGCGGGCTGAAGCAGCGGGTCGCCATCGCGCGGGCGTTCGGCGGCGGCCCCCGGATCGTGGTCTGCGACGAGCCCACCTCCGCGCTCGACGTGTCCGTGCAGGCCGCCATCTTGAACCTGCTGGCCGACATGCAGGCCAAGGAGCAGGTGACGTACCTGTTCATCTCGCACGACCTCGGCGTGGTCCGCTACCTGTCGGACCGGATCGCCGTGCTCTACCTGGGCCGGCTGATGGAGGTCGGGCCGGCCGAAACGGTGTTCGCCGGCCCGCACCACCCCTACACCGAGGCGCTGCTGTCGGCGGTGCCGAGCATCGACGGCCAGCGCGGCGAGCGGATCAGGCTGGCCGGCGAGATCCCGTCCGCGGCCAACCCGCCGGGCGGCTGCGTCTTCCACACCCGCTGCCCGCGGCGGCTGTCCACCGGCGAGTGCGAATCCACCGAGCCGCCACTCGCCGAGGCGGAGCCAGGGCACTTCATGCGATGTCACATTCCGATAGAGCAGCTGCACGTCCTGCAGGGAAACGACAGCCGAACATGACAGGATCGTTTTCGCGCACAGTACGGATCATTCGCGGCGGCAGGCGCGCGGTCCCCTAGGGAGGATCTCAGTGAACCCGGACCAAGAACGGCTCGACCAGATACGCGCAGGCCACGGCGAGGTAGCCAACCACGTCATTGACGAGTTCGCCGCGGGCAGGCTCTCCCGCAGGGACTTCCTGCGCCGGGGCACCGTGGTGGGCCTCTCGCTGCCCGTGCTGGGCGCCGTCATCGCCGCCTGCGGGGGCTCGAGCAGCTCGACGCCGGCCGCGTCGGGCGGGAGCGGCGGCACCGGCGCGAGCGGCGCGACCATCAAGGCGGGGATCGTGGTGCCCACCGCCGCGATCAACCCGCTGACCGTGGCCGACCAGGGCGGCCTGGACATGCTCGCCCAGACGGGCGAGTACCTCTGCCTGTCCGACCAGCAGCTCAAGCTGACGCCGGTGCTCGCCGAGAGCTGGCAGCCCAACTCGGCCGGTGACGTGTGGACCTTCAAGATCCGCCAGGGCGTGAAGTTCCACGACGGCAGCCCGCTGACCGCCGATGACGTCGTGTACACCTACAAGCTGCAGACCGACCCGAAGAACTCGGCCAACGCGCTGTCGGCGTTCGGCGGCGCACTGGACCCGTCCGGGGTCGTGAAGGTGGACGACTTCACCGTCGCCTTCCATCTCAGCGCGCCGAACGGGAACTTCCCGTACCTGACGTCGTCCGACAACTACAACATGATCATCATCCCGAACAACTACGACCCGGGGAAGTGGCAGAGCACCTTCATCGGCACCGGGCCGTTCGTGCTGAAGAGCTACACGCCGAAGGTCGGCGCGTCGTTCACCCGCAACCAGCAGTACTGGGGCACCAAGGCGCTGCCCGCCGAGACCGAGTTCACCTTCTACGAGACCCAGACGCCCGGGATCCTGGCGCTGACCAGCGGGACCATCGACGTCCTCGGCCAGTTCGCGGTGGCCGGCGGCGAGCAGCTGCTGGCCTCCGGGGCGCCGTATCACGTCAGCAGGCTGAAGTCGAGCGCGCACCGCGAGCTGTCGATGCGCTGCGACCAGGCGCCGTTCACCGACCCGCGGGTCCGCCAGGCGATCGCGCTCACGCTGAACCGGCCCGCCATCGTGTCGGCGCTGTTCAAGGGGTACGCCGACCTCGGCAACGACTCGCCGTTCGCGCCGGTGTTCCCGTCCACCAACACCAGCGTCCCGCAGCGGGCCGAGGACGTCGCCAAGGCAAAGTCGCTGCTGTCCGCGGCCGGGCACGCCTCCGGCTTCAGCACCCAGCTCATCACCGAGGACTTCCTGGAGATCCCGCAGTTCGCCCAGATCGTGGTGCAGTCCGCGAAGGCCATCGGGGTCACCATCAAGCTCAAGGTGGAAAGCTCCTCCGCCTACTACGGCAAGGCCACGTTCGGGAACTCCGACTGGCTGGACGCGACGATGAGCCTGGTCGACTTCGGGCACCGCAGCGTGCCGAACGTGTTCCTGACCGCGCCGCTGCAGACCACCAGCGCCAAGAAGGGCACCGGCTCGTGGAACGCGGCGCACTTCAGCAACTCCCAGTACGACAAGCTGTCCAACCAGTACATCGCCACGTCGGACCTGAGCACCCAGCGGCAGATCGCCGGGCAGATCCAGACCCTGCTGCTCAACGAGACGCCGATCATCTACGCGTACTTCTACAACTACCTGTCCGCCTGGGCGAAGAACGTCAGCGGCCCGTACCCGACCGCCATCGGCCACCTGTTCCTCACCAAGGCGACCAAGATGTGAGTTCCGGCGGCGCGCCACGGACCCTGCGCACGGCCGGTGACCTCGGCCCGGCGCTGATCCGCGAGGTCGCCGCCGGGCGCGGGCTCCGCCTCGCACCCGGCCTGGTGCAGGCGGTGGACCGGCGCTGCCGCCAGGCGCGCGCCGTGCTCCGCGACGGCCGGCCCGTGTACGGGGTGAACACCGGCATGGGCGCCCTGGCCGGGGTGCGGCTCACCGCGCGGCAGCAACGCGAGCACCAGCGGAACCTGCTGCTGGCCCGGGCGGTCGGCGGGCCGCCGTGGCTGGCGGAGGCGGAGGTGCGGGCGCTGTTCGCCGTCCGGCTGCGTACCTTCCTGTCCGGCGACGCCGGGGTGTCCGCCGGGCTGTGCCGGCGGCTGGCCGATGTGCTCGACGCCGGCCTGGTGCCGGCGGTCCCCCGCACCGGCGTGGGCAGCGCCGGGGAGATCGTCCCGCTCGCGCACGCGTTCGGGCCGCTGTGCGGCATCGGCCGGGTGCTCGGCCCCGGCGGCGGGGCCAGCCCGGCCGGTGCCGCGCTGCGCTCCCACGGCCTGGCGGAGTACGCCCTCGGCCCGCGGGAGGGCCACGCGCTGCTCGCCGGCGTGCCCGGGGCCACGGCGCTGGCCGTGCTGCGCCTGGCGGACGCCAGCGCGCTGGCGGCGCGGATGGAGGCCGCGGCCGCGCTGTCGATCGTGGCCGCGTCCGCGTCCCGGGACCCCTACCGGGAGGAGTGCGGCCGCGGCGACCGGCTGCTCGGCCAGGTGCTCGGCCGCCTGCGCCTGATCATCGGCGAGGCCGCGGGGCCGGTCGCGCTGCAGGCGCCGGTCTCGTTCCGGGTGGCCGGGCCGGTGTTCGCCCAGGTGCTGCGGGCGGCGGGGGACCTGGCGGGCGCGGTCAGCCGCGCGCTGTCCGGGGTGACCGACTCGCCGGCCTTCCTCGGCGGCGCCTTCGTCGGCACCGCGGGGTTCCACGGGCTCGGCCTCGCGGCCGGCTGCGATCAGCTCACTACCGCGCTCGCCCACGCGGCGGAGGTCAGCGCCGCCCGGGTCCACCGCCTGCTCGACACCCGGGTCACCGGGCTGCCGCCGCAGCTCGCGGGCACCCCCGGCCCGGAGACAGGGCTGGTCACCGTGCACAAGCGCGCGGCCGGCGAGGTCCACGCCCTGCGCCGGCTCACGCTGCCCTCGACCGTCGGGCTGATCGAGACCTCCGGCGGGCAGGAGGACGTGCAGTCGTTCGGCTGGGAGGCGGCGGAGTCGCTGCGCCGGGCGCTGCACCACGTCCGCGCCGTCACGTCCTGCGAGCTGCTGACCGGCTACCGGGCGCTGGCCCTGTCCGGCCGGCCCGTGCCGCCCCGGTGCGCCGCCGTGCTGGACGCGGTCGCCGCGGTCGTCGGCCCGATCGACGGCGACCGCCCGTTCGGCGAGGACATCGAGCGCCTCAGTGCCGCGGACCTGGGCGGCCTCACCGCCGCGCGCTGACGGCGCGGCCGCGGCCCCGGGCGCCCCGGCCGCGGACACGGAATAATGGGAGGCCGCGAAAGGTTTGGCCTGCCGCCCGGGGCCGACCGCCCGCGAGGGAGGCAGACGTCGTGAGCACGGCAAGCAGCGAGACCGAGAGCGAGGCGCACGGGCATCAGCACCGTGACGTCTCCGGTGGCTGGCTGCGCCCCGCCGTGTTCGGCGCCATGGACGGCCTGGTGACCAACGTGTCGCTCATCGCCGGGGTCGGCGCGGGCGGCGGCTCCCAGCAGTTCATCGTGCTCACCGGCCTGGCGGGCCTGGCGGCCGGCGCGTTCTCCATGGCCACCGGCGAGTACGTCTCGGTCTCCTCGCAGAACGAGCTGGTGGCCGCCGAGGTCCGCAAGGAGGCGCACGAGCTCGAGCACAACCCGGAGGCCGAGCGCGAGGAGCTCGCGGCCATGTACAAGATGCGCGGCGTGGAGCCCGCGCTCGCCGAGGAGGTCGCCCGCCAGCTCTCCGCCCAGCCCGACCGCGGCCTGGGCATCCACGTCCGCGAGGAGCTGGGCGTCGACCACGAGGAACTCCCCTCCCCCATCACCGCCGCCGCCGCGTCCCTGGTCACCTTCGCCGTGGGCGCCCTGATCCCCCTGCTCCCCTATCTCCTCGGCTTCAACGTTCTCCCCGCGGCCCTCGGGCTGGCCGCCCTGGCCGCGTTCCTCGGCGGCGGCGTGGTAGCCAGGCTGACCGACCGCCCCTTCCTGCGCGGCGCAATGCGCCAGCTCCTGCTAGGAGCGCTGGCGGCCGGCTGTACCTACCTGATCGGCATGGCCGTGGGTACCCGCGTCTAAGCCATAGCGGACGGAGCCGGGGTCTACGGCACAGGCGTTCAGCCGTGCCGTAGCTCCCGTGTCCGTCCGCCCCCTGGGCGGCTCACCAGCCCTCCGGCCCGAACGAGTCATCGTGGTGTGCCTCCGGCCCGGCCAGCAGCGCCAGGTCCGACTCCACCATCATGGTCACCAGCTCGTCGAAGCCCACCGTGGGCTCCCAGCCGAGCTCCTTCGCCGCCTTGGACGGGTCGGCGCACAGATGGTCCACCTCGGCGGGCCGCACGAACGCCTCGTCGGTCACCACGTGCTCGCGCCAGTCCAGGCCCGCCGCGGCGAACGCCCGGCTCACCAGTTCCTCGACGCTGTGCGTCACCCCCGTGCCCACCACGAAATCGGCCGGTTCGTCCCGGCCCAGCATCAGGTGCATCGCGCGCACGTAGTCACCCGCGAAGCCCCAGTCCCGCCGGGCCCACAGCGTCCCGAGCCGGAGCTTGGTCTCCAGGCCGAGCCGGACCCTGGCCACGCCCAGGGACACCTTGCGGGAGACGAACTCGGCCCCGCGCCGCGGCGACTCGTGGTTGAACAAGATCCCGGAGACGGCGAACATGCCGTAGGACTCGCGGTAGTTCTGGGTGAGGAAGTGGCCGTACACCTTGGCCACCCCGTAGGGGCTGCGCGGGTGGAACGGGGTCCGTTCGGTCTGCGGCGACTCGGCCACCATCCCGAACATCTCCGACGAGGACGCCTGGTAGAAGCGGATCTGCCCGCTGCCCGGCGTGCGGGAGGCGCTGATGCCGCTGCACACCCGGATCGCCTCGAGCACCCGCAGCACGCCGAGGCCGGTGACCTCCCCGGTGAGCTCGGCCTGCTGCCACGACATGGGCACGTACGAGATCGCCGCCAGGTTGTAGACCTCGGCGGGCTGGACCCGCTCCACCGCCGCGATCAGGCTGCCCTGGTCCAGCAGATCGCCGCGGACCAGCCGGACCTCGCCGAACAGCTGGCGGACCCGGCGGACCCGCGGATTTGACTGCCCCCGTACCAGGCCCCAGACCTCGTATCCCTGCGCAAGCAGGTACTCGGCCAGGTAGGAGCCGTCCTGGCCAGTTATCCCGGTGATCAGTGCGCGCTTGGCCATGGCCTCCCCGCTGTCGGTCGCGGCGCGTGTTCCGCCGCGCCGCACCTAGGGTACGTCTGCGCCTGCGGATAGTGCTGAGCGCGCACGGGGCACGCGTGGTACTGGATGGTAATGTTCGCTGCCTAGGAGCCAGCGGGCGGCCCGGGCATCATCCGACACGAACCCGACAAGAGGTGCGAAGCTGCGTGCAAACCACAGACAGCGCGCTCCGCATTGCCCTCGTCTCCTACCGAAGCAGGCCGCATGTCGGCGGCCAGGGGATCTACTTGCGGCACGTGTCCAGGGAACTGGCCGCGCTCGGGCACCAGGTCGAGGTGTTCTCCGGCCAGCCTTACCCCGAGCTTGAGCCGGGCCCGGTGCTGCGTACCCTGCCCAGCCTGGACCTGTACCGGGAGCCGGACCCGTTCCGCACGCCCCGGCTGAAGGAGTTCCGCGACCGGATCGACGTCCTGGAGTACGCGTGGATGAAGACCGGGGCGTTCCCCGAGCCGTTCACGTTCAGCCTGCGGCTCCGCCGGGCGCTGCTGCCCAGGATCGCCGACTTCGACCTGGTCCACGACAACCAGGTGCTCGCCTATGGGCTGCTCAGCCTGCCCCGGGCGGGGCTGCCCCTGGTGACCAGCATCCACCACCCGATCAGCGTGGACCGGCGGATCGAGCTGAAGGCGGCCAGGTGGCTGAGCAAGCTCGCCAAGTGGCGGTGGTACAGCTTCGTGCGGATGCAGGCCCGGGTCGCCCGCCGCTGCGGGCCGATCCTGACCGCGTCGCAGTCGTCGGCGGCGGACATCTGCCGGGACTTCGGCGTGGCTCCCGGCAACGTTCACGTCATCCCGCTCGGGGTGGACACGCGGCTGTTCCACCCCCGGCCCGCGCCCCGGGTCCCCGGCCGCATCGTCGCGGTGGCCAGCGCCGCCGACTCCCCGATCAAGGGCGTGGCGACGCTGCTGCGGGCGTTCGGCAAGCTGGCCACCGAGCGCGACGTGCACCTGATCGTGGTCGGCAAGCCCGGCGCGGGCGGCCCGACGCAGCGGCTGGCGGGCGAGCTCGCGCTCGGCGACCGGGTCCGGTTCGCCCGCGGCCTGTCCGACACCGAGCTCGCCGAGCTCACCGCCAGCGCGCAGATCGCGGTGGTGCCGTCGCTGTACGAGGGGTTCTCGCTGCCCGCGGTGGAGCACATGGCGTCGGGCACGCCGCTGGTCGTCAGCCGCACCGGCGCCCTGCCCGAGGTGGTGGGCGACACGGCGGTGCTGGTCACGCCGGGAGACGCCGAGGAACTCGCCGCCGCGCTGCGGGACCTGCTCGACTCGCCGCGGCGCCGGGCCGAGCTCGGCGACGCCGCCTGGCGCCGGGTCCAGGAGCGGTTCGCCTGGTCCGCGGTCGCCCGGGCCACCGTGGCGGAGTACCGGCAGGCCATCGCCGCCAGCCCTGGCCGGGCGGCCCGGCCGGCCGGGGCCCCGGTCCCGCCGAAGGGAGCCGAGCCCTGCTGACCGTGGACTTCCGCCGCTTCCCCGTCGGGCCCGGCGACCGCCTGCTTGACCTGGGCTGTGGTGCCGGGCGGCACGCCTTCGAGGCGTACCGGCGCGGTGCCGACGTGGTCGCCTTCGACGCCGACCACGGCGAGCTGCGCCAGGTCGCCAGCATGACCACGGCCATGCGGGACGCGGGCGAGGGACCGCCCGGCGCCGCCGCGCGGCCGGTGGGCGGCGACGCCACGGCCATGCCGTTCGGCGACGCCGCCTTCGACCGGGTGATCGCCGCGGAGGTGCTCGAGCACGTCCCGGCCGACCGGCGGGCGCTGGCCGAGATCGCCCGGGTGCTGCGCCCGGGCGGGCTGCTCGCGGTGACCGTGCCGGCCTGGCTGCCGGAGCGGATCTGCTGGCGGCTGTCGGACGACTACCACAACACCCCGGGCGGGCACGTGCGCATCTACACCCGGCCCGAGCTGGAGGCCAAGCTGCGCGCGGCCGGGCTCGTGGTCGGCGGCCACCACCACGCGCACGGCCTGCACTCCCCGTACTGGTGGCTGAAGTGCGCCGTCGGCGTGCACAAGGACGCGCACCCGCTCGCCCGTGCCTATCACCGGCTGCTGGTCTGGGACATCATGGCGCACCCGCCGGTGACCCGGATCGCCGAGCGGGCGCTGAACCCGCTGATCGGCAAGAGCGTCGTGGTGTACGCGCACAAGCCGCCCGTCCCCGCGCCCGTCGTGGCCGTCACGGCACCGCCCGTCGGGGCACACGCCCGTGGCTGACCAGCTGGCGCCCGTCGATTCAGGACATTTCATGCGATACGCCCGTACCATGACCGACGCACTGCCCGCGGTGCCCGGGGTGCTGACCGGCGCGGACATCCGCGCCACCGGGGAGAGCATCGCCGCCGCGCAGGAGGACTCCGGCGCGATCGGCTGGCCGGACGGCCTGGTCGACGCCTGGAACCACGTCGAGTGCGCCATGGCGTTGTCGGTGTGCGGCCTGCGCGGGCCGGCCCGCCGGGCCTACGACTGGCTGCTGGCGACCCAGCGGGCGGACGGGTCCTGGCCGCGGCGGACCGCGCCGGGCGGCGAGGTGAGCGAGGCGGCGGGCGAGAGCAACCACGCCGCCTACGTGGCCGTGGGGACCTGGCACGAGTACCTGGTCACCGGGGACGCCGGCTTCGCGGGCCGGATGTGGCCCGCGGTGCGCGGCGCGATCGGGTTCGCGCTCGGCCTGCAGACCGCGCGGGGAGAGATCATCTGGCAGCGCGACGCCGCCGGCGAGCCGGCCAGCTACGCGCTGCTGACCGGCTGCGCCAGCATGTACCAGAGCCTGCGCTGCGCGGCCGCCCTGGCCGACCTGGCCGGCGAGCCGCAGCCGGACTGGGAACTCGCGGCCGCCCGGCTCGCGCACGCCGTGGCCTGCCATCCCGAGGCGTTCGCGGACAAGTCGCAGTTCTCGATGGACTGGTACTACCCGGTGCTGGGCGGCCCGGTCCGCGGGCCGGCCGCGGCACGCTGGCTGGCCGCCGGCTGGCCGGACTTCGTGGTGCCGGGCCTGGGCGTCCGCTGCATCCGCGACCAGGACTGGGTGACCGGGGCGGAGACCTGCGAGCTTGTGCTGGCGCTGGACGCGACCGGCGACCGGGAGCGGGCGCTGGGCATGTTCGCGGAGATCCAGCACCTGCGGGACGACGGTGGCGCCTACTGGACCGGCTGGCAGTTCGCCAACTCCCGGCACTTCCCGAACGAGCGCAGCGGCTACACCGGGGCCGCGGTGGTCCTCGCGGCGGACGCGCTGTCACGGACCACCGGCGGCAGCGGACTGTTCCGGACGATGGGCGCCGATACCGCCCCGGCGCCGGCCCCGGATCCGGTGCGCTGCGGCTGCCCGGCCCCCCCGGCCTAGCGGACACCGCCCCGGATCCGGTGCGCTGCGGCCGCCCGGGTCCCCGGCCTAGCGCGCCCCCGCCCGGCGTCCTTTGTCGTCGTTGTGACAGTGACGGCAAAAGGGTGTTGTCGTTGTGGCAACGACAACAAACGCGGCGGGAGGGAACCCTGGCTGGCCGCCGGAGGCGGCCGGGGCTGGGGGCACTGGGCGTTCAGCCGATCCCTTCTCCGGTCCGTTCGAGGAGCCGCAGCGAACCCTCGACGGCAACCTCGGTGAACGCGCCCGACGCGAGCGCCCGGCGGTAGACGTGGTAGGGCGCCTGGCCGCCGTCGGCCGGGTCGGGGAAGACGTCGTGGATCGCGAGCGCGCCGCCGCGCGCGATCCGGGGCGCCCAGCCCTCGTAGTCGCCCTGGGCCGCGGCCTCGGTGTGGCCGCCGTCGATGAACAGCAGCCCGAGCGGCGCCGTCCACAGCCGCGCCACGTCCGCCGACCGGCCGACGATCGCGATCACGTGCTCGTCCAGGCCGAGGCCGGCCAGCGTGGCACGGAAGTGCGGGAGCGTGTCCAGCCGGCCCGTCCGCGGGTCGACCAGGCTGGCATCGTGGTACTCCCAGCCGGGCTGGTTCTCCTCCGAGCCGTGATGGTGGTCCACCGTGATCACCACCTGGCCCGCTTCCCGGCCCGCGCAGGCCAGGTAGATGGTGGACTTGCCGCAGTAGGTGCCGACCTCCAGCACCGGCCCCACGGGGGCGTAGGCGGCCGCCGCCCGGTACAGGGCCAGTCCTTCCGCGGGCGGCATGAACCCCCGCGCCGCCTCCGCGGCGCGCCGCAGGTCCGCCGGCATGACGTGCGTCGTGGTCATTGTCCGATCCTGCCCGCTCCGGCCCGCGGCGGCGCGCGCGGGTCCGGGCCGGGAGACAATGCCGTCATGAGAGTGACCGTGGACCGCGACCTGTGCGAGGCCAACGGCGTGTGCGCGGGCCTGGTGCCGGAGGTCTTCCGCCTGGACGACGAGGACGAGCTGCACATCGCCGGCGGCGAGGTGCCGCCCGGGCTGGCCGATCAGGTCCGGCACGCCGTCCAGTCGTGCCCCAAGATGGCGCTGAGCCTGGACGGGTGACTCACCCGGCGGGCGGCTCCTGCAACTCGACGCGGTTCCCGGACGGGTCATCGACGAACGACTGGCGCCCCCGGCCCACCGGCACCGGGTCGGTGACCCCGACGCCCCGGGAACGCAGCTCCGCCACGGCCGCGTCCAGGTCGGTCACGGCCAGGGCGAAGTGCTGGCCCAGGGACGGGGGGACGTCCGCCTCGATGAGGTGGACCTGCTGGCCCCCCGCATCGAGCCAGGCGCCGCCGAAGCTGAAGTCAGGGCGGTCGGCGCGCTCGGTCAGGCCCAGGACCCCGGTGTAGAAGTCCCGTGCCGCGGCCACGTCACTGACGTTGATCGAGACATGGTGCAGGCCGTCGGGTCGCATGGCCTCAGTCTCCGCCACGACGGGCGAGCCGGGCTAGTGCCTCCGCCAGGACCTCCTGCCGCTTGCAGAACGCGAACCGCACCTGTGACCTGCCCGCCGCGGTGTTGTCGTAGAACACCGAGCTGGGGATGGCCACGACCCCGGCCCGCTGCGGCAGGCCGCGGCAGAACTCCATCCCGTCGGCGTAGCCCAGCGGGCGCACGTCGGTGGTGACGAAGTAGGTCCCGGCGGGCCGGTACACCTCGAACCCGGCGTCGGCCAGCCCGGCGCAGAAGAAGTCGCGCCTGCCCCGCAGGCCGTCGGCGACGGACGCGTAGTAGCTGTCGGGCAGCGCGAGCGCCTGGGCGATCGCGTACTGGAACGGCCCGCCGGAGACATAGGTGAGGAACTGCTTGACCGTGCGGACCGCGGTGACCACGTCCGGGCTCCCGGTCACCCAGCCGATCTTCCAGCCGGTGAAGGAGAACGTCTTGGCCGCGGAGCTGATGGTGACCGTGCGCCCGGCCATCCCGGGCAGTGTGGCGATCGGCAGGTGCGTGCCGTCGAACACCATGTGCTCGTACACCTCGTCGGAGACCACCAGCAGGTCATGCTCGCAGGCCAGCTCCGCGATCCGGGCCAGCTCGGCCGGGGTGAACACGGCGCCGGTCGGGTTGTGCGGGGAGTTCAGCAGGATGAGCCTGGTCCGGGGGGTGATCGCCGCCTGGAGCGCGTCCAGGTCGGGCCGGAACCCGGGCGGGCGGAGGGTGACCGGCACGCGGGTCCCGCCCGCCATCGCCACGCACGCCGCGTAGGAGTCGTAGTACGGCTCGAACGCGATCGCCTCGTCGCCGGGCTCCATCAGCGCGATCAGCGCCGCCGCGATCGCCTCCGTCGCGCCGGCCGTGACCAGCACCTGGGTGTCCTGATCGAGGTCGGTGCCGTAGAACCGCTTCTGGTGCGCCGCGACCGCCTGGCGCAGCTCAGGCACGCCCGCGCCGGGGGGGTACTGGTTCCCCCGGCCCGCCATGATCGCGGCGGCGGCGGCCTCGGCGATCTCGCGCGGGCCGTCGGTGTCCGGGAACCCCTGGCCGAGGTTCACCGCCCCGGTGGTGACGGCCAGCGCCGACATCTCGGCGAAGATCGTGGTTCCCATCCCGGCCAGCCGGGCATTGAGCAGCGGTCGTTCCACCCGCCCATGACATCATGCCGCCCCCGCGCCCCGCGCCCCCAGCCCTCGCCCGCACCTCGTGCCGTGCCCAGCGCCCGCCGCCACCCTCCCCACGCCCGCCAGCAGCCTGTACCACGAGATCCGGTGCAGGCGGGACGCGGCGGGGCGCGGGTACGCTGCGGGCATGCGCGTCGCATTGTGCCAGTTGCCAATCTCCCCCGATCCCGCGGTCAACCTCGGCAGGGTGCGGGAGTCCCTCGACGACGCCGCCCGCCGCGGCGCCGACCTCGCCGTGTTCCCCGAGGCCACCCAGGCCAGGTTCGGCACCGACCTGCCGGCCGTCGCGGAGCCCCTGGACGGCGCGTTTGGCAGCGGCCTCGCCGGCGCCGCCCGCGCCACCGGGGTCGCGCTGGTGGCGGGGGTGTTCGAGCCAGCACCCGGCGGGCGCGTCTACAACACCGCGGTCGGCTACGACGCCGCCGGGACGCGGGTCGCCGCCTACCGCAAGATCCACCTGTTCGACGCGCTCGGTGAGCGGGAGTCGGCCGTGGTCGCGCCCGGCTCCGAGCCCGTCGTCGCCGACCTCGCCGGGATCCGGGTGGGCATCATGACCTGCTACGACATCAGGTTTCCCGAGCTTGCCCGGGCGCTGGCCGGCCGCGGTGCCGAGTTGATCGTGGTGCCGGCCGCGTGGGCCGCCGGGCTGTTCAAGGAGGAGCACTGGGTCACGCTGGTCCGCGCCCGCGCGATCGAGAACACGGTCTGGGTGGCGGCGGCCGGCCAGGTGCCCGACCACTCCGCGCCGCCGACCCGCGCCCCGACCGGGATCGGCCGGAGCATGCTGGCCGACCCGATGGGGACGGTCCGCGCCGACCTCGGACCGTTCGCCGGGCTGGCCGTGGGCGAGGTGGACGGCGCGCTGACCAAGCAGGTCCGGGCCGTGCTGCCGTGCCTGGAGCACCGGCGCGCGGACATCTTCGGCCTGGCCGCCGGCTGAGGCCCGCCGCCCGGCGGCCTCAGCGGTACCGCGCGTGCCAGGCGATCGGGTGCTCGCCCGAGGGGCCGGCGGCGTAGCCGATCCCGGTCAGCGTCCCGGTGGCGGCAATCAGCGCATTTATTTGCTGAACGACGGCGGCGCGCGGCCCGCCGCCCCCAGCCTCGGCGTAGTGCCAGGTAAGCCCGTCCGGTGACCACCAGCAGACCAGGGCCTGGCGCCCCGGCACCCCGGCGTGGCCGACCGCGGCGAACCCGCGTCCGGCCGCGGCCAGGGCGGTCACCGTCACCGGGCCCCGCGGGGCGCGCAGCGCCGGCTCCCGCCAGGTCCGGCCGCCGTTGGCGGAGACGGCCGTGAACGGGACCGGGGCCGCCCCGGCGCGTGTCTCGTACCCGGCCGCGACCACCCGGCCGCCGGTCGCGGCGACCGTGGTCAGCACCGCGGCGGACACGCCGGCCGGGCGTGGCAGCGGGGCCGCCTGCCAGGCGGAGCCGGTGCGCGAGAGCCACGCCGCGGGGGCGCCGCCCGCCGAGCCCACCGCGACGAAGCCGGACCGGAGCGCGGTCACGGCGAGCATCTGGCCCGGGCCGGAGGCGGCGGCCACGGCGGCGCGGGCCAGCGTGCGCAGGTCTGGCGAGAACCAGGCCGCCGCGGCCGGCCTGCCACCGGTCACCGTGCTGCCGACCACCACGTACCCCGACGGGCCGGCCGCCGTCTGGGCCAGCCTGGCCGGGGGCGCGGTGAGCGCCTGGGTGCCCGGGCCGGGTGCCCAGGACGTCCCGGTCGCGGACGTCACCACCACGGGAGTGCCCTGCGGCCCGGCCTGCCCGACCGCCAGCCAGCCCCGCGGGCCGTGGGCCACGCTTGCCAGCGCGCCGTTCCGCCACGGCGCGGGCAGCAGCATCGCGGCGGGTGCCTGCCCGGCGGCCGGTGACCGCACCCAGACGGCCGGCGCCCCGGCGGCCGCGCCCACGGCGACCTGCGTCCCGGCGGCGCCGGCGAGCCCGTTCACCGTCACGTCCGGGGTTGCGGCCGAGGCCAGGACGGCCTGGCCGACCTGGCGGCGGCCGGTGCCCGCGCCCAGGAGGTACAGGTGGGGCCGGGCGCGGCCGGCGCCCCGCCCGCTGTCCCCCGCGGCCACGACGCCGCCGCCGGGCACCGCGGTGAGGCCGGCCAGCCCGGTCCCGGGGCCCGGTGTCTGGTGCCAGCCACGGCCACCGGTGCTGGCGAACGCCACCTGGGCGGTCCGGGTGGCCGCCGCCACCGCGAAGCCGTGGCCGCTCCCGGACACGGCCGTGACCCGGATCGAGGCGTGCCGGTGCGGGGCCAGCCTGCCCGCATACCGCCAGGACGAGCCCTGCGTGGACAGGTACGCCAGGGCGTCCTGGCGGCCACCGCTGGTACGGCCGGGGCGGATGGCCAGGAATGCGGCCCCGCTCGTGGCGAGCCCGGCGATCGCGCCGGTCGCGCCGTGCGAGGCGGGCAGCGTCACCTGGTCCCAGGTGCGGCCGCCGTCGGTGCTCCGCCACAGCCCCGATGCCTGCCCGGCCGGGACCCGCGGATGTCCCGGGCCGCTGAGAACGCCGGCCGCGACGATCGCGCCGCCGCGGGACGCCACCCAGCGCAGCGCCATCACGTGCCCGCCCTTGGCGGTGAGCCGGAGCGCCGCGCCGCTGCGGCGCTGCCAGGCCCGCCCGTTCGCGGAGGTCCACACCACCGGCCCCGGCCGGGCGCCGGTGCTGCCCCCGACGGCCACGAACCCGCCGCCGGTGCCGGCCAGGCTCGCAACGCTGTCGCCGGGCTGCGCCGGTATGCCGGGCGCGGGCTGCCACGTTCTTCCGTCCGGGGAGGTCCACGCCGCCTGCTGGCCGAGCGCGAGCCAGCCGCTGCCGCCGCGCGCGATCATCGTCGGCAGCGCGCCGGTGCCTGACGGCGGGCCCGGCACCGTACCGCCGCCCGGCAGCGTGCCGGCGCCGGGGATCGGCGGGCTGCCCGGGACGGCCAGCGCCGCCCGGGCCCAGGCCCGCCCGCCGTCGGTGGACACCAGCATCAGCGGCACCGGGGCGGGCTGGCTGGGCTGCGATCCGACGGCGACCACGGTGCGGCCCGCCGCGGCCACCCCGGCCAGCGCCGCCAGCAGCGGCGCAGACCCGGCCGACTGGCCGGAGAAGCTGGCATCGGCGAGGGCCGCCGGCGGCAATGGCGTGGTCACCGCGAACGCCGGCCCGGCCGGGCGGCCACCGGACCCGGAGCCGGCCACGGCGATGCCGGCCAGGGTCCCGGCGACGAGGACCAGGACGACCGCCGCGACCGCGATGGCGGCCCGCCGGCGCCGCCCGGCCCGCGCGGCCCCGCCGGCCCCGTCCCCGCCGGCCCCGTCCCGGCCGGCCCCGTCCCGGCTGGCCTGGCCCGTGCTGCTCCCGCCGGCCCCGTCCCGGCTGGCCTGGCCCGTGCTGCTCCCGCCGGACCGGTCCGGGGTGACCTGGCCCGTGCTGCCGCCGTCGGCCGCCGCCGCGGCGGCATCACCCGTGGAGCCAGCAGCCGGGATGGCGGGCACGACCGGGATCGGCTCGGTGTGCGGGCCGTCGTCGGCGGTCGCCTGGCTCATCCCCGGAGCCTCCGGCCCCAGCCACTCGATGCCCGCTTCCTGCCACGCGGCGAGGGACTGCTGCCACACCGAGACCGGCTGGGCCGGCCCGGCCCCGCCGCCAGGCTGGCTTTTCTGCCCGGTCAGGACCTCCGCCGCCACCGGGACATCCTCGGCAGGCGCCCACACTTCGTCGTCCGCGAAGGTCTCGCCCGGCGTGAGATCGTCCAGGTCAGCAGCCATATCCGCGATACCGCCCGGGTAGCCCCGCACGGCGGGGGCAAAGGCCACGGCGCGCAGCCGGCGGCCTGGCGGAAAGGACAGCGTGGCGCCTCCCCGGCCCGGGCCGCCGTTCGCGCTCACGGCCTGCCCGCCTGGCGCGTTCGGGGTGAAATCCGTGAAAGGACGGTCAAGGGGGAGTGGGTCACGCCCGTGATGCTAGCGGTGGTGAAGGCCGTTGCTGAGGTGATCCGGCACTGTGAGCGGGTGTCGCGCCGGGGCGGCTCAGGATGCCGCACCACGGACGGCGCCGAGCACCACGCTGCGCAGCCGGTCCCGCTCATCCTCGCTGACACGCTCGAGGAAATGGCGCATGGTCAGTTCCTCGTCGCCGCCGGAGCGGAGTACCTCGGTCATCAGCCGGGCGTCATGCTCTTCGCGCTGCTCAACCGGCCAGTACCGCCATGCCCGGCCGTGCTTGGCGCGCTGAAGCACACCCTTGCGGTAAAGGATGTCCATCACCGTCATGACGGTCGTGTAGGCGACGGGCCGGTTGTACCGCAGCCGCTCCCGGACCTCGCGCACCACGCAGGGACTTTCCGCGGCCCACATGACATCCATGATGGCCATCTCAAGTTCACCGAACTCGCGCACGTGGCGGCACCTCCGTTCATCTATGAAAACACGAAATGTGCTTCACACGCAGAGGCCCAGCCGTGCACGGGGGGAGGAAAGCCGCACCCGGTATGTGAATGTTCACCCGGCCGGCCATGACCTGCCCGCCCGTCGTGACGCGGCTGTCACCGTGACCGGCGACGGCGCGGCGCCCGGTAGCCTAGGACACGCCCTGACCCGGGCTACAGGACCTACATACACACGTCGGAAGAGGGCGATGTCCGCCGTGCCTCCGGAGTCGCCGCGGGCGTCCGCGGATCCCACCGAGCACATCACCGACCGGTCCGGCCACGAATCCCAGGCCGGCACCGACTTCGGGGCGAACGAATGGCTCGTGGATGAGCTTTACCAGCGCTACCTGGCCGATCCTTCGTCGGTCGCCATGGAGTGGTGGAACTTCTTCGCCGATTACCAGCCGCCGGCGGGCAGCCCCGCACCGCCGGCCGCGCCGCCCGCACAGCCGCCGCCCGCACCGCCGGCCGCGCCGCCCGCACAGCCGCCGGCCGCACAGCCGGCCGCGCCGCCCGCACAGCCGCCGGCCATACAACCGCCGGCCACACAGTCGTCGGCGGCGCCGCCGGCACCGGCACCCGCCCGGCCCGCCGCGGCCCCGGCAACCGCGCCGGCCGGCCCGGCCCCCGCCACGACGCAGGCCGGAGCACCCGCCCCGGCCGGGACCGCGGGGCCGGGCGCTCCCCCGGCGACGCCACCCGCCCCCGCCCGGCCAGCGCCCGGCACCGGCACCACCCCCGAGCCGGCCGCCGCCGCGACCGGGGACGGTGCCACCACGGCACGGCTGCGCGGCGCCGCCGCGCGCACGGCCGACAACATGGCCGCGAGCCTGACCGTGCCCACGGCGACGAGCGTGCGCGCGATCCCGGCCAAGCTGCTCGCCGACAACCGCATCGTGATCAACAACCACCTGGCCCGGGGGCGCGGCGGCAAGGTCTCCTTCACCCACCTCATCGGCTACGCGCTGGTGCAGGCGCTGCGCACGGTCCCGGGGATGAACCACTCCTTCATCCTGATCGACGGGAAGCCGGGCGTGGTCACGCCGGAGCACATCAACCTGGGCCTGGCCATCGACGTGGCGATGCGCGACGGGTCGCGGCAGCTGCTGGTGCCGAGCATCAAGTCGGCGGAGACCATGGACTTCCGCCAGTTCTGGATGGCGTACGAGGACATAGTGCGCCGGGCCAGGACCCAGAAGCTGACCGTGGAGGACTACGCCGGCACCACGATCACCCTCACCAACCCGGGAACCATCGGCACCGAGCACTCCGTGCCCCGGCTGATGGCCGGGCAGGGCTGCATCGTCGGCGTGGGCGCCATGGAGTACCCGGCCGAATATCAGGGCGCCTCGGCCGAGACCCTGGCCCGGCTGGCCATCAGCAGAATCGTCACCCTGACGTCCACCTACGACCACCGGATCATCCAGGGTGCGGTGTCGGGCGAGTTCCTGCGCCGGATGCAGCAACTGCTCCTCGGCGAGGACGACTTCTACGACAGCGTCTTCCAGGCGCTGCACATCCCCTATGAGCCGGTCCGCTGGGTGCGCGACATCGCCGCGCTGCACGAGAACGACATCACCAAGTCGGCCCGCGTGCATGAACTGATCCACGCGTACCGGGTTCGCGGCCATCTCATGGCCGATACCGACCCGCTGGAGTACAAGCAGCGCAAGCACCCCGACCTGGACATCAACCAGCACGGGCTCACCCTGTGGGATCTGGAGCGCGAGTTTCCCACCGGCGGCTTCGGTGGCAAGCCGCTGATGAAGTTGCGGGAGATCCTCGGCGTGCTGCGCGATTCCTACTGCCGGACGGTCGGCATCGAGTACATGCACATCCAGAACCCGGAGGAGCGGGCCTGGCTGCAGGAACGGATCGAGCGGCCGCACGGCAGGCCCGGCCACGACGACCAGATGCAGATCCTGTCCCGGCTGAACGTGGCCGAGGCCTTCGAGATGTTCCTGCAGACCAAGTACGTGGGCCAGCGCAGGTTCTCGCTGGAGGGGGCCGAGTCCCTGATCCCGCTGCTTGACGCCGTGCTGACCGCGGCCGCCCGCGCGTCCCTGGACGAGGCCGTCATCGGCATGGCCCACCGCGGCAGGCTGAACGTCCTGGCGAACATCGTGGGCAAGTCCTACGGCCAGATCTTCGGCGAGTTCGAGGGGAACCTGGACCCGCGCAGCGCCCACGGATCCGGCGACGTCAAGTACCACCTCGGCGCGGAGGGCATGTTCACCGCCGCCGACGGCGGGTCGATCGCCACCTCGCTGGTCGCCAACCCCAGCCACCTGGAGGCTGTCGATCCGGTGGCGGAGGGGGTGGTCCGGGCCAAGCAGGACCTGCTCGACCGGGGCGAGCCCGGGTTCACCGTGCTTCCGGTGCTCGTCCACGGGGACGCCGCATTCGCCGGCCAGGGTGTCGTGGCCGAGACGCTGAACCTCTCCCAGCTTCGCGGCTACCGCACCGGCGGCACCGTGCACATCGTGGTCAACAACCAGGTGGGCTTCACCACCGCGCCGCAGCACTCACGGTCCAGCGTGTACAGCACCGACATCGCCCGGATGATCCAGGCGCCGATCTTCCACGTCAACGGGGACGACCCGGAGGCCGTGGTCCGCGTCGGCAGGCTCGCCTTCGCCTACCGGCAGGAGTTCGGCAAGGACGTGGTCATCGACATGATCTGCTACCGGCGCCGCGGGCACAACGAGGCCGACAACCCGTCCTTCACCCAGCCGCTGATGTATGACCTCATCGACGCCAAGCGGTCCACCCGCAAGCTCTACACCGAGGCGCTGATCGGCCGGGGCGACATCACCATGGAGGAGGCGGAGCACGCGCTGCGCGACTACCAGCAGCAGCTGGAGCGTGCATTCACCGAAACCCGCGAGGCGGTCAGCCAGCCCGCCCGCCCGGGCGCGGTGATCCTCGAGCCCCCCGCACCGGAGCCGATCGACCACCACGCCGCGCCCACCGCCATCAGCGACGAGGCGATCAAGCAGATCATCGACACCCAGCTGAACCTGCCGGACGGATTCACCGTGCACCCGCGGCTGCTGCCGGTGCTGCAGCGGCGCGCCGCGATGGTGGCCGACGACGCGATCGACTGGGCCACCGGGGAGCTGCTTGCGTTCGGCGCGGTGCTGATGGACGGCCACACGGTGCGCCTGGTCGGGCAGGACACCCGCCGCGGCACGTTCGGCCAGCGGCACGCGGTCCTGGTGGACCGGCACACCGGGCAGGAGTTCACGCCGCTGCGCCGGTTCAACTCGGCCGGCGCGAGATTCCACGTCTACGACTCGCTGCTGTCGGAGTACGCGGCGATGGGCTTCGAATACGGGTACTCGGTCGCCCGCCCCGGCGCGCTGGTGTGCTGGGAGGCACAGTTCGGCGACTTCGTCGACGGCGCGCAGACGATCATGGACGAGTTCGTCAGTTCCGGCGAGCAGAAGTGGGGCCAGCGCTCCAGCGTGGTGCTGCTGCTGCCGCATGGCTACGAGGGCCAGGGCCCGGACCACTCCTCGGCCCGGGTGGAGCGGTTCCTCGGCCTGTGCGCGCAGGACAACATGACGGTCGCCATGCCGAGCACGCCGGCCAACTATTTCCACCTGCTCCGGTGGCAGGCGCTGTCCGGCCGGCGCAAGCCGCTGATCACCTTCACGCCCAAGTCGATGCTCCGGCTGAAGGCGGCGACCTCCGCGGTCGGGGACTTCACCCAGGGGTTCTTCCGGCCCGTGATCGGCGACCCGGCCCCGGCCGGCCCGGCCGGCGTGCGCACCGTCATCCTGTGTTCCGGCAAGATCTACTACGATCTCGACGCCAAGCGGGCCGGCGACGGGCGCGACGACGTGGCGCTGATCCGGGTCGAGCGGCTCTACCCGCTGCCGGCCGCGGAGATGCTCGCCGAGGTCGGCCGCTACCCGGCGGGCGCCGACGTGGTCTGGGTGCAGGAGGAGCCGGGGAACATGGGCGCCTGGCCGACGATGGCCCTGTGCCTGCCAGGCCTCCTGGGGCGGCAGGTGCGGCTGGTCTCGCCGCCCGCCAGTTCCGCGCCGGCCCGGGGCTCGTCGGTCACGCATACCGCCGAGCACAAGGCGGTGGTCGAGACCGCGCTGCGCCGGGCCTGACCGGTGTACTTCACCGATCGCGGCATCGAGGAACTCGCCGAGCGGCGGGGCGGCGAGGAGATCAGTCTCGGCTGGCTCGCCGAGCGGCTGCGGGAGTTCGTGGATTCCGCGCCTGAGTTCGAGACGGCGGTCGACCGGCTCGCGACCTGGCTCGCCCGGCTCGACGACGACGACTGACCCGCCCCGCCCCGGGCGCGCCCGGCCGCGCCCGCACGGTTGCCACGGGAACCCGTCGCGGTGCGTTGTGACTTCCCCGCTAACGCGATATATCTTGTTAGCGTCAGGTGCCTGGACGGAGGGACAGCCGATGAGTCCTGTATTCCGGCACGGACGGCTGCGCCTGTACCTGCTCAAGCTGCTGGACGAGGCGCCCCGGCACGGCTACGAGGTGATCCGGCTGCTCCAGGACCGGTTCCTCGGCGTGTACGCGCCCTCGCCCGGGACGATCTATCCGCGGCTGGCCCGGCTGGAGGAGGAGGGCCTCGTCACGCACGACGAGGCCGAGGGCAGGAAGGTATACCGGATCACCGAGCAGGGCCGGGCGGAACTGCGGGCACGGCTCGACGACCTCACCGAGCTCGAGGAGGAGATCACCGCCTCGGTCCGTGACATCGCCCGCGAGGTCAGCGAGGACGTCCGGGAGACCGTGCGCGGCCTGCGCGAGGAGCTCGCCCTGGCCGCCCGGCAGTTCACCCAGGGCCAGGAGCGCACCAAGGAGCAGCCGCGGCAGGCCGGCTGGGGCAGCTGGACGGGCACGGGCGGCCACAACGCGCGGGCCGACGCCGAGGCGCACCGGGACCTGGAACGGCTCGCCCGGCAGTTCAGCCGCGAACTGCGCACCGCGGCGGAGCACGCCCAGGCTGTCAGCGAGGAAGCCCTGCACGACCTGCGCGGCATCCTGGACGAGACCATCGCCCGCATCAAGACCGAGGTCTTCCGCGCCGCCCCCGAAGACCCCGCTCTCCCGCCCCCCGGCACCTGAGGGCCCGCGGGCTCACACCGTGAAGACGACCTTGCCGAACAAGTCGCCCGAGAGCATGGCCCCGAACCCGGCCCCGGCCTCGGCGAGCGGCAGGGTCCGGTCGATCAGCGGCCGGACGCCGGTCTGCTCCAGGAAGGACGCCAGCCGGACAAGCTGGTCCCGGCTGCCCATGGTGGACCCCACCACGGAAAGCTGCAGGAAGAACACCCGGTTCAGCTCGGCGGGCGGCGCATAGCCGCTGGTCGCGCCGGCGATGACGATCCGGCCACCGGGGCGCAGCGACCGCAGCGAGTGGGACCAGGTCGCCTGCCCGACGGTCTCCATCACCACGTCGACCCGCTCAGGCAGCCGGCTGCCGCTGGGAAATGCCTGGTCTGCCCCGAGTTCCAGGGCCTGGGCCAGCTTCTCCTCGCTGCGGCTGGTCGCCCAGATCCGGTATCCCGCCGCCCGCCCGAGCAGGATCAGGGCCGTGGACACCCCGCCGCCGGCACCCTGCACGAGCACGGTCGCGCCGGGCTCGGCGCCGGACTTGGCGAACAGCATCCGGTAGGCGGTGAGATAGGCCGTGGGCAGGCAGGCCGCGTCCGCGAAGGACAGGCCGGCCGGCTTGGGCACCAGGTTGCGCCGGGGCACGGCGACTCGCTCCGCGAACGTCCCGTCGTACCGCTCCGACAGCAGCGACCTGCCCGGGTCGAGCGTCTCGTCCCCTCCGGTGGCGCTCCCGTCGCCGACCACGGAGTGCACGATCACCTCGTTGCCGTCCTCGTCCAGGCCCGCCGCGTCACAGCCGAGGACGATGGGCAGCCGGTCGGCGGAGATGCCGACCCCGCGCAGCGTCCACAGGTCGTGATGGTTGAGGGATGCGGCCCTGACCGCGACGGTGGTCCAGCCGTCCGGCGGGGACGGCTCGGGGTGGTCGCCGAGGTGCAGGGCGGCCAGGGGAGCATCGGGACTGACCCGGGCGGCAGTGACAGCAAACATGCCCGAAACGATAACGGGCGGGGGTTCCGGCCGAACCACGGCCTACCCAGGGCGGACTGTGCCATACTCAACTCCGGAGTGTGCTCCGCCACATTTCCATGCCTTCCCCGTGATCGCCGCACTGCGCATCCTTAGCAGCCAGAGGACCGGAGTGGACTTCATCTCTTACGCGGATCTCGCCGTCCGCTTGGTGAACACCACCACTCAGGGCCGCCGTCGCGGCGACGCGCTGGCGACCGTGGAGTCCTACCGTGCCCTGGTCGCGGACCGGCCGCACCTGGCGAGCAAGGTCACGGCGAGCGACCTGGAGGCGCTGCGGCTGTTGCGCGAGGAGCTCCGGCTGATCTTCGGCGCGGCCGACCGGTCCGATGCCGGCGAGGTCGCCGAGCGGCTCAACGCGCTGCTCACCCGGCACCCGATACACCAGCAGGTCATCAGCCATGACGGCCAGGACTGGCACATCCACCTGGTAGAGAGCGGGTCGGCGGCGGACCGGCACGCGGCGGGCGCCATCGCCGGGCTGACCGGGCTGGTCACCGAGTCGGGCACCGACCGGTTCGGGATCTGCGCCGCGCCGGACTGCGAGAGGGTATTCGTCGCGGCGTGCCCGGCCGCGGAAAACCACTACTGCTCCCAGCAGTGCACGCCCAAGGCAAGCGTCCGGGCTTTGCGCGGCCACGGGCGCGCCAGCGGCCAGGGGCCCGCCTCCACCGCCGCGAGCTGATGACGCCTGTGAGGGCCCGCGCCGGATAAATCCGCGCCCGCAGGTCGGCGGGGTTGTCATGGCAGTCGCGTTACCGAAATGAAGCCATGTGCCTGCTTCTCATGGTCCTTGACGATCATTACCATGAGCCCTACTCACGCACGGGCATACCGCCCCCGAAATGCGAACCCGGGAAGAAGGTTCGGACATGGCAGTAGAAACTGAGACGAGACCGGCAGATGTCGGCCTGAAGAGAGAGATAGGCCTGATCGGCGCCACCTGGGCGTCCGAGACGTCGATCATCGGCTCAGGTTGGCTGTTCGGCTCGTACTTCGCCGCGCAGGCGGTGGGGTCCGCTGCTCTGATCTGCTGGGTTCTCGCCGGCATCGCCGTGATCATCCTGGCCCTCGTCCACGCCGAACTCGGCGGGATGTACCCGGTGTCCGGCGGCACGGCCCGGTTCCCGCACTTCGCGTTCGGCAGCGTCGCCGGGATCTCGTTCGGGTTCTTCTCCTGGCTGCAGGCGGTCACCGTCGCGCCGATCGAGTGCTTCGCCGTGATGCAGTACGGGTCGTACTACTGGCACGGGCTGTTCGACGCCACCGCGAACAACGGGCACGGCAACGTCACCGGCCTGGGCTTCGTGATGACGATCATCCTGATGGCGATCTTCACCGGCATCAACTTCCTCGCGATGCGGCTGTTCAACAAGGTCAACAGCGCCATCACCTGGTGGAAGGTCGCGATCCCCGTCCTGACCATCATCGTCCTGCTGTTCAAGTTCCACCCGCACAACTTCACCGCGGGCGGCGGGTTCATTCCCAAGGGCGTCACCTGGCAGGAGATATTCGCGGCCATTCCCGGCGCGGGCATCGTGTTCGCCTACCTCGGCTTCGAGCAGGCGGACCAGCTAGCCGGCGAGGTCAAGGACCCGCAGCGCAACCTGCCGCGGGCGATCATCCTCGCCATCATCATCGGCACCGCCATCTACGTCCTGCTGCAGGTCGTGTTCATCGGCGCGATGGACCCGGCGCTGCTGGCCAAGACCGGCGGCTTCGGCGGCATCGTCTGCCCGACCTCCGGCACCTGCCCGACCGACATCGCGAACATCGTCGCCGGGCCGTTCGCCGGGCTGGCCGGCCTGATCGGGCTCAGCTTCCTGGCGATCCTGCTGCGGATCGACGCCTTCATCTCCCCGTTCGGCACCGGCCTGATCTACCAGACCTCCACCTCGCGCGTGGGGTACGGCCTGGCCCGCAACCGCTACTACCCGCAGGTGTTCGCCAAGACCGACGCCAACGGCGTGCCGTGGGTCAGCCTCATCTTCGCGTTCATCTTCGGCCTGGTGTTCCTGCTGCCGTTCCCCAGCTGGCACTCGCTGGTCAGCCTGGTGACCGGCGCGAGCGTGCTGATGTACGCGGGCGCGCCGCTGTCCATGGGCGCGTTCCGCCGGACGGTCCCCGAGGCCGACCGCCCCTACCGGATGCCCGGCGCCGCGGTGCTCGGCCCGGTCGCGTTCATCGTCGCCAACCTGATCATCTACTGGTCCGGCTTCGAGACCATCTGGAAGCTCGGGATCTGCATCGTGATCGGGTACGTGCTCATCGGCATCTGCATGGCGTTCGACCCGCAGCGGCCGCCGCTGGACTGGAAGTCGGCCCAGTGGCTGCCGGTGTACCTGATCGGCATGGGCATCATCTCCTGGCTCGGCCAGTACAGCGGCGGCGCGGTCGCGGCCCCGGTGAACACCGACACCATCCCGTTCTGGTGGGACATGGTCGTCGTCGCGCTGTTCAGCCTGGCGATCTACTACTGGGCCATGGTCACCCGGCTGCCCCGGGAGGAAATGCTCGATCTCGTCGGGCGGCAGTCCGGGCCCGTCGAGCACACCGGCCACTAAGCGCAGCGGGCGGCCCGTACCAGGGCAATCAGCGGGCCCTGCCCCGGGTTTCCGGGGCAGGGCCCGCTGGCTGCCGTCCACGGCGCAGCGGCCAGTAGCGGCCCAGCACCCTGCCCTGGATCAGGGCCGCCGGCACCGCGCCGAAGGCGGCGCTGTCCACCGCGCCGGCCGCCGGGTTGTCCGACGCCAGCCACCAGCCGCCGCCGTCCCGGCGCGCCAGCCGCTTGACGATCAGCATGCCGCCGCGTCCCGGGTGCCGGGCCACCACGACCTGGCCCGGCCGCAGGCGCAACGACCGCCCCGGATCCATCGTCCGGCGGACGATGAGCCAGTCGCCGGGGCGCAGGGCCGGCTCCATGGAGCGCTCAGCCACCGCCACGCGCCACAGTGGCCAGCGCATGCGTCCCCCCTCCAAGTTCAAGCCGCGCCAGGGCGGGTAGTGTCGGACACCGGTATCCCATGATCCGACAGAGAGAAGGAGATCGATGAGGCTGCTCGCCCGTCTCCTGGAACCGAAGGCCACCGCCCACGCGCACTGCGACCTCCCCTGCGGGGTCTACGACCCGGCGCAGGCCCGCATCGAGGCCGAGTCCGTCAAGGCCATCTGCCAGAAGTACCAGGACAGCACCGACCCAGGGTTCCAGACCCGCGCCCTGATCATCAAGGAGCAGCGGTCCGAACTGGTGAAGCACCACCTGTGGGTGCTGTGGACCGACTACTTCAAGCCCCCGCACTTCGAGAAGTACCCGCAGCTCCACACGCTGTTCAACGAGGCCACCAAGCTGGCCGGCGCGGCCGGCACCAAGGGCAGCGCCGATGTGGCCACCGCGGACGAGCTTCTCGCCAGGATCGAGGAGATCAGCAAGATCTTCTGGGAGACCAAGCAGGGCTGACCCGCCGCAGCGGAGGGACAGCGCACGCCGGAGGCCGCGCGGGTGACCGCGCGGCCTCCGGCATGTGCACCGACCGGGCGGTATCAGGACCGGGCGGCGGTAACGGGCGTAACAGGCATCGCGGTCGCCCCGCGAGGCGATGCGTCACCAGCACCCGGTGTGGGCGGTAGGTTGCACACAAGAGCCGGCGGCCGTCACTCTGCAAAGAGAGCAGCCGCCGTCAGTGGAGAGGGCAGAAGTGACCGGAGAGACCAGCGGGCGGGGCGCATCGGCCCCGCCGACAGCCGTGCTGGCCGAGGGCGACCTCCCGCCCGGCCAGGAGGTCCAGGATCGGGTGACCATCCAGATGCCAGCAGAGGGCGCGTACCTGTCGGTGCTGCGCACCGCGACCGCGGGCCTGGCCGCCCGCCTGGATTTCACCCTGGACGAGATCGAGGACCTGCGCATCGCCGTGGACGAGGCATGCGGGATGCTGCTCGGCCAGGCAGCCCCCGGTGCCAACCTCGAATGCGATTTCACCCTGGGGCCGGACCGCATCAGCATCGCGGTGTCCGCCCGGAGCCAGCAGCCGCGGCCGCCGCTGCGCGACACGTTCGCCTGGACGGTGCTCTCCGCACTTGCCGGAAACGCCGACGCCTGGGTCGGACCGGGCGACAAGGTCACGGTCCTGCTCAGGAAGGTTCGCGACTCATCGGGGTCCGGGTGACCGGCGAGACCGAGACCCGGCTGACCGGAGAGACCGGCACAGGCGTGGCAGCAGAGGACATCGAGATCCCCGTCCCCGACGACTTCGACGCGCCGGCGGCCGGGGCTGACCTGCCGCCGCCGAAGCTCCAGCACACCGTGCCTGACCGGGGGCGGGCCAGGGACCTGTTCGAGCAGCTGTGCGCCCTGCCGGCCGGCGACACGCAGCGGCTGGCCATCCGCAGCGAGCTCGTCGAGCTGCACCTGCCGCTGGTGGAGTACCTGGCGCGGCGGTTCCGCAACCGGGGCGAATGGCTGGACGACCTCACCCAGGTGGCCACCATCGGCCTGATCAAGTCCATCGACCGGTTCGACCTGGCGCGGGGGGTGGAGTTCTCCACCTACGCCACGCCCACGATCGTGGGCGAGATCAAGCGCCACTTCCGGGACAAGGGGTGGGCGGTCCGGGTGCCCCGGCGGCTGCAGGAGCTCAAGCTGGCACTCACCAAGGCCATCAGTGACCTGGCGCAGCGGGAGGGCCGGGCGCCCACGGTCGCGGAGATCGCCGCGCACCTCCAGATGAGCGAGGAGGAGGTCCTGGAGGGCCTGGAGTCGGCCAACGCCTACTCCACCGTGTCCCTGGATGCCCCCGACTCCGGCGACGACGACGCGCCCGCCGTGGCCGAGTCTCTCGGCATGCTGGACGAGGCCCTGGAGGGCGTCGAGTACCGGGAATCGCTCAAGCCCCTGCTGGAACAGTTGCCGCCGAGGGAGAAACGGATCCTCCTGCTCCGGTTCTTCGGCAACATGACCCAGTCCCAGATCGCCAGCGAGCTGGGCATCTCGCAGATGCACGTGTCCCGCCTGCTGGCGCGGACGCTGGCACAGCTGCGCGAGGGGCTCACCGCCGACGAGTAGCCTGCCTGGCTACCGGGGGTCGTTGCGGGCCTGGTCGCCGCCGGTGAGGGCGCGCATGCTGGGCGGCGACAGCAGCCCGGCAAAGCCGAGGACCGCCAGCACCACCAGCGCCAGGCCCCAGTCGAGCCGGTGGCCCTGGAGCAGGTAGATGCCCACGATGCCGGCGAACAACTGGGTGAGCAACGCCGGTGTGCGGCTCCACCGGCGCGCCCGGGCGAGCCCGGCCGCCACCAGGCCGAGGGCCACGGCGGCGCCCGCGCCGATGATCGTCAGCGCGATGCCGCTGTTCACGTGGTAGGACCGGCCGGTGGCGGCGTCCACGCCCGCCAGGATGGTCGCGGCCAGCACGATGACCGCCTCGGCCGCCTCGACCACCGCGGCCCCGCGCAGCGTCAGGGGGCTCTGTGGCATTTCCTCACTACCTCCTGTCTGGCCTGCTGATGTGGGCTGTCTAGCCTGAGGACGTGCGCGCGATCCTCATCGTCAACCCCTACGCCACGTCCACCACCGCGGTGCGCAGGGAGGTCATCACGCGCGCGCTGGCGTCCGAACTCGATCTGGATGTCGTGCAGACACGCTACCGGGGACACGCCTGCCACGCCGCGGAGGGCGCCGCCCGGGAGGGATACGGGCTCGTCCTCACCCTCGGCGGGGACGGCACGGTGAACGAGGTGGTGAACGGGATGCTCCGGGCCCGCCCGGACAGCCCCGCGCTGCCGGGTGCCCCGGTGCTTGCCGCCCTGCCGGGCGGGAGCGCCAACGTCTTCACCCGGGCGCTCGGCCTGCCCGCCGACCCGGTGGACGCGACCGGGCAGATCCTCGCCGCGATGTCCGCGGGCCGGATCGCCACCATCAGCCTGGGGCTGGCCGGTGACCGGTATTTCTGCTGCAACGCGGGCCTGGGCATCGACGCCGAGGTGGTGCGGGTGGTGGAGGGCCTGCGGGCCCGCGGGCGGGCGGCATCCGCCGGGCTGTACGTGCGGACTGCCGTCCGCCAGTTCTACGCCGTCACCAACCGCCGCGAGCCCGCCCTGACCATGGCCCGGGACGGCGCGCCCGCGCTGGACGGCCTGTTCCTCGCCATCGTCTCCAACGCGTCTCCGTGGACCTATCTGGGCCAGCGGCCGGTGCGCGTCAGCCCGGCGTCCGGCTTCGACACCGGCCTGGACCTGTTCGCCCTCCGCAAGCTGGGCACCTTCCGCGTGCTCAACGCGGTGCGGCAGATGCTGACCCGGCCCGGGGGGCCGGCCGGGAGGCACGTCGTGACGCTGCACGACCAGCCCGCGCTCGGCTTCCGGGCCGGCCGCCCGGTGGCATTCCAGGTCGACGGGGAATACGTCGGCGAGCGGGAACATGTCATGCTTCGCTCCATTCCGAACGCTCTGCGGGTACTGGTCTGATTACACCCTGGCAGGCCCCCGTGGCGGTCCGGAGGCGGCGCCTGCCGTGGCAGGAGTTGTGCCAGGTCGCAGGCGTGTGCCTGACTCACGAAGAATGTGTAGCTTGCCCTTCGATGTGATCCATCTGACATGGGAAACGGCCAACCCGGAGGCGCTAGCCTCTTGCGATTGATCCGCGAGATTGAGAGGCTTGATCTGGTTCGAGTGTGCCTCGTGCGCCTTGCATGTTGCCGTCCTGCCGCCGGGCTGGTCCAGACGCAGGCCTCGGCCGCGAGCCAGGTGCGGGGGCAGGGCTCATGACCCAAGTGAAACGTGTGTTCCCTGGGACCGCTAGCGGTCCCAAACATATAGCCTAGCTCGTGAAATCATTCACAAAGCAGAGCGGGCGCAGCGGAGTCCGGGCGGTCAGCCCGGCTGTCATGGAGGAGTGGACCGCATGGACTGGCGCCACCACGCCGCCTGCCGTGAGGTAGATCCGGAACTGTTCTTCCCGATCGGAAACACAGGACCTGCGCTGTTCCAGATCGACGAGGCCAAGCGCGTGTGCATGCGCTGCCCGGTGGTTGAGTCCTGTCTTCAGTGGGCCATCGAGAGCGGCCAGGACTCGGGTGTGTGGGGCGGCATGAGCGAGGACGAAAGGCGCGCCTACAAGCGCCGGCTCGGCCGGATCCGGGCGCGCGCCCACGCGTGAGCGCGCCCGTCCCGTGCCTGCGCCCGGCCACCGCCGTCAGTCCAGGCGGTGGCCGTTTCTGACCGTCCGTCCGGCACCGGCCGGGTGCCGGAGCGGGGGTTACCGGGCGGCCGGCTGGCCGGCCTCAGCATCGCCGTGGCTCGCGTCCCGGGCATCCTCACCCGGTGCGGGCTGGCCGGCCGCAACGTCCTCCACCGGCAGCCCGACCGCCACCGCCGTGCCTCCTCCCGGCCGGGGCGCGATGGCCAGCGCGCCGCCGAGTTCGGTTTCGACCAGGGTGCGCACGATCTGCAGCCCCAGGCTGGCGTGATCGTCGAGGCAGAAGCCCTCCGGCAGCCCCGTTCCGGTGTCCTCCACCCGCACGGTGAGCTGCCCGGCCCCTCGTTCGGCCTGCACCAGCACCGTGCCCGCCGGCGCCTGGCCCGGCCCGCCCAGGCCGGTTGCCACGCCGTGCTGGAGGGCGTTCTGCAACAACTCGGTCAGCACCAGCGCAAGCGGCGTGGCGATGGCGCCGGGCAGCAGCCCGAACCGGCCGGCGACGACCGGGACCACGCGCGTCTCCGGGGCGGAGACCTCCCCGGCCATCGTGGCGACACGGCCGGCGATGTCGTCGAAGTCCACCATCTCCTCCGGGGTATGGGAGAGCGTCTCGTGCACGATCGCGATGGAGCCGACCCTGCGGACGGCTTCCTCGAGTGCCTCCCTGGCCTCGGGCGCACGGGTCCGGCGGGCCTGCAGCCGCAGCAGGGCGGCCACGGTCTGCAGGTTGTTCTTCACCCGGTGGTGGATCTCGCGGATCGTCGCATCCTTGGTCATCAGCTCGCGCTCGCGGTGCCGTAGCTCGGTGACGTCGCGGACCAGCACCAGGGCACCGGTGCGCATCCCGTTCACGACCAGCGGAAGGGACCTGAGCTGGACCACCGAACCGTTGCCCTCGATCTCCGTCTCCCGTGGGGAGCGCCCGCTCGCGGTTACCATGAGCGAGTCGTCGGCGGGCAGGCCGGGCGAGCAGAGCCTGGTGGTCAGCGGTCCCAGGTCCGCGCCGACCAGGTCGGCGCTCAGGCCGAGGCGGCGGTAGGCGGACTGCGCGTTCGGGCTGGCGTAGCTCACCCGCCCGGACCTGCCGAGCCGCAGCAGGCCATCGCCCACCCGGGGGGACCTGGCCAGGGCCGGCTGCTGCCCCGGGTAGGGAAACGTGCCGGCGGCCACCATCTGGGCGAGGTCGTCGGCGCCCTTGAGGTAGGTCAACTCCAGCCGGCTCGGCGTGCGGGCGGAACTCAGGTTGGTGCTCCGCTCGATCACCGCGATGACCGCGCCGTCACGCATTACGGGAATGGACTCCCGGCGGACCGGGACCCCGCGGGTCCATTCCGGGTCGCCCTCCCGGCAGATCCGCTTGTCCCCGAAGGCGGCGTCGACGAATGGCCGGTCACCCACCCCCGCGCAGGTGCCCACCACGTCGTCGAGGAAGCTGGTCGGCCCGGTGGTGGGGCGCATCTGGGCCAGCGCCACCCAGCCCGAGCCGTCCCGCAGCGGCGCCCACAGCACCAGGTCCGCGAAGGACAGGTCCGCGAGCAGCTGCCAGTCGGAGACCAGCGCATGGAGCCAGTCGATGTCCCCTTCGGTCAACGGGGTGAGCCGACGGCTGAGGTCGGTCAGGGTCGCCACGTCTCATCATCGCACCCGGCCGGGCCCGGCCGGCCCAGCGCATGGGGCGCTGCTGCGCCCGTGGGCGCTGGCTGGCAGGATTCCGCCCAAGCACTCGCGGCACGACGGGAACATGTCCGGACGGTGACGCGAGTGGGAAGGAAGTGACCGTGACCGCCTCCCCAGCGTCCGGCGACGCTGCTCTCCACCCGGTACCGCAACGGGACGCGGGCGCCCGGATTCCGAAGTACTACCAGGTGAAGCGGCAGCTACTGGAGATGACCCGGGCGATGGCGCCCGGCACCCCCGTCCCGCCGGAGCGCGAGCTCGCCCAGCACTACGCCACGTCGCGCACGACCGTGCGCCAGGCGCTGGCCGAACTGGTCATCGAGGGCAGGCTGCTGCGGGTGCAGGGCAAGGGCACGTTCGTCGCCATGCCCAAGGTCGCCCAGGTGCTCGAGCTGTCCAGCTACACCGAGGGGATGCGGGCCCAGGGCCTGCACCCGCAGACCAACATCCTGGACACCAGCTATGTCGGCGCCGACGACGAGCTCGCGGAGCTGCTGGCCGTCCGGCCGGGCAGCCGGGTGCTGCGCATCCACCGGCTGCGGCTGGCCGACGGCGAGCCGATGTCGGTGGACGCGTCGCACCTGTCCGCGCGGCGCTTTCCGGGCCTGCGGCGCAGCCTGGAGCGGCATCCGTCGCTGTACGAGGCGCTGCGCACCGACTACGGCGTCGACGTTGCCGAGGCGCAGGAAACCATCGAGACCGGGCTCGCCGACCCCAGGGATGCCCGGCTGCTCGGCGTGGACGTCGGCATGCCGCTGCTGCTGCTGTCCAGGCACTCCTTCGACGCCGGGGGCACCCCGGTCGAGTGGGCCCAGTCGCGCTACCGCGGCGACCGGTACAAGCTGGTGACGCGGCTGCACCGGGGCTCGCGCAAGGAGCCCGGGTGAGGAACGGGATACCCGGCGCCTGACCGGCCCGGCCCGCGCCGCGGCCCGCGCGGCGAGGCATCGGCGAGATGTAACCATTCCGGTACACTTCGCTATCTGGCTATTGCCTACAGTAGGCAATTCCGCGCCCGGCATCGTCCTCCGCACCGCGGATCGCATCAAGCACCACGATCTGGGCAGTATCCGCGACCGCCTGGCCAACGACCCCGAGGAGGACGCCATGGCGCAATTCAGCCCGGAACCGGCACGCGCACGCTCCCGGCGGAGCCAGCACCGGGTCGTCTGGGCCGTGATCGCGGTCCTGTTAGCCGCGGTTCTCGCTGGGACGCTCTGGGTCCCGGTCTACAACCGGACGACCCCCGCCCTGGGCGGCTGGCCGTTCTTCTACTGGTACCAGCTCCTCTGGGTGCCGGTGGTCGCCCTGGTTTCGTGGGTTGCCTACCTGCTGAGCAAGCTCACGCAGGGCGGGAGCGGAGCACACGAGGCCGCGCCAGGGCCCCCGGGCACCGGGGCGGACGGCCCGGCGGCACCGGGGGCCGCTCCCCCGCTGCCCGGGCGGGTGCCGCCGCAGGAGGAGAACTGACATGAGCGGCGTCAACGCGGTTGCGTTCTCCATCTTCGTGATCTTGTTCCTGGTGGTGACCGGCGTCGGGTTCGCCGCGGCCCGGTGGCGGCGGGCCGAGGACTTGCTGCACCTGAACGAGTGGGGGCTGGGCGGGCGCGGCTTCGGCACCCTGGTCACCTGGTTCCTGCTGGGCGGTGACCTCTACACCGCCTACACCTTCATCGCCGTGCCGGCGCTGGTGTTCGGGGTGGGCGCGGCCGGCTTCTTCGCCGTCCCGTACACGGTCATCGTGTTCCCGATCGTGTTCGTGTTCGCGCCCCGGCTGTGGTCGGTGGCCCGGGTACACAACTACGTCACCCCGGCGGACTTCGTCCGCGGGCGTTACGGCTCCCGCGGCCTGGCCCTGGCCGTGGCGGTCACCGGCATCCTGGCGACGATGCCCTACATCGCCCTCCAGCTGGTGGGCATCCAGGCGGTGCTCACGGTGATGGGGGTCGGCACCAGCGCCTCGAACGGCTTCGTCAAGGACCTGCCGCTGGTGATCGCGTTCGTGCTGCTCGCCGCGTTCACCTACCTGTCCGGGCTGCGCGCTCCCGCACTGATCGCGTTCATCAAAGACGCGCTGGTGTATCTGATGATCATCGTCGCGGTCATCTACATCCCCGCCAGGCTGGGCGGCTGGGGGCACATCTTCTCGACGGCAAGCACGCACCTGGCCAAGACCAACCCGAAGACCGGCAAGCCGTTCGGGTCGCTCACCATCGCCCCCGCGGGCGAGTGGGCCTACGCCACGCTCGCCCTGGGCTCGGCGCTCGCGCTGTTCATGTACCCGCACGCGGTGACCGGGGTGCTCGCCTCGAGCAAGCGCAGGGTGATCCGGCGGAACATGGCGATCCTGCCCGCCTACTCCCTGGTGCTCGGGCTGGTCGCCCTGCTGGGCTACATGGCCCTCGCCGCGCCCGGCGTGCCCGCGGCGGTCAAGGCCAACGGCGCCAACGCCCAGCTCTCGGTACCGTTCCTGTTCCAGAAGATGTTCCCGCCCTGGTTCGCCGGGGTGGGCTACTCGGCCATCGCCATCGGCGCCCTGGTACCCGCGGCGATCATGTCGATCGCGGCGGCGAACCTGTTCACCCGCAACATCTACCGGGAGTTCTTCGCGCGCGGCGCCACGCCGGCCCACGAGACCAGGGTCGCCCAGATCGCGTCGCTGCTGGTCAAGGTGGGCGCGCTGCTGTTCGTGCTGGAGCTGAGCAAGACGTTCTCGATCAACCTGCAGCTGCTCGGCGGCATCTGGATCCTGCAGACCTTCCCGGCGATCGTGATCGGCCTGTACACCCGCTGGTTCCACCGGTGGGCGCT
>Ga0335078_10000860_pt1 | contig 46344 bp, 40 predicted proteins | sample Lox_Sample_32_FD_206711 | JGI IMG/M metagenome (GOLD analysis project Ga0335078, IMG submission 206711) | Soil microbial communities from Loxahatchee National Wildlife Refuge, Florida, United States - Lox_Sample_3.2 | ecosystem: Environmental > Terrestrial > Soil > Wetlands | place: USA...
TGCGCGTTGAACGCCATCGTCTGCAGCTTGGTGGTCTCCGAGTAGTTGGCCGACTTGATCGGATCGCTGTACGCCCGGCCCGGAACCCGCGGGTACAGGATCCCCGTGTTCATCCGGTCGTAGCGCAGCCCCAGCTCCACGACCACGTCGCCCAGGTCGATGCGGTCCTGCCCATAGAGCCCGTAGACCTTCGGCGAGTCCTTGTAGGCGCTCATGAAGATCTGCGTCTCATCGCTCTGGTCGGCGAACGCCAGGTCCGAGAAGTTCGTGAAGTCCACGCCCGCCTGGACCCGGTTGTACCGGTTCGCCTGCCAGTCGAGGTCCGCCCGCCCCGTCAACCGCGTCTCCTGCATCAGGCGGTTCGAGGGCGTCCCCACGCCGATGCTGTTGAACTGCGACGAGGACACGCCGTACGGGTTGATCCGGTACGAGCTCGCCCCGAACAGGTCCGTCCGGTTCAGGTACGGAATGCAGTTCGAGCCGGCGCACGTGCCGAGCCGCAGGTTCTGGATCAACTGATCGTTGACCGGGAACGTCTGGAAGTTCGTGATGAACTGGATGTTGCTCGTGTTGAAGTACGCAAACGGATCCTGATGGTTCTCCATCCAGCTCGGATCCACCTGCCCCGACAGGTACTGGTCCCGCTGCCAGCTCAAGGCCGCCTGCAGCGACAGCTCGTGCCCGCTCGTCGCCGAGATCGTCTGCGACCAGTTCCCCGTCACGTCGTTCGACGTGGACCGGTAGCCCGTCTGCTGGATCGGGTCGTACGTCGGGTACCCGTTCAGGCCCTGGTTGCGGTCCAGGTGGTAGGTCACCGCCAGCTGCGAGCCCTGGCCGAACGAGTACTGCAGCTTTCCGTCGAACCCCGCCACGTCCTGGTTCGCGTCCAGCAGCCGCGTGCTCTGGCAACTGCCCTTCAGCGCCGCCGGCAGCGTCCGCGGACCGCCGCTCAGGTCCCCGTTGGTCGTGTACGGCACCGACGGCGACCCCGACGCACACCCGCTCGCGTACTGCTCAAACTGCGGGATCCGCACGAGCTGGCTGTCCGACGTCGGGCTGCCCGGATTGAGCGGCACCATCACCGAGTCGGCCACCCCGCCCATGACGAACTGCGGCACGTTCTGCGCACCCAGCGGCCGCAGCTCGTTCTGCTCACCCTGCAGCGTGGTCGCCACGTAGAACGTGAGGTCCTTCGCGAGCGGCCCGCCGACGGAGGCCTCGACCCGGTTCAGCCCCGAGCCGTAGACCTGCCCGCCCACGTTGTCCGTCGAGTAGCTGACCGAGCCGCGGTAGCTCGTGCCGCCGGCCTTCGTCACCTCGTTGATCACGCCGGCCTCGGCCTGCCCGTACGCGGCCCCGACGGCGCCGGTCGTGACCGACACCTCCTCGAGCGCGTTGGTACCGACGCTGGCCAGCGAGGTGCTGCCGTTGGTGATCGCTCCGGAGCTGTTGGCCTCCCCGCTCGCGAGCCCCATGTTCCCGAAGCCGCCGTTGAAGTTGCGGACCAGGACGCCGTCCACGTACGTCGCCTCGGTGCCCGGCCGGCTGCCGCGGATCGAGATCCCGCGGTTGCCGCTCACCACGCCGGGCTCCAACGCCAGCACCTGCGACACCTGATCCACCGGCAGCTGCGCCACCAGGTCGCCCTCGACCGTCGGTTTGCTGGTCACCTGGTCGCGCGGCACGATCGGGTTCACCGCCGCCGTGATCGTGACGCCGGTCAGCTCGACCGCGTGCGCCGCGAGGACGGGGTTGACCGTCATCGTCTGGCCGGCCAGCACCTGCACGTTCCGGATCTCGGACGGTGCGTACCCGATGTACTGGGCCCGCACCGTCACCACCCCGGCCGGCACGTTGTTCATGAAGAAGTAGCCCTTGTCGTCGGTGGTGGCGTTGAACGCGGATCCGACGATGAGCACCTGGGCGCCCGCGATCGGGGCGCCCGCGGAATCCTTGACCGTGCCTTCGATCTTGCCGTTCGTGCCCTGGGCGCGGGCCCGGGTCGGGACTCCCCACAGGAGGAGGGCCGCCCCGAAGATCAGCCATCGGCGCAGGCTTCTGCTTACGATGTCTCCGCTCATGTGACCTCCCGTCACGGCGCGGCGCACGCCTTCGCTCTCGGGTCTCGCCCGAGCCGGAAGCGACACGCTTCCGGGCCCGCCGCCAGCGGCGCGGCGGCGACGCCGCTCGGGTGGCGGCCGGCGTCGCACAGGGAACGTGACCGTGCGTTTGGGAGCCAGGCTGGCTCGGAAGCGCGCCCGGGGCAACGGTTCGTCGGCCAACGGTCGGGGCCGGCGGGCGAGCGGGCGCGGGACGGGCTAGACGGCCTCGTGGCGCAGCAGCTTCGACCGGACGCGGCTGGCCATGATCTTCGTGCCGTCCCGCAGCTCCACCTGCAGCCGGGAGCCGTCGTACGGCACCAGGGCCTGGACGTGGTCCAAGTTGACGATGTGGGAGCGATGCACCTGCAGGAACCGCTCAGGATCGAGGCGGCGCGCGAACTCGCTCATCGGCATGTGCACCAGGTGGCGGCCTCCCGCCAGGTGCACGGCCACGTAGTCGTCCCGCGCCTCGAGCCGCTGGATGTCGGCGATGCGGATCGGAACGATGCGCCCGCGATCGCGCACGAACAGCCGCGTCAGATAGCGGCCCGGATCGAGCGCCTCCTGGGCCCGCTCCAGCGGCTGCGGCGCACCGTGCCGCTCCATCGCCTCGCGCACGCGCTCGATCGCGGCCAGGAACCGGCGCCGGCCGAACGGCTTGAGCAGGTAGTCCAGTGCCTGCAACTCGAACGCGGCGACCGCGTACCGGTCGTAGGCCGTCGTGAAGACGACGGTCGGCACGTGCGTCGCGCGGGCGAGGACCTCCAGGCCGGACAGCCCCGGCATCTGGATGTCCAGGAACAGCACATCCGGCTTCGCGGCGTCCACCTGCTGCAGCGTCTCGAGGCCGTCGGCCGCCTCGCCGACGCACGTGAGCCACGGGACCTCGGCCACCAGCTCCCGCAGCTTCCGCCGCGCCAGCGGCTCGTCGTCCGCGATGACGGCCGTGGCGGTCATTCGCCCTCCCTGTCGGGCGCGGGGGCTCCGTTCGTCGGGAGCCGGACGGTGACGGCAAAGCCCTGGCCCGGCGCCGTCACGACCTCCAGACGCGCGCGGTCCCCATACCGGGCGTCGAGCCGCTGCCGCAGCACCCGGAGCCCGTGGCCCCGGCCATTGCCAGCGCAGTCCGGCGTCGCCCCCTGCCCGTCGTCCTCAACCCGCAGCAACAGATGGTCCGGCCACTCCCGCACGGTGATCGCCATCCGGCCCCCCTCGGGGCGCGGCGCGATGCCGTGCCGGATCGCGTTCTCCGCCAGCGGCTGCAGCACGAACGACGGGACCTCGTGGTCGAGGGCGCGTTCGTCGATATCGGTGGTCAGCCGCAACCGCTCGCCCAGGCGCAGCGCCTCGAGCGCAAGGTAGTTCCGGGTGAAGTCCCACTCCCGCAGGAGCAGCACGTCCTCCGACTCGGCGCCGTCGAGCGCGTAGCGCAGCAGGTCGCCCAGGCGGCCGAGGGCCTCCTCTGCCGTGGTGGCGTCGTGGCGCACCAGCGTGCTCAGGGAGTGGAGCGAGTTGAAGAGGAAGTGCGGATTGAGCTGCGAGCGCAACGCCGCGAGCTGGGAGCGCATGGCCAGCGCCTCCGACCGCGCGGCGGCGACCTCCTTCTCCCGGAGCAGGCGGTGGACCCGCAGCGTGTACGAGATGCCCGCGATCAGGAGGTACAGCCACACGCCCATCATGATCTGCCAGCCGAGCCACGCCGCGTCGTTGGTCGTCGAGAACGCGGCGCTCCAGCCCGCCTGCACGGCCCACCGCAGGATCCAGATCCCGTTCCACAGGAGCGCGAACATCAGCGCCAGCACCAGCTGCACGACGTAGAATCGCGCCCGGCCCCGGTCCGGAAAGTGGATGCGTCCCGACAGCCACCACACCCCCACGCCGAGCAGCGCGCTGATGACCGTGCGCGACAGCGCGGTGTCGAGCAGGTCCCCGAAACTGGACGTGCCGGCGGCCTGCAGCGCGTCGGAGACCAGCTCGAGGATCGCGAACGGCACCCAGGCCACGGCGTAGGCGAGCCACGGCATGGCGATGGGCCGGAAACGCGCGGCGACGCTCCGCGCTGCGCGGGGAGGGATCATCTCCATCCTCCACGTTGCATGCTGGCACTCGCTGGGGACCAACGGACGTCGGCGAACGGTCGCCGAACGGCGGCGAACGGCACGGGCGCGGGGGTCAACGCGACGCTCCCGGGCCGCCCGGCGCCGTCCCGCGACCGGCCGGTCCTTGGTTCAACCCCGCCCCGCGGCCAAGGTGCCCGTGCGGGTCGTCGCCCGGCGATTCGCGCGGCTCAAGCCGGGGTGGAGGTCCGGTTGATGACGACGCCCCGCTCCCGCAACCCGTCCATCACCGCGGCGAAGACCCGGTCGTCGCCCGCCAGGAGCTCCGGCGGCTGCACGCCGGGCCGCCGTAGCTCGCCGCGGGCCAACATCCGGGCCACGATGGCGCACGGGAAGCCCGTGGTCCGGGCCATCGAGTGAAAGCCGGTGGCCGGATCCGCCTCGTCATAGAGGTCCCAGATCCACGTGCACCGCTCGCCGCGATACGTTCCCGCCGCCTCGATCCGCATGACGGTCAGATCCGACTCGCCCTCGGGCAGCCGCCATGCGTCGAACAGCAGCTTCGTCGTCACGTCGTAGGGGCGGATCTTCACGCCGCCCACGTCCATCGGCTCCAGTGAGAGGAAGCCCGTCTCGCGCAGCATCCGCATCCGCTCGGCGTGCCCCGGCCAGCGGAGCGTTTTCTCCTTCATGAACGGGGCGTGGAGCGTCGCCGCCAGGCTCCGCAGCCCGTCGGTGTTGAAGGCCTCGACGGTGCCGACGCGCGGCAGGTCCACCGGCTCGACATCCGAGAGCGCGGGCTTCGCCACGACTTTCCCGTGCTCCACCCAGCGCGCGGGCCGCGTGTACTCCTCGATGACGTCCACCGCCGAGAAGACGACCCGATACTCGAACGGCCAGACACGGTGCTGGGGCAGGCCGCCGACGAGGATGAGCAGCGAGTCCACCCGGTCGAACTCGTGCTCCGCCCGGCCGCACAACAGGTTCGAGAGCCCCGGCGCGACGCCGCAGTCCACCACCGCGGTCGCGCCGCGCTCGCGGGCGAGCCTGTCGAGCTTCAGGAAGTCCTCGGGCATGAAGGCGATGTCGGCGTACGGCTTGCCGGCCTCGATGACGAGCCGCAGCAGGCGGAAGCCCATGTGCCCCGGGGCCGCGCCGACCACGACCTCCGCCGGGGCGATTGCCTTCCGCACGGCCGCGTCATCGGCCAGGTCGAGGGCGATCGTGCCGAGGCCCTCCGCCTCAAGGCGCGCACGCCTGGTGGTGGACGCGTCCGCTACGGTCACCTGGAAGTCCCGCTCGCGGGCGAGGTCGCGGGCGATCACCCGGCCCACCAGTCCTCCTCCGAGGACCACGATCCTGCTCACGACACGCCTCCGTCCCGTGGTGTCCGGTCTCCGGCCCACCCAAGTCTACCGCCGGGCCCGGGGGGAGGACAGCGCGCTATCGTGGAGCGGTGTCGCGCGTCGCGCTCGCTCGGCGCTTGACCCTGCGCGCCGGGGTCGTGTTAGACTGTCCGCGTCGCCGCACGCTTCGCACCCTGCTTCCTCCCTTCGGGACGACGCCTGCGCGCCACCGCGACGTGCTCGACACGGCGGCCCGCTCCAGGACGAGCCGCGCGACCGGCGGACGTGGTCGCACCCTCGCCCGCGACGTGCAGCCCGGGCTTGTCGCCTCGGGGGGGGCAGGCGCCTGACCTGAGCGCTCCAGCGCGGCCGAGCCGCAGCTGCGGGCGAGATCATCGAGGTCATCCATGGACGACAAGGTCGTGGTCATCACGGGCGCCAGCGCCGGCATCGGAGCGGCGGCGGCCAGGCTCCTGGCGAGCCGGGGAGCCTCCGTAGTTCTCGCCGCGCGCCGCCGGGAGCTGCTGGAGTCCGTCGCCTCCACGTGCGGCGCACGGGCGCTCGCCGTCGTCGCGGACGTCGGCGCTCGCGCCCAGGTTCGGCGCGTCGTCGCCGAAGGCATCGGCCGATTCGGGCACCTCGACGTATGGATCAATAACGCCGGCCAGGGCATCACCCGGGCGCCGTCGCAGCTGACCGACGAGGATGTGGACGAGGTGATGCGCCAGAACGTGAAGTCGGCGCTGTACGGGATGCAGGAGGTGCTGCCGCACTTCAAGGAGCGCGGCGCCGGGCACGTCATCAACGTCTCCTCAATGCTCGGGCGCATCCCCTTCGCGACGTTCCGCTCCGCGTACTGTGGCGCCAAGCACTTCCTCAACGCCCTGACGGCGACCTTCCGCGACGAAGTCCAGCAGACCCACCCCGGCATCCAGTTCTCGCTCGTCTCACCCCCGGTGGTGCGGACGGACTTCGGCGCCAACGCGATCGGCGGCGGCCCCGATTCGCGCCAGCTCCCCGGCTCCCAGAGCGCGGAGGAGGTGGCGGACGTCATCGCGGGCGTGATCGCGTCCCGTAGGCCCGACGTGTACACCCGGGCGGGAAGCGGCGACCGGGTCGCCGGCTATTACGCCGCGCTCGGCAAGGATCCCTGACGGCGGCCGACGCGCGCCGGCGCGGCGGGGCTCCGGACCGTCGCGACGGGCCCGTCGAAATCCGCCGCTCGACCGTGTAGTATGCATCAATGGCTACCCCCGGCCCCGGCGGCCACACCCCAGCGTCCTTGGTGTCCCTCGACATCCTGGCGCCCTACAAGCGTCCGGACTGGAGGCGCAGCCTGCGGCAGGTCGCCGCCACGGTCGTTTCGCTGGCGTCCCTGTGGGTTCTGATGCTGGTGTTCGTGGAGCGGGCGTACTGGCTCACGCTGATGCTTGCGGTGCCGGCGGCTGCGTTCCTGGTCCGCTTGTTCATCATCCAGCACGACTGTGGCCACGGGGCCTTCTTCCCGTCGCCGCGGGTCAGCAACCTCACCGGATCCGTGATCGGGATCTTCACGCTGACGCCCTACGAGTACTGGCGGAAGATCCACGCCATGCATCACGCGACGTCGGGCAATCTCGAGCGACGCGGCTTCGGTGACATCGACACGCTCACGGTCCGGGAGTATCTCGGACGCAGCTGGTGGCAACGGCTCCGGTACCGGCTGTACCGCAATCCGTTCGTGCTCTTCGGCATCGGCCCGCCGGTCCACTTCATCATTCGCCACCGGCTGCCCACGCTGGTGCCGCGCTCCTGGAAGCGGGAGCGGCGCAGCATTCACTGGACCAACCTGTGGCTGGCGGCGACGGTGGGGGCCATGGCGCTCACGATCGGGCTCAAGCGCTTCCTCATGGTGCAGCTGCCCATCACGCTGCTCGCGTCCTCGCTCGGCGTGTGGCTGTTCTACATCCAGCACCAGTTCCGCGAGACATACTGGGAGCACGACGGCCAGTGGGACTACCTGGCGGCCGGGATCCAGGGCAGCTCCTACTACGCGCTGCCGCGCGTGCTGCAGTGGCTGACGGGCAACATCGGCTTGCATCACATTCATCATCTCAACAGCCGGATTCCCAACTACCGCCTCCAGGAGTGCCTCGACGCGAACCCGGTGCTGCAGCGGGTGACGCGCCTCACGCTGCGGCACAGCCTCGCGTGCGTGTTCCTGAAGCTGTGGGACGAGGAGCGGCGGACGCTGGTGGGCTACCGAAGCGCGCGGCGGCGGCGAGCCCTTCAGGCTTGCCCCGCCGGACCGTCCGTGGGCGACAGGCAGCGCTAGCGCCTGCCGCAATTCCCGCCAACGACGAGCCCCGACCGGGGCTGGTCGGGGCTGACTCGTTGCGGCTGCGAGTGGCCAGGGGCAGAATCGAACTGCCGACACGCGGATTTTCAGTCCGCTGCTCTACCAACTGAGCTACCTGGCCGGGCGCACCAAAAGTAAGCGGCCGGCCCCCAAGTCGGCAGGTGCGTTCGTGACGCCGGGCCGCCGGCGCGCTATTCTCTGCCAGTCCATGCAAGCCCTGTGGTGGGGACTCCTCGCCGCGCTCGCCGTGGCGCCGGCGCGCGCTCAATCGGCCGCCCCCCCGCTCGGCCCGGGCGTGGACGCCATCGTAGCCCGCTACCTGGCCGCCCGTGGGGGCGAAGCGCGGATCCGTGCCGTGCGCTCGGAGCGCCTGATCGGCCTCATGACCTTCGCCGACGGCGCCTCCGGCAGCGACACCGTCGAACTGGCCCGCCCCCTGCGCATCCGCACCACCATCCACGTCGCCGGCCGCGCCGTCGTCCAGGGGTACGACGGCGACACCGCTTGGACCGTCGACCCGTTCCAGGGCGACACAGCGCCGCACCCGCTCGACTCGGCGACCGCCCGCAACGTGATCGCCGGCGCCGACATGGACGGCCCGCTGGTGGACGTCGCCGCGAAGGGCGAGCGGATCACGCTCGCGGGCGTGGACACGGCCGACGGCCGGCCGGCCTGGGCGCTCCGCGTGCGCTGGCCCGGCGGCACGACCGATACCTGGTTCGTGGACACCACGACGTTCCTGATCACCAAGTGGCAGGGCAGTCGCACGATCCACGGCAGTCCGCTGACCTTCGACACCTGGTTCCGGGATTACCGCCGGATGGACGGCCTGATGTTCTCGTTCCTGATGGAGTCCGACACCCGGGGCCGGCCCGGCAGCCAGCGCGTCGTGTTCGACACGGTTCAGGTGGATCCGCCGATCGGCGCCGGACGCTTCCGGATGCCGGAGTGAGCGCTCCTTCCCCAATGCCGCGCGCTCGCGCAGTTTAGGTGCCCATGACCTCCTTCCCGAACCTGACGATCCTCGGCCACCCGCTCATCAAGCACAAGCTCCACGTCCTCAGGGACGAGCGGACCTCGGTCAAGGACTTCCGCGACCTCGTGGGCGAGATCGCGATGCTGATGGCGTACGAGGTCACCAAGGACCTCCCCACGGAGCCGGTCGAGCTGGACACGCCACTGGAGCACATGACCGGGGAGAAGGTCGCCGGCAAGAAGCTGGCGCTGGTCCCGGTGCTCCGCGCCGGCCTCGGCATGGTGGAGGGCATCCTGCGCCTTGTGCCGGCCGCCCGGGTGGGCCACATCGGCCTGTACCGCGACCACGAGTCGCTCCGGCCGGTGGACTACTACTACAAGGTGCCCAGCGCGCGCGACGAGCGGGACTTCTTCCTGCTCGATCCCATGCTCGCCACCGGCGGCTCGGCCGCCGCGGCCTGCGTCAAGCTCAAGAAGTCCGGCGCCCGCTCGCTCCGGCTGCTGTGCATCGTCGCTGCCCCCGAGGGCGTGCAGAAGATGCTCGACGAGCATCCCGACGTGCCCGTCTACGCCGCCGCGCTGGACCGCCAGCTCAACGCGAGCGGGTACATCCTGCCCGGCCTCGGCGACGCGGGCGACCGCCTGTTCGGAACCAAGTAGTGCGCCTGACCTGCTGGGGCGCCGCCGGCGAGGTGACCGGCTCGATGCACCTCCTCGAGATCGGGCCCAAGCGCCTGCTGCTCGACGGCGGCTTGTTCCAGGGCCGCCGCGAGGAGGCGCGCCGCAAGAACGAGAACTTCCCCCTCGACGTGCACGACGTCGACCTGGTGGTGGTCAGCCACGCCCACATCGACCACACCGGCCGGCTGCCGCTGCTGATCAAGAAGGGGTACGCGGGTCCCATCTTCTGCACGCCGGCCACGCGCGACCTGGCGAGCGTGATGCTGCCCGACTCGGGGTTCATCCAGGAGAAGGATTTCGAGTTCCTGAGCAAGCGCGGCCACAACCACCTGGCCGAGCCGCTGTACACCGCGCACGACGCGACGCTCGTGCCCGACCACATGGTCAGCCTGCCCTACGACCGCCCGCTCGAGATCACGCCGGGCGTGCAGCTGACCTACACCGACGCCGGCCACATGCTCGGCTCGGCCTCGGTCGTGCTGGACATCGACGCGGCGGGCGCGAAGCGGCGGATCGTCTTCTCCGGCGACATCGGGCGCTGGGGGCTGCCGATCATCCGCGACCCCAAGCCGCCGCAGGGCTCGGCGGACGTGCTCATCGTCGAGAGCACCTACGCCAACAAAGTCCACGAAACGCCGGTGGAGGCGCAGGGCATGCTGGCGCAGTTCGTCAACAAGGTGGCGAAGCGCGGCGGGAAGATCTTCATCCCGGCCTTTGCCATCGAGCGCGCCCAGGAGCTGATCTACGAGCTGCACAGCCTGGTCAGGGACGGCGCCATCCCGAAGATCCCCATCTACGTCGACTCGCCGCTGGCGGTCAACGCCACCGATGTCTTCCGCCTGCACCCTGAGGCGTTCGACCGCAGTGAGCGGCTGGTGCGCGAGACCGACGACCTGTTCCGCTTCCCGATGGTGAAGTACGTCCGCAGCGTCGAGGAGTCGAAGGCGCTGAACGCGCTGCGCGGCCCGCTGATCGTGATCGCCGCGTCGGGCATGGCGGAGTCGGGCCGCATTCTCCACCACCTCCGCAACGGCGTGGGCGACCATCGCAACCTCGTGCTCATCGTCGGCTTCCAGGCCGATTACACCCTCGGCCACAAGCTCCAGGAAGGCGACAAGGAAGTGCGCATCTACGGCGAGATGGTGCCGGTCCGGGCCGAGGTCGCGACCATCGGCGGCTATTCGGGGCACGCGGACCGCAACGAGCTGCGCCAGTGGGTCGCCGGTCTGGGCGACCTTCCGAAGCGCGCGTTCACGGTCCACGGCGAAACCGAGCAGCTGCAGGCCATGGCCGAGCTGCTCCGGGGCCTGGGCGTCAAGCGGGTGGACGTCCCGAAACTGGGCGAGCCGTTCGACATCTAGCTAGGTTGCAGCCATGCGCCGGCTGATCGCCGCCGCCGTGGCGCTGGTCGTGGCGGCCTGGCTGTTCTCGCTCGCGGAGGTCGTGCGAGCGGCGCGACGCGATGACGCCGCTCCCGCCGACGCCATCGTGGTCCTCGGCGCCGCCCAGTACAACGGCCGCCCCTCCCCGGTCTTCCGCGCCCGCCTGGACCACGGCGCCGAGCTGTTCCGCCGCGGCCTCGCGCCGCACGTACTCGTTACCGGGGGAATCGGCCTCGGCGACACCGTCAGCGAGGCCGTGGTCGGCCGCCGCTACCTCGTGGCCACGGGCGTGGACTCGGCCGCCGTAATCGCCATCGCGGCCGGCCGCTCCACCGAACCCTCCCTTCGGGCCGCCGCCGACTGGATCGTCGCCCACGGCGGCCGCCGCACCATCCTCGTGAGCGACGCCTTCCACATGCTCCGACTCTCCATCACGGCGCGCCGCCTGGGGCTGGTGCCGCTGGGCTCCCCCGCCCGCCGCAGCCCGATCGCCGCCAACCATCGCCTCGAGCTGGGTTACCTCCTGGCCGAGTCGCTCAAGGCCCCCATCGCGTACCTCGTCACCCGGAGCTTGCTGTGAGCGACCCGTTGCGCGACCGCCTCGCTTCCCGCCGCGTCTACACCGGCCGGGTCCTGAGCCTGGACGTGGACACGGTCCGCTTCCCCAACGGGAGCAGCGGCGAGCTGGAGATGATCCGCCACCCTGGCGCCGCCGCCGTGCTCCCCGTCCTCTCGCCCGACGACGCCGCGGACCCTCAGCTCCTGCTGATCCGCCAGTATCGCTACGCCGCCGGCGGCCACATTTGGGAGGTGCCCGCCGGGCGGCTGGAGAACGGCGAGCAACCGGAGGCCTGCGCCCGCCGCGAGCTGCTGGAGGAAACCGGGACCACCGCGCGCCGCTGGAGCCGCCTGACCACTATCTTCACGACCCCCGGGTTCACGGATGAACGGATCCACTTCTTCGTCGCCCGCGACCTGACCGTGAACGAGGACGCCACTCGCCGCGAGGCCGACGAGTTCATGGAGGTGAAGGCCTTGCCGATGAGCGAGGTGCTCGCAATGATCCGGCGCGGTGAGATCACCGACGGCAAGACCATCGTCGCTGTTCTCTTTTTCGCCGGCTTTCAGCTCGAACTGTAGCTTCCAGAGGACGGTCACCGGCATCGTCCGGCCGCCCAACCGCCACGCCAACTCCCGTCAAGTCACTCCCCGACAATGCGTTGGCCTGATGACCCGTTGAGCATGAGAATCCGGTACGGTTAATGCCTCTGGGGAGAGAGCAACTCCCCTTTTGGAGCGGGTGCGACGTGACCCTGCTGGCGCATGGAAGTCTCCGCGAGTTCCGGCACCCCGCAGCCGGAGAGTTCGCGTCCCTCGACGACGCCCAGGTCGTGCAGGCCTTCCTCGATGGCCGCCAGCGCGCCTTCGATGAGCTGGTTGCCCGCTACCAGGTCCGCCTGCTGAACTTCGTCTACCGCACGGTCGGCGACCGTGAGCGCGCCGAGGACCTGGTCCAGGAAGTGTTCATCCGGATCTACCGGCACCTGCACCGCTTCGACCAGACCAAGAAGTTCTCGACGTGGGCGTACACCATTGCGTCCAACCTCGCCAAGAACGAGCTGCGCAACCGGAGCCGCAATCCCCTCGTGCTCTTCCAGACGATCAAGCGCAACTGGGAGGCCGATCATCGCCCGCTCCAGTTCGAGGACTCCAGCTCGCGGCCCGACGACCTGTTCTACAAGCGACACCTGCGGGAGCTCGTGGAGCAGTCGGTATCCCAGCTTCCGGAGCACCACCGCGTCGTATTCGTGCTGCGGGAGCTCGAGGGCAAGACCTACGAAGAGATCGCGGACATCACCGGCTGCAACCTCGGCACGGTGAAGAGCCGTCTCAACAGGGCGCGCAACAACTTCGCCGCCATCATCGCCCCGCACCTGGACTAGCCGGAAGCGCCGGCGGCGGAACCGACGGCGCGCTTCGAGGTAGAATGTGGGTCCTTGCTTTGCGGGCCCGCATGAATTGCTGTGAATTCCGAGACAAATACTCTGACTACGCCGACGGCCTCCTGCCGGCAGAAGAGGCGCGCGAGGCGCGGGCGCACCTGGACGCCTGCCCGCCGTGCCGCCGGTTCGACGGGGTCTTCCGTACCGGGGTGGCCGCTCTGCGCTCCGTGCCGGCTGTGGGGATGTCACGGACCTTCGGCCCGCGCTTGAGGGAGCGGCTGCGGCGAGAGATCTCCGTCCGGGTGCCCGTCGTCGCCCGGTGGTCGGGCGCGATGGGGACGCTGCTCCTGGTGGCGACCGTGGGTGTGGTCGGCCTCGATCTGGTCAGGGCGCACCCGCGGCGGCACGACACGCTCCCTCTTGGCCCGGCCGCAGTGGCCGTGCCGCTCGTGCCGCCGGCGGCGGAGCCAGCCGCCTTCACGGCGCGATTCGACAGCACCGTCATCCCCCTCGACGCCCTTCACCCGCTCGAACCCGTGTTGATCGAGTCCGTGCTCGCCGCCGCGGCCGCGCCGGCCGCCGCCGTGGGGGGGGACCGCCCGCCGTACGATCTCTCGGTGGTGTGGGGGGGGCAGTAGCGCCGCCCAAGGCTGTTGCGGCACCCTCTTTCGGGCTAAAATAGGCCCGATGCCCGGCCGGTCATTCGATGGGTTGCAACGCTCCCTCGCCAAGGGTGAAGTCCGGCCCGTCTACTACTTCTTCGGCGACGAGGACCTGCTGAAGGACGACGCCGTGCGCGAGGTCCTCGCGCTCGCCGTCGAGGCGGCGACGCGGGACTTCAACCTGGACCGCCGGCGGGCGCCGGAGCTGTCCGCCGACGACTTCCATTCGCTGGTCGGCACGCCGCCGATGCTCGCGGCCCGCCGCGCCGTCGTCCTGACGGAGGTCGAGGCGCTGCAGCAGAAGCGGGCGAAGCAGCAGGCGCTCCGTGCCGCGGTGCTCGCGTACCTGGCTCATCCAGCGCCCGACACGGTGCTGGTGCTCGTGCAGTCGCGGGGCACCAAAGCCGATCCTGAGCTGCAGCGCGCCGGCCACGGCGTGGATTTCGAGGTGCTGGAGCCGGCGCGGGTGGTGCGGTGGATCCATCACCACGCCAAGAAGGAACACGGCCTGGTGCTCGCGGACGAGGCCGCGCGGCTTCTCCAGCGGGCGGTCGGCGACGACCTTCCACAGATCGCCGCCGAGATCGCGAAGCTCGCGGCCGCGACCGGGGGGCGCTCCGTCACCGTGGAGGACGTCGGCGAGCTGGTGGGAGTGCGCGAGGGCGAGACCGTCGGGGATTTTCTCGACGCCGTGACGGGGCGGCGGTTCCCCGCGGCCGCAGCCATGGTGCCGCGCATCCTGCTGAGCCCCGGGAACACGGGCGTGCGCCTGGTGGGAGCGCTCGGCACCGCCCTGGTCGGGCTCGGGCTCGCGCGGACGAACCTCGACGCGGGGGTGTCACCGTCCGTCGCCGTGGACCGCGTGTACCAGGCGCTGGAGGCCGCCCGCCCGATGGGCCTGCGAAGCTGGCGCGAAGAGGCGGCACGGTGGGTGGCGGACGCCGCGCACTGGACCGCGGGGGACGTGGACGCGGCGCTCGCGGCGACGTTGCGCGCCGACGCGCGGCTCAAGGACACGAAGCTGTCGGGAGAGGCCGAGATCGTGACCGAAGCGGTGTTGTCGCTGGGCGTGGCGGCGCGGAGCGCGGCATGAGATCCGGCGCAGGGCTTGCGGCGAGCGTCGCGATGGTCCTGGCCGTACCGCTGGGCATCGGTGCGTCCGCGCGGCCGGCCAGCGCCCAGGAGAGTCCGGCGATCAAAGCCGCCATCCAGCTCGCGGCCAGCGGCCAGGGCGATTCCGCCCGGGGGCTCGTGGCCGCGCAGCTGGCCAGGGCCCGGCCGGGCGATCCCGCCTACGTGGAGGCGCTGTACTGGAGCGGACGGCTCGCCTCCTCCGGCGACAGCGCCGAGAACGACTTCCGCCGCGTGGCCATCGAGTACTCCAACTCGCCCTGGGCCGACCAGGCCCTGCTGCAGCTGGCCGAGCTGGCGCTCGCGGCCGGCAACGGCGCCGGGGCGCTCCAGCTGGCCGAGAGACTCCGCAACGACTACCCCGGCAGCCCGCTGCGCGCGCAGGCGGCCTTCTGGGGCGGGCGCGCGGCATTCGACGTCGGCGCGGCCCCGACCGCGTGCGCGCTGCTGGACTCGGCGCGGACCGAGTCCCCGGACGACGTCGAGTTCCTGAACCAGGTGGCCTTCTATCACAGCCGCTGCGCGGTCGTGGAGCGCATGGAGCGGGCCGATACCACGTCGGTGCCCGGCGCCACGCCGACCCCAGCCCCGGGCGACACGACGCATCCGGCGCCGGCCGCGTCCGCGGGCCGTCCGGCAGCGCCGGCGGCTCCGGCGCCCGCCAGGGCCCCCGCCCCCACGTACGCGGTGCAGGTTCGCGCCACCCGCTCGAGCCGGATCGCCCACGACGTCCTGGCGCGCCTGGAGCAGGCGGGGCTGCACGGCCGCATCGAGAAGGCCGACAACGGCATCCTGCGTGTGCGCATCGGCCCGTACCCGAGCGAGCGCGCGGCCGGCGCGGCCGTGCAGCAGGTGCGTCGCCTCCTGGGCGGGCACCCGTACGTGGTCCCGCCGTCGTGACCCTCCCCGGCCTCGACGTCTCGACGCCGCTGATGCAGCAGTACCGCGAGATCAAGGCGCGGCACCGCGACGCCATCCTCATGTTCCGGATGGGCGATTTCTACGAGATGTTCGAGGACGACGCCGAGGTGGCGGCGCGCACCCTGGGCCTGACGCTGACCTCGCGCAACAACGGCGCCGCGGCCGAGACGCCGCTCGCCGGCGTTCCCGTGAAGGCCGCGGCCGCCTACGTCCGGCGCCTCGTCGAGCGCGGCTTCCGCGTCGCCATCTGCGAGCAGGTCGAGGATCCGAAGCTGGCCAAGGGCATCGTCCGTCGTGAGGTGACCGAGGTCGTGACGCCCGGGGCCGTGATGGCCGACGACCTGCTCGAGGCACGCCGGAACACGTTCCTCGTCGCCGTCGCGACGGACGGCCCCCGCGCCGGGTTCGCCGCGGCGGATCTGTCCACCGGGGAGCTGGTGCTGGAGAGCGTGCAGAGCGCCGGGCTCGACGCGGCTCTGCAGCGCTACAACCCCTCCGAGGTGGTCGTGACCGAGGGCGCCGCCGCCTTGGCGCCCGCCGGTGTGCTGGTCACGCGCCGCGAGGGCTGGGAGTTCGACCCGGCGCTCGCGGGCGAGGAGATGGCGCGCCGCTTCACGCTGGCCTCGCTCGACGGGCTCGGCATCGGCCCCGACGATGCCCTGGCCCTCGGCGCGGCCGGCGCCCTGCTTCGCTATCTGGGCGAGCTGCAGCCGGGCGGCCTCCCGCAGCTGCGCCGCCCCGCCGTGCGGCGCGCCGAGGGCCGGTTGTACCTCGACGCCATGACACGCCGCAACCTCGAGCTGGTGGAGCCGCTTCGCCCCGGCGGCGAAGCCGCCACGCTGCTCGCCGCGCTGGACCGGACGATGACACCGATGGGCGCGCGGCTGCTGCGCCAGTGGCTGCTGGGGCCGCTCACCGATCCGCTGGCCATCGCCGCGCGGCACGATGCCGTGGGCGTGCTGGTCGCTGACGAGCCGCGTCGCGCCGGGCTGCGCGAAGCCCTCGACGGCGTGCGCGACCTGGAGCGCCTCGGTGCCAAGGCGGCCGCCCGGCGCGCCACGCCGCGCGATCTCGGGGGCCTGCGCGACTCGTTCGCGCGGCTGCCGCGCCTCGCCGACCGGCTCGCCGGACTGTACGAGCTCGACCGCGGCTTCGACCCGCTGACCGACGTGGGCGAGGCCCTGGCGGCCGCGCTCGTGGACCGCCCGCCCGCAGCACTCGGCGACGGCGACGTCATCCGCCCCGGCTTTTCCGCGGCGCTGGACGAGCTGCGTGGCCTGCGCGACGGCGGCCGCTCCTACATCGCCTCCCTCCAGGCCCGCGAGCGCGCCCGCACTGGCATCGCCTCACTCAAGGTCGGCTACAACAAGGTGTTCGGGTATTTCATCGAGGTCACCCGCGCCAACCAGGCCGCCGTCCCCCCCGACTACGAGCGCCGTCAGACCCTCACCGGCGCGGAGCGGTACGTGACGCCCGAGCTGAAGGCGCACGAAGCCCGGGTGCTCGGCGCCGAGGAAGAGATCGCCCGCCTCGAGGAACGCCTGTTCGCCGAGGCGCGCGACCGTGTGGGGGCCGCCATCGGCCGCCTCCAGGAGTGCGCCGCCCGCGTCGCCGCGGCCGACACCTTGGCCGCGCTGGCGGATGTGGCGGCGCACCACCAGTATGTCCGGCCGGAGATGACGGCCGATTTCGCCCTCGCCATCGAGGCGGGCCGCCATCCGGTGGTCGAGCGCGTGATGCCGCGCGAGGCCTTCATCCCGAACGACGTGCGCCTCGACGCCGAGAGCCAGATCATGATCGTCACGGGCCCCAACATGGCCGGCAAGAGCACGGTGCTGCGCCAGGTCGCCTTGCTGGTCCTCATGGCGCAGGCCGGGTCCTTCGTGCCGGCCCGCGCCGCCCGCATCGGCGTCGTGGACCGGCTGTTCACTCGCGTCGGCGCGAGCGACGACCTCGCCCGTGGCCAGAGCACGTTCATGGTGGAGATGGCGGAGACCGCGGCGATCCTGCACGGCGCCACGCGCCGCAGCCTGGTGCTCCTCGACGAGATCGGGCGCGGCACGTCCACCTACGACGGCGTCGCGATCGCGTGGGCGGTAGCGGAGTACCTGCACGAGCGCGTCGGGTGCAAGGCGATCTTCGCCACGCACTACCACGAGTTGACGCAGCTGGCGGAGCGGTTCGCCCGCATCGTCAACTGGAATGTCGCGGTACACGAGGCGGGGGACGAGGTCGTCTTCCTGCACCGCCTCCGGCCGGGCGGCGCCGACCGATCCTACGGCATCCACGTCGGCCGCCTGGCCGGACTCCCCGCCGAGGTGCTGGCCGTGGCCGGCGAGGTGCTGCACGCGCTCGAGGCGGGCCATCGCGTGGCCGCGGCACCGTCGCCTGCCGACCAGCTCGCGCTGTTCGCACCCACGGAGGATCCGCTCGTCGCCGAGCTGCGCGCGCTCGACGTGGACGGGCTCTCGCCCCGCGACGCCCTGGCCAGGCTGGCCGAGCTGCAGCAGCGGGCGCGGAACGGCCGGGCATCCTGATGCGCACCCGGACGCCCGGACGCCCGGCAGCGGGGCCCGTCCCTGCAAGGGCGGTATACAGCCTCGCGCTGCTCCGCACGTCCGTCGGTCTGTGCCTCGGCGCCTCCGGACTGCTGGCCGCCTGCCGGCGCGCCGCCGACGCGCCCCCGGCCGCGTCCCTGGAGAACGACGTGCCGGTGGCGGTCAACAGCGCGTCACCGTTCCAGTACCCCCTCGATCTCTACGACCAGGGGGTCGAGGGAGAGGTCCGGCTGCGGCTGTACGTGGACTCCACCGGCCGGGTGCATCCCGAATCCACGCGCGTGGCGACATCGTCGGGCACGCCCGGACTCGACTCCGCGGCCGCGCGCGGTGCCGCGCAGCTGCAGTTCGCACCGGCCCACCGGGACGGCCGCGCCGTCGGCATGGCGTTCTACCAGCCGGTGATCTTCCGCCGCGTCGAAGGGCCGCAGGCTCCGCCCCAGTGAGAGCGCCCGCCCCGCCGCTCGACAGCGTCCTCGACGCCGTCGGTGGGACGCCGCTGATCCGGCTGCGGCGCGTGGCCCGCGGGCTGCGGACGCCCGTGCTGGCCAAGGCCGAACAGCTCAATCCCGGCGGCTCCGTGAAGGACCGGATCGGCCTCGCGATCATCGAGGCGGCTGAGCGCAGCGGCGCGCTCCGGCCGGGCGGCGTCATCGTGGAGGGGACCAGCGGCAACACCGGGGTGGGGCTGGCGATCGCCGCGGCCATCAAGGGCTACCGCTGCATCTTCACGATCCCGGACAAGATGTCCACCGAGAAGATCCGCCTGCTGCGCGCGTTCGGGGCGGAGGTGGTCGTCGTGCCGACGGCGGTCCCGCCGGAGCACCCGGAGTACTACATCCAGAAGGCCAAGGCGATCGTCGCCGCCACACCGGGCGCGGTGCTGGCCGACCAGCACTTCAACCCGGTGAACCCCGAGGCGCACTATCGGACGACCGGCCCGGAGATCTGGGAGCAGACCGGCGGGAAGGTGACGCACTTCGTCTGCTCGCCCGGCACCGGGGGCACGATCTCCGGCGTCGGCCGCTATCTCAAGGAGCGCAATCCACGCATCCGCTGCATCGCGCCGGATCCCGTCGGCTCGATCTATGCCGAATACGCTGCGTCGCACACGAAGGGCGAGGGGTTCCCCTACAAGGTCGAGGGCGTCGGTGGCGACAAGATCCCGACGTCGCTGCACTTCGACGTGGTGGATGAGTTCGTCACCGTGAACGACCGGGACGCGTTCCGCATGGCCCGCCGCCTGACACGCGAGGAGGGGCTGTTCGTCGGCGGCTCCACCGGGATGAACGTGCACGTCGCCCTGGAGGTGGCGCGCCGCCTCGACGACCCGGCGGCCATGGTCGTGACGGTGCTGTGCGACACCGGCGAGCGCTACCTGTCGAAGGTGTACGACGACGAGTGGATGCGCGAGAATCAGATGCTCGACGCGGAGCCCGTCACCGTCGAGGCCCTCATGGCGCAGCGGCCGGCCGAGATCCCGCCGCTCGTGTCGGTCGCCCCGTCGGCCAGCGTCCGCCAGGCCCTCAACCTGATGAGCACGTACGGCATCTCCCAGGTTCCGGTGATCGCTGGCGACGACGGCGTCGGCTCGGTCACCGAAGGACCCGTCATCGCGCGGGCGCTCCAGGACGCCGAGCTGCTCGAGCGGTCGGTGGCGGAGGTCATGCAGCCGCCGTTCCCCGTCGTGGACGCGACCTTGCCGGTCGAGCGCCTGAGCACGCTGCTCTCGCGGGAAACCCAGGCCGCGCTGGTCCGCAAGGACGGCCGCCTCGCGGGCATCGTGACGCGCTACGACGTGCTCCGCCAGGTGGCGGGCATCCGATGAAGGTCACCGTTCTCACCGGCGGGACCTCGATGGAGCGCGACGTCGCGCTCGCCTCGGGTCAGCAGATCGCCGCGGCGCTGCGGGCGCGCGGGCACCTCGTCCACGTCGTGGACCTCGCGACGGGCTACGTGCCGCCCGAGCAGGAGGCGGCGTTGCTTCCGGGCGGCGTCGGCCGCGCGCCCCCGGCGCCCGAGCGGCTGCGCGAGCTTGAGCGGGGCATGCTCTCGGCCGGTCTCGGCGAGGTGCCCGCCGTGCGCGAGGCCGACGTGGTCTTCATCGCGCTGCACGGCGGCGTGGGCGAGGACGGCACGGTCCAGGCGATCCTCGACGCCGTCGGCGTGCGGTACACGGGCAGCGGCCACCTGGCCTCGGCGCTCGCGATGGACAAGGACCTGGCCAAGCGAGTCGTCCGCGACTGCGGGCTGGCCGTGGCGCCCTGGGTGATGGCGCCGGCGACCGAGGTCGAGGTGCGCGAGATCGTGGGCTACCCGTGCGTGGTCAAGCCTTCGAAGCAGGGCTCTTCGGTGGGGCTCACCCTGGTCCGGCGGCCCGCAGATCTGCCCGCGGCGGTCGAGCTGGCCGGCCGCTTCGACGACGAGGTGATGGTCGAGCGGTTCATCCCCGGCGCCGAGTTGACGGTCGGCATCCTGGGTCAGTCGCCGTTGCCCGTGCTCGAGATCCGGCCGCAGCACGAGACGTTCGACTACGAGTGCAAGTACCAGCCGGGCATGAGCGAGGAGATCTGCCCCGCGCCGATCGCGCCCGCCCTCGCCGAGCGGGTGCAGGATGCGGCGCTGCAGGCGCACCGCGCGATGAAGCTGAGCGGGTACAGCCGCGTGGATTTCCGGCTGGACGGCGCGGGAGCACCATGCTTCCTCGAAGCGAACACCGGGCCGGGCATGACCGCCAACAGCCTCATTCCGAAGGCCGCGCGCGCGGCGGGCATGGACTTTCCCGCCTTCACCGACGCCATCTGCCACCTGGCGCTCGCGCCGCGGAACAAAGGTGCGAACCGGGGGATACCTGTCGGTTAGCCGCATGGACTACGACGGCTCTCCTTTCGCGCTGACCCCCTGGGTGCGGCGGCTGCTGGTAGCCACCGGCATCGTGTATTTGCTGCAGGTGACCGTCTTCACCAGCCCGTGGCTGATCGAGACGTTCGGTTTCCGCTCCTCGCTCGCCCTGCAGCGCCCGTGGACGCTGCTGACCTACGCCCTCCTGCACGGCAGCTTCCTCCACATCTTCTTCAACATGCTGGCGCTGTTCATGTTCGGGCCGATGGTCGAGAGCCACCTGGGCGGCCGGCGCTTCATCCGACTGTACGCGATCTCGGCGCTCGGCGGTGCGGCGCTGTCGGCGGCCCTGCTGCCGGTGGCCGGCGACAGCCTCATCATCGGCGCATCGGCCGCGGTGTTCGGCGTGATGCTGGCGTTCGTGCTCGAGTGGCCGGACGCCCCGATTTTCGTCTTCCCGCTGCCCGTCCCCGTGAAGGCGAAGTGGCTGTTGATCTTCTTTGCGGCCGCCAACGTGCTGCCGGCCATGCTCGGGGTGCACAACGGCATCGCATATCTGGCGCACATCGGCGGGTTCGGCGCCGCGTTCCTCTACCTCCGCGGCGGCGCGCTCACGCGCGGGCTGCACCGCGCGCGGCCCGTGGCCCACGACACGGCCGTGCTGGTCCACCCGGCCGCGGCACAGACCGCCCGCCGGGCGAGCCCCTTCGGTGCGGGGCGCCGGCGCACCGACGCGAAGGTGCTCGACGAGGTGGATCGCGTCCTCGACAAGATCTCGGCGGGGGGGCTGGAGAGCCTCACCCCGGAGGAGCGGCGCTTCCTCGATGAGATGAGCAAGCGGTTCCAGCAGGGGCAGTGACGTGATCCGGGCCGCGCGGGGCGACATCACCGCCTATGCCGGCACCGCCATCGTCAACGCGGCCAACAACCATCTTGTCCTCGGTGCCGGCGTCGCCGGCGCCATCGCCCGCCGGGGCGGGCCCGCGATCCAGGCCGAGTGCGACCGCCACGGCGCCATTCGCGTGGGCGAAGCGGCCGTGACGGGCGCCGGGACGCTCCCGTGCCACTGGGTCATCCACGCCGCCGCGATGGGCGACGCGCCGGTGAGCGAGCGCAGCATCCGCGACGCGACCCGCGCCGCCCTGCGCCTCGCCGCCGAGCGCCGGATCCCCGACGTGGCCTTCCCCGTTCTGGGCGCCGGCGTCGGCGGCTTCCCATTCCGGCGCGCGGTGGAGATCATGGCTGCCGCCATCCGGGAGGCGGACGCCGCGGCCGGGCCGCACGATGTGACGCTCTACGGCTTTACGGCCGAGGACGCCGCGACGATCGCGGAGGTGCTCGCACGCTTCCCCTAGTCGCCGCTGCGCTGCTCGCGTTGCAGCAGACGCCGGCCTCTCTGTCGTTGCGGCAGGCGGAGTCGCTGCTCGCGGCCGGGCGGCTCGAGCCGGCGCGGCGGATCGCCGAGCGCGTCGCGCGCGAGCGGCCGGACGACCCCACGCCGCTCATCGTGCTCGGCCGCGTCTGGCTTGCCTGGCCGGCCTTCGGCCGCTACACGGCCGACTCGATCCTCGCCCGGGCCGAGGCGCTCGACCCCGGCGACCCGGCGCCCCCGTACTATCGCGCCCTGGCGGGCCTCCGCCTCGGCGGCGACGACGGCGAATCCATGGCCCGGCATTCGCTGGTGCGCGTGCTCGCCCTCGAGCCTCACTACCGCAACGCGTGGGCCCTGTGGGAGAGCCTGTATCGCGACGACCGCGACCGGGCCACGATGGTCGGCGTGCTCGCCCGCCACGCCGGCGACCCGGCCGCCGACCTGTGGCGCGCGGGCCTGCTGGTCGAGCTCCGCCGCTACGCCGAGGCCGTGCCGTTGCTCGACTCGGGGGTCGCGGCCGCCCCCGACGACCCGGCGCCGCGCGCCTGGCTCGCCCGGGCGCTGCTCGAGCAGGGATGCGACAGCGCGGCCGCCCCCGTCTACGCCGCGGCCCTCCGCCGCGCGGCCGCGGACACCGGTGCCGTGCTGTGGCGGCAGGTGCGCAGCATCGCGTCGCCGGCCGAGCGCGCGGGCTATGCCGCGCTGCGCCCGGACGAGCGCCCCGCGTTCCTGCGCCTGTTCTGGGACCGGCGCAACCCTGACCTGCGTGACGCCGTCAACGCGCGGATCGGCGAGCACTTCCGCCGCCTCGCCGAGGCGCACCGCGAGTTCGCCCTGCTACATCCGCTCTCGCGCTGGAACCACTCGCGGCTGTGGCGGACGATCATGGGCGGGCTGGGCACGCCGCCGGGCGAAGCCGCCGAGCTCGCGGCCGTGCGCTCGAACGTCGACGAGACGCGCCAGCCGCGCATCGCCGACGCCGCCGGCGCCGCCGGCGACGTGCCCCGCCTCGACGACTCGTCGCAGGCCACCGTCAACCTCGAGGACGGCCTCGACGACCGCGGCCGCATCCTCGTCCGCTACGGCGAACCGCAGCGCCGGCAGGTCTGGAGCACCGACGCCGAAACGTGGTGGTACGACCTGCCGCAGGGACAGTTCGAGGTCACCTTCGTGCGGCGCACCTCCGACCTCGGCGGCGACGAAGTCGTCACGCCCGTGGTGGCGGGCGAGGCTCAGGACGCCCGCTACCTCCTCGACACGGATCGCCCCAGCATCGACGCGACCCTCACGACCTTCTTCTGGCCAGCCGCGTTCCGCGCCGCCGGCGGCGACAGCACCGCGTTCGACCTGTTCCCCGACAGCGTCTCCGCGCTCGCCGTGCTGTACGACGCCGCAGGCCGCGAAGCGGCGCGCGACTCTGCGCCGGCCGGCCAGCCGCTCCACTTCGTGGTGGCCCCGGGCTCGTTCCTGCTCGCCCTCGACGCGGCGCGCGACGGCCGGATCGGGCTCTTCCGCGGCCCGGTGACCGTGCCCTGGTTCCGGCCCGACACGCTCACCGTCTCGAGCCTCCTCGTGGCCGGCGGGGCCGTGGCGCCGACCCGCGCCGCACTCGAGGCCGCCGCCCCGGCGGCCCTGCGGTTGTCCGAGGGCCGGCCGCTGCGGGTGTACGCGGAACTGTACGGCCTCGGCCGACGCGACGGCGTCGCCCGCTACGACGCCATGTACCGCTTCGAACGCGCCACACACAGCTGGTTCGGCGCCGTGACGCACCACCGGATCATCGTGATCACCTTCCGCCGCACGATCCCCGCCGCGGACCCGGCGCACGAATCGCTGATGATCGACCCGGGCCGGCTCCCGCGCGGCCACTACACGCTCGTCCTCGAGATCCGCGACGCGGTCACCGGCGCGCACGCCTCCAGCGGCACGCTCGATTTCGATCTGCGCTAGCGCTCTTGTCGGCCGCCCTTCGGCGCGGCAAATTGGGGCGGCCGCCACGATGATCATCAACCTCATCCCCGAATTTCTCGCCGCCCGCGCCTCGTCGGCACCGGACGCGGCCTACCAGGCGTACCTCGATCGCCATCACGCCGTGCTCGAGGGTTACTGGCACAACTACGTGCTCGACCTCGATTCGCCGCATCGCGCCGAAGTGGTCGCGCGCGCACTCGCCGCCAGGCGGGACGACCTGCGCCGCCTCATGGCCGACGTGGATCTCGAGCGCGTCACCGCGGAAGTGCTCGACCGCGCCGCCACGATCCTGGAGCTCGACCAGGACGTGGACGTCTACCTCACCGTGGGCGTCGGTGCCGCCAACGCCGCGGAGCTGGTCGTGGGCGGCCGCGGCGTCGTCGTCGTGTGCGTGGAGCACTTCACCGGTGAGCCCAATCCCGAGACCTACGGCCTCGGCCTCTCCCCTCGGCTGCTGCCCCTGTGGATCGCGCACGAGGTCGCCCACACGGTGCGCTACACCTCGCCGACCAGCCGCTCCGAGCTCAAGCGTCTGGTCGCGGAAGCGGGCGGCACCTACGACTACTGGGAGACCGGCAGCCGCGCGACGCTGCGCGAGCTGCTCGTCAACGAGGGCGTCGCCGTGCATGCCGCGAGAGCCGCCGCCCCCGGCTTCGCCGAGGAGGAGTACTTCGGCTTCACCCGCCGCCAGTTCCGGAGGATGCGCGAGCTGGAGGCCTTCCTGTTCCGCGCCGCCGAGCCCGACCTCGACCGCGCCGGCCTCGGCCTGCGGCTGCGCTACCTGAGCGGCGGCATGAGTCCGGCCGCCCGCCTGGTGCAGGGCCGTGTCCTCCCGGAGCGCTGCGGCTACTACCTCGGAGCCCGCATGGTCGAACCCCTCGCCGCCGAGCGCGGCGTCGCCTCCGCCGCCCGGGCCACGACGGCCGAGTTCGACGCGGCGGCCGCCCGCCAGGCCGCCGGCCGGGCGGTGGGCGCGTGACCACGCCTGCCCCCGACCGCCGCGTCAACCGCGGCCTCCGGGAGGTGCTCGACGAGCTCGTCGAGCACGTGCGCTACGTCGCCCGCAACGTCCAGACGATGAGCAAGCAGGATCTGGAATACGCCGAAGAACGGCTGGAGTGGCTCGCCGACGAAGTCTGGCGCGCCGCCACCGAGTCGCAGAACCTCAACCACTGACAGCGGCAGTAGATCTGTAATGTTGCTCATCTTGTTTGCTATAAGTAAGTTCCAGTTTCCGGAAACAGGAATTATCCCGTTGCCATGCCCCAGAAGCAGCTGACCCTTCGCCCCAGCGACGTCGCCGTCGCGCTCTGGCTCGCCCGCGCTCCGCAGGCACCCTATCAAGCGCTCGCAACCGCCCTCGGGCTGGGGCTCGCCGAGGTGCACCGCGGCGTGCGCCGCCTCGAGGTGGCCGGCCTGGTCGCGCCCGGGGAGCGGCGCGTCCACCGGCAGGCGCTGCTCGAGTTCCTGGTGCACGGGGTGAGGTACGTCTTCCCTCCGCTTCTCGGCGCCGAGGAGCGGGGCGTGCCGACCGCCGCGGGAGCCCCCGCCCTGACGGGGAAGCTCCCGGCCGGACCCGCGGTCGTCTGGCCTGACGAGAGCGGAGGAGGCCGCGGACGCAGCCTGCTGCCGCTGTACCGCCGGGCCCCCCGGGCGGCACTCGCCGACGACTATCTCTACCGCACCCTGGCGCTGGTGGACGTGCTGCGGCTGGGTCAGCTCCGCGAGCGGCGGCTCGCGCAGACACTGCTCGATGAGGATCTCAGCCGGGCCGGCACGTGACTCCGGCTAGGTGGACCCTCGCCGGCGGGCCATCTCTCGCTGGCGGGCTTTGTTGATCAGGTACTGCTGCGGAAGGCTCACGAGGTTCGAGACCACGTAGTACAGGTTCAGCCCGGACGGGAAGTTCAGGAACAGCACCGTCATCATGATCGGCATGAAGATGGTCATCATCTTGGCCTGGGGATTGGGCGGCATCCCCATCTGGCCGAGCCGCGAGAGCGCGTACATGGATGCCCCCATCACCAACGGGATCACGTACGTCGGATCCTTCAGCGACAGGTCGGGCAGCCACAGGAAGGACACCCCGCGGAACGCGATCGTGTTCTCGAAGACGAAGAACAGGGCGAACAGGATCGGGAACGGCAGCAGCATCGGAAGGCAGCTGCCGAACGGGTTCACCTTGTGCTCGCGGTACAGCTTCATCATCTCCTGCTGCAGCTTCTGCGGCTCGTCCTTGTGCCGGGTCTGGATCTCCTTCATCAGCGGCTGCACGGCCTGCATCGCCACGGAGCTCTTCATCGCCTTCTGGTTGAGCGGCCAGAGCACGAGCCGCACCGCCACCCCGAAGAGGATGAGCACCCAGCCGTACGCCAGGGAGAGGGTCTGGTGCAGCCACAGCAGCAGCTGGGTGATCCAGACCGAGATGGGCATGACGATGAAGGCGAACTTCCACCCGTAGGGCGACGCGCGGTCGAGGTCGCGCCCGAGCGCGCGCAGCGCACGGAACGCCTGCGGCCCGATGAAGAGCTGGTAGTGGAAGCGGCCGTCGGGACCCACCGGCATCGTCGCCCAGGTGGAGGCGCGGTACCCGTAGCGCCCCTCGGGCTCCTCGCCCGTGGCGAGGGCGCCGCCGAAGGCGGGCCGGGTGCTGTCGGGCGAGAGCAGCACACTCATGAAATACTTCGATTTGATGCCCACCCAGTCGAAGGGCCCGTCGAGCGTGCTGGTCTCGCCGGGCTTCACCTTCGAGAAAGCGAGGCTCACCGGCGAGCCCCGGCGGCCGACGACCGCGTAGCTCCGGTAATTCATGATGCTGTCGGCCTCGACGTTCGCGAACCCCGAGCCGAGACCGACGAGCAGCAGCGCCCCCTGGCCGGCGAGGCCGCCCACCTGGCCGCCGACGTCGAGCACGTACCCCTGCCCGCCCGTCCGCGCGTAGGACAGGGCCACGGTGAGGCCGCCGGCCTGGCCGCGGAACGTGGCACCATGCGCCGTGCGCTCCAGCGCGAACGGAACGCTGTCGAGCGGGATGGTGTCCTGCCCCACCACAAGGCGCATCTCGAGCATGCGGTCGCCCGCGCGCAGCAGCTCCACCGGCCGGCCGCGGCTCGGCCCGCCGAACGCGCGATAGCCCGGCAGCACCACGCGCTCCAACGCCGCCCCGACCGAGCTGAACGTGAACCGCGCCACGGGATCGGCGACGGTCACCGTCTCGGCCACCGCCGGCACCGGCGGCGCCGCCCCGGCCGCCCGGGTTCTCGCGGCCGGGACCGCCGTCGGGACGTGTGCGGCAGCCGCCGCTTGTGGCACCGCGGCCTGTGGCGCCGCCGCGGCGGTCGCGTGCGTCGTGTCCACGCCGGCCGCGCCGGAGGTCCGCGGGTGCTTGAGGAACAGTGCCGGCAGGAACGCGACCACCAGCATCAGGAGGATGGCGTAAATGAGGCGCCGTTCCATGGCTCAGGGCACCGGGTCGTAGCCGCCGCGCGCGAACGGGTGGCAGCGCAGGATGCGCCTGGCCCCCATCCACGCGCCGCGCAACGCCCCGTAGCGCTCGACGGCCTCGATCGTGTACGCCGAGCAGGTGGGCTGGTAGCGGCAGGCCGCGGGCAGCAACGGCGAGAAGGTCACCTGGTAGCCGCGAATCAGCAGGACGGCGATGCGGGCGAAGATGGACACAGCGTCCCTACGATTTCCGCACGCAAACGGTTGAAGCTCGCTCCATAGGCCGCCTCCCGCGCCCGAACCCCGACGTCCGTCGGGGCCGCCAGCACCGGCAGTACCGCCCGCCGGCAGATCTCGCGCAGCCGACGCCGCAGCCGATTGCGCTGGGGCGCCGTGTGCCGGTGCCGCGGCACGATCACCACCAGCCGCGAAAACGCCAGAGGGGAAGGCCGCGTGAACAGATCGAGATGATCCGTCCTCCGGCGCTTCCCCTCGGCCACGAGCGCGCGAAGCTCTGCCGCGCGCACTATCCTCGACGACTTGGGCAGTCGCTCGGGCGTCAACCGCCCCGGTGCTTGGACGGTATCCGGACAGTGAGACGCTTCCGCCCCTTCTTGCGGCGGCGCGACAACGTGGCACGGCCCCACCGGGTCTTCATCCGGGTCCGGAAACCATGCTTGTTCAGGCGCTTCTTGTTGCGCGGACGATACGTCGGTCCCACAGTTCGTGCCTCCAGAAAGCCGCGAAACGTACACGGCTGCAGCGCCGCGGGTCAAGGTTGACTTTTCCACATACGGGGCGTACGTTCGGGCGCCCTTTGAGACCTACCGCTTAACTCCGACCCGCGTTGATGGAGCTTTCGGTAAAGGAAACCTGGAACCGCCTCCTCGACCAGGCACGTGGGCGTCTGCCGGAGCCCACGATACGGTCCTGGCTGGAGCCGGTGGAGCCGATCGGCCTCGAGAACGGCACGCTCGTTCTCGCGGCTCCGGACGAGTTCGCCGCCGACTGGAACAAGTCCAATTACGCGACGCTGCTCTCCGACCTCTCGACCCAGGTCACGGGCCGGCGGCTGGAGATGTCGTTCCGTGTGATGGAGGAGCGCTCGCGTCGGCCGCAGATGGATTTCTTCGTCGCGACGCCCGCGCCGGCCGCCGGCGGCGCGGCCGCCAAGGCCCCCGCGTGGTCCATGCCGCTCAACGAGCGGTACACCTTCGGGACCTTCGTCATCGGCAAGTCGAACGAGCTGGCCGCGGCCGCCGCGCACGCGGTCGCCGAGGCTCCGGGCAAGGCCTATAACCCGCTGTTCATCTACGGCGCGACGGGCCTGGGCAAGACGCACCTCATGCAGGCCATCGCGCACGCCGTGCTCGAGCGCTCGCCCCAGACGCGGGCCGTGTATATGAGCGGCGAGCAGTTCACCAACGAGGTGATCGAGCACATCCACGGTCAGAAGATGGCGGAATTCCGCCGCCGGTATCGCAACGACCTGGACCTGCTGCTGCTCGACGACGTGCACTTCCTGGAGCGCAAGGAATCCACCCAGGAAGAGTTCTTCCACACGTTCAACGCGCTGTACGAAGCCGGCAAGCAGATCGTCCTCACCAGCGACCGCTCGCCCAAGGAGCTTCCGGGCCTCGAGGGACGCCTCGTCTCCCGCTTCGACTGGGGCATGGTCGCCGATATCGGGCAGCCGGACCTCGAGCATCGCACCGCGATCCTGCGCAAGAAGGCGGAGCAGGACCACCTCGAGCTGACCATCCCCGACGACGTGCTCCAGTTCATCGCCGAGCACGTCCGCAGCTCCGTGCGCGAGCTGGAGGGGTGCATCATCAAGCTGCTCCTGTTCGCCTCGCTGAAGCACCGCGAGATCACCATCGAGCTTGCCCGCGACGCCCTGTCGGACAAGATCAAGCCGGCTGAGGAGGCGGGCGCCGACGCCGTGGGCCGCCACGGCGGCCCGTCCATTGACCGCGTCCAGGAGGTCGTTGCGCGGCGCTGGGGGGTCACGCCCGAGGGCCTCCGCTCGAAGGCGCGCACCAAGCGGCTCACCGTGCCGCGGCAGGTGGCGATGTACCTCGCGCGCGACTTGCTCGGCATGCAACTGGTCGAGATCGGCCAGGCGTTCGGGGGGCGCGATCACTCGACAGTGATTCACAGTCTCGACAAGGTGTCGCGCCAGCTCGCGCGCGATCACAGCTTTCGTGATCGGGTCACCCAGGCACGCAGCGAGTTGTCCGCAGTCTGAGCGTGGGTAACGTGGACGATGATGTGGGAGGGTGTGCGAAGGTGTGGATGCCGGCCGCAGCTTTCGACGCGGCGGCCCGTCATCCACATCACACGCGGCGACCGGAAGGGCGACAAGTACATGCGGTAGCGCCGCCTGGCGCCGAAGCGAACAGATCCACATGCTCTACGACGGCTGCTAGTATTTCTTATATAGAAGAGCAGTAGGCCTTTCGAACTCGCATCCATTGAGGATTGGATGAAGTTCACGATCACACGCGAGAAGCTCCAGGAAGGACTGCTGGCGGTCGTGTCGAGCATCCCGACCAAGACGACCCTGCCGGTGCTTTCCAACATCCTCATCGAGGCCGCCAAGGACGGGATTCACCTGTCGGGCACGGACCTCGACATCGCCGTTTCGACGACCGTTCCTGCCGAAGTTGACGAAGAAGGTGCGTTGACACTGCCGGCGAAGAAGCTGTCGGAGATCGCCAGGGAGCTGCCCAGTGCGCCGGTGCGGATCACGTCGGCTGGCGAGCAGCGCGCCCAGGTCGAGTGCGGAAAGAGCAAGTTCCGTCTGCTGGGGCTGCCACGGGACGAGTTCCCCTCGTTCCCGGCGGTGAAGTTCGACGGCGCCTGGAAGGCTCCCGCCAAGGACCTGCACAAGCTGATCGGGCACGTGGCGTTCGCGGTCTCGACGGAGGAAAGCCGGCCGATCCTCAACGGCGTGCTCTGGGAGCTGCGCAAGGATCGGATGCGGATGGTGGCCACCAACGGGCACCGGCTGGCCAGGATGGAGGTCCCCCTGTCGGGCTCGGCATCCTCGCAGGCCGATCTGATCGTGCCGCCGAAGGCGCTGGAGCAGATTCGGCGCCTGTTCCCCGAGGAGGGCGAGGTCGAGATCGGCAGGAGCGAGAACCACTTGGGCTTCCGCGGCGTGGGCACCCAGGTGTACACGCGGCTGATCGAGGGTCCGTATCCCAACTACGAGCAGGTGATTCCCCGCGAGAACGACAAGTTCGCCACGGTGGACAAGATGGCGATGGCGTCGGCGCTGCGACGGATGAGCATCGTCGCCAGCGATCAGACGCATCGCATTCGCCTCTCGTTCGGGGGCGGGATGCTCAAGTTCAGCGTGCAAACGCCCGATTTGGGCGAGGCGCAGGACGAGATGGCGGTGACGTTCGAGGGCGACGCGCTCGAGATCGGGTTCAACGCCGCGTATCTCCTGGAGCTGCTCAAGTACATGCCCACCGACGAGGTGCGCTTCACGCTCAAGGCGCCGGAGCGGGCGGCGACGGCGGAACCGGTGGGCTGGGACGACCCGGCGTCGTTCCTCTGCTTGGTCATGCCGCTGAGGCTGATCGACTAGGGCGAGCGGCCCTGTCTAGGGCGGGGATGGCGGCGCGGCCGCCGAGTCCGGTCGGACGACGGGCGCGGCGGCCGAATCGTTTCCAGGCGCCGCGGGCAGGTGCGCTCCCGGGCGCGAGGTGTCCGGCGGCATCGTGTCCGGCGGAGGGACGGGAGGCGGCAGCGTGTCGAGCGCGCCCGGCGGCAGCGCCGGCACGGTGTCCTCCGGCGCCTCCGGCGGGATCACGACGGGTGCGCCACCGAGCTTGAGGAGGATGAGCTGCTGGCGCCAGAGCGTGCGGCCGGGTCTGAACGCCGGGTTGGAGGTGAGCGGGTGGGGCAGCGTCGCCACCAGCAGCGCGGCCTGCTCGAGCGGGAGGCGCCGCGCGCTCTCGTGGAAGTACCGCTCGCTGGCGGCCTCCACTCCCCAGACGTTGGGCCCGAACTCCGCCACGTTCAGGTAGAGGTCGAGGATCCTCGCCTTGTCGAGCGCCCACTCGAGGCGATACGCGATGGCCGCCTCCTTGAGCTTGCGCAGCGGGTTGCGGGAGGGGGAGAGGTACAGGTTTCTCGCCAGTTGCTGCGTGATGGTGCTCGCACCGCGCAGCTTCTCGCGCCGCGCCCAGGCATGCTGGAGCGCGCGCCACAGCTCCGCCCGGTCGCGGGCGCTGCTCCAGACGAACGTGCCGAGCCGATAGCCCAACGCTTCCCGGAGCGCGCGATAGTCCACGCCGTGGTGCTCGTAGAACGCGTCGTCCTCGCTGACGATGGCGGCGCGCCGCAGCCAGGGACTGATCGAGTCCGCGGGGACCGGGTGGTAGGCCAGGGGCGGGGTGCGGCGCGCCGTGCGGAACTGCGCCGCGCGCAGTGCCATGAACGCGGTGCGGGCCGGCCAGTGGGTTCTCCACCAGGAGGGTGGCGGCCACACGCATCCCAGCCACAGCACGAACACCCCCGCAGTGATGCCGGCCCCGGCGGCGAGGCGGCGGAGCGTGCGCACGCGGGAGGGCTCTAGCGGTCGGGGGCGGCGCGGGTCACGAGGGCGGCGGCCGCACCGAACGCGTCCACCTCGTTGGCTCCGCCCGGCAACAGCCCGAAGGCGCTCAGGCGGGAGCGCATGCGCTCGAAGTCCAGCGCGATCACCAGGGCGCGTCGCTTGAAGTCCGGCGCCAGGTCCGCGCGCACGAGCAGCGACAGCCCGGCGCCGATCGCAACGGCTCCGCCGGCGTGGATCTCGATGGACTGCCAGCCGTGCGGGGCGAGCTCCCAGTCGCCGCCGGCCTGGAGCCGATCGCCGAACAGGCGGACCAGGAAGCCGGGCACCAGCGTGGCCCAGTAGGTCGTATCGCCGAGTCGAGGCGATCCGACGTCCTTGGCGAGCAGCGAAAGGTCGAGGCCGTTCCAGGCCGCGCCTCGGATTCCAATGTCCCAGGCGGAGCCGCGGACGATTCCGCGGTACCAGCGGTGAGCGGCGCCCGCGGAGAACCGCTCGTCGCCGAGACCGAGCCCGATGTCGTAGAGATCGAGCGACGCACCACCGGGATAGCGGTCGTGGACCCAGCCGGCGGCGACGCCGCGGCTCGCGATGGTCGCACCCCACTGCCGCAGCTGCACGCCGCCGGAGTCGAAGCGGTCCGCCGCCATCTCCGCCCCCAGGCTGGCTTCCGGCTGGCGCGCGAGGCCCGCGGGATCCACCCACAGGGCGCGGGCGTCGGCCGCCTCCGTCGTCAGGAAGTAGCGGGCGGGCTGGGACGGAGGGATGGGCACGGGCACGCCCTGGGCGCGCGCCGCCGGCGCGCCCAGCAGGGCGGCGGCGGCGAGCGCCAGGATCGGCGAGGTTCTCACGGCAGGCGGGTCAGCGTGAACAGCGTCTTCCTCCGCACCGGAATGACCATGCCGACGCTCACGACGTTCGCGTTGACGAGCGAGCTGTCACTCACCGTGCCGCCCAGGTAGACGCCCGCCGCCGACACGTACGCGTCCCCGGATTCGAGACCGGAGCCGTTGAAGTCGATTTCCTGGCCCTGGGTCTCGCCGGATCCCGTCACGGTGTAGCTCGAGCTGGTCGCCAGGTGCAGCGCGCGGGTGCCGGCGTGGGTCTCCCAGCCCAGCACCAGGTGCTGGCGTGTCCGCCGGATCGTGAGCGGAACGCCCTGAGCCTGGATCGTCTGAGTTGTGGAGTCCGTCCACGACGAGCCGGAGTCCGGCACCCCTGCAGGCAGGATCGGCAGAAACTCCCGCAGGGCGGCTGCGGCCTGCTGGACGGCGAGATTGGAGCTGTCGGGCGCGGCAAACGAGATGGGCTCGCCCGACGGCGAGGCCACGATCCGCAGCATCGCCCCGCGCGCCGACAGCAGCGCCGCCGAGTCGGGCCCCGGCACGCCGGGGGGCAGCGTCAGCGCCAGCGAGTCGATCGTGATGGCGACGCCGAGGTTGCCCGACGTGTCGGCCACCGCGACCGTCAGGGCGCCGCCGGTCGTCACGTCGGCGCTGTTCATCTGGCCCATCATCTCCTGCTCGATGTGCGACTGCGACTGGAACTGATACCGCCCCGTGCTGGTGGAGTAGCGCAGGGGAGCCGGGGGCGGCGGGGCGGGCTGCCGGACCGCGGCCGGTGCGGGCGCGGACGGCGGCGCGGCGTGACCTGCGCAGGCCGCGGCCACTGCGGCGGCGAACACCGACGTGATGCGCTTCATGACAGAGGTCTCCTCGAAAGTGGATCCCGCGGGGTCCGGGCCGCGGCGGTGCGGCCGGGTGCGACACGCGACGGCGCCGCAAGCGGCCCCGTGGGGCGCTCGCGGCGCCGTCGGCGGAGCCGTAAGCCGAGTTCTGTTCGACCCGAAGGCCGGACGGTCATCTCTCTGGGATGGCGGTCGCCCGCCACCTCACGCGGCCTACCCGCGGCTCGCCGTTGCCGGCGTTGTCGGTCCGGGCCGGACCTCGCCGCCTATTTGGCCTTGCTCCGGCTGGGGGTTGCCGTGCCGCGCCTGTTGCCAGGCGCGCGGTGGGCTCTTACCCCACCATTTCACCCTTACCTCGCCCGAAGGCGGGGCGGTGTGCTTTCTGTTGCCCTTCCGTCGCCTCGCGGCGCCCAGGCGTTACCTGGCAGCCTGCCCTAGGAGCTCGGACTTTCCTCAGGCCCTCGAAGGGCCCGCGACCGTCACACTCCGCACCCGGAAGATACGCGCTCGCGCGAAGGGGGACAAACGCCACGGTCGTGGGCGCGTCCGGGTGACGCCACGGTGACGCGGAACGTTACCGTGGTGCCTGGTATCCGTCCGGAGCCTGCCATGAGCGTGGCCGCCACCGTCGCCACCGTATTGCTGCCCGACGAACGCGCCCGCGTGGAGGCGGCGGGGCAGGATTGCTTCATCACGCTCCACGCCGACTCGCTCGACGACGCGATCCGCCAGGTGCGGCGCCACGCCGTGGACGCCGTGTTCCTGTCGGTGCACCAGTGCGACGACGCAGCGTTCCCGCGCGTGGCGCAGTTCGTCCGCGAATTCCCGCAGGTGCCCGCGGTGGCGCTCATCTCCCGCCCCGACCACGAGGCCCCCCGCCGGGTGCTGAACCTGGGGGCCTCCGGGGTCCACGCGGTGGTGGACGTCTCGGTGCCGTCCGGGTGGGGGCGCCTCCGGGCGCTGCTGCGCGAGCCCAGTTCCCCGGTGGCGGCGTGCGTGATGGGCCAGCTCGACCGCGACCTGCGCGAGGTGCCGCCCGACTGCCGCCTGTTCTTCGAGATGGTCGTCCGGCGGGCGCCGGAGCTGCGGACCGTGAAGCGGCTGGCCGGCGCGCTGCGGGTGGTGCCGAGCTCCCTGATGTCCCGCTTCTACCGGGCGAACCTGCCCTCGCCCAAGAGCTACCTCGCCCACGCGCGATTGCTGCACGCCGCCTATCTGTTCCGCAACGGCGGCCTCTCGATCGCGGACATCGCCAATCGGCTCGACTACTCCTCGCCGCAGAGCTTCGGCCGGCACCTGCGGGCGCTGCTCGGGGTGACGGCGGGGGAATTCCGCCGGCGTCTGCCGTTCGAGGCGGCGGTCACGCGCTTCCGGGAGCGGTTCGTAACGCCGTATCGGGGCCGGCTGCTCGCGTTCCATCCACTGGGAATGCGGCCCGGGGACCACGGACAGGTCACGGTGTGAGCAGCCGGTCCCGAAGGCGTCCTCGAGCGCGAACGCCGTGAGGGATCGTCAGGGGGCGGCGAGCAGCTCCGTCAGCGTGACGAGCGCGCGCACCGGCAGGCCCGCGTGCGCGATCCTTTCCCGTCCGCCTTCGTCGCGGTCCACCACGGCGAGCACGCCGCACACCTCGCCGCCGGCCTCGCGGACCTGCGCGACGGCCTCGAGCGCCGAGGCGCCGGTGGTGATCACGTCCTCCACGACGACGGCCTGCGCCCCGGCCTCGAAACACCCCTCGATGCGCCGTTGCGCGCCGTGTGCCTTGGCCGCCTTGCGGACGGTGAAGGCGTCGAGCCGCCCGGGCCCGCCCGCGGAGGCGCGCGCGATCGCGTACGCCACGGGGTCGGCGCCGAGGGTGAGGCCGCCCACGATCTGCGCGGACCACCCGGCCGCGCGGATGGCCGCGAGGCCGAGATCGCCGATCAGGACGAGGCCTTCCGCGTGCATGGTGGTGCGGCGGCAGTCCACGTAGTGCGGCGAGCGGCGTCCCGAGGCGAGCAGGAAGTCCCCGTGGAGGATCGAGCGGGAGCGGAGCAGGGCGACGAGACGCTGCCGGGCACCCTCCGTGTCGCGACTCATCGGCGGTGCCGCTGCGGCGCGCGCACGGGCGTCAGCCCCGGGAGCCGAACAGCCCCTTGAGGGACCCGAGCAGGCCGGCGCGCGGCGCTTCCAGTGGTTGCGTGGCTGCGGCGCTGAGCTCGTCGGCGAACGCGACGACCGTCGGCGGCCGCTGGCGGGGCTCGCGGCTCAGCCCGTGCATGACCGCCGCCTCGACCGGGCGCGGGAACGCGAGATCGCGCCGCGCCTGCCCCAGCGGGACCGGCGGCTGGGTCAGCAGCTGGTGGAAGAGCTCGCGCGGGGACTTCGCGGCGTAGGGCAGCTGCGTGGTGAGCAGGAAGTAGGCGATGGTGGCCAAGGAGTAGGTGTCCGCCGCCTCACCCACCAGCTCGCCCGACAGCGCCTCGGGCGCCACGTACTGCAGCGTGCCGACGAAGAAGCCGGTGCGCGTCAGCCGCTCCGCCGGCGCCAGGTCCGCGTCGCGCGCGATCCCGAAGTCGAGCAGCCGGGCCCGCTGGGTGCGCGGGTCGTAAATGACGTTCTCAGGCTTGAGGTCGCGGTGGATGATGCCGGCCGCGTGGGCCGCGGCCAGCGCGTCCGCGATCTGGTGGACGATGCTCGCGGAGAGCGGAATGGCCACCGGGCCCGAGCGCCGCACGAACTTCGCGAGCAGCTCGCCGTCGGCCCACTCCAGGGCGAGATAGTGCAGCCCGCCGGGCGCCTCGCCGAAGTCGTAGGTCTGCACGACGCCCGTGTGCCGGACGCGGGCGCCGTACTCCGCTTCCCGCAGGAACCGCTGCACCGCCGTCCGGTCCCCGCGCAGTTTGGCGCGCAGGATCTTCACGGCGCACACCCCGCGCGTCGGGTGCTGGGCGCGGTATACCGTCGCCGTGCCCCCTTCGCCGACGCGTTCGAGCAGTTGATAGCTCGCGACCGTCGTGCCGGTGAGGTCCTCGGGCTGCATCGGAATGCGCCAATGTACCCGGGCCCTTCCGGGGCGGCAAGTCGAGGTGCGACGGCGCCTTGACTCCGCGCGGCGCCCGCTCGTAGCTTGGCCTCAGACCCGCTCCTTCCCCCCGAGGCTCCCACGTCCAGCACCGCCCGTGCCCTGCTGCTCGCCCCCGCCGCCGCCGCGCTCTTCACGCTCGCGTCCTGCGGCCCGTGGCAGCGTGTCGGCACTCCCGATGTCGAGCCGACCACCACGCAGGAAGTGGCGACGCTGTTCAACCCCGACGCGGTCTACCGTTCGCTCGGTTTCATGACGGGGGTCGGCGCCGTTCCGTTCGTGGGTAGCGGGCGCCTGCTCGCCGGCCGTTCCGCGGATACGGCGCTCGTGATGGTCGCCCTGTCCATGGAGAACCGCTACTTCACGTTCCAGCGCGACAGCGGCGGATTCGCCGCGTCGTACGTCGTGGAGCTGACGTTCCGCCAGGGCACGCTGCTCGTGCGGCAGGTGGTCCGGGACGAACGCGTGGTGGTCGGCACGTTCGCCGAGACGCAGCGGGCGGAGCAGAGCGTCATGTATCAGGACTTCGTACCGGTCCCGGTGGGACGCTACGAGCTGAGCGTCGTCGTGCGGGACCGCAACGGGCCCAACGTCGGCCGCTACGAAGGGGTCTTCCGGGTGCCACGACTCGAGCCGCCGGCCATCTCGACGCCGATCCCCGTCTCCAGCGCGCGCGGCCGCCGCGACCTGGGGGCGACGCCCGACCTCGTGGCCGATCCGCGCGCCACGGGGGACTACGGCGAAGACTCGCTGCGCTTCTACGTGGAGATGTACGGGCTCCCGGCGCGGACCGAGGTCGTGGCGTCGGTGCTCGACAGCGCAGGGCAGGTCGGCTGGGCCGACACGACGCGGGTGGACACCGCCCTGGCCCTCGAGCCCGTCGTCGTCGCGGTGCCGACCGCACGCCTGTCCCTCGGCCGGCAGGAGTTGCGCGTGGGCGTGGCGGGGGGCGACGTTGTCGCGTCCGCGCCGTTTCTGATGGCGTTCTCCGGGGAGTGGATCGCGGGCAGCTGGGACGAGATGGTCTCGCTGCTGCGCTACTTCACGTCGGAGGACACGCTCCAGACCCTCGCGCGCACGCCGCCCGCGGAGCGGGCGGCCGTGTGGCGCAAGTTCGTGCGGGAGACGGATCCCAATCTGACCACGCCGGAGAACGAGGCGCTGGACCAGTACTTCGCGCGGATCCGTGCGGCCAACGATCTGTTTCGCGACGAAGGAGTGGCGGGCTGGCTCACGGACCGCGGCGAGGTCTACGTCACCCTCGGCCCCCCGGACCAGGACCTGGATCGGCAGCCGGGCTATCACGGCCGCGGCAAGACGATCGTGTGGGAGTACGACCGGTACAACCTCACCCTGTACTTCGTGGACGACGCCGGCTTCGGCCGCCTGCGCATGGATTCGGGGTCACTGCTCGAGTTCCGCCAGACCGTCAATCGCATCCGGCGCGACTCGTGAGCGCCGCCCGGGGGGAAGGCCCCGGGGCCGCGAGTAGGGCCGGGTCCGCGGGCGCGGCGTGGCGGCGCACGGTCCACCTCGCGTCGGGCGTGATCGGCCCGCTGGCCGCGCGCCTGCCGGCGGCGACGGCGGCGCTGGCCTTCGGTGGGCTCGTGGCGCTGGCGGGCGCCGCCGAAACGCTGCGGCTTGCGTCTCCGAAGGTGCACGCGTGGATCGAGCGGCTGGCGGGGAGGCTGTTCCGGCCGGCGGAGGCGGCGGGGGTGAGCGGTGCGACCGCTTTGGCGCTGGGGTATGCGCTCGCGTGGTGGCTGTTCCCGGGGCGCGCCGCGGAGCGGGCGATCCTCGTCACGGCGGTGGCCGATCCGACGGCCGCCGTGGTCGGGGGCCGCTTCGGCGCCGGCGCCGGTAAGTCGTGGGCGGGGTCGGCGGCGTGCGCCGCGGCCGCCGCCGTCGTGCTCGTGGCTGCCGGCACCCCACCCGCTGCGGTCGCGGCCGCCGCCGTGGGCGCGGCACTGGCCGAGCGGGCGCCGTGGCGCGGCGCCGACAACGTGACGGTCCCCATCGTGGTCGCGGCACTGCTGCGTCTGCTCGCATGACCGCGGCGGTTGGGCCCGGAGGCGAGCGGGGGCGGTTGTTCCTCGTGGACGGGTACGCGCTCATCTACCGCGCGTTCTTCGCCATGCTCTCGCGCCCCCTCACGACCAGCCGCGGCGAGAACACCTCGGTCGCCTGGGGGATCGCCAACTTCCTCAAGCGCCTCGCGGAGCGGCACCGTCCCGAGTACGTGGCCTGGGTCCACGATGCCGGCACGAGCTTTCGCCACGAGCGCTTCCCCGAGTACAAGGCCACGCGCCAGCGACTCGACGAGGAGCTGCAGCAGGACTTCGACCGCTCGATCACGCGGGTGGAGGCCCTGCTCGCCGCCTTCCGCGTGCCCCTGCTCGCCGTGCCGGGCTACGAGGCCGACGACGTCATCGCCACGCTCGCCACGCAGGCCGTTGAGCGCGGCGTTCCCGTCGTCATCGTCTCGGGCGACAAGGATTTCTACCAGCTCATCGGCCCGCACGTCAGCCTGCTGAACCCCGGCCGAGGCGGCCCGGCGTCGGTCGAGGAGCAGCTGGTCACGACGGCCAACGCGGCGGAGCGGCTCGGCGTCCCGCCCGAGCAGACGGTGGACTACCTGGCCCTGGTCGGCGACGCCGCCGACAACGTCCCGGGCGTGCGGGGCGTCGGGGAGAAGACGGCCCGGAAGCTGCTGGAGGCGTACGGCTCGCTCGACGCGATCCTGGAACGCGCGCCGGAGCTGGGCGCGGGACGCGTGCGCGACGCGCTGGCGCAGGACGGCGAGCGCGCGCGGCTGTCGCGCGAGCTGGTGACGCTCCGCCGCGACGTGCCCGTCGCACTCGACCTGCCCGGGCTGGCCGTGCGCGCGGCGGATCGGCCCGCGCTGCTCGCCCTCCTCGCGGACCTCGAGTTCCACTCCCTGGTGCGGGCGCTGGACGCCACCGCCGCCGTGAGCGAGGCGAGCGTGGCGCCGGCACCCGACGCCGGGCCGGCGGCGCGCTACCTCGTCGCCGACACGCCCGAGGCGGTGGCGGAAGTGGTGCGGCGCGCGCGCGCATCCGGCCGGTTCGCGCTGGATACCGAGACCACGGCGCTCGATCCGATGCGGGCGGACCTGGTCGGCCTGTCGCTGGCGGTGGCGCCTGGCGAGGCATGGTACCTGCCCTTCGGGCACCGCCCGTCGGGCGACATGCTGGAGCACGCGGACGTGCGCAACCTGCCCCCGCTCGGCGACGCGGCCCTCGCGCCGCTGGCGGCCCTGCTCTGTGATCCCGCGGTCGGCAAGGTGGGCCACAACCTGAAGTACGACTGGCTGGTGCTGCGCCGTGCCGGCATCGAGCTGCAGGGCGTCGCGTTCGATACGATGCTGGGGAGCTTCATGGCCGAGCCCGGCCGGCGGTCGCACGCGCTGGACGCCCTCGCGCTCGAGCACTTCGGCGTCCGGATGCGGACCTACCAGGAGGTCGTCGGCAAGGGCCGCGCCGAGCGGAGCTTCGCCGAAGTGCCGGTGCGCGACGCCGCCGATTACTGCTGCGCGGACAGCGACTACGCGCTGCAGCTCGTGGCGCGGCTGGAGCCCGTGCTGGGCGACCACGGACTGGCGGCGCTGCTCGCCGACGTGGAGATGCCGCTGATCGGCGTGCTGGTGGACATGGAATGGGAAGGCATCGCCATCGACGCGGCACACTTCGCCCGGCTGACCGCGCAAATGCGCGAGGAGCTCGGCCGGCTCGAGGGCGAGATCCACCGCGAAGCCGGTGTCGTCTTCAACGTGAACTCCACGCCCCAGCTCCGGCACGTACTGTTCGAGAAGCTGCAGCTGCCCGCCATGAAGAAGGGCAAGACGGGCGCGTCCACCGACGCGGAGGTGCTGGAGGAGCTCGCCGCCGCTGGCCACGCGGTGCCGCGGCTGCTGCTGGAGTACCGCGAGGTTTCGAAGCTGTTGTCCACCTACCTCGAGACGCTGCCGCGCGAGGTGAACCCGGCCACGGGGCGGATCCACACGTCGTTCAATCAGATCGGCGCGGCCACGGGACGGCTGAGCTCCAACGATCCGAACCTGCAGAACATTCCGGTGCGCTCGCCCCGCGGTGAGGCCATCCGCCGCGGGTTCGTGCCGCGGCCGGGGAGCCGCTTCGTCGTCGCGGACTACTCGCAGGTCGAGCTGCGCCTGCTGGCGCACCTGTCCGGGGACCCGGCGTTCGTGGAGGCCTTTCGCGCCGGCGGAGACATCCACCGGCAGACGGCGGCGCTGATCTTCGGGGTGTCCCCCGACGCCGTCACGGGGGAGATGCGCGCCCGCGCCAAGACCATCAACTTCGCCACGATCTACGGCCAGGGGCCGCGCGCGCTGGCGCGGCAGCTGGGCATCGCCTACGACGAGGCGCAGCGGTTCATCGACGACTACTTCGCTCGGTTCGCCGGCGTGCGCGAGTATCTGGAGCGCACCGTGGCCGAGGCGCGGGAGCGCGGCTACGTGGAGACCATCCTCAAGCGCCGGCGCTACATCCCCGAACTGAACGACCGGAACCACAACACCCGGATGTTCGGCGAGCGCACGGCGAAGAACTCGCCGCTGCAGGGGTCGGCAGCGGACCTCATCAAGGTGGCGATGCTGAAGGTCCACGCGGCCTTGCGCGGGACCCTGCGCGCCCGGCTGCTGCTGCAGGTGCACGACGAGCTGGTGCTCGAGGCTCCGGAGGACGAGGTGGGCCGGGTGGCGGACCTGGTGAAGGCGTGCATGGAGGGGGCGGCGTCGCTGCGGGTGCCGCTCGTGGCCGACGTGGGCAGCGGGTCCAACTGGCTGGAGGCGAAGGCGGGGTGACCTGGCGCGAGTTCCGGCGGCGCCGCGACGGACTCGTCCACGCGCTCGACGGCGGCCTGTGGCTGCACCGGTTCACCCTCGACGGCCGGCCGATGGCGCACCTGGTCAGCGGCGACCAGGGCGCGCTGGAGGCGTGGGGGCGCTCGGTCGGGCTCGACCCGCGCTGGCTCCAGTACAAGCCGCTGCGCGACCCACGCACGGGGACGCGGGTGCCCGCCTGGCATTGGGATCTGTGGGGGGATCTGCTGCCGCCGCGGCCTCCCGCGTCCGGGAGCTCGGCGGCCCCGACCGGCTGAGCCGCCCCCCGCGCCTCAGGACCCGGCGCCCGGCTCCGGCCGGCTCTCGCCGCTGCCGCGGCGGTAGGACCCGCCGCCGTGGCGCCGGTAGCCCGGCCACCAGTTGAGGTGGCCCGCCAGGTGCATCACGCCCGGCACCATCGCCACCCGGATCAGCGACGCGTCGAGCAGCACGGCCACCGCGAGGCCGAAGCTGATCATCTGCACGGCCATCACCCGCGCGAACGCGAAGGCGCCGAACACCACGATCATGATCAACGCCGCATTGGTGATCGTGGCCCCCGTCGTCGTCAGGCCGCTCACCGTCGCTTCGTCGTTGTCGTGCGTGGCGTCGAACTCCTCCTTGACGCGGGACAGCAGGAAGACCTCGTAGTCCATCGAGAGACCGAACACGATCGCGAACACCAGCACCGGCGTGATCGCGAACACCGCCTGCGTCGGGCCGGAGAGGCCGAACAACGAGCCGCCCACCCCCCACTGGAAGACGAGGACCGTCAGGCCGAAGGCCGCCGATACGGAAAGGGAGTTCATCACGACGGCCTTCACGGGCACCAGCACCGACCGGAAGACCAGCGCGAGCATGACGGCCGTGACCCCGAGGATGAGGAAGGCGAGCCGCGGGAAGAGCGCCTTGACCTTGCTCTGGAAGTCGAGGTTGGAGGCGGAGAACCCGCCGATCAGCATGCGGACGTCGCGCAGGGCCGGCAGCGCCCGCACCCGGATGCGGCGCACCTCCCGGACCGCGTCGAGCGAGCCGTTGAGCGAGACCGTATCGCGCAGCACCACGTCGAAGGTGGTCGCCGTCCCGTCGTGGCTCAGGAAGGCCTTGAAGACGGCGGGCAGGCGGCGCCGCGCCGCGGCGGTGTCGCCGTACAGCTCGATGTACTGCCACAGGGGGATCCCGGGCCGGAGGTCCACGAGGCCCCGCACCTGCGCCACGCGCGGATTGGCGAGCAGCGAGTCGGACAGCTCCCGCAACCCCCGCAGCCGGTCAACGTCGAGCATCTGGCTGCCGTCCGTCGTCTCGAGGACGATCTTGAGCGGGCGCAGGGCGCCCCCGTGCCCCATATCCTCGAGCACCTGGAGCCCGCGCGCGGAATCGGTGTCCGCCGGGAAGAACCCCACGACCGGCAGCCCCATCCGCAGCCACAGCGCGGGCAGGGCCAGCACTAGCACGAGCCCGCCGGAGAGCGAGACCGCGCGCAGCGGATGGCGTGCGATCGCCCGCGCATACTGGTTCCACCGCCGGCCCGAATGCAGGCGCCGCAGGACTCGCGCGAGGAACCGGGGCTGGTCCACGTGGCGGCCCAGGATGGCCAGGACGGCGGGCAGGAACGTGACTGCGAGGAGGATGGCCGTCGCGACAACGAACACCCCCGCCAACCCGACCGACCGGGTTTCCTGCAGCGGCACGAACATGAGGGCGATGAACCCGACGATCACGGCCCCGCCCGACGTGATCACCGTGCGGCAGGCGGTGCGCACCGTCTCCTCGGCCGCCACGAGCCGGTTCGGCGCGTACTCCAGCTCCTCGCGGAAGCGCGTGACGACCAGCAGCGAATAGTCGATCCCGACGCCCAGCCCGATCATCGTGGTGAGGTTCAGCACGAAGATGGACATGGGCACGATCGTCGCCGCGATGGACACCAGCCCCAGGCTGACGGTGATCGCGATGACGCCGACGCCGATGGGCAGCAACGCCGCCACGAGGGCGCTGAAGGTGAGCAGCAGCAGCACGATGGTGGCCGGTATCAGCCGGTTTTCCATGCGCCGCGAGTCGTCCGCGGCGGTCGTGCGCAGGTCGTAGTCGAAGGCAGGGTCGCCGGTGACGTACGTCGTGAACCCGCCGCCCAGGCGCCGCTGCACCCCGCCCACCGCGCTGCGCAGCAGCGGGGTGTCCGCGGTCGCGGAGCTGTCCGCCGACAGGCCGACCAGCACGAAGGTGATGTGGCCGTCGCGGCTCCGGAACGACGCGTCGTCGGCGTTCCGCCAGTTCAGAGTCTCGAGCACGAACGGCAGGCGGTGCAGCGCGGCGGTGATCGAGTCCACGTAGCCGTCGTAGCGCGCCCCGCCCAGTGCCAGGGCGCGGTTCTCGATAGCGACGGCGGCGAAGGAGGCGTACGGCGAGTCGAAACCCTTTCGGATGGCGTCTTCGGCTTCGGTGGATTCCGAGTGGCTGAGGTTCTGCCCGCCCACGCGCAGGCGCTGATGGAGGTCGCGGCCGAGCGGAGCCATCAGCACGGTGACGGCGATCCAGGCCCCAACGATCGGCCAGCGCCATCGCACGATGCTCTTCGCCGGCAGATTGATCACGCACGGATCTCCGTCATGGCGGTGGCCGGCGTCCGACCCGCCGGCCGGCCGTAGAGCGGCGCATATTGCCTGTTCGCAGGCCGATGCGCAATCGCCGCGTTTGCCGCCCGGCGGCGGCGCGCGCAGATTGCCGGCGCATGGGTCCGTCCGGTTCCTCGCGCGTGCTGGTCCCCGCCGTGGCGCTGGCGCTGCTGGCGACCGTCGCGGTGGATATCGCGCGGCGGGCGCTGTGGCGCTCTCCGCCGGCCCTGCGGCCCGCCGTCGTCGCGGCGACGGACTCGGGGCGCGGGGTGCCGGCCGACGCCGGCACCGGCACGACGGGCGGCACGGCGCCGGGCTCGAGCGCCGGGAGGCTCGATGCCGCCACCCGCCAGTCGGCGCTGCGACACATCGCCCTCCTCGAGGACGGCACGTATCTGCCGGCCATGCTGGAAGAGGGTGATTCGATACTCCACCGCTGGGACGATCCGGACGCGGTGCTGCACGTCTGGGTTCAGCCCGGCGTCGTGCCCGGGTTCGTTGGCCCGTTCGCGGACGCCGTCACGGCGGCGGAGGCGCGGTGGAACGCCGTCGGTCTCCCGCTGGACCTGGCGCCGGGCTCGGACTCCGCCAGCGCCGACATCACGGTCGTCTGGTCGGCGCAACTCGACAGCAACCGCACCGGTCGCGCCGTGCTGACCTGGCGGCAACGCGGTCCGATCGTCCACGTCGCCATCACCCTCGCCACGCATTTTCCCGGCGGCCGGCCGGTGTCGGCCCCGCAGATGGAGGCTCTGGCCCTGCACGAGTTGGGACACGCTATCGGACTGGATCACTCTCCCGACCGCCGCGACGTCATGTTCCCCGAGCCATCGGCCGCTGAACCGACCCTCCGCGACCGGCAGACCGCCCTGCTCCTCTATTCCGTGCCGGCGGGCGATCTCAAGTAGCGACTAGCGTCCGGCGGCGGCCGGGCCACCAGCCGCCGAGGGAGCCACCAGCACCGGCCTTGGCTGCGTGGCCGCCGCCATCCCGACGCGGTAGCCGAAGTCCGCGTACCGCACCAGCCCGGAGAACGGGAAGTCGGGCTTCCATTCGTCCGACGCCTGATGGTAGTGGTCCCACCGCCGGCCCAGCGCCGCCGAGGAGTCGGCGGTGAGGCCCTGGTACGGCGCGTCACCCGGTACGAGGAAGATGGCGGGCACTCCGATCCGCAGCAGGGGGAAGTAGTCGGAGTTGGGGCTCGCGGGCCCGGTCCTGGCGGTCCAGCCCGCGCGACGCGCGACGGCGACGGCGAGCGCGCCGAGGGTGGAGCGGTCGCCGCCGGGGATTTCCCAGCTCACGGGCGGCGCCGGCGGCGCGCCGGCGTCGAGGTTGATCTCTGCGACGAGGCTTTCCGCGGGGACGAGCGGATGGGCGGCGAAGTAGTCGGACCCGAGGAGGCCGCGCTCCTCGCCCGTGGGCCACACGAACAGAATCGAGCGCGCCGGCCGCGGCCCCGCGGCCATCGCCTTCGCAATGGCGAGGAGCATTGCGCATCCGGCCGCGTTGTCCGAGAAGCCGTTGTAGATCGAATCCCCGCGCGCGTCGGGGGTCGAGATCCCGAGATGGTCGAGGTGCGCCGTGAACATCACGTACTCCCCCCGCCGCGCCGGGTCCGCGCCCGGCAGGACCGCCGCGACGTTGCGGGAGACCACGGCGCGCAGGTTCACGGCGATCCGCAGCACCATCCGACGGCCCGGCAGGAGCATCGGGCGGTCCGCGGGGCTCTGCTCGGCCGGCAGGTCCGGCGCCAGCGCGTGCACCAGCGCGGGGCTCGCGATGACGTCGGGGATTCGGGGGATGAACGACGACACGACCCCCGCGGA
>Ga0335078_10000861_pt1 | contig 46312 bp, 36 predicted proteins | sample Lox_Sample_32_FD_206711 | JGI IMG/M metagenome (GOLD analysis project Ga0335078, IMG submission 206711) | Soil microbial communities from Loxahatchee National Wildlife Refuge, Florida, United States - Lox_Sample_3.2 | ecosystem: Environmental > Terrestrial > Soil > Wetlands | place: USA...
CGGGCCCGCCAAGGCCGACGGCGTTGCCTGGGGCAAGAAGGTCGCCGAGGCGGTTCTGGCCAAGCGCGCGAATAGCGGCTACAACAAGCCCGTCCCGGGGACGTACACGAGCACTGAGCAGGGCAAATGGCGGGAGACGCCCTCCGCCTTCCGGCCCGCTCTCCTGCCGTACTGGGGTAGGGTCGAGCCCTTCGTGATGACCTCCCAGTCCCAGTTCCGCGCGCCGCCGCCGGAGACGTTGGGCTCGAAGGCCTACGCCGAGGAGCTTGCCTTTGTCGCCAGCCACGGCGCGCGCGACGACGCCGACCGCACCGAGTACCAGACCCTGTGCACGCCGTTCTGGTCGGACGATCTGGGCACGTGCACGCCGCCGGGCCATTGGAACGTCATCGCCCAGGACATCGCCCGGCGCAGGAACCTGTCCTTGCCGGAGTGCGCCCGGCTCTTCGCGCTGCTCAACCTGGCCGAGGCGGATGCCGGGATCTCGTGCTGGGAGACGAAATACTACTACAACACCTGGCGTCCGGAGACCGCCCTGCGCGAGCTCGACCCGAAGCTCAACCCCCAAGTCGAGCTCAGGCCCGAATTCATCCCGAACATGGCGTCGCCGCCGTTCCCGTCCTACACGTCCGGCCACAGCACGTTCTCCGCCGCGGGCGCCCGCATGATCGCGCTTTTCATCGGCACCGACGACATCGACTTCACGGTGGCGTCGGACGGCCTGCCGGGCGCGGTTCATACGTTCAAAAAGCTCTCCGACGCCCAGCGCGAGGTCGGCATGAGCCGGGTTTGGGGTGGGATCCACACCATGTCGGATAACCTCGAGGCTCAGAAGGTCGGCGTGAAGGTCGCCGACTGGGTGTTCAGCCACGCGCTTACTCCGGTGCGGTAGGCGACTCCCCCGGGGCGACCGCGATGAGACTCATGTCGACTGACCGGGCTCAGGGGGATGTGGCCCGCTCGCTCGTCCCTTGGATTCTGCGGGTGGGCGTGGCCGGATGCTTCATCGGGCACGGGGCCTTCGGCATCATCACCAAGGCGGCCTGGGTGCCGTATTTTGCGGTGGCCGACATCAGCGAGCCCTGGGCGTGGCGGCTCATGCCGTGGGTGGGCTCGATGGACATCGCCGTGGCGGCGCTGGCGCTGGCCTGGCCGTGCCGCGCCGTCTTCCTCTGGGCGACGGCGTGGGGGCTCTGGACGGCGCTGCTGCGCCCGCTTTCAGGCGAATCGTGCTGGGAGTTCTGGGAGCGCGCGGGCAACTACGGCGTGCCGCTCGCCCTCGCCGCGGTCGCGGGCTGGCGCGGGCCGCCGTGGCGGCGCCTGCCGGCGCGCTGGCCCGCGCTCGCCGCCGGCGCCCGCGCGCGGGTTGTTTGGATCCTGCGGGGCGTCACGGTGGCCTTGCTTGCCGGCCACGGCGGATGCACCCTGATGGAGGCCCATGGGTCCTTCGCGCGCAACGCGGCCGCCTTCTGGCCGCACGTCCCGGCAGGCGTCATCCCGGCCGTCGGCGTCTTCGAGCTCTCTCTGGCCGCCGTCGTGCTGCTTCGCCCGTCGCCCCGGCTGCTCATCGGCGTGGGCGCCTGGAAGCTCGCCACGGAGTGCCTCTTCCTGTGCGCGGGCGCGCCCGTCTGGGAGGTCGTCGAGCGCTTTGGCAGCTACACGGCGCCGCTCGCCCTCGCGCTCCTGCTCGCCGCGCGGCGACCCGACGACTCCCCCGCGGAGGCGCTGCCGCCGAGTCTCGCCCCTATAACATGATCAAGACCTTGCTTGCCGTCGCCATTGCCGGCGGGGCGGCCCTCGGCGCCGCCGGCGCCGACTATGTCGCCACGCCCCTGCGCCCGCGGGTGCCGGCCGCCCCGGGGGCGAAGCGCTTCGAGGTCCTCCCCCCCGAGTCAACGGGCGTCAACGTGAGCAACCTCTACAGCGACCCCCGGATGTGGGGCGACCGTTTCCGCGAGCTGACGCTCGGCGCCGTGGAGACCGGGATCGCCGTCGCCGACTTCGACCGGGACGGCCTCCTCGACATCTTCGTCGTCTCGCGCAACGGGCCCTGCGCCCTCTACCGGCAGACTTCCCCGTTCAAGTTCGTCAACGTGGCGGCAGCCGCGGGCGTCGACTGCACGCAGAACGGGCCGGGAAGCGTGACGAGCGCCACCGTCGTTGACATCAACCAGGACGGCTGGCCCGACCTGTACGTGTGCCGCTTCGACGCCCCGAACCTGCTCTTCGTCAACAACGGCGACGGAACCTTCACCGAGCGGGCGCACGAGTATGGCCTCGACATCAAGGACGCGAGCGTCGAGGCGACCTTCGCCGACTACGACGGCGACGGCTACCTCGATTGCTTCCTGCTGACCAACGTCCTCGACTTCAGCAAGAACCCGACCGGCCGGCGCAACTACCTTCTCCACAACAACGGCAACGGGACCTTCACCGACGTGGCGAAGAAGGCCGGCATCTGGGGGACGACGCAGGGCCACACGGCCCTGTGGTTCGACGCCAACCAGGACGGCTGGCCCGACATGTACGTCGCGAACGACTTCGAGACCCCGGACCGCTTCTACCTGAACAACGGGGACGGCACCTTCACGGACGTCGTCGACGAGCGCCTTCCCCACGTCACCTACTTCTCGATGGGCGCGGACTCGGGCGACCTGAACAACGACGGGCTGATCGACTTCATGGTGACGGACATGCGCGACCGCACCCACGCCGAGTTCATGAAGGGCCTCGAGGAGCAGGGCCGGGGCCTCTGGGAGATGGAGCGTGTGCCCGAGCTCATCCCGCAGTACATGTGGAACGCCACCTACCTGAACACGGGCACTGACCGCTACCAGGAGATCGCGCACCTGATCGGCCTCGACGCCACGGGGTGGACCTGGGCGGTGCGCATGGCCGACCTCGCGAACTCCGGGCGCCAGGACCTTTTCTTCACGGGCGGGATGATCCGCAACTTCACGGACCCGGACCTGGTCGACAAGCAGAACGTCGCCCCGAACCTCAACGCCCGGGCGATGGTCTGGAAGAACTCCCCGCAGCGCCGGGAGAGCACGCTCGCCTACCACAACCTCGGCGGCCTCAGGTTCGAGGACGTGAGCGGGCCCTGGGGGCTGGACCGCGTTGGCGTCTCGTTCGGCTGCGCGGTCGTGGACCTGGACGGCGACGGCGACCTCGACATCGTCTACAACAACTACGACGGGCCGCCGACCGTGATCCGCAACCACTCGACCGAGGGCCACCGCGTCCTGATCAAGCTCGCGGGCCGCGCGCCCAACCTCGACGCCATCGGCGCCGAGCTGAGGATCGAGACCGCCTCCGGCGTGCAGGTGCGCCAGATCTACACCGAGCGGGGTGTCGTGGCCAGCGAGCCCGCCACCGTGCACTTCGGGCTGGGCGAGGACACCTCCATTTCGAAGCTCACGATCCACTGGCCGAACGGCCAGGTGCAGGTGCTCGAGGACCTGCCGGTCGACAAGCTCCTGACGATCAAGCAGCCGGAGCTGGCCCCGGGCGAGACGGCCCACCGCCCGCCCGCGCATCTGCACCGCCCGCCGAACCCGTCGGCCCTGTTCGCGGAGGACGCCCACGCCCGCGGCCTCGACTTCACGAACACCTACCAGCCCGCCGACGAGTTCAGGCGCCAGCGCCTCCTGCCCCGGCGCCTGGGCATGAACGGCCCCGCGCTCGCCGTGGCCGACGTGAACGGCGACGGGCTGCCCGACGTCTTCGTGAGCGGCACGGACGGGCAGCCGGGCGTCCTTTTCCTCGGCCAGAAGGGCGGGGGCTTCAAGCCGGCACCGGAGCAGCCGTGGGCCGACGCGGCCAAGGATTCCGACGACGTGGGGGCGGTGTTCCTCGAGACGGGAGGCAAGGGAGCCCCCGACCTCCTCCTGGTGGGCGGGGGCGTCCGCCACGACCGGGGGGACCCGGCTCTCGCCGAGAGGCTCTACCTCAACGACGGCCGCGGGCACTTCACGCCGGCGCCCCCGGGGACGCTCCCGGCCTGCGGCGAGTCCTGCTGCGCCGTGGCGTCGGCCGACTTCGAGGGGACCGGCAGGCCCGGCCTGTTCGTCGGCGGCCGGGTCGTCCCCGGCCACTGGCCGGCGACGCCGCGCAGCTTCCTCCTGCGCAACGAGGGCGGGAAGTTCGTGGACGTCACCGACGAGCTCGCCCCCGGGCTGCGCGACATCGGGATGGTGACGGCCGCCGTGTGGGCGGACATCGACGGCGACGGCCGGCCCGACCTTGTCCTCGCGCTCGAGTGGGGCCCGATCACCTACTTCCACAACAACGGCCACGGGTTTGACAACTGGACGCAGAGGGCGGGCCTGGCGAAGCGCACGGGCTGGTGGAGCGCGCTGGCGGTCGCCGACCTGAACGGCGACGGCCGCCTCGACATCATCGCGGGCAACGTTGGCCTCAACACGAAGTACCACGCCAGCGAGGAGGAGCCCACGGTCCTGTTCGCGGGCGACCTCGACGGCAGCGGCGCGGAGCGCCTGGTCGAGGCCCAGTACAGCGGCGGCGCGCTCTACCCCGTGCGCGGCCGCAGCAAGCTGGCCTACTCGTTCCCCTGGATCCGCAAGAAGTTCCCCACCTACGAGGCGTTCGGGCGCGCGACGATCCAGGACATATTCCCCGCCGATCGCCTGGCCCAGGTGCGCCGCCTCGAGGCGACGGACCTCGCCAGCGGCGTCTACTTCCAGAACCCGGACGGCACCTTCGCCTTCAAGGAGCTGCCCGCGCTCGCCCAGGTCTCGCCGATCAACGGGATCGTCGTTCGCGACCTCGACGGCGACGGCGTGCCGGACGTCCTCTGCGTCGGCAACAGCTACGGGCCGGAGCCGTCCACCGGGCGCTTCGACGGCGGGGTGGGCCTCGTGCTCAAGGGCGACGGACACGGCGGCCTGACGCCGGTGGCGCCCTGGCAGAGCGGCCTCGTCACCGGGGGCGACACCCGGTCGGCAATCGCCATCTGCCTCCCGGGCCAGGCCGGCCCCGCCCCGATCGCGGTCTCCCAGTGCAACGGCCCCGTTCTGCTCTTCACACCTAACCCAAACCTGACCTCCCGACCGATCGCCAGGCGCTGACCCGCGCCGCCGAGGCGCAGACCCGTCTTTACAATCACGCACCCACCATGCACCCACGACACCTAGCCGCGCTCGCCCTACCGCTCTTTGCCGCGATTCCGGGCCTCGCCCAGTACAGCCCGCCGTCGCCCGCGGCGCCCGCTCCGGGCGTCATCGACGGCTATCTGAACGGCGCCCCCGAGCTCAAGGGCTGGGACTTCGTCATCAACGAGCGGCTGCGCTACGAGGACAAGTCCGATGCCGGGACCACCCACGCGGGCTCGAACTTCGACCTCTCGTCGACCCCGCCGAGCGACACCAGCAACCGGTACTGGCTCTCCCGCCTCATGCCCCGTCTCGGGTACACGGGCGACCTGTTCGCCCTTTTCGTCGAGGGCCGCTCAAGCTACTCGATCGGGGACAACCGGTTCACGCCGACGGCGCCTGGGAATAACTTGGCCGAGGACGACGGCCCCTTCCAGCTCCAGATGGCGTACGTGCAGATAGGGGACCCCAAGGTTTTCCCGGTCACGGCCAAGATCGGCCGCCAGGAGCTCACCTACGGCGACCAGCGGCTCGTCGGCAACGCCTTCTGGCTCAATATCCCGCACACCTTCGACGCCGTGAAGCTCAGGTACCAGAACAGCTTCCTCGGCGTCGACGTCTTTGCCGCCAACCTCGTGTACGTCGAGGAGGACCGTTTCGAGACGGGCAACTCCCAGGACACGCTCTCGGGGGCCTACGCCGACTTCCCCGGCCTCTCCAAGGACAGCGTGACGGAGCTCTACCTCTTCGCCCGCAACGTCGCCCGCGGCATCGTGACCGACAACTGGGCGCTCGTGCCCGCCCCGTTCCGATTCACCTCGCCCGAGGATATCTATACGCTCGGCTACCACACGAAGTCGAAGCCCGGCGCCTTCGGCCCGTGGGACTACGGCGTCGAGGTCATGTGGCAGTTCGGCGACCGCACCGCGGTCTTCCCGGCAACGCCGGTCACCGCGGCGAGGGTCGCCCCCAGGCTGGACCAGAACGCGTGGGCCTTCGTTGTCCAGGGCGGCTACACGCTTAAGGACGCCCCCTGGAAGCCTCGGGTCGCGATGATCGTCAGCGCCGCCTCGGGCGACCAGAACTCCAAGGACCTCGACAGCCAGACGTTCCAGAACCTGCTGCCCTCGAACCACGGCCTCTACGGGATCATGGACATGTCGAGCCTGCAGAACATCGTGGACTACCGCCTGTCGCTCACAGCCAGGCCGAGCGCCACGACGAGCCTCGCGCTTGACGCCCACCAGCAGTACCTCGAGACGACGAACGACTACTGGTACAACGTCGCGAGCGTCCCGCGCAACACGCCCGGGGCCGCGGCGGGCAGCGGCAGGGGCTTCGGGATCAACCCGGGCTACAGCTCGGACCTGGGCCAGGAGGCCGACTTCATCGGCGGCTGGACGGCGCATCGCGGCCTGCTGCTCGAGATCGGGCTGGGGCACTTCTTCCGGGGCGACTACGTCAGGGAGTCGCTGCGCGCCGTGGGTTCGAGGGACGCCAACTACTGCTATCTCCAGGCGACCCTGAACCTCTGACGGCGCGCCCCGCAAAGAAGACACCCCGGTAGCGGGTGCTACCGGGGTGTCGAAGACTCGGAGACCGGCGACGGCTCAGGGCAGAACGTAGCGCACGTCGAGCCACACCATGTTGGCGTTCGCGTTGCTCGGCTGGCCCGCCGCGACGAACCAGGGCTGGCGCTCGAGGTGGGAGAACTGGGCGATGAGCTGCAGGGCCCCATAGCTCGGGTTCTTCCAGAACGTGTACGTGTTGGCCACCGTGAACTCGCTGATCGACTTGTTGTTGCTATTGGCGGACCCGGGATACCCGTAGCCGACGTAGGAGCCGTTGGGCAGCTGGTCGTAGCGCTTGCCGAAGTCGGCGGTACTCCAGTAGACCGACGCCGTGTCCTGGGGCACGAACGCGTACTCGAGCCCAAGGATCGTCGAATCGGCTTTGACAAGCCCGATCCCGTAGGCGCCGGTCGCGTCAGGAGGCGTCACGACGAAGTCGGGGCCCGATCCGAAGATGTAGCGGCCCCCGCCGTAGCTGTAGTACTCGGTGCCGATGAACGAGAGGCCCTTGAAGAGCTCGAGGTCCACGGCCCCCTCCAGTCCCTCGCCCTCGGCGGTCGCATCCGTGTTGATGGTGCTGGTGTAGGTGTTGATCTTGAACGAGCTCAGGAGGCCGGACACCTCGAAGTGCCAGGGCAGTCCGGTCACGGCCTTCGTGTCGAACGCGGCCTTCGCGATGATGTCGGGGAATATGTTCGGCTGCGTCGTGGCGGTGCCGGTGTCGACCTCGGTCGCCGAGAACGCGGACGGAAGGACGGCGGCGCCCCCGACGTACTGGTCGGGATTCTCGACCGAGACGCCCAACGTCAGCTCGTCCGTGGCGTGGTACATCAGTCGAACCTGGGGCTGGCGCGCCCAGGTGAGGCCGAGCTGGTAGTTTGTGTCCATGTCGTTGCTGTAGAAGATGTCCGACGGCATCGGGGAAATCCCGCGCCGGTTGGGCGTCAGCATGCTCCAGTCCTGCCCCGCCAGGAATTCCCAGGGGCCGTACTTCAAGTCCGCGAAGTAGACGCGCATGCGCAGCGTGTCCGAATTGCTCGTCACGCCCAGGTTGGACGGGGCGTTGCCGAGGAAGTCCGTCTCGAGGTAGCCGAGGACCTTGACGTTGTTCACCGTCGAGTCGACCCGGAGGCCGATGCGGGAGTTTTGCGCGCTGAACTTCGATTCCGAGAGCTGGCCCGTGGAGCCGTTGCTGTACGGGATGGCGTTGAAGCTCGTGCCGATCGCACTGCCCGTGGCCTCGTTCCTGTAGACTCCTGTGAAATCCATGAACCCGAGCGGCGTGAAGTCGGCCACCCCGATTCTGAACGACAGGGGCGAGGTGGCCCCCGCGCTGCCCGGGACCGGGACTCCCGCAGCCGCGGCGCCGCCGAAGGCAGGGCCGTGGCCCGCGTGGGATTCGGGCGGCAGCGCCATCGCCGTGGCGCCGGCGGCCGGAGCCGCGGCCGCCGGGGCTTCAGGCTGGGCGGGTGCGGGCTGCGCGGCGGCCTGCGCCGCCAGCTCCTTCTGCAGGCCGTCGACGTCGGCCGGCGTCAGGACGCCCTTCTTGACGAGCAGGTCGAGCAACGCCTTGGTGCTGTCCTGCTGCGCGAAGGCCGCGCCCGCTGTCAGGAATGCGCCGGCCAGCAGCGCGAGACAAATGCGAGGTTTCTTGAGACTCATGATGTTTCGGTGGGTGACTGTGTGCGCCGCAGCTTGTAACCGGCCGATGTTACGGTCGCGTGGCGGTCGCGTGACAAATCGGCAAACCTCTCGGCGAAAGTTGCGATTAACCGATACCCTTGTGGGCCTTGGGCGCCCGCGCCCGCGCCGCGCCGGAACGCCCTCGGCGGGCAATCATGGAGGCCGGCCTTTTTACGACCGTGTGTCATTCCCGTGACGGACCCAAGGACCGGCTGCGCGCCCCCGCGGGCGCGAGCCCGGGGGGCCTCGGGAGCTCCGGGGTCCGGCCAAACCGGCTACAGACGGCGGGGCAAGCGCTTGCATGCGCTCCGGGGACCTTGCGTCCGGCCGCCTCGGCGGCGATAGATGAAGGGAATTTAATGGTTTATTAGGTGTCCCTTAATGTTACCTTGGTAAGTTAGCACCATGCGCATCCTGGTCGTCGAAGATGAGCGCAAGGTGGCCGAGCTTGTCGCGCGCGGTCTCAAGGCGGCGCGCTACGCGGTCGATATCGCCCCGGACGGGCAGGCCGGCTGGGCGATGGTCAACACCTACCCGTATGACCTGGTGATCCTCGACCTGTCGCTGCCGGGCATGGGAGGGCTCGAGCTGCTCAGGCGGGTCCGGCGGCGCGACGCCCAGGTGCCGGTGCTCATCCTCACCGCGAAGGACGCCACGGCGAGCAAGGTCGAGAACTTCGAGGCTGGCGCCGACGACTACCTCACGAAGCCGTTCGCGTTTGCCGAGCTGGAGGTGCGCGTGAAGTCGCTCCTGCGGCGCGGCCCGGTCAGCCAGGGCGGCACCGTGCGCGTGGCCGACCTCGAGATCGACCGGCTGACCCAGCAGGTCCGGCGCTCCGGGCGGCGGGTGGACCTCACGCCGAAGGAATACGGCCTCCTCGAGTACCTGGCGACCCAGCCGGGAAGGGTGCTGTCGCGCACCATGATCGTCGAGCACGTCTGGGACGAGAGCTTCGAGGGGCTGACAAACATCGTGGACGTCTACGTCCGGCACCTGCGCGAGAAGATCGACGCCGCGTCCCCGGTGAAGCTCATCCACACGGTGCGCGGGGTCGGCTACAGCCTGTCGGAGGACTCCGCGACGTGACAGTGAGGTCGATCCGCTTTCGGCTGACGGCGTGGTACGCGGGGCTCTTCACCGTTGTCGCCGTCGCACTCGGGGCGCTGCTCTTTGTCCACATCAAGAGCTACCTCGAGGGCACGCTCCTCGAGACCCAGGCGCGCCGCGCCCGGCAGATCTGCGACACGCTGGTGGCGAACCTGGGGAGGACCGGCGAGGCCTATGTCGCCCGGGAGGTCGCCGCGCTCTACGACCCGGAGAAGAGCGATCGGTTCATCCGGATCACGGCGCACGACGGCCGCCTTGTCTACCTCTCGGGCCCGCCGTTCAGCCAGGCGTTCGACCCGGCGGCCGTGCCCGCGGCGCCCGCGGGCGCCCCGGCTGCGTTCACGCGCAGGGAGCGGGTCGCCGGGGAGCCGGCGCTCCTGATCGCGGCGGCCCGGGCCGGGGCGGGCGGCACCTCCTACCTGGTCGAGGTCGGCACGTCCGCGGCGCCGGTCGAGTCCATGTTCCGGCACCTGCTGCTCCTCCTCGGCCTGGGGCTGCCCTTGGTCGCCGTGCTCGCGGCCTCGGGCGGGTACCTCCTCATCCGGCGCACCCTACGGCCCGTGGACCAGATCGCCTCGAAGGCGGAGCAGATCACCCAGCACAACCTGAGCGAGCGGCTCCCGGTCCCGAAGACCGGAGACGAGCTCGAGAGCCTCTCGGTTGCCCTCAACCGCATGATCACGCGCCTTGACGACGCGTTCCTGAACTCGAAGCGCTTCGTGGCCGACGCGTCGCACGAGCTGCGCACGCCGCTCACGGTGCTGCGCGGCGAGCTGGAGAGCCTGGTCCAGGAGCCGGGGATCTCCGCAGCCCACCGCGAACGCGTCGGGGCCCTCCTTGAGGAGGTCGAGCGGCTTTCGATGATCGTCGAGCGGCTCTTCGCGCTTTCTCGCCTCGACGCGGGCGAGGCGCAGTCGGAGTGGGTCCGCTTCGACCTGGCCGAGCTCGCGGCGACCACGGCGGGCCAGATGGCGCTCCTCGCCGAGGACCGCCGGATCGCGGTGACCTGCGAGGCCGCCACGCCCGTCCCCGTCGACGGGGACCGCTCGCGGCTGAAGCAGGTCGTCGTCAACCTTCTCGACAACGCGATCAAGTACACCCCGGAGGGGGGCGCGGTGCGCATGCGCGTCTTCGGAGGCCAGGGCCTCGCGGTCCTCGAGGTGATCGACACCGGGGTCGGCATCCCGTCCGAGGACCTTCCGAGGATCTTTCAGCGCTTTTTCCGGGTGAGCCAGTCCCGCGCCCAGTACCCCGAGGGCGCCGGGCTCGGGCTCGCCATCGTCGAGTCGATCTGCAACGCGAACCGCGGCGAGGTCGAGGTCGAGAGCGCCGTCGGCAAGGGCAGCTGCTTCCGCGTCAAGCTGCCGCTGGCCGCCTGATCGGCCCCGGGCGCCCGGGGCGGGCTTCAGCGCGGCGCCCCGGCGAGATCGTCGGGGATCGCGCCCTGGATTGGCGTGGCAAAGCGGGCGTTCGCCTCGGCGTCCCGCAGATCGACGAGCGATGCGCCGCCGGCGGCGAGGCTGGCGGAGCCCATTTGCGTGCAGCCGTCTCGCATGCCGACCGGGGCGCCTGGCCATATTCTCTCTCACCCCCGAAAGGGGGAGGGTGGGAGAAGGGGGGCGGCTTCGCTCGGCCGCGTGAGTCAACCCCGGCGGCCGTTGGTGTCAGTCGTTCAGCCGACGCGGCCCGCAAAGCTCGATGGTTTCGCAGGTCATCAGGCCGATATCCTTGCGTTCGGCGAGGCGTCGGATCAGGGGCTCGATCTTTTGCGCCGCGTCGACGATCTCGACGACGACGGGAAGGTCTGTGGAAAAGAGCACATCGGCGGTATGCAGCCGCGTCGAGCGGCCGTAGCCGGCCGCCCCGTGAATCACCGTTGCGCCGGCAATGTGCATCGCCCGCGCCTCGTGCACGATCGACTTAAAGAGCGGCTGATCGACGTCCATCTTGTCCTCGCCAAGGTAGATGGTCAGGCGGCGTATCTCGGGCCGGGCTGAATCCTGCATGGGCATTTGGCTAGCTTTCACTGGGCGGCGCCAGAGTCAAACACCCGCCGGAAGGCGGCGACGACCGCGGGCAGCGGCCGCTGAATCGGCGGCAGGGCCTGATAGTCCTCCCAGCCGCCGCCCAGTCCACGGTAAAGCGCCACCAGGGCATCCGCCGCCGTCTGGTTCGTGGCGGCGTACTGGTTCTCGAGATCGAACTCCTGGCGCTGCGCATCCAGTACGTTGAGAAAATCGGTGAGGCCGCGCTCGTAGCGTTCGGTGGCCAAAGTCACGGCGCGCTGGCTCGCCACCAGGGCCGTCGAGAAATACGCCAGGCTGTTCTGCTCCGCGGCGTAGGCCTGCGCGGCGCTGTCCACCTGCTGCACGGCCTGGAGTATCGTGCGCTTGTAGTTCAGCAGGGATTCCTTGTGCCGGAAATCGGCGACCTCCACGAGGGCGTCAAGGGTGCCGAAGTCGAGCAGGGACCAGGTCGCCGAGGGGCCCACCGCCCAGATCTCGTGGCTCGACCCCGGTCCCGGCGGGTTGGGGCGCTGGACGCCCACCGCCCCGCTCACGTTGATGTGCGGGAACAGGTTGCCGATGGCCACGCCGATGCGGGCGTTCGAGGCCGCCAGCTCGCGCTCGGCCTCGCGGATGTCGGGCCGGCGGCGCAGCAGCTCGACCGGAGGCCCGATGTCGACGGAGGCGGGCAGGGCGGGGATCATCCCGGGCGCCTGCAGCTCCTTTTCGATCGTCTCTGGATATTGGCCGATCAGCACGGCGATGCTGTAGCGAGCGGCGGCAATCTGGGCGGTCAGCGGCGCGACCTCGACCTGCAGCGTGGCCAGCTCGCGCTGGGCCAGCGTTAGGTCCAGCTCATTGGTGAGCCCGCGGTCGAAGCGGACCTGCACGTACTTCAGGCCCTGCTGGGCCGCGTCAACATCGTGGCTCAGGGCAGCGAGCCGCATCTCCAGGCCGCGCAGATCGAAATAGGCCTGGGCCACCTGCGCGATCACCGTAACGGTCACGTCATTGCGCGCCGCGGCCGCCGCCTGCACGTCATACCTTGCGGCCTCGAGCTCGCGGCGGAGCTGGCCGAAGAGGTCTATCTCCATGCCCCCGGCGAAGCCGCCCGCCCGCTTGATCGTGCCGCCATTGCGGTTGTCGGCCGATGAGAGCGGCGGCTCGACGCGCCCGCGGGTCAGGTCGGAGCCGGTGCCGGCGCCGGCGGCGCCCGTGGCGTCGGCGGCCGGCAGCAGCGTGCCCAGGACGCCGGCCTCGGTAGCCTCGGCCTCCTGAAGCCGGGCGATGGCCACCTGGAGGTCCAGGTTCGCGGCGACCGCCCGCCTGACGAGGGATGTGAGTTCGGCGTCGTTCAAGGATTCCCACCAATGGGCGAGATCGACCGGGGGGGTCGCCGGCGCCGTGGCGGCCACGGCCGCGAAGGCCGGCGGCGCATCGGGCTTGGGCGCACGATAATTGGGGCCGACCGCGCAGGCTCCCACCAGGCCCAGCAGCGGCACTCCGATCCAGCACCAGCGCATGATCAGGCCCCCTTCTTCCCGTTGGACGCGACCAGCTTGCCGTCCACCATCACCACGTCGACCATGCTGCCATCGGCAATCTGGCTATTGATATTGAGCACAACCTGGTCGCCCGGGAGGACCCCCGACGCGAGATTGACGGTCGTGCCGTTGTCCTCGGCGATGGTCACCGTCCGAAACTGGACGTGGCCGCCCTCGACCACCGCCACCTCGGTTCCCTGCGAGTGGAACATGATCGCCGCCGCCGGCACTTCCGAAACCCCTTCGGTCCGCAGGTGGAAGGTCGCGTCGACGTAAAGGCCGGGAACGAGGGCGCCGTCCTTGTTGGGGATGTCCGCCTCGACCTTGAGCGTCCGCGACTGCGGATCGACCGCGTCCGACGTTCGGGTGATGGTGCCGGAGAAGACACGGCTCCCGGTGCCGCTGGTGACCACGCTCACCGGGCTTCCCACCTTCATCGAGGGGGCGGCGCTCTGCGGCACGTCGACGAACACGCGGATGGGATCGTTCCGCGTCATGCGGTAGAGCTCCGTCGTGGCGGCCGTGCTGCCGGCGGTGACCAGGTTGCCGATGTCGATGCGCCGCTGGGTGATGACGCCGGCGAAGGGCGCCGTGACCTTCTTGTATTGCTCGAACGCCAGATACTTGTCGACGTCGCCCTGCGCCTGCTTCACATCGGCCTGCGCCGCCACGAGCGCCGCCTCGGCGCTCTCGTAACCGGCCTTCTTGTCCGCCGTTTCCTGTTCCGAGACCACGCCCTTCGGCGAATCGCGCCAGCGGACGTAGGTGGTCTCGGCGAAGTCGGCCTGGGCCTCGCGCACCTTCACATTGGCCTCGGCCGTCCGCAGCTCGGCCCGGGCGGCCACGAGCTGGGCGTCGAGGTCGGGTGTGTCGATCAACGCCAGCACCTGCCCGGCGGTGACGTGGTCGCCGATGTCGACGAACCAATTGGAGACGTAACCGTCGACCCGCGCGTAGATCGTCGCCTCGTACCAGGCGGCGGTCTCGCCGGGAAGCGCGAGGGGGCTGGTCGGCGCCGCGGGCCTCACCGTGGCGACGTCCACCTCCGCGGGCGCCGCGGCGGCGAGTGCCGTCTCCACCGCGAGCTTGTGCGCCTCGAAGGTGCGCATGGAGAACACGATGATGAAGGCCACCAGCAGGACGCCGAGCACCATGGCCGCCGCGACCTGCGTGCGCGTGCCGGTGTCGGCCGCGCGCATGAACGCCGCGAAGCGCCCCGCGGCGTGTCGGCGGGGATCCCCGGCCTCCCGCGGCGGGCCGTCGCGCCTTCCGGGTGCGGAGCTCGGTGCGCCGGCCGGCGGGTCGGCACGCGTTGCTTTCGAATCGTGTGACATGGCTATTCTCTCCTCGTGCGGACGGTGTTAGTGGGCTGTTGCAAGTGGGTCCCCGTCGGAAAGGCCGTGCACCTCCGGCTGTGGCCGCGGGCGGCGGCGCAGCAGGCGGTACATCGACGGCACAAACACGAGCGTGGCGAAGGTCGCGAACGTCAGGCCGCCGATGACCGCGCGGGCCAGCGGGGCGTTCTGTTCGCCGCCTTCGCCGACGCCGAGCGCCATGGGAATCATGCCCAGAATCATCGCGCCGGCGGTCATGAGAACGGGGCGCAGCCGGGTGTAGCCGGCGTTCAAGGCCGCTTCGAGCGGCGAATCGCCCGCCTCCATCCTCTGATTCGCGAATGTCACGACGAGGATGCTGTTGGCCGTGGTCAGGCCGATGCACATCAGCGTGCCCATGAGCGCGGGAACGCTCAGGTGCGTCTGGGTGATGTACAGAATCCACATCACGCCGCTGAGCGCGAAAGGCACGGCCATCAGCACGATGAGGGGATCGATCCAGCTTTGGAAGTTGATGGCCAGGAAGAGATAAACGAGCACGACCGCGAGCGCCATGCCGGAGAACAGGCCGGAGAAGCTCTCGCGCATGGTGTCGACCTGACCGCTCAGGGTGACGGTGATGGCCGTGGCGGCCGGAGGCCGGTCCTTGGCGAGCACCTTGTCGATCGCCGAGGCGGCGGAGGCCAGGTCGCGGCTCTGGACGTCCGCATCGACGTCAAACACGGGGCGAATGTTGAGCTGGGACAGCGCCAGCGGCGTGGTGCCGCGGCCGACCTTGGACAGGTTCATCAGGAGCTGGGCGCGGGCCGCCGTGCCGGTTTGCGCCGACATTGGGATCTGCCAGATGTCGTTCAGCGTGCTGATCTTGTACGTCGGGAGCTGCACCGCCAGCGGATAGCTGACCCCGTTGCTGGGATCGACCCAGAAGTTCGGCGCGGTCTGGACGCTGTTGTTGGTCGTCACCAGCACGTCGCTGGCCGCCTGGTATTGGTTGAGGCCGACCTCCTGGGCCATCGCGCGGTCGATGGCCACGCCGAGCGTCGGCGCATTGGGCACCTGGAACACGTGGGAGTCGACGACCCCCGGGACCCTGTGCAGGTCGCTCGCGATCTTGTCGGCCACCGCGTAGGCCGCGTCGTTGTCGGGGCCCGACACCCGGATGTCGATCGGGGCGGGCTGTCCGAAGTTGAGCACCTGGTCGACGATGTCGGCCGGCTGGAAGAAGAACTGCAACTCCGCGAAGCGCTTCGGCAGCTCGCGGCGCAGCCGCGCCGTCAGGCGCGCGGTCGGCGCGTGGTGCTCCTTGAGGGAAATCAGGATCTCGCCGTCCATAGGGCCGACCGTCGCGGAATCGCTGAGCGCGATGTTCATGCCGCTGTAAGGCAGGCCGATATTGTCCAGGATCGTGTCGATCTGCGCGGGGCCCACGAGCCGGCGGATCTCCTGTTCCACCTCCGCGAAGCTGGCCTGGGTCTGCTCGATGCGCGTGCCCGGCGGGGCGCGTACGTGAAGGCGCATCTGGCCGGCGTCGACCTGCGGAAAGAAGTCCTCGCCGAGCATCGGGAACAGCGGCAGCGACACCGCAATCAGCACCAGGAAGAATCCCGCCGTGCGGCCGGCGTTCTCCAGCGTCCAAGCCACCGTCGTGCGATAGGCCTCGCGAAACCGGCCGAAGCCCTGCTCGAAGCCCTGGTGGATCGCGCTGAATGGATTGCGGGATGCGCGCCGCGCCGCCTTCTCTACGTCGCTGTGCCCGTGGTGCGCGGCAGCCATGGACCGCATGAGGTACTTGAACAGCACCGGGACCAGGGTGAAGGACAGCGCCAGGCTCGCGATCAGCGCCATGCAGACCGACAGCGACAGCGGCGAGAAGAGGTACTTCGCGGTTCCCTGGAGAAGGAAGACCGGGATGAAGACCGTGCAGATGCAGAACGTCGCGAGGAAGGTCGGTGATCCGACCTCGGCGGCGCCCTGGAGAATCGCCACCTCCAGGGGCTCGGCCTCGCGCATGTGCCGCTCGATGTTCTCGATGACCACCGTGCCGTTGTCGACCAGGATGCCGACCGCGAGGGCGAAGCCGCCGAGCGTCATGGTGTTGAGGGTCTGGCCGCCGACGTACATGATGAGAACAGCGGTGACAATCGACAGCGGGATTGAGGCAAGGATGATCAGCGTCAGCCGCCAGTCGCCCAGGAACAGGAGGATCATCAGCGCCGTCAGCCCCGCCGCCATCAGGCCGCCCATCTTGACGCTATTGAGCGAGGCCTTGACGAAGACCGATTGGTCGAAGAGCGCGCGGACCCTCACCGTGCTCGGGATGATCCTCTTGATGTAGGGCAGGGCGTCGCGGATGCCGTCGATGACGGCGAGCGTGGACACACCGCCGGTCTTGCGGATCGTGGTCAGCGCGCCGGGCGTGCCGTCGACCGTCACCGAATTGGTCTGGACCTGGTAGCCGTCGTGCACGTGCGCGACGTCGCGCATGAACACAATCCTCCCGTCGACCTCCTTGATCGGGAAGGCGTTGATCTTGGCGATCACGTCGGGGCTGTTGTTCATCGTCAGCGTGTAGTCCTTGGAGCCGATCTTCACGTCGCCGGCGGGAAGGATGACGTTCTGACGCTGCAGGGCATTGCTGACGTCGCCGGGCGACATGCCGCGAGCGTTCAAGGCCTCCTGATCGAGATCGGCCATGATGATGCGCGGCTTGCCGCCGTAGGCCTGCGGCACCTGGGCGCCGTGGACCACGGCAAGAGCGGGGCGGATGATGTTCTGGGCGAGGTCGTTGAGCTTGGTGTCGGGCAGTTCGTTCGACGACAGGCTGAGCTGGATCACCGGCACGTCGGTGGCGCCGTAGCGCAGCACGAGCGGCGGCGTGATGCCCGGCGGCAGGTACTTCAGAACGACGAGCGCGCTCGATGCCAGCTGCGAGACCGCGCGGCTGACGTCAGCGCCCTCCTGCAGGTAGACCTTCTCGACGCCGACGCCGGTGTAGCTCGTCGCGTCGATGCGCTCGATATCGTCGACCAGCGCGGCCATCTGGCGCTCGTGCAGCGAGAGGATGCGGTTCTGGATGTCCTGCGCGCTCATCCCGTTGTAGGTCCACACGACGCTGACCACCGGGATGTCAATCTCGGGAAAGATGTCGATGGGCATACGCATGGCCGCGCCGACGCCGAGGATGCAGATCAGGACGACGCCGGCGGCCACCGTGTACGGGTGCTTGAGAACGTAATCGACGAGCTTCATGCGGGACCCCCCGGCCCTACACCGCCAGCGGCGGCCGGGCCCGGAACGCGCGGCCCCGTCCCGGGGTGCCTTCCGCCTCGGTCTCCCCGCCGCGGGCCTTGCCGGTCGACTTGAAGACGGCCAGTCCAAGGCCGGCTCCCTCCGGCCGGCCGGGGCGCGGCCGATCCACCCGATGGAATCGCTCGAGGACGTGGGGCCGCGCGTCCGGCGGGATGGCGATCGCCGCGACCGTCGCCTCCGCCACCGCCTCCCCTTCGGGCGAGCTCACGTGGCCCGAGGCCTTCGCGGGCGCGGGGATGCTCGGGCGGGTGTCGACCCCCCCCTGGAGGGCCATGGTGGTGTCGAGCCGGGTGCGGAAGCCCCTGGCGAGGGCCGCCGCGGGGCGGCGGCATGCGCTCGGGACCCTGGGGATGAAGCCGCCTAAGCCGCCCAACGCCGTCACCGACACCAGCCTAGGCGCGGCCGCGGGCAGCCGTTGCGGTTCAACGCGTTTCATCGCGGCCCACTATAGCAGCCCCAGATTAAAATTCGGCTACGCGGCCATTAAATTCCATTCATCTTTGGCCGATGGAACGGGCTCGCCGACGCACGGCACCGGGCCTAGGGGAGTCGGTATGGCGGCGGCGCCCGTCCCCCGGGGAATCACCGGGTTCTGGCCGGCGCGCCTTGCAGGCAGCGGGATATCCCGCATGATTTGTAGTATATGATGTTAATAATAAACATATAATGTATCTGCTGCCGGAATGTCCTTGATTGGATATAAAAATGATATCATAGCAATATCCCTCGTAACCCGCTCTCCCATGAACTCCAACGCCTCAACTCCCGCCACCGTCCATCGCGAGCAGCCAACGTCCGCCCCCAACGGCTGGCTTTTCTTGTTCATCTTGCTCGCGCTGTTTGCACTCGGCGTGCTGGCGGCCATCACGGGCGCGCGCTCCGATTCGGTGGCCTCGGTCGTCGCCGGCGTCATCCTGATCGTCGTCGGCGCCGTGTGCACCGGCGGCTTCTTCACCCTCCAGCCGAACGAGTCCGCCGTCCTCACGCTCTTCGGGGCTTACCGCGGCACCACCCGGCAGAACGGGTTCCTCTGGACCAACCCGTTCTACCGGAGGCAGAAGATCTCGCTCCGGATACGCAACCTCAACAGCGAGAAGCTCAAGGTGAACGACAAGCGCGGCAACCCGGTCGAGATCGCCGTCGTCATCGTCTGGCGCATCCAGGACACGGCGCAGGCGGTCTTCGACGTGGACAGCTACGAGACCTTCATCCGGATCCAGAGCGAGTCGTGCGTCCGGCACATCGCGAGCAGCTACTACTACGACGACGCCGAGCCGAACGAGCTGACGCTGCGCGGCGGGGGCGTCGGGGTCGCGGCCGCGCTCGCCAAGGAGCTCCAGGAGCGGCTCGACCGCGCGGGGATAGGCATCGAGGAGGCGCGCCTGGCGCACCTGGCCTACGCCCCCGAGATCGCCCAGACCATGCTGCGCCGCCAGCAGGCCGAGGCGGTCATCGCCGCGCGCCAGAAGATCGTCTACGGCGCCGTGGGTATGGTCGAGATGGCCCTTCGCGAGCTCTCGGACAAGGGCGTCGTCAAGCTCGATGAGGAGCGCAAGGCCGCGATGGTCTCGAACCTGCTCGTCGTGCTCTGCAGCGAGTCGCAGGCGCAGCCGGTGCTCAACGCGGGCACGCTCTACGGCTAGGCCGGCCCCGGCGAGAAGCCCCCGCGGCCATGGCACAGATCAACCAGGAGTTCGACTCGGCCCCGATGGGGGCCCGGCTCGTCGCCAAGCTGGCGATCGTCCTCGTCGCGCTGGCGGGGGGGGTGGCGGCCATGATCGTGGCGCAGCGGGCGTCGCGGGGCGCGCCCGCCGCAGCCCGGGGCGCGGCTGTCATCGCTCCGCTCGTCGGCCTCGCCGTCGTGCTGCCGCTCTACTTCGTCGAGCGGTCCCGCGTCTCCCGGTTCCGGATCGACGGGGACACCCTCGTCCTCGGCCGCAAGCGCTACCCGCTCGCGGGGCTCGCCGAGATCGGCCGGGACCCCCTGGTCCTTCGCTGGGCCTTCAGGATCCGGGGCAACGGCGGCGTCGGCGCGATCCGCGGGCGCTACTGGAGCCGGCGGGTCGGCAAGTTCGAGGCCTTCATGACCGACCCGGAGAAGGCGGTCGTCCTGCGCTGGCCGGGCCAGGTCGTGGTCGTGTCGCCCAACGACCCGGACTTCTTCATCTACTGCGCGCGGGCGGCGGCCGGCCTGAGATGACGCCCCCCGCCCCGGAAGCCTGAGGATGGCCGACGAACGCAAGGCATTCCTGCTTCGGGTCGATCCCGCCCTCTGGAGGGAGCTCGAGCGGTGGGCTGCGGATGAGCTGCGCAGCGTCAACGGCCAGGTCGAGTTCATCCTGAGGGAGGCCGTCAGGCGCGGGCGCCGGCCGGGGGCGGCCGCGCCGCAGGCGGGCCCCGCGGAGCCCGAGGCCGGCTCCTGAGCCTCCCGGCGGCGACAAAGGGCATTGCCTCAGGGGCGACTTGGGGGGATTTTCGGGGCGGGCGCGCGCCCTCCCCCTTGCCCCCATGACGTCGTCCGAGGCCCAGAAGCGAATCGCGGCGCTCCGCTCGGAGGTCGCGTTTCACGACGAGCTCTACTACCGCAGGGCCCGGCCGGAGATCAGCGACAAGGACTACGACGCCCTGAAGCGGGAACTCGCCGGCCTCGAATCCCGGCATCCGGAGGCGGCGCGGTCCGCCGGCGCGGAGTCGCCGACGGAGCGCGTGGGCGACGACCGATCGGAGGGCTTCCAGGTGGTGCGCCACCGCCAGCCGATGCAGAGCCTCGACAACACCTACTCCGAGTCCGAGCTTCGCGAATTCCACGCGCGCCTGGCGCGGCTGCTCGGGCGCGACGACTTCGCCTACGTGGTCGAGCCCAAGATCGACGGGCTGGCGGTGAGCCTGACCTACGAGAAGGGCCGCCTCGTGAGGGCCGTCACCCGCGGCAACGGCGTCGAGGGCGACGACGTGACCGCGAACGCTCTCACGATCCGCTCGCTTCCCCGGGAGCTGAGGAGCTCCGCCCTGGGCGCGGTGCCCGACCTGATCGAGATCCGGGGCGAGATCTTCATGACGCTCGCCGAATTCCGCCGCATCAACGCCGCCCGCGAGGAGGCCGGCGAGGAGCGCTACGCCAACCCCCGCAACCTCGCCGCGGGCACGATCAAGCTGCTCGACCCGCGCGAGGTCGCGGAGCGCGCCCTCGAGGTCGTCCTCTACGGGGTCGGCGCGTGCGAGCCCGTCCAGGCCGGCGGCGACACGCAGGCGGGCTACCACGCCCGGGTGCGCGCGTGGGGCCTGCCCGGCGTCGAGAGGTTTTGGACGGCCCGCGGCATCGACGAGGTGTGGGCCGCCGTCCGCGAGCTCGACAAGCTGCGCCACAGCTTCGCGTACGCGACCGACGGGGCCGTCGTGAAGCTCGACTCGCTCGCCCTCCAGCGCGAGGCCGGGAGCACGAGCAAGGCGCCGCGCTGGGCGATGGCCTACAAGTTCGCGGCCGAGCGTGCCGAGACGAAGCTCCTGGCGATCACGGTCCAGGTGGGCCGGACGGGCGTGCTGACGCCCGTCGCCGAGCTGGAGCCGGTCGTCCTCGCGGGGACGAGCGTGTCGCGCGCGACCCTCCACAACCGCGACGAGATCGCGCGCAAGGACATCCGCGTGGGGGACTACGTGTTCGTGGAGAAGGCGGGCGAGGTGATCCCGGCCGTCGTCGGCGTCGACGCCTCGCGGCGCGCGCCCGAATGCGCGCCGTTCGTCTTCCCCGGCCGGTGCCCGTCCTGCGGCACGCCCGTAGTGCAGGCGGAGGGGGAGGTCGCCCTGCGCTGCCCGAACTACGACTGCCCGGTCCAGGTGAGGCGGCGCGTGAGGCACTTCGCCTCCAAGGCCTGCGTGGACATCGACGGGCTCGGCGAGGCCATGGTCGACGCCCTCGTGGAGAAGGGCTGGGTGCGCGACGTGGCGGACATCTACCGGCTCAAGCGCGACGACCTCCTGACGCTCGGCAAGAACGTCGGCAAGTCGACCGACAACCTCCTCGCGGCGATCGAGGCGAGCAAGCGCGCGGAACTCTGGCGCTTCGTCCACGGCCTCGGGATCACCCACATCGGCGCCGCGGCGGCCAAGGACCTCGCCTCGAGGTTCGGGGGCCTCGAGGAGCTCGCGCAGTCCCGGCTGGGCGACTACATCGGCGAGGGCAAGGAGAGCCTGATCCCGGGCATCGGCGCGACGATGGCGGAGGCGATCGTCGAGCACTTCAACCGGCCGGGGAACCGGACGCTGGTCCGGGACCTGGTCCACGCCGGGGTCGCCCCGCGGGCACCCGCGGCCCAGGCCCGGGGCGCGCGCCCGCTCCTCGGCAAGACGTTCGTCCTCACGGGCACCCTGCCCAGCATGACCCGAGACGAGGCCTCGGCGAAGATCGAGGCCGCGGGCGGCAGGATCTCGTCCAGCGTGAGCAAGAAGACCCACTACGTCCTCGCCGGCGAGGACGCGGGCTCCAAGCTCGAGAAGGCCCGGGCGCTCGGCGTCGCGGTGATCGGCGAGGCCGATCTCGCGGCGATGCTGGGGAGCCGCTGACCCCGCGTTTGCCCGGCGCCGGCGGCCGCGGCGGCACCGGCGCCCACGGAAGCGATCCAAGGGGGGCGCCCCTATGACACGGGGGGGCCCAAGAAGGGGCTTGATTTATTTCAGACAATTCTAATGTAGATTGAACATATTAGATATGAAAACGGCCGCACAGAGCGAACCCGCACCCGGTTTCCCGGGGGAGCCCCTCCAACGAGCCCCGGCGCCCGCGCGGGCGCGATCCACGGGAGCCGCCGCGCTTCTTGCGGCGCTGGCCGCGGCCTCGGTCTGCGCCCCGAGCGCCCGACCGTCCCCCGCCGCGCCCGAGGCCCCGGCGCCGACCGCCGTCGCATGGGGCGTCGCGCCGCCGGCCTGGCTCACCGAGGCGTCGGTGAGCGTCAAGGAAGGCAGCGACTCCAACATCTACGGCGTGTCCGACAACCTCGCCGGCCACCCTGCCATCGCCAACGTCTCCTCGTGGTTCACGACGCTCGGCGTCAGCCTCGCCTTCGACCTCCTGGGCGGCCCCGCGACCCGGGACGGCGCCCTGAAGACCCTGACGGTCGCCTACTCGGCCGCCTACACGTCCTACGAGGCGGCGGCGCGCGAGGACAACGTGCGCAACACGCTCGCTGTCAAGGCCGCGGGCGGGGGCGGACCCTGGTCGTTCTCGGTCGACAACAGCCTGCTCTACGTCGATGGCAGCAAGGAGGACGCGTTCTTCAACCTCTACAACAACCTAGGCTACGGGCCCACGCGCGAGCGGCGCAACCAAATCCAGGAGCGGGACGCGTCGTTCCTCAGGTACGACGCGGCGGCCTGGTTCGCGCGCGCCGTGGGCGACGCCACCTACTACAACCTGCTCATCGACGAGCACGATCCTATCGGCGCGTACAAGGGCTATGCGAACTGGGTCAACCGGGACGACGTCAACGCCGGGCTGGACCTCGGCCTGAAGCTGGCGCCCGACCTCGCGCTCGTCGCCGGCTGGCGGATAGGCCAGCAGACGCAGGCGCACTACACCTACAGCCTGGTCGCCGACGACAGCACCTACAACCGCGCGCTGCTCGGCCTCGAGGGCAGGCTCCTCAAATGGCTCCAGGCCCAGGCCGTCGCCGGTCCCGATTTCCGCAGGTACAGCAATGCGGGCCATCTCGGGCTCACCGGCGACCGGCACACTTGGCTCTACCTGCAGGGCCAGCTCAGCGCGTCGCTGACGCCCGACGACACGCTGATCGCCGAGGAGAGGGTCTGGCACTTTGTCTCGAGCGCAGGCGTGTCGTCGATCCAGGAGACCACCGAGAGCCTGATCTACCGGCACGCCCTCTCGCGGAGGTTCTCGGCCTCCGCGGGGCTCAGGATCCTCGGGCACCGCTACGACGCCCCGACCGTCCGGGACGACTGGACCACGTCCGTGCCGGTCGAGCTCGCCTACCGGCTCGCACCGGGCCTCACCCTCGGCGCCGAGTACTCGGCGACCTCGGGGCATTCCCACTACCCGGCTGCGGTCACTCCCGGCCAGGACTTCGAGGACAACATCGTCTCCGTCCTGCTCAAGGCCTCGTTCTGAGGCCGTGGACGGGCCGCCCGCCCCGCGCCTCGGGCCCGGGCCCGGGCGTCAAATCTGCGGGTTGGCCTCGGGCGTCCGGGGCGCCTGTGCGCCAAATACCGCGTGGTCGACGGAGAGACGGCCCGAGCCGCTGACGAGGAACACGACGAGCAGGAACAGGACGAGGGCCGAGAACTCCAGGGATTGGCCCATCGCGAAGAGCCCGTCCGAGCGGTGCACGATGAAGACCGCGCCGGCGAGGATCGGTATCTGCACGAGCGCGGCGATCCTCGTGAGGAAGCCGAGGGCGAGCATGGCGCCGCCGACAAAGTGCGCGAGCATGACGTAATGGAGCATCGCCCCCGTCATGAGCCAGTTGTGGCCCGAGCGCTGCAGCATGTCGACGAAGTAGCCGGTGGACGTGTTGGTGATCAGGAGCAGGCCGCGGGCGAACAGCCCGACGCCGAGGTAAATCCGGACGCAATCGAGCCAGATTTCCCGGCGCGATTCCGCCCACGAAACGAGACCATCCTTCTGCATGGACGCCTCCAGGTTTTGGGGTGAAACGGGGAGCCCGTGGGGGCCGCTGTCGCCAGAAACGGTGCGCGGGTGCGCCGCGGAGTCAACCGGGGCTGGACGGATGTCGCGGTTGGGGTTGACGCTGCCCGCCGGAGGCGCTTCTTGGCGAGGGGCTTTGGCCCGGCCGCCCCCCATGGAGATCAGCCCCGTATTCTTCCCGTCGGCGTCGGCGTTCCGCCGGTGGCTCAAGCGCCACCATGCGCGGGCCGACGCGCTGTGGGTCGGGTTCCATCGGAAGGGCTCGGGCGAGCCGAGCCTCACCTGGGAGGAATCGGTGGACGAGGCCCTGTGCTTCGGCTGGATCGACGGCATCCGCAAGAGCGCCGGCCCGCTTCGCTACGTGATCCGGTTCAGCCGCCGCAAGCCGCGAAGCACATGGAGCACCAGGAACATAGGGCGCGTGCGCGAGCTCGAGCGGCAGGGCCTCATGGAGCCCGCCGGCCGGGAGGCGTTTCGCCGCCTCGGAAACGGGCGGCGCGCGGCGTACTCCTACGAGCAGCGAAAGACCGCCCGACTTGACCCCGGCCACCTGCGGCGGTTTCGCTCGGATGGGACGGCCTGGGGATACTTCCGGGCGCAGGCGCCGTCCTACCAGAGGGTGGCGAGTTGGTGGGTCATCAGCGCGAAGCGCGAGGAAACCCGCCTGAGGAGGCTCGAGGCCCTCATCGGGGCCTCCAGGCTCGGTCGGCGCGTCGATGCCCTGAATCTGCCGAGAACCCGGGGCCGAGGCGCCCGGGGCCGGAGTCCCTCACAGGCCCTGGAGCGCTAGGGAGAGCTCCTGCATGAAGGCCTGGACCTCGGCGGGCGGGGGGCGGTAGCCGGGCTTGCTCAACTCCATGAGCGCCGGCCTTCCCTGGTGGTCCACCATCCATTTCCCCGTCACGCCGTCGCGAAACGTGACCGTCCCGCTGGCCATCGCGTTCGGGTTCAGGGTCACCTTGTCGACGGTCACGCGGACGCCGGTATCGGGGACCGTCTCCTCCAGGGTCTCCTCCTCGGCCGCCGGGGCTCCCGAGCCGGCCGCGCCCGACGAGAGGCCCAGCTTCTCCTTGGCCTTTTCCAGGAACCCCTTCTTTTCCGCGCCGGGCGCCCCGGCGCCGACGGCGCCCGCGTCCGCCCTGGGCGCGGGATCCTTCAATTGGAGATTCAGGTCGTCCACGAGGAAGCGCACGTCCATGTAGGTCATCTGGAGCTTGAACTGGTCCGAAAGCTTCTTCTGGACCGCGTACAGGTTGTCGCCGGCCGCGACCCAATCGGCCACGGCCTTCTTCTGCTCGGGAGTGAGTATCATGGCTTTGGCCGCCAAGGTAGCCCACGGGGGCGCCAACACAAGCCGGGCCGGCGCGGCGGTCAGCGCGCGAGCTGGTTCTTCAGGAACTCGATGCTGCCCCGCATCGACGCGTCCTGCTCCATCATGTTGTCCATCGCCTTGCAGGCGTGGATGACGGTGCCGTGGTCCCGGCCGCCGAACGCGTCGCCGATCTCCTGGAGCGAATGCTTGGTCAGGGTGCGCGCAAGGTACATGGCGGCCTGGCGGGGGATGGCGATGTTGTTCGGGCGCCGCTTGCTCGTCATGTCGCTGTGCCTGATCTGGAAATGGTCGGCGACCCGCTTCTGGATCGTCTCGATGGTCAGGATGCTCTGCGCCTGCTCGACGAGCATGTCGTGCAGCAGCCGCTCCGTCGTGGCCAGGTCCAACGGCTTGTTGCTCAACGCGCTGTAGCTCGCCACCTTGATCATCGCCCCCTCCAGCCTCCGGATGTTCTTCGTAATGTTCTGGGCGATGAAGGCTATGATCGGCTCGGGCAGCGGGCACTTGAGGTTGGCCCCCTTCGTCCGCAGGATCGCGATCCGCGTCTCGAGGTCCGGCGCCTGAATGTCGGCGGGCAGGCCCCACTCGAAGCGGGAGACCAGACGGGCCTCGAGCTTCTGGATCTCGCTCGCCCGGCGGTCGCTCGAAAGGACGATCTGCTTGCCCGACTCGAACAAGTCGTTGAACGTGTGGAAGAACTCCTCCTGGATGCGCTCCTTGCCGGCGAGGAACTGGACGTCGTCGAGCAGCATGACGTCGGCATGGCGGTAGCGCTGGCGGAACTTCACCATGCTGTTCTCCTGCAGGGCCTGGATGAAGTCGTTCGTGAACTTCTCCGTCGAGAGGTAGGCGACCCTCGCGTCGGGGTTGTTGCGAAGGATCGCGTGCCCGATCGCCTGCATCAGGTGCGTCTTGCCGAGGCCCGTGTCCCCGTAGATGAAGAGCGGATTGTAGGCTTGGGCGGGGGCCTGGGCCACGGCGAGCGCGGCGGCGTGGGCCATCTGGTTGTTCGCGCCGACCACGAATGTCTCGAACGTGTTGCGGTTGTTGAGCGTGCCCGGCGCCGGCCCGCGATCGTCGGCGCGCGCCGGCCTGCGCGCGGCGACCGCGCGCGCCCTCGCGATCGGGGCCGCCGAGTCGGACGTCCGGTGGGCCGTCATGCTCCTCGGCGCCCCCTCAATCTTCTGGAGGTTGACGTTAACCGCCCGCCCCGCCGTCAGCCTGAGCCGCTGGGTGATGAGGTCCAGGTAGTTGTCGTGGATCCATATGGCGGCGAAATCGTTGGGCACGCCGAGCGTGATCGAGTCCTCGGAAGTCTCGAGGCACACGACCGGCTCAAACCACATCTGGAAGACGTCCTCCGGAAACAGCGACTTGAAGTCACATTTTACGGTTTCCCACAGGTTTTGGGGCAGGGACAAAGAAGGCATGGATCGGCAGAAAGTCGGCTCTTATTCACATTGCCCGCCGGCGGGGTGCTTCGGCACGTCATTTCAAGCCGCTGGTGGGTCCCATTGCCGCGACGAAAGTTCTGTGCTGGCCAGCGCTGGCGCCTCTAGGGCGTGTCGTTGTGTAAGGGTTTGTTGGCCAGTGAGTAGGGCATGGTGTCGCTGCGGGGCCCAGGGTAGGCGGCCCTGGTGGCGTGGCAAAGAACATCCGGCGAGCAAAATCGCTTGGACGAGGGATGAGTAACGATGAACGCCAAATCCATTACAAGGTCAACTTTTCGACAAGTTGTTCACATGGGGATTGGGCATAACTTTTTTGGTTTTTTTCATTGCATCCGCCGCACAAATCTAGGCGTCGAAAACAACCACCCGCAGACGCGTAATAACCGAAATACTACATCGCCCTGAATCAGGCTTTCCTAGCCTGATTCACGTTACGGGCATGTTACGCATCGGTGACGGTGCGTGGATTTTCTCGATACACGCCATCGCGCGCCGTCACGCGTTCGCAGGCTCCGGCTCGGCCCACTTATTATGTTCCTTGATAAGCGCGATCAGCCGCTCGTCGGCCTCCTCCTGGGGGATGTTGTACTGCACGCACTGCTTGCCGACATAGAGATTGATCTTGCCCGGGGCGCCGCCCACGTAGCCGAAATCGGCGTCCGCCATCTCTCCCGGCCCATTGACGATGCATCCCATGATCGCGATCTTCACGCCCTTCAGATGCCCCGTCTGCGCCCGGATCCGCTGGGTGGTCGTCTGCAGGTCGAAGAGCGTCCGGCCGCAGCTCGGGCACGCGACAAACTCGGCCTTCGAAACCCGGGCGCCCGCGCCCTGGAGCACGTTGTACGAGAGGCGCACCGCGCGCGGCCCGTCGGACTCGGTCTCGATGCTGAGCAGGTCGCCCACGCCGTCGCACAGGAGGCTGCCCGTCAGGAAGCTGGCCTCGATCAGCCGGGAGAGGAAGCTGTTGTCGGCGCGCACCGTGTTGGCGGCCGTGTTGCGGATCCACAGGGGCGCCCGGATCCCCTGGGCCAGCAGTTCCTCGACGATCCTTCGGTAGGCGCCGACCGGGTGGTCGGTTCCCGCGGCCGGTGTCCCCGAGTAGGTGACGAGCAGGCGTTCGTCGCCGACCGCCTTCAAGGCGCCGGCGAGGCTCGCGATGTCCGAGGGGGGAGCGTCGACCGCCATGAAATGGCCGGTCCTGCGCGCCGCGCGCGCCCACTCCTCGAGGGCCGCGCCTTCGCCCGCCCCGAATCGCCTCAGGAGGACCATCGGCCCGGCGCCCGCGGCGAGGAAGGGCTCGACCTCGGCCACCGTGAGCGCGGGCGCGAGTTCGACCACGAGGAAGTTGACCGCGTCCGGCGCCCCGCGAACGGCGTCGAGGAGGGCGCCGATCTCGGCCGGGGATCCCACCGGGACCAGGAGCCCCTCCGCGGGGACGTCCTTGAGCCTGAGCGGCGACAGTTCCCTCAGGGCCGCCGGGGCCCGGTCCGTGCCGGCGATCCGCACGATGACCCGGGGCGGCTGCTCCGGTCCGACGTCCGCGGCGCCGCCCAGGCGCAGGGCCGCGGTCTCGCGCCTCGCGTAGTGGTACGGGTTGATCGAGTCGCTTTCGTTGCCGTCGGTCCCGCCCAGGCGCCACAGGGCCATCGCCTTCTCGGCGATCGCGCGCGCGACTGGGATCTCGTAGACGCTGTCCTCCGTCAGCGAGACGCGCACGGTGTCGCCGAGGCCGTCGAGCAGGAGGGAGCCGATCCCGATGGAACCCTTGATCCTCCCGTCGTCCCCGTCGCCCGCCTCGGTGACGCCGAGGTGGAGGGGGTAGTGCATGTCCTCGGCGTCCATGCGCTCCACGAGCAGCCGGTACGCCTCGATCATGACCTTGGGGTTGGACGACTTCATCGACAGGATGATCTCCCGGTAGCCGTGCGACTCGGCGATTCGCAGGAACTCGAGCGCGCTCTCCACCATCCCGAGGGGCGAGTCCCCGTAGCGGTTCATGATCCGGTCGCTCAGGGACCCGTGGTTCGTGCCGATGCGCATCGCCCGCCCGAGCTCCTTGCTGCGCTTGACGAGCGGCGAGAACGCGTCGTGGAGCCTCTGGAGCTCGCGCTCGTAGTCCGTGTCGCTGTAGTCGCGCACGGCGAACTTCTTCTTGTCCGCGTAGTTGCCCGGGTTGACACGGACCTTCTCGACGTGCTCCACGGCCTCCATCGCGGCCTGGGGCAGGAAGTGGATGTCGGCGACAAGGGGGACGGCGCCCCATCCGGCGGCCGTCAGCCCGGCGCGTATGTCCCGAAGGCAGCGCGCAGCCTGAACGTTCGGCGCGGTCACGCGCACGATCTCGCAGCCTACCTCGGCCAGAGCGATCGACTGGCGGACGGTGGCCGCGACATCCTGCGTGTCGCTCGTGGTCATCGACTGGACGCGGATCGGGTTGGATCCCCCGACGCAGACCGGCCCCACGCGGACCTCGCGGGTCGGCCGGCGCACGGTGTGGAAGCGGGAAGCGCAGTAGGACATGCCGGTCGGGTTCAGGGCCTGGTGGGAGCCGGCGCCGCCGGCGCCTGCACCTGGGCGCGCTCCTCGCGCGAATCGCGCGCCCAGCGGCGCACGTCGAAGATGCTCACGTAAAGGATCATCGAGATCAGGAGCACAAAGAACACGCTTTGCGCCGCCGTGACAAACCCGAGCGGGAGCGCCTGTCCCCTCAGGTGCCCGATCGTGGCGAACACGATCTGCCCCCCGTCGAGCACCGGGATCGGCATGAGGTTCAGGATCGCGAGGTTCACGTTGACCAAGATCGTGATCATCAGGACGTAGCGCATGCCCGCATCGGCGGCCTCGTGGAGGATGTGCACGATCCCGACGGGGCCGGACAGCTTCGACAGCCCGATGTCCGAATGCGGGTTGAGGAGGCCTCCCAGGACGCGCAGGGTGAGGGTCACCTGCTCGGCGATCTGCGTGAACGGCGACGGGTGGATCAAGTGGTAGCCGACCTGGAAGTCGACGCCCGCGAGCGGGTCCGCCGGCGCCCGGGGGCCAAGGACCAGGTCGATCACCTTTCCCTTGCGCTCGACGCCCAGGAGGACGGGGCGCGACGGGTCGGCGGCGAGCTCCTGCGCCAGCCCGCTCGCGTTCATGATCGGCTCGCCTCCGACCGTGAGGATCCGGTCGCCCGCGCGCAGGCCGGCCCTGAGGGCGGGCGAGCCGGCGGCGACAGCGTTCACGTTCAGGTCGTATCCCGGGCTGATGCCTATTCGGCGCGTGCGCTCCTCGCCGGCGAGGCGGGGGCGAAGGGTGATATCGAGCGTGCGGCCGCCGCGCTCGACGGTGAACACGGAGCGCGGGTTCCCGTCGCGGTCGCGCCCCGAGCTCGTCATCAGCGTCTGGAACAGCTCGTCCCAGTCGGACACGGGGTAGCCGTCGATCGCCTTGACGACGTCCCCGACGCGCAGCCCGCTCTGGGCGGCGGGGCTCACGATCCGGGAGCCGTCGGGAAGGTCCATCGTCTTCAGGATGTAGCCCACGCGCGTCGACGTGGTCTCGTCGTTCGCCGGCTGCCCCACCTTCCAGATCACGCACGCGAGCGCGAAGGCGAAGAGCATGTTGAACGCCGCGCCCGACACGAAGACGAGCACCTTGGTCCAATAGCCGACCGGCGGCAGCTGCGCCGCGTCCGTCTCGCTCGCGCCCTCGATGGCGCCGAGGTCGGCGAGCTGCGGCAGCAGGACGTAGCCCCCGAGGGGGAACCAGGAGACCTGGTACTGCGTCCCGTCCGCCCCCTTCCAGGAGAAGATCGGGGGGCCGAAGCCGATCGAGAACCGCTCGACGTGCACGCCGCGCCTGCGCGCGGCGAGGTAGTGGCCGAGCTCGTGCACGAATATCGACCCGCCGAAGAACACCACGATCAGCAGGACCGACCATGCGTTGGACAGGATGGATTGAAGCGGGTCCAGGGGCACTGTGGATCTAACTATTTGATCAACAATTACGTGAATACATCAACGCCGTGCGTCGCGCGCTGCCGAGCCTCTTCGTCGGCTGCAAGGACAGCATTGAGGTCGGCGGGTTCAAAGTTGGCTGTGTGGTCGAGAGCATGGCCGACTATCTTCGGAATCGCAAGGAACGGTATCCGGCCCTTGAGAAACGCCTCCACGGCCACCTCGTTCGCGGCGTTGAACACGGCCGGCGCCACGCCGCCGGCCACCATCGATTCCCGCGCCAGGCGGAACATCGGGTACCGGCCCTCGTCGATCGGCTTGAACTCGAACTGCACCAGGCGGGTGAAGTCGAGCGGCGGCTCGACGCCCTCGACCCGGTCGGGGAAGAGCAGCGCGTGTTGGATGGGGAAGGTCATCGAGGACGGCGAGAGCTGCGCCAGCATCACCGCGTCGTTGAATTCGACGAGGCAGTGGACGGTGCTCTGCGGGTGTATCACCGCCGTGCACTGGTCCGGCTTGAGCCCGAAGAGCCACTGCGCCTCGATCAGCTCCAGGCCCTTGTTGGCGAGCGTGGCGCTGTCCACCGTGATCTTCGGCCCCATGATCCAGTTGGGGTGCTTCAGGGCGTCGGCCGGCGTGGCGTGCTGGAGCCCTTCGGCGGGCCAGTCCCGGAACGCGCCGCCGCTCGCCGTCAGGATGACGCGCCGGACGCTCGAGCTCGGGTGGCCCTGGATGCACTGGAAGACGGCGTTGTGCTCGCTGTCGACGGGCAGGATCCGCGTCCCGCGCAGGCGGGCCCGCTCCATCACGAACCTCCCGGCGAGGACCAGGACTTCCTTCGAGGCCAGCGCCAGGTCCTTGCCCGCGCCGATGGCGGCAAGGGCCGGCGCGAGGCCGGACGTGCCGGTGGTGGCGACGAGGACCAGCTCGGCCGCGGGCAGGGCGGCGATCTCCGCCAGTCCCGCCGCGCCGGAGAACAGCTGCGTGCCCGGCGGGAAGGCGCCGGAACCCCTTGCCTCGGAGCAGCCCTGCGCGTCGTGGACCGCGACGTTGCGGACGCCGAAGTCCCTGGCGATCGCGGCCAGGCGCCGCCAGTCGGAGCGCGCGGCGATGCCGACGAGCTCGATCCGGTCGCGATGGGCGGCGAACACGCGCAGGGCGCTCGCGCCGATGGATCCGGTCGCGCCGAGCAGGACGACGCGCTTGCGGGCGGAGGGCTCCGGGGCGGTGGCGGGCTTTGCGGTCACGATCGAAGGGACTGTGCGCGCGCCGCTAGGGCAGGCCCAGCAGAAAATACCCGACCGGCGCGGCGAGGATCAGGCTGTCGCTCAGGTCGAAGATGCCGCCGATGCCGGGGACGCCGTCGCCCGAGTCCTTCAGGTCGGCCCGCCGCTTGAAGGCCGACTCGACCAGGTCGGAAACGATCGCGATCGCCGCCAGGGGCGCGGCGAGGAGCGCCGCGCGCCCCGGGCTCAGGCTCGCCGGGAGCACCCCGCGGCCCAGCCAGGCCACCAGGGCGCCCACGCCCATCGCGACCGCGATGCCGCCGGCGGCCCCTTCCCAGGTCTTCTTCGGGCTGATCTCGGGGGCGAGCGCGTGCCGGCCGAACGCGAGGCCGGCGAGCAGGGCGCCGACGTCGCAGAACTTCGCGACGGCCACGACCCACAGGCACAGGATGAGCCGGGCGTCCGGCCCGATCCCGTCCCCCGGGACGGGGGTCACAATGCGCACCAGGTACTGGAGCAGCAGCGACACGTAGACGAGGCCGAGGAGGGTCGAGGCGAGCGCCTCCACGCGCTTCTCGGGCGTGCGCTCGCGCAGCATCCGCACCGAGAAGACGAGCGTCGCGACGGCGACGAGCTGGTGGGCGGAGAGGTTGAGGCGGGTCTGCGCCCACGGGGCGAGCGTGATCAGCCCGCCGAAGAGCAGGCCCAGCCGCTGAAACGGCGCGTAGCCGGCGGCCGCCATGAGCCTGTAGAACTCCCTGAGCGTCAGGAGCGAGACCCCGACGATGGCCGCAACCGCGCCGGTCGTCCGGAAGAACCAAAGCACCGCGAAGATGATCAGCCAGAGCGCGACGGTGCTGGTGATGCGTTTTGCCACAGGGTTCGGCCGCCGGGCGTCAGCCGGCCGCCACGACCGGGGGCTTGACCTGCTCGCTCGTCTGCCCGTAGCGCCGCTCGCGGCGCGCGTAGTCGGCGATGGCCGCGGCGAGGTCGGCCTTCGTGAAGTCAGGCCAGAGGACCGGTGTGAAGACGAACTCGGCGTAGGCCGCCTGCATGAGGAGGAAGTTGCTCACGCGCGTCTCGCCCGACGTGCGGATCACGAGGTCGGGGTCGGGCATGCCGGACGTGTACAGGTGCCCGGCAAAGGCCTCCCAGGACGCGTCGTTGAGCTTCTGGCGCCCGGAGGCGACCGCGGCCGCGTAGCTGCGCGCGGCGTCCACGACCTCGGTGCGGGAGCCGTAGTTGAGCGCCAGGACGAGCGTGTAGTCGGTGAAGCCCTTCGTCTTCTCGACCGTCGCGGCGAGGTGCCGGCGCACCCCGGCCGGCAGCTCGTCGATGCGCCCAATCGTCATCAGGCGGACGCGGTCGCGCACGAACGTCCTGAGCTCCTTCTCCAGGTACGCCTCGAGGAGGCCCATCAGCGCGCCGACCTCGTCGCGCGGGCGGTTCCAGTTCTCCGCCGAGAAGGCGTAGAGCGTGAGCATGCGCACGCCCAGGTCGCGCGCCGCGTACGTGACCGTGCGGACCGTCTCGACGCCGCGCCGGTGGCCCTCGATCCGGGGGAGCCCGCGCTGCTTCGCCCAGCGCCCGTTGCCGTCCATGATGATGGCGACGTGGCGCGGGACGGCGCCCGGGTCGGCGGACGGATGGCTGGCGCGGGTCATGGGTATCCGCCAAGGGTACGTCTCCGCCGCCGGATTTGACAAGGGGGAAGGGCGGGCGAGAATCTGGGCCCTCATGAGAGTCGCCTTCCTAAGCGGCACGAGCATAGTAAATTCCACGCTCTTCTCGGCCTGGGAGTCGCGCGCGGTCGAGACCGCCTACGGCCCCGTCACGTACAAGGCGCGCGGCGACCACCTGCTCATCAACCGCCACGGTTACGGGGTCCCGCTGCCGCCGCACGCGATCAACTACCGGGCCAACATACGCGCGCTCGCCGATCTCGGCTTGCGGGACGTCGTCTCGCTCAACTCGGTGGGGTCGCTCAGGCCGGACCTGCCGCCCGGCTCGATCGTCTCCTGCGCGGACTACGTGAGCCTCCAGCAGGGGCCGGCGACGTTCTTCGACCGTGAGCTAAAGGGAGGGGCGCCAGGGATTTCGAACAACCTGATGCCGTTGCTGGTCGCCGGGCTCGCCCCCGAGTTCAGCATCGCGACCGGGAAGGTCTACGTGCAGATGCGCGGCCCGCGCTTCGAGACCAAGGCGGAGATCCGCGCCATCCGCGGCTGGGGGGACGTCGTCGGGATGACCGCCGCCAGCGAGGCGGACTTGTGCAGCGAGGCCGGACTCAACTACAATAGCCTGGCAATCATCGACAACTACGCAAATGGCCTCGAAGGCACCGAGATCGATTTCGTCCGCTTCAAGGACCTCGTGAAGACGAACCAGGAGAGGGTGAACCGGCTGTTCACCCGCATGCTCGAGATCCTGGCCTGAGCGGCACCCGGGCGCACGCATGAGCGAATTCCTGCAGTCGGACCGGATCGCGGACGCCAAGGCGGCGCTGGACCGCCTCCGGGCCAACATGCGCCTGGCGATCCTCGGCAAGGACGACGTGATCGAGCAGCTGCTCATCTGCCTGGCGGCCGGCGGCCACCTGCTGATCGAGGACCTGCCGGGGGTGGGCAAGACGACGCTCGCGTACGCGCTCGCGCGCTCGACCGACTGCGCGTTCTCTCGGATCCAGTTCACGAGCGACCTTCTGCCCTCGGACGTCACGGGGGTCGCGATCTACGACGAGTCGACCCGGGAGTTCGTCTTCAAGAAGGGCCCGGTGTTCGCGAACATCGTCCTCGCCGACGAGATCAACCGGGCGCCCCCCAAGACCCAGTCGGCGCTCCTCGAGGTCATGGACCGGGCCCGGGTCACGGTCGACGGCAAGGCGCACGCCGTGGGCGCGCCGTTCATGGTGTTCGCGACGCAGAACCCCGTGGACTACGAGGGGACCTTCCCGCTCCCCGAGAGCCAGATGGACCGGTTCCTGATGCGGCTGCGGATGGGCTACCCGCAGCACGAGGACGAGATCGAGATCCTGCGGAGCTCGCGCAGCGGCTACGACTCGATCTCGCTCAACCCCGTCGCCTCGCGCGCGGACGTGGCCGACCTGCAGGCGCTCGTGCCCGAGGTGTTCATCGAGGACAGCATCCTCGACTTCATCTTCAGGATCGTGGCGGCCACGCGCACGGAGTCCGAGTTCAAGGCGGGCGCTAGCGTCCGCGGAGGGCTCGCCCTGCGCACGGCGGCCCAGGCCCGCGCGCTCGTCAACGGCCGCGACTTCGTGCTCCCCGACGACGTGACCGAGCTCGTCCCGCTCGTGTTCGCCCACAGGCTCTCGCTGGCGCGCCAGACCGGCGACTCGCTCGAGGAGAGGCGCGCGGTGGCCGCGCACCTCAAGCACATCCTCTCGGCGCTGCCGCCGCCCGAGTGAGCGCGACGGCGGCGAGCGGCCGGCGCGCCTTCTGGCGGCGGGTCCTCTGGAGCCTGCTCTGGCCGAGGCGCCACGAGACCATCCAGCCCACGCTCTCCGGGGTGGTGCTGATCGGGCTGTCGCTCGGGATCGGCACCGCGGCGTACAACTCCGCGAGCAACGTCCTCTTCATCGCGCTGTCGCTGCTCCTCGCGTGCCTCATCCTGAGCGGCGTCCTCTCGTGGTTCAACCTGCGCCGGCTGCGGTGGCAGCTCGAGGTCCTGCCGCAGCTGCGGGCCGGGCAGGAGACCGAGGTGGGCCTCCTGGTGCGCAACGCCAAGCGGTTCATGCCGACCTACGCGCTCTGGTTCGAGTTCGGCGCGAGGCCGTTCGAGCGCGGCGAGCCGGCGAGGCCGGAGTCGACCTTCACGGCGCGGGGGATCGACGTGCGCGCCGCGCTCGCGAGGGTCCCCGAGGCCGGCGCGGGCGGGACGGAGCACCTGCGCACGCGCCTGGACCCGGGGTGCGAGGCGAGGCTCGACTGGACGTTCACCCCGGCGCGCCGCGGCCTGCTGCGGATCGAGGTCCTGGGCGTCGGGTCGCTCTACCCGTTCGGGTTCCTGAGGAAGCTGACGGCGGTCGAGCTCCGACGCGAGGTGCCGGTGTGGCCGGCCCCGGTGGAGTACCGGCGCTTCGCGGCCGTCGGCCCGAGGCGCCCGTCGGGCGAGCTCCGGCAGCCGCGGGCCGGCGACGAGGGCGACATGATCGCGCTGCGCCGCTACGAGCCCGGCGACTCCCACAGGCTGATCCACTGGAAGGCGAGCGCCCGGCTGGGCCGGCTCCTCATCCGCCAGTTCTCGGCGCAGAGCTCCGAGGTGTGCGCCATGCGGCTGACGACCGACGCGGCGGTGTGGAGGCGGCCGGAGCAGTTCGAGCTCCTGATGAGCTTCGCCGCGACGCTCGCCCAGGATCTCTTCCGCGCGGGCCGGCTGCACTCGGCCGCGATCGACGCCGGCCCCGCCGTCGCGATGCGCCGGGTGGCGGACCTCGAGTCGTTCCTCGACAGGCTCGCCGAGGCGCGCCCGCTGCCGGCGGCGCGCGACGCGGCCGGGGCGGCGGCGGCGAAGGGCAGGGGGGGCGCCAACATCCTGACCTTCGGGCCCGACGGGGCGCGGGGCGTCGCGGCGTTCATCAATGGAACCAAGGCGGCCGCGGCTTAACCCGGACGAGCTCCAGCTCCTCCGATGGCTCCTGGGCGGGAGCCTCATGCTCCTGTCGATCGCGACGGTGTTCTACCTCGACATCGGCTCCGAGGCGATGGCCGCCGCGGTCTCGGCCGGCGTGCTCCTGGCCCTCGTCTTCCCGGCCCTGCCGGCTCGCATCCCCGTGTGGGCCCACCGGCTCGCCTTCCCCGCGATCGTGCTCTTCTTCGCGGGGGACATCTGGATCACGGGCCAGCTCCTGCCGGCGGTCGTCAGGCTCGACCTGCTCCTCCTGCTCTACCGGGGCATGAGCCACCGCGCCCGGCGCGACGACCTGCAGATCATCGTCCTCGGGCTCTTTCTCATCGTCGTCGCGGGCGTGCTCACCGTCTCGCTCGTCTTCGCCGCCCAAATCCTCGTGTTCACGGCGTGCGCCCTCGGCCTGCTCATGGCGGTGACGATCACCGCCTCGGCCGAGGGGGGGCAGGCGCCCAAGCTCGCCGTGCGCGGCGCCCTGCCGCTCTGGGCCGCGCACGCCGACTGGCCCCGGCTGTTCCGCAGGCTGCGCGCCATCGCGGACTGGAGGCTCGTCGCGTCGGCCGTCGCCCTCTTCCTCGGGGTCATCGCGCTGTCGGGCCTGCTCTTCCTCATGATCCCGCGCTTCCAGCTCGAGAACAGCCTGTTCCTCGAGCGCTTCGTCACGAAGAAGGCGATGACGGGCTTCAACGACTCGATCAAGTTCGGCGACGTCACCGAGATCACGCAGGACGACAGCGTCGCGTTCTTCGTGGACGTCTCGGACCCGGCCAAGGCCCCGGTCAACCCGTACTGGAGGATGGTCGTGCTGGACCAGTACCGAAACGGGGGCTTCTCGCTGTCGGCGGGCATGAAGTCGAGGGCGGTCTTCGGCCGCGAGCGCACGGAGGCGAACCTGAGGACGGTGGGCCGCGGCGTCCGCGGGACCCCGACGTGGACCTTCTACCTGGAGTCCGGCGTCAGCCGCTACCTGCCCTTGCTCGGCCGCTTCGACATGATGCGGTTCCGCGAGGCGCAGAACTTCAGGTACTCGCCGGACCTGGCGCTCGTCGCCCTGCGCGACGAGCCCGCGTCGATGACGGCCTACCGGGTCGATGGCATGGCGCCCGACTCCTCGGAGCTGGCGGACCCGACGTTTGCCGGCCGCTGGAGGAACCGGGCCGTGCCGAGCGTCCTGCCGCTCCAGGTCGGGCTCGAGCTCTCCCGGGACGACCGGGCCGCGCTCGCGGGCATGGTGTCTGGGGTCGCGCCGGCCGGCTCCGACGCGGGAACCTTCGCGCAGCGCGCGAGCGTCGCGCTGCGCCGCCAGCACCCGTACACGCTCTCACCGCGCATTCCCGCCGGCCGGGGCGATCCCTTGGTGCGTTGGATGGCGTCCCGGGAGCCGGGCCACTGCGAGCTGTTCGCCGGCGCCCTGGTCCTCATGGCCCGGTCGGCCGGGATACCCGCCCGCGTGGTCACCGGCTTCCGGGGGGGCACCTGGAACGCCTACTCCGGCAACTACACCCTGCGCAACTCCGACGCCCACGCCTGGGCCGAGGTCTGGGACGAGCCGCGCAGGGTCTGGCTTCGCGAGGACCCGCTCGCCATTGCCGCGCCGGGCAGCGCCGCCGAGGAGGCGGGCGAGGGCGCGCTTGCCGGGCGGATGGACCGCAGCTGGTCCGCCCGCATGAGCAGCCTGCGCGTCTTCTGGTACCGCCGGATCGTGAACTTTGACCAGCAGTCCCAGGCCGACGTCCTGAAGGCCGTCCGGGGCGCGTCGGAGAGCTCCAGCAGGTGGCTCAAGTCCGAGATCGCGGACGCGGCGTACGCCGTCAAGGCGTGGTTCCGGGCCCCTTGGGACGGGGGCCGTCTTCTGCGGCTCGCGGCGGCGGCCGCGGGCGCCGCCGGGCTCGCGTGGCTTGCCGCGACGGGCCGGATGCGCCGCCTTCACCTCGGGCGCGGGCGCAGGACCGATCCGGTGCGGCGCGAGGCGGGCCGCTGGCTCGTGCGGCTCGAGGGGCCCGCGGCGCTCGTCGCCGACCTGCAGCGCCTGCGCTTCGGGCCGGCGCAGACCTGGCCCCGGCCCGCGGACACCTTCAGGAAGGCCCGCCAGGCCGCCCGGTCACGGCGACACCGGCGCGCTTCTTCTCAAAGTACTTCTTGAGGATCGCCGAGGCGACGGGCACCGCGTAGCGCCCGCCGGCGAAGGTCTCCCCGGGCACGTCGCCCTCGACGGCGACGGCGATCGCGATCTCCGGGTCCTCGACCGGCGCAAAGCAGATGAACCAGGCCTCGTCGATCTCGCCCAGGGGCCTCTTGATCTGGGCCGTGCCAGTCTTGCCGGCGATCCGGACGCCCGGCACGCGCAGGACGTCGAGGCTCGTCAGGATGTGCGCCGTTCCGACCCCCGTCGTGGCCCCCTCCATGCCCTTGAGGATCGCGGCCCTCTGGTACTCCGGCAGGCCGATCGGCTCGGTGTGCTGGGTCGGCCGCCCGGCCTCGTGGACCAGGGTCGGGGTGGTCCAGAGCTCCCCCCGGGCGTACGAGGCGGCGAAACAGGCCATCACGAGCGGGGTCATCTGCACGTCGCCCTGGCCGATCGCCATGTTGGCCGTGTCGCCGGGCGTCCAGGTCTCGCCGCGCACGCGTTTCTTCCACGGCGGGTCGGGGATCAGCATCCGGTGCGTCTCGCCGGGAAGGTTGATGCCGGTGGGCCGGTCGAGATGGAAGCGGCGGGCCTCCTCGGCGATCACCTCCGGCGAGGTCCTCAGCCCGACCGTGTAGAAGTAGATGTCGCAGCTCTCGGATATGGCGTCGGACAGGGCCAGCCGCCCGTGCTGCTCCAGGCCGTTGCTGCACGTGAAGCGCCGGTTGCCGACCATCATCACCCCCTCGCAGTCCACGGGCTTGTCCTCCGGCGTGATCGCCCCGCTGCGCAGCGCCGCCGTCGCCACCACGATCTTGAACGTGGAGCCGGGCGAGTAGACCCCGTTCAGGGCTATGTTGGTCCACGCCTTGCGCGCCTCGATGTCGGCCTCGGCCGCGACGCTCAGGCGCGGCGAGAACGCGTTGAGGTCATAGCCGGGCTTGGACGCCATCACGAGGACCTCGCCCGTGCGCACGTCGATGGCGACCGCCGCGCCGGTCACGTCGCCGAGCGCGTCCTCGGCGGCGCTCTGCAGGTCGATGTCCAGGCTGCACGAGAGGCTGCGGCCCTGGACGGGCAGCCGGTGCTCGATCGGCGGGTTGACCTTGTAGCCCGCCGGGTCCACCCGGAGGATCGTGTAGCCGGCCTCGCCCTGCAGCTGGGCGTCGAACTGCTTCTCGAGGCCGTCGCGCCCCACGGTGCCCTTGATCTTGAGGGTGGTCAGGTCCTCGCCCGGGAACTCCTCGTCGTCCGCGCCCTCGTTCGCGCCGACGTAGCCGAGCACGTGCGCGGCGGCCGCCCCGTACGGATAGAACCGCGTGTTCGAGGTGTACACCTGCAGCGGCGAGATCACGGGCAGGTGCTCGACCAGGCGCGCGAACTCGTCCGGCTTGAGGTCGTCGACGAGCGTGTAGGGCAGGAGCAGCTGCCGGCGCAGGTGGCTCCTCAGCCGTCCGCTGTCCACCGTCCCGAACCGCCCGAGCAGGGCGTTCACCTTGTCCAGGTAGCGCTGCACGACGCTCGCGTGGGCGATCTGGTCGAGCTGGTCCGCGCTGGGGATGTCCCGTTCGCCCGCCATCTTGTAGTTGCCGAGCACGTGCAGGTACTCCCGGCGGAACTCCGGGCGCAGCTCGTCGAGGTTGAGCACGACCGCGAAGCGGGGCCGGTTGCCGACCAGGAGGCGGCCGAAGCGGTCGTAGATGTTGCCCCGCGGCCCGGGCACGATGACCCGCCGCTCGTTCTGCTGGCGCTCCCGCTCGTGGTGGAGCGCGTCCTTGATGAGCTGCTGGTACGCCAGCCCGCACACGAGGACGAGGAGCATGAGGGCGACCAGACCGTGGAAGGCGATGATCCTCGGGTCGAATCCGGCCTTGGATTCGACGAGGCTGCCCGGGCGCTCGTTGGGAGGGGAGGCCATTTCGGTCCGGTCGCCGACTCTAGCCGATGCGCGGCGGCTGCACACGCGCCAATTCGAGGGTGCGGGCCTGGAGCGCGAAGAACCATGGGGCGATGAGCGCGACCACCGCCTCGGAGCAGATCAGGTCCGAGAGCATCCTCGGCCAGGCCGCCGCCTCCGCGGGCACCAGCCGCAGGCGCGCGGACGACAGCGCCAGGAAGAGGGCGAGGTTGACGAGGAGCGCCGCCGCGACCCTGACGGCGATCTCGTCGCGCTGCACGCGCTCGCGCAGGGCGAAGAGCCCCACGTGGGCGGCGGCGAACAGGGCCGCGTGCGTCCCGAAGGCGACGGGCGCGACGGCGTCGCAGAGAAGCCCGGCGAGGAGGGTGGCGGAGAGGCCCTGGCGCAGCGGCAGGACGAGCGCGGAGTAGGCCACGTAGAGGCCGCCCGCGAAAAGCCACACGTGCGCCGCCGAGAGCGCGCTGTTCGCCTCGGCCACCAGCGCGCGCAGGAGGTAGAGCGTCAGGAACACGGCGGCGGCTCCGCGCATCGACGGCCCCCTGTCAGCCCGGGTTGGAAGGCACGAGCACGGTCACCTCGGTCAGCTCCGCGAGCCTCGGGTCGAGGGCGACCTCGCCGGTCTTGAAGAGGCCGTCGGCGCTCGCCTCGACGTGGACGATCCTGCCGATGGTGAGGCCGGCCGGGTAGACGCCGCCGAGGCCCGAGGTGGCGAGGCGCTTGGGCGCCGTGGCGCTGGCGTAGACGTCCAGGGGCAGGAACTCGACGACGCCCTTCGCCGCACCGAACACCGGGTTCTCCGCCCCCTGGTAGCTGATGGGGCGGGTGTCCCCCTCGACGACCGCGGCGATCCTCAAGCCCGGGTTGCTGATCAGCTCGACGACCGACGTGTAGGCGCGCACCTCGGCCACCCGTCCGACGACGCCTCCTGAGTAGACCACGGGAGCGCCCTCGGGGATCCCGTAGTCGCGGCCCTTGCGGATCACCATCCGCTGCCACCAGCCGGAGAAGTCGCGCTGGGCCACGCGCGCGTGCTCGAACCGGAAATGCTCCATCGGCGGCATGCGCAGGAGCCCCTGGAGGCGCTCCACCTCGGCCTGGAGCTCGCCGTTCTGCTGCACGGCGAGCGAGTAGGACGCGTCGAGGCGCGCCTGGTCGCGGCCCGCCTCGATCAGCTCCTCCTTCGAGTGGAGGCGCAACGTCCAGAACCGCCGCAGGTCGCTCGCGTAGGACGCCGTGACGGTGATCGGCGCCGTCATCTCGAAGAAGCTCGCGCGGGCGAACTCCTTGAGGGCGACCGGCGCCACGAGCCACGCCGCGAGGACGGCTCCAAGCGCGACGAAGGGCCTGGCCTGGTCAAACCGTTGGGATTGCCCGATCCTCACGCGTTATGCATGAGCCAGGTCAGGTCGTTCAGCACGGCTCCGGTACCGTTGGCCACGGCGGAGAGGGGGTCGTCGGCGACCGTGACGGGCAGGCCCGTCTTGTCGCTGAGCAGCCGGTCGATGCCGCGCAGGAGCGAGCCGCCGCCGGCCATCACGAAGCCCCGGTCCACGAGGTCGGCCGAGAGCTCGGGCGGGCAGCGCTCGAGCGTCGTGCGCACGGCGTCGACGACCGCGGCGACGGTGTCGGAAAGGGCCTCGCGCACCTCCTGCGAGGTGATGTGGATCGTCTTGGGGAGGCCCGCGATCGAGTCGCGCCCCTTCACCTCCATCGCGAGCTCCTCGTCGAGCGGGTAGGCCGAGCCGATGCGCATCTTGATCTCCTCCGCGGTCCGCTCGCCCACCAGCAGGTTGTAGGCCCGCTTCATGTAGTTGATGACGGCGGTGTCCATCTCGTCTCCCGCGACGCGTATCGACTTCGAGAACACTATGCCGTTCAGCGAGATGATGGCTATCTCCGTGGTGCCGCCGCCGATGTCGACGATCATGTTGGCCGCGGGCTCGTCTATCGGGAGCCCGACGCCGATCGCCGCGGCCATCGGCTCGGGGATGGTGATCACCTTGCGCGCGCCCGCGTGGGTCGCGCTGTCCATGACCGCGCGCTTCTCGACCGCGGTGATGCCCGAGGGGATCGCGATCACGACGCGCGGCGGGGCCCGGAAGCTCTGGCTCGCCTTCTGGATGAAGTAGCGCAGCATCGCCTCGGTCACGTCGAAGTCGGCGATGACGCCGTCCTTCATGGGGCGGATGGCGGTGATGTTGCCCGGGGTGCGCCCGAGCATGCGCTTCGCCTCGTCGCCCACCGCGCGCACCTTGCGCGTGACCGTGTCCAGGGCCACCACCGAGGGCTCGCGCAGCACGATCCCCTTGTCCTTGACGTATACGAGCGTGTTCGCCGTTCCGAGATCGATGCCGATGTCGTTGGAAAAGTAGCCGAAAAGGTTGGCCATGATCGCGTGCTGCCGTGGGGCTGGAGTCAGTGGCGTTTCCGCCGATGGAATCGAATGGCCGTCGCAGGCACCTGTCAACGAAGGAAATACGCCGGTTAGGGTTGACGGGCGCACGGCGCGGCAAAGATTTTCGCCGGGGGTAACGCCGTGCACGGAATCCTGTTCATCCAAGACCTGGCGATCGTCCTGGTCGTCGCGGGGGCCGTCGGCTGGCTCTGCCAGCGCGCCGGGCTCTCGGTCGCCGTCGGCTTCCTCGCGGCGGGGATCCTGGTGGGTCCCGGTATGCCCCGCCTCGCGCTCGTCTCGGACGCCGGGCGGATCGAGACCCTCGCCCAGGTCGGGCTCGTCTTCCTCATGTTCTCGATCGGGCTTCAGCTGAGCCTGCGCAAGCTGCGCCGCCTCGGGCTGCCCGTCCTCGCCGCGGCCTTCGCCGGCGCGCTCGCCATGTACTACCTTTCGCGCCTGCTCGCCGTCGCGCTCGGCTGGAGCGCCACGCAGGGCCTCTTCCTCGCGGGGACCCTCATGGTCTCCTCGTCGTCGATCATCGGCAAGATCCTGCACGAGACGGGGCTCAACCACGAGCGCGCCGGCCAGCTCGCGCTCAGCGTCTCGATCCTCGAGGACGTCGTGGCGGTGGTGGTGCTCGCGTTCCTCGAGTCGGTCGTCCAGCTGGGCGGCGCCGGCGCCAGCCACGCCGCCGGGGTCGGCCGGACGCTGCTGCAGCTGGGCGCGTTTGTGGCGGTGGTCGGGGTTGCCGGGCTGCTCGGCGTCCCCTGGCTCCTGAAGCGCATGAGCATTTCGATGGACGAGGAGCTGCAGACCCTGGGGCTCGCCGCGCTCCTCTTCGGGCTCGCCATCATCGCGCAAAGGGCCGGCTATTCGCTGGCGCTCGGCGCCTTCCTGCTCGGCATCATCGTGGCCGAGACCCCCCACCGCAGCCAGGTCGAGCGCACGTTCATCGGGATGCGCGACGTGTTCAGCGCGGTCTTCTTCGTCGCCATCGGCATGCAGATCGACGTGCGCGAGCTAGCCCAGTCCGCCGGCCTCGTCGCGGGCGTGGCGGCGTTCACCCTGGTGGCGCGGCCGCTCGCGGTGACGGCGGGCCTGTGCATGATCGGGATCCCGGCCGAGGACGGCCTCCGGGCGGGCCTGATGACGGCGCCGATCGGCGAGTTCTCGTTCGTCATCGCCCAGCTCGGCGTCGGCGCCGCGGTCGCGCCGCCGCGCCTCTACCCGCTGGTCGTCGGCGTCTCGCTCCTGACGACGCTGGTCACGCCGGCCATCGCCAAGCGCTCCGGCCCCATCGCGTCGGCCGTCCTGGCGCGCGAGCCCGGCTGGCTCCGGGCCTGGCTGCGCGACTACCAGGACTGGCTCGAGCGCTTCCTGCTCCAGCGCCAGAGGAGCGCCCTCTGGCAGCTCAGCCGCCGGCGGCTCGCCCAGATCGGGATCGAGATGCTCGTCGTCAGCGGGGTGCTCGTGTTCTCCCGCGAGCTCTACGACGCCGTCGAGGCCTGGCTTGGCCGCGACTGGCTCTTCCCCAAGGGCGCCGACGTCGCGTTCTGGGTGCTGCTCACGGTCGCCGTCGTCGGGCCGCTCGTCGCCATCTGGAGGAACGGCTCGGCCCTGGCGCTCCTGTTCGCCCAGGTGTCGACCGCCGGCCATCCCCGGGGCAGGCAGCTCGCCCCCGTCGTCGAGACGGGGCTCAAGGCCGCGATGGCGGCCGCGCTCACGGTCTGGCTGACCGCGCTGGTCCCGGCCGAGGACACGGCCCGCTGGCTCCTGCTCCTGAGCGCCCTCGGGGCCGTGGCCGCGGTCATCCTGCTGCGGCGCAAGCTCACCTACTGGCACAGCGTCCTCGAGGTCGAGGTGAAGAGCATGATGCAGGCCTCGGAGAACCGGCTGACGTCGACGACGGCGCCCTGGCTCGGCCGCCACCCCGACTGGGACCTGCACATGATCGACTGCACGCTGCCGGACCTTGCCGACTGCCAGGGCCGCACGCTCGCCGAGCTCGGCCTGCGCGCGCGCTTCGGCTGCTCCGTGGTCGGGGTCGAGCGCCAGGGGTTCATGATCCCGCTGCCGGCGCCCGACACGGTGCTCTACCCGCGCGACAAGGTGCTGCTGATGGGGACCATAGAGCAGGTGAGGGCCGGCCAGGGATTCCTCGGCGCGGTGTCGGGATCCCCAGAGCCCGACTCCCTGTTCGAGGAGATCCGGATGGAGTCGCTGGCGGTGCCGGAGTGGAGCCAGGCGGCCGGGCGCACGCTCGGCGATGTCTCGCCCGCCCGGCGCCACGGCGTCCAGATCGCGGGGATCCAGCGCGCGGGGGTGCGCATCCTCAATCCCGGCGCCCAGGAGGTGCTGCGCGCCCGGGACGAGCTCCTGGCGCTCGGCACAGCGGCCCAGATCCGCGGGTTCCGCGGCTGGCTCGGCGAGCGCCCGTCCGGCGACGCCGCGCCCCTAGTTTGACCCGGGGGCCCCGGGGGCCTCGGGCTTCTTCGGCTCCTCCTTGGCGGGCGCCGGCGGGGGCTCGTCGTCCCTAGCGGCCTTCTTGAATTCCTTCATGGACTGCCCGAGCCCCTTGGCGAGCGCCGGCAGCTTGGTGCCGCCGAAGAGCAGGAGGAGGACGAGGAGGATGAGGACCCATTCCCCGCCGCCACTGGGAATCAGACCGGCCAACTGGACGTCGAAGGGTGCCATGGCGTCAATCTAGCCGGGCGCGCCGCCGAGGCAAGTAGGTTCGGCGCCCTAGGGCCGCGGCGAGCGCAGCGACGCCGCCACCTTGAGCAGGTTCTGGGCGTTGTCGATCTGCTCGGCGTCGAAGAAGCCGTGGAGCTGGCGGATGCGCGTCGGGTGGCGCATCTTGCGCAGCGCCTTCGCCTCGATCTGGCGGATCCTCTCGCGGGTCACCTTGAACTGCTTGCCCACCTCCTCGAGCGTCCGGCTGTAGCCGTCG